>ERZ772998.393-NODE-393-length-10252-cov-4.72453_pt1 | contig 10252 bp, 8 predicted proteins | sample MGYA00580669_ERZ772998 | MGnify/ENA primary metagenome ERZ772998 (study PRJEB29015, sample SAMEA2738052) | human oral metagenome | biome: human oral; feature: human-associated habitat; material: saliva | place: China | collected 2226 ... | reverse complement strand
GGCAGATGGTCACACTATTTATGACGTAAAACTCAACGATAAGGTGGCATTAGGTACTGGTGCAAATGCAGTAAAATTGGATGGTACTACAGGTACGATTACTGGTAAAACTGCTAATATTGGCGGCGTAACAGTAGACGGTACTAATAACCATGTAACAGGCCTCGGTAATACAACTTGGGATGGTAATGCCGTTTCTGGCCGTGCTGCTACAGAGGATCAATTGAAAGCAGTTGCAGATGCTGCCGCTAGCCAAACATGGCAAATCACAGCAGATAAAGATGCAGCTACGTCCGGTATCCAAACTGGTACTAAGAAAGATGCAAAAGTAGGCAAAGATGCAAAAGTTAAGATGATTGCTGGTGAAAATATCACAATTAATCAAAACGAATTAGACTTCACATATTCCTTGAATAAAGATCTTGTGAATATGAACTCTGCAAGCTTTAACGGTACAGGTGGCAATACAACAGTTATCAATGGTAATTCCATTACACAAACTGTGGGTACTCAAACAAATACATCTACAGCAGCTGGCAACACAGTAGTTGATGGTGCTAAATCTACTGCTACAACTGCAGCAGGCACAACAATTACTGATGGCACGAAAACAAATACATCTACTGCTGATAGCACTGTAATTGACGACGGTAATGGTAACAACACCGCACTTACTAAAGATGGTGTAACTATTACTACTGCAGGTAAAGATAAGGTGTCCTTAACTGGCAATGGTCTAGATAATGGCAATAACAAAATTGTTAATGTTGCAGATGGCACAAACGATACTGATGCTGTCAATGTACGTCAATTAGAGGCTAAAACTAAGGCTTCTACTACTGAATTGACTGCTAATGGTGGTGAAAGTGCGGGTAGCACTACAGGCAATATTGTATTGACTAAGACAACCGCTGCTGATGGACATATCATTTACGATAACAAGTTAAATGATAAGGTTACATTAGGCACAGATCCAACTAAGGCCGTAACTCTAGATGGTACAAATGGTACTATTAAAGCCGGTAAAGATGGTAATGCTGTAGCGATTAATGGTACAGATGGTACTATTAAAGCTGGTGATGGTACTAATGCTGTAGCCATCGATGGCAAAAATGGTTCTGTAAAAGCTGGCGATAAGATTGCTCTTGATGGTAAAGATGGAAAAGCTACGATTGGTACTGTAGGTATCGATGGTAAGGATGGCGTTATTAGTGGTTTAGCTAATAAAACTTGGGATCCAAATAATATTACTCCTGGCCGTGCAGCCACTGAAGATCAAGTTAAATCTGCCGTAGCCGATGCAGGGTGGGATGCTGCTGTAGGAACAGAAGGTTCTGGCGTTAATAGCACACCAAGTGCAACAGCTGAAAAAGTAAAACCTAACGAAACACTTACTTTCAAAGCGGGTAATAATATGATGGTTAGCCAAAACGGTAAATCCATTAGTTATGCAGTAAATCCTGAACTCAAGGATATGAAGTCTGCTACATTTAAAGATGCAGCAGGTAACACAACTGTCACAGATGGTAATGGCATAACAATTACACCAGGCAGTGCAAATCCTAATAAACCTAATGCAGGCCCTGTATCCTTAACTAAGGATGGTCTCAATAACGGTAATAACCAACTGAAAGGCATTGCACCTGGTACAGATGATACAGATGCGGTAAATGTTGGTCAATTGAAAGCATCTAATGCTAAAATTGGTGATGCTATTGGTCAAGTAGCAGGTGAAGTACAACGTGTTGGTGCGCACGCAGCAGCCATGGCAGCGTTGAAACCAATTCAATACGATCCATTAGAACCAACTCAAGTTATGGCTGGTGTTGGTAACTATCGTGGTGAAACAGCAGCTGCTCTCGGTCTTGCACATTATACGAACGAAGACACAATGTTTAACGTTGGTGTATCTCTTGGGGCAAACCGCAACATGGTGAATGCTGGTGTAACCCACAAATTTGGCTCTAGCCCAGAAAAGAAAAATATTCCAGATCGCTACAAAGCAGGCCCTATTAGCTCTGTGTATGTAATGCAAGATGAAGTATCTAGTCTCAAAAAGGAAAATAGTGAACAAAAAACTGTAATCGCAGATCAAGCGGCTCGTTTAAATACGTTAGAGGCTGAAAATGAGCGTCAACGTCAAGAGTTAGCTGAAACTAAACAAGGTTTAGAAGATTTGCGTGCAGCAGTAAACCAATTGTTAGCATCTAAAGGGTGATAGTTGAGATTCACTTTCATAAATAGGCTAGTGTAATTACATTTCTGTAATAGGAAAGAACCTCTTATACACTGATATACCTGGTGGGGTATAATCAAGTACTATAAGAGGTTCTTTTGCATTTTTGATATAGATTATTAAATAAAATCATTATATATGAATGACTTTTCATATATTCTGTGATATAATACAGAAGATATTAGGGCTAAAAGATAGCTCAATCTTATACGATCTTGCATGAATAGGAGTTACTATGTTAGACCGCATACAACGATGGCTTTCAGTAGATACCATGCTGCCCGCTGCAGAGCGGTTAGGTCCGGTAGGGACGACAAAGCAATTGTATGGTAAGTATTTGAAAATTGCTTGGCCGGCTACATTACAAGGCTTGATGTTACAATTTATGACTGCCATCGATTTGGCAATGGTGGGGGCACTCGGTGCTTCTGCGCTTGCGTCGGTGGGGATTATGGGGCAGCCTGAAATGGTGATGCTCATTTTCTGTCGCGCTTTATCTATTGCTGTTACCGCTATCATTGCTCGCCGTCATGGTGAAGGTGATGTGGACGGTATGAATGCAGTTCTTAAGCAGTCTATATTATTGAACTTCTTAATCTACGTGCCTCTATTAGGGATATGTTTCTTTAATTTAGAGCATATTTTACGCTTTACTGGCGCAGAAGATGGTTATATAGAAACAGCGGTCTGGTATGGTCGTTTTGTAGTTATTAGCCTTATCTTTCAGTCCTTTAGTCAAATTGTAGGGGCTGCACTAATTGGATACGGCAATACAAAAGTCATTTTTAAATCGAATGTAGTCGGGAACATTTTAAATACCATCATGAACTTTTTCTTGATTTATGGTATTGGTTTCTTCCCTGAGCTCGGCGTTATGGGGGCAGGGGTGTCCACTATGATCAGTAGTGCTCTTATTGCATTATTGCTATTGCGTACTATCTCACAGCATACGGCTACAGGATTAACATTGCGACATCCGTCCAAATGGACCTTTGAAAGACCTGTACTTCATACGATGTTTCACGTTGGGGGCAGTTCTCTAGGGGAGCAGTTCTTTGAACGTTTTGGTATGTATACATATACCATGATTGTTGCTTCCTTAGGTGCAGTACCATTGGCAGCACACTATGTATGTATGAACTTGATGGATATATTTTATTACTTTGCCATGGGTCTTGGTTTTGCAGGGGCCTCTCATACGGGGCAAAATCTTGGGCATAAACGTCCAGATATTGCAAAGACGTATGGAAAAATTGGTGCACGTATCGGTTTTGTAGTAGGTCTTGTAAGCGCGTTAATCTTTATTGGTCCTGGAAACTATTTGGTAGAGCTTTATACTCGTGAAAGTGAAGTAGTACTTCTTTCTGGATCTTTGATGGGAATTATGGCAGTAGCGGCTTTTCCACAAGCTTTACAGCAAGTATATTCTGGTGTATTAAAAGGGGCAGGGGATACGTATTACATTATGAAATATTCTCTTGTAAGCGTAGCCATCATTCGACCTATTATTACCTATCTATTGTGTATTACGTTAGGTTTAGGCTTACTAGGTGCCTGGTTATCCTTGTGCTTTGATCAGTGCTTACGCTTATGCTGTTCCTATTTGCGATTTATTAAAGGTGCCTGGCAGCATAAGATTGTCTAATACTTTGTAAATATAGTTTATAATCAATCTTGACTATCATTTAGTATATAAATTTTCATATAAAATCTAAAATTAGAAATGTTCGATATATAGAGAGAAGATATAGATAAAATCTATATTATTATATTGGTTATTACTTTATATATTGAAAATATTAAAATAGTTTATGAAAGGTTTATGAAAATTCTCTTGCGTATTCAATTTATTTGATGTACAATACGAAATGTGGAAAAAATGACACATTGGGGAATGTGTCGTCTGACCAGAAACTTCTGATTTCACGTATATATGTAAGGGATATATATAAGAAACGATAAAAGCCTCCTTAGTTGATACTAAGGAGGCTTTTATTCGTTTTATGTTAGACGGAGTTAGTAGCTAATTTAATAATAGATTTTATAAAATTATATCGGAGAAAGCCATTGGCAAAATTGAAAAAGTGTTTATAATAATGAAAGTAATATGAATCACCCTGAGAGAGGGATCTTATACCTTTTAGTTCGTAAAGGTATTTAGTTATAAGTATCTTATATAGAATGTCAGTAATATATTGGTAATATATAAGAAATTAATAAATAAAATTAATAATATTCTAATTGGTGTATATTCATAAAATTATATGAGGCTTATAAAAATAGGGGATAAGAGGGCTTTAAAGATTTATAATTATAACATTTGTATATAGACAAATTTCGGAAGATTCATGATAAATTCATAAAAGATATTGAAATTTATCGAAAAGTTGTGTAAAATAAAAGTATATTATTACCAAAGGCCTGTGTATTGTGAAAGGCCATTATTGGAGGGAATTATAATGAACAAAAAATTATTAGCTTTATTGGCAGTTGCTGCTGTTGGCGTATCTGTAGCAGGTGCAACTCCACAAACTCAATTCAACAAAGGTGAATTCCAAGTTGATCTTGGTGCAGCTAGCGTTGAAGCAAAAATGGATGGCGCAAAAGACGCTCACAAATGGAACTTCGATGGTGGAGTAACTTATGGTTGGTCTGACAAAACTGGTATTCAATATGGTTACCATGGTTTGAATACTAAACATCTTGATACTGACATGCATGAATTGAACTTAGTTCGTTCTTTGAATAAAAATGTTGCAGTATATGGTGGTTATGCTCGTATCCATAATCATGATGCTGGTGGCACTAACAACATTGCGCAAGCAGGTGTAATTGGTAAAACTAACCTTGGCTCTAAAGTAGAAGTTTACGGTAAAGCTGGTGTAGGTACTAAGAATACTACAGTTTTAGAAGCTGGTTTAGGCTATAAAGTTAACGAAGACTGGGATATCAATGCTGGTTACCGCTACATCAATACTAAAGCAAATGAAGATCATAATGTATCCTTCCAAGGCCCAGTAGTTGGCTTGTCCTACCGTTTCGGTGGTCAAAAATCCGTAGCTCCTGTATACACTCCAGCTCCAGCTCCTGTATACACTCCAGCTCCAGCTCCAGTAGTAGAAGCTCCTGTATATAAAACTCCTAAATTGGACTACTATGTACAATCCATCTACTTCGATTCCGACCAAGATGTTGCTCGTGCAGACCAATATCCAAACTTAACAGCTGCTGTAAACGCTGCTCACCAATACCCACAAGACCAAGTTAAATTGTTAGGTAATGCTGATACTGATGCAAATCCTCAATACAACATTGGCTTGTCCGAACGCCGCGTACAATACGTAGCTCAATACTTAGTAAATAATGGCGTATCTGCTGACCGCTTCATCGGTATCGCTAATGGCGACACTAAACCAGTGGCAACTAACTCCACTGCAGCAGGTAAAGCTGAAAACCGTCGTGTAGACGTTTACATTCACCGCTAATCTCTAAACTAATTTAGATTAGACATACAATAAAGTCCACCTTCTATCATGCTCTCGTGTTCATCGGGGGACCGAGCATGTGATAAGGTGGACTTTTATGTTATACTAAACTTGCATACAATCGTAGGTCATACAATGTTCATTAAGATTTGATAATGTATGCGGTGTGAGTATAGTAAAGTAGGTTATATATGAAAAAGTTTAAATATTACAAACCGCTTATAGGCGCTATCATACTAGCTGGTATTATGATCATGATGGCCCTTAGAATAAGTGATATTGCTAGTGCCATTGATGCTATTATTACAGCATTTGTTCCACTTATTGTAGGTGCCTGTATTGCGTTTGTGCTAGATATTTTAGTAGTGCGCTATGAGCGATGGCTATGGCCTAAGAGTGAATTTGGCTGGAGGTATAAGATACGACGACCTCTCAGTCTTGTATTATCTTTTATGACAATTAGCATAATCGTGTATTTTATTGCCCGTATGGCACTTCCTCAATTGGTTCATTCTATGTCGATTATTGTGGCGTCTTCGCCTCAACTGTATACAGATTTCCAAACTTGGATGCAGCATCTTACAGAGACGATTCCAATGGCATCTAACCAGACACTTATGGACACGTTGAGTGGTGAAAGTATCGTTAAGTATACTCGTGAATGGGGTACTAAAGGCGGTACATACATCGTTAATGCAATGGGCACAGTTTTATCTTGGACGTTAAATATCGGTCTTGGATTGATCTTTGCTATTTATATGCTCCTTGATAAAGAACGCCTTATGATGCAAGGCAAACTCATTGTAAAAGCCTATGCATCTGATGAATGGGTGAATCGTGTTAGTTATGTAACCCGTGTGGCAGTTCAAACATTTAGTAATTTCTTTGTAGGACAGTTTATTGATGCCTTGATTTTAGGTGTTATGGTAGGTATTACTTTATGGCTATTCAACATTGAATACGCTACAACCATTGCCTGCGTAATTGGCCTTACTGGTTTGATTCCGTTACTTGGCATCTATGTGGGTGGTGTTATCGGTGCAGTTATGTTGCTCACTGTTAGCCCTATGGATGCGTTAATTTACGTGATTATTTTAGAAGTGCTTCATCAAATTGAAAGCAACTTCATTTATCCTAAAATCGTCGGTAACTCTGTTGGTTTGCCGGGATTATGGGTATTTGCTGCGGTTATCGTAGGTGGTAGCTTGATGGGGGTCACTGGCATGTTGATTGGTGTTCCTTTAGTAGCTACGTGCTATAAACTGCTTATGAGAGATGTAGAGGATCGACTTGCATCAAATGAAAGTTTATAGTATATTGTCTAAATAATATGATTGTTAATGTATGTTTTGTGTGCTGTTGATTATGGCACGGACTTATAGTAATTCTAGTATGTGAATTACTTTTACATTGTTAAAAGTATCGCATATAGTAGGAGGATATGTAATGAATAAAAAGTTAATTTCTATGGCATTAACTGGTGTATTGGCAGTAGGTGTATTGTCTGTTGCTACACCAAGTGTGGCAGATGCACGTAAAACAAAGCCAGAAACAAGTACTGATATTTCTGTACAACGTGCACCAGGCGAGTCCATGGTTATGACTATGAGCAAAATTGGTACTATTTTCCAAAATCGCTTCCCGAATGCTGCGCTTCACTCCGTAGAGCTTAACTCTAACGATTTAAACTATGGCTACAAAGTTGTTGGCTATAGTAAATATCATCAATACAAGATGAAAATCGACGTAATCACTGGTAATACTTCCAATATGGAAGAAGGTGGCAAACCTAAAAAAATTATCGGTGAAATCTTCAATAAAGATCGAGTAATTGAATCTGCTCAAGCAGAACGCGTTGCTAAACAACAACTCGGTGCTGATGCTGTTATGAAGGGCTGGAAAATTGAAGCTCATGACGGCAAAATCTTGTACTATGTAACAATGCATCAAGATGGTAAAAAAGTAGTTGTTACAGTAGATGCTGAAACAGGTGCTTACGTAGAGCAATCTAAATCTTATAAATTACCACCAGAACCAGATCAAGGTTTCGATGGCCGCAAAACAAATCTTATCTTTGGTAGTGGCATCGACATGGGTCGTTAATCTATTATGTGATAACCTAAAAAGAGCTGAAGAAAAATGTAGTGACTGTAGTGACCCCAAAAAGTTAGACTTTTATTTCCGAGTAACCTAAACTGGTTGCTCGGAATTTTTTATGCTGCAGTAGTAGCTAAACGATAGTCAACTGGACTTAGCCAGTTCAATTTTTCCTTAATTCGTTTAGTATTGTAATACATAATATAGTTTTCAATCGCCATTTTTAACTCATCATAACTATGAAAGGTATTGTCATAATACATCTCTTGTTTTAAGATAGCAAAAAAGTTTTCCATTGGTGAATTGTCGAGACAATTACCTCTTCTAGACATACTTTGAAATATGTTATGCACTTTTAAATTATGTTGATACGCTTTCATTTGGTAACCCCAACCACGGTCAGAATGAAATGTCCGTCGATACTTAGCATCGGCAGTCTTTTCAATCGCCTGTTGTTGTGCTGAAAGTATAGACTCAGCCGATGGTGTAGGACTTATACTAAAACTAATAATTTCAAGATTATATAAATCCATAAATGGATCTAAGTATAGTTTTCCAACTTTCAAAGCACCGTTTGCATCTAGTTCATAATACTTAAATTCAGTTGTATCTGTAGTAATTTTTTGATGTGGTTGACTGCAATAGAATCTACGCTTAATGCGATTAGGTGCAATCCGTCCTTTAACGCCTTTATATGAGTTATATTTTCGGCTCTTACGGGAGAATGCTATTACTTGCAGATTGAACTTTTGCATAATTCGTTGCAATCGTTTCTTATTAACAACAATACCTCGTGATCGCAACAAAGGTAACAATCTTCTATATCCATAGTTGGGATGGTCCTTACGAATATCTTCAATAGCTATTCGTATTTGTAGATCTGGATCTACTCGGTCAAAGCGCTGTTGCCAGTACATATATGTTGCTTTTGGAAAACGTAAGGCAGCAAGAATCTCAGTTAGTTTGAATTCTCTTCGGAGACTGCTAATGATTCTTGCTGTTCTTTCATTTTTCGAGCGTCCTCGAGGCGCAATCTCCTCAATTCTTTTAAATAGGCATTCTCTATTTGAGCGTAGCGTAATTGTTTTTCCAATTCTAAAATACGAGCTTGCTCTGGTGTTAATTCTTTTTTCTTCTTTTGGTTACGTGATTTAGTATGTGTGGTAATCTTTGCTTTTTCATCTGTTCGACTCATGGTAGGTATTCGTCCTTTCGGTCGCTCGACAAAAGCATTGGTCCCATATTTCATAAAATCCGATTTCCAGCGAGCTATTAATGAAGGATTATTCAGCCCATATTGTAATGCAATTTGCCGATACGATAATTCACTAGTTAAGTATGACTCTACCACAGCTAGCTTAAATTCTGAAGTATATCTTGTATTATTTCGCTTTCGACACAAACCATCTTTACCAAATTCTTTAAATGCACTAATCCAACGACGAACTTGCGATGTAGTCTTTACACCATATTTCTTAGTTAAATACTCATATCCACCTTCGCCGTTTAGATATGCGGTAACGACTTTTAATTTAAATATAAGGCTATATTTTGCCATAGAAAAACCGACCTCCTTAACGTTAAGATTTTTGGTCTAACATTAAGGGGTCGGTTCAGATGTCTAGGCTTTATATGGTACAGCTAGCTCACCTTTTTCATACCAAAAGAGGCCAGATGTACTAATCTTATGTTCTTTTAAAATAGTCTGAACCTGCTCTACAATACTTGGATCTATTTGCACAGATAAACCACACATATCGTAAAGCTCTGGAGGTGTAGCCATCAATTGATGAGGCACCGCTAATTCTGTTAGTATCTTGTCTGCTTTATCGCCAAAATAATAGGACGTAAAGACGACTAGCAATTTTTTATTTTCCAAGGCCTCACCTCCTATCATAGCATCTACCATTACATTGTTATAACATTGACTATCCATTTAAAGCTAAGGTATCTCGTCTAAATCTGTCTGTTAAAATATCAGTGATAAGAATTATAACTTAACTAAATTCTCCCCAAGAATAGAGTCCGTAATAGCGTACATATTTGTAATACTACCTACGCCAAGCTCTTCTTTTACCCCAAAATAATCGAGACAAATGCCACATGCTGCAATTTCAACACCAAGATCAGCTAGTTTTTTTATATTTTCTAAATGAACAGAATCATTTACAACCATCTTAACACTGCTGTTGATGAAATAGATTTTAGATGGTTTTACATCGGCTTCTACCATGCACACCCAGAAGGTTTTCATCAAATTTCTACCGAGCTCTTCACTACCTTCACCGAGATAATCTTTTGTCATCAAGATAACTCGATTACCATAGTTCATCGGTTCGCAACTCGCTTCTGTAACAGGATTTGCATTTGGCGTCATAGTGAGGTAGAAATCCTTACCATCTTGGCGGATTGCCACCCCATAACCGCGAGACTT
>ERZ772998.392-NODE-392-length-10262-cov-6.68982_pt1 | contig 10262 bp, 6 predicted proteins | sample MGYA00580669_ERZ772998 | MGnify/ENA primary metagenome ERZ772998 (study PRJEB29015, sample SAMEA2738052) | human oral metagenome | biome: human oral; feature: human-associated habitat; material: saliva | place: China | collected 2226 ... | reverse complement strand
GAGAGCGCGACCCTCGAGAAGGTCGGGACCTTCACGCTCATCGGCATGGAGCCCCCCGCCCACGGCAAGCGCTGGCCAACGCCCGTGGTGTGCTTCGAGGAAGATCCTCAGCTCATGGACACCGCACGCCAATACGCCGCCGACAACAACTTCTACTTCCGCCCCGATGACGAGGAGGCACGCCAGTCATGACAGCATCCTTCGCCTGCGATCCCACAGTGATCACTCAACTGAAGGACAGAGCTAACTCCTCACTCGGATCACACGAGCACTCGTGTTCATTGGACGGCGAGTCACACCAACATTGACAAAACACTTCACATTGGTTAGGATTTGCTCACCCTTTCAAAGATGACAAGGAGAGCGATATGGGTTGGTTTTCGACCTACGTCTCAGACCCGCCCGGAAACGCCGACCAGATCGCGGGCATCAAAGACGGACTGAGCGCCGCCGCCGAGAAGGCACACTCCGCCGAGACGGACCTGTTCTCCATTAAGTCCTCAATCTCGACGTGGGCCGGTCAGGCCCGCGATAACTACAGCGAGTCGAGCCAGCGCGCAGCGAGGCGCCTCTACAACTTCGGCGCAGGCCTGACGTCAGCATCCAGCGACGTCGACAAGTACTACTGGAAACTCCGGTCCGTCAAGTCCTACGTCGACGGAACCCTGCGTCCCGCCCTAGAAAACCTCGACAGTCAATTCGATGCCACCCCCATGGCGGACCGCTGGTCAAAGTTCTGGGAACTGCGCAAGCAAGCGCTGAGCATTCAGGACGATTACAACTCGAAGTACAAGGAGCTCAAGCAGTCGGCGCAGGAGCTGGCTCAGAGCCTCGCGGGGGCGCTCGCCATCGAGCCGGTAGCGAGGAATTCCGACAAGGTCGGAACTGATAAAGACCCCTCGAGGACTCAGAGACTCACGCCGAGCGATCGCGAACGCATCAACCAAGAGCTTGAAGACCTCAGGGCAGGAACATACGATCCACGCAATGTCAGACAAAGAGGGATCGGCGACTGCTACTACCTGGCCTCCCTCATGGCCGTCATGAATTCCAGCGATGGACAGAAGAGGCTCGCCGATGGTATCCGCCCACACTACGACTCGTCGGGAAACATCGACGGCTACTACGTGACGGTCTATCGGAAACCGGGCATGTTCTCCGGCCCCTCACAAGAGGTTCTGGTACGGGACACCTACGCAAACGGCGTCTCCTCGTCCGGCCATACCGGCGTCATCTCCCTCTATGAGAAAGCCTACGCCCAAACCTTCCCCGACGGCGTCAACGATAGCGGGATCTTCGAATCGGGTGGAATCAGTGGAGGCCACCCCAAATACGCCCTTCCCCACATCACCGGCAAGGACACGCACAAAGTCGACGGAAAGGGCAGCTGGTTCTTCGGCTGGGGCGAGGGCTATGACCAATCCGAGAGGCAAGACATCATCGACTCCGTCAACAGCGGCCAGCCTACCGTGGCAAGTACCACGTCGAGCGGCAATTATGAGGACGACTTGGCTCCCGTGGATGTAACGCTCACGGACGGCACGAAGCAGACAATCCAAATTTATGCTTCACACTCGTACATGGTCAAGCATGCCGATCAATCGGGGGTCACCCTGGTCAATCCACACGGCTTCAATTTGATTCCGAATTGCGACGAGCCAACACCCGACGGAGAGTTCACAATCTCCTGGGAGGATTTCCAGAAGTACTACGGAGACGTCGCGATTGGGTCCCTGTGGTGACAAAGATCCTCAAACGCACCATAGCATTCATCATTACAACGATCTTAGCCGCGAGCCTCGTTGGCGCGTGCGCCGGCAGAGAACAAGGACAGAAAATGGAACAATGCAGCGGAACAATAATTGATCTTCCCTCTGCGATTTGGACACCAATCATTGATGGCGTTCCGTTTCTCAGCGTTAATGGAACCGGAGCCAAGATCGTTGATGGGACTCCACAGGCAGATATTCATGTGTACTGGGATGGGGGAGTCAATCGCCCCGCAAATTTGAATGCGACACTGAAGCTGGGCGAGAGCGCGACCCTCGAGAAGGTCGGGACCTTCACGCTCATCGGCATGGAGCCCCCCGCCCACGGCAAGCGCTGGCCAACGCCCGTGGTGTGCTTCGAGGAAGATCCTCAGCTCATGGACACCGCACGCCAATACGCCGCCGACAACAACTTCTACTTCCGCCCCGATGACGAGGAGGCACGCCAGCCATGACAGCATCCTTCGCCTGCGACCCCACAGAGATGAGGCGGCTCAAAGACAGGCACAACACCCTGCGTGGAACCGTCGACGAGACCACTCTCCCATCGGGCGCCATCAACTGGGGGTTCCTGGTCGTCACCTCCGGCTATAGCAAGCTCGAATCAGACGCCAAGAGACGCCGCGATACCATGCACAAGTGGTGCTACCAGATGTCCGGTGCTATCTCGAAAACATCGAGTGACGCTCAGGCGGGTGACTCTCACTGGGCATCCGTGATCGAGAAGGACCGGCGCACTTCCCTGTAGCGCGTCCCATCAGAGGCCGACAGGGGTGGTGCCGCCACCACGCGGACAGGGCGGCAGCCCCCTGTCCGCTCACTGCCCCAGCGCCCCCTTCACGGCCTCGTCCAGCGGCTGCGCGGCGCCGCCAAGCATCCCCTCGAGGGCCTCCAGCGTGTAGTGCGACGGACCCGCCAGGAAAGCGACCATCGCGCCCACCTCGGCGGCATCCACACCCGCGCGCGCAGCCCAGGCCCGCCGATACAGGCGCAACTGGGTCGCGAAGTACGCCAGCTTCTCCGGCTTCGTCGAAGCCGTCACCGGCTGACCACTCTTCCAATCCACAACCAGGAAACGCGGCCCCTCCCCGCTCACGCGCTCAAAAACGGCGTCGATACGGCCCTGAACGGACACTCCGCCCACCTCCACGGAGAACGCCTCTTCGATCGCCACCACCCGATAGCCGGCCAGCTCCCCCGCGACGAACGCGCGGAAGTTCTCGCGTAGCCTCTCGAGCAGCTCGCGCTCCTTCGTGGTCAGCAGCGCCTCCTCCACGCCGTCGCCACCGCCCGACAGCGCAGAGTCCTCACCGGGCGCGACCGCCGATGGATCCTGGGCCTCGGCCGCGGGATCGGCCCCCGCGATGTGCAGCTCGCGCTCGGCCCACGCGTGGAAGACCGTGCCCAGCGCAGAGAAAGAACTGGGCTTGACCGGCATCGGCCGGCGCATATCGCGCGCGAACTCACCCGCATCCTGCAGCAGCGAAGAGACGGACGTGGCCGGCACGCGCTCGGCCCACAGGTCCACGACCGGCGCCTCCCGGCCCAGCCGATCCTCCTCGATCAGGGCGATCGTGTCGCTCACCGCCGGGTCATCGCCCAACTCCGCCAAGGCCTCGAACACGTCCCGATCCTGCGCGAACTCACGCAACTGCGCGCGCACGGACGCCGCCGCTGCCGCGACCCGCTGACGCGACGGTCCCGGTGCCGGCGGGAACGTCCCCGAGGGCGCCCGCGCGCTCAGCGCCTCGCGTTCCTCCTCACCCGGAATCGGGGCAATCAGGCAGGCCCCCTCCCCCACGGCAGGCTCGACGCCGAGGTCGCGCCAGGCACCCGATCCCCACACGCCGCGATCCTCCACGGCCCCCGCCGTTCCCTGCTTGGGCTGCGGAGTATGACCGAACAGCTGGGCGCTGGCCTCCATGAGGTAGCGAGACGGGTGAGCAACCTTCATGTTGAAGTCCGACGTCCACGACCCCACCAACAGCTGCGCGTTGCGCGCACGTGTCATCGCCACGTAGGCCAGGCGCCGCTCCTCACGCTCCGCATACACGCCGACGGAAGGCTTGTAGACCTGCGTCGCCCACTTATCGTAGGCCGCGGAAGCCGTGCGGGAGCCCTCGACGACGGGCACGAACGGGGGCAGGTCCCTGTGATCCCCTCGCAGCGGATGCGGCAACGCCCCGCTGTCCGTCAACCACGCCTTGGCAGGGGGAACATCCTCCGTCCATTCCACGCTGGTCCTCTTGTTATGCGTGGGAAACACGCCATCGCACAGGCCAAAGACGACGACGCCATCCCACTCCAGGCCCTTCGAGCCGTGCACCGTCAGGATCTGGACTGCCTTCGGATCCGGCTCCCCCAGCGGCACGTCAAGCCCATCCTCGCGCTCATCCGCCATCCTCAGGTACGCCAAGAACGAGCCGAGCGAGGCCCCCGGCGTCTCCTTCTCGTAGGCGGCGGCCACGGCAATGAACTCGTCCAGCGCCGCGCGCCCACCCATCGACAGCGGGTCCGCGATCACGTCGTCCAGCGTGCCCATGATGAGGATCGCGCGCTCGACCTGCTCGGTGATCGAGCGGCCCACGCCCTCGCGGACCTGGCGCAGGCGCTCGCCCAGCAGGCGCACGCGGCGCACCGCCTCCTCGCTGATCGCGGGACGCCCCTTGTCCGCCCACCCGGGGGCAGGCGGGTCGTCCACGGCGTCCAGGAGAACCGCCTGATGGGAGCTGGCCCCCTCCCGACGCGCCAAGGCACGCGCCCAGTCGCCGAGCGCCATCAGGTCGGCGGCGCCCAGATCGATGCCCGCCAGGAGGCGCGCCAGCCACGGGGACGCCGCCACGTCGTAGGCCAGCTCCAGGGCGGCTCGCACATCCTGCACGGCCGGCTGGTCGAGCAACCCGCCCAGCCCCACGATCTCCGTGGGGATCCCCGCCTCACGAAGGGCGGCGTCGATCAACGGGAAGTCCTTGCGGCGCCTGCTCAGGACGGCGACCGTGCGCCGCCTACCGTCCGTGACCGGCTGCGCGCGAACCCGCCGCACGAAGTCGACCGTCGCCGCCAGCGCATCCTCGTAGGCAGCCGGGTAGGCGATCTCGACGACGCCGCGCCCCGCCCCCGGACGCGGGACCAGGACGGGAGACTGCGCGTTCAGCTGCTCCTTGCCCGCCTGATAGGAGGCGACCTCGCGCAGGGGCTCTGCCACGCGATTCGCGGCGTCCAGGATCGACACGTCATTACGCCACGCAGTCGACAGCGTGAGAGTCTGCCCCTCCTCGGGCGCCCCCGTCTGGAAGCGCTCCAGGAACGTCTCCAGGGACGAGGCCGATGCCCCCCTCCACCCGTAAATCGCCTGATTCGGGTCGCCCACCGCGGTCACCGCGTGGTCGCCAAACAAAGTGGACAGCAGATCCATCTGGATGACGGAGGTGTCCTGGAACTCGTCGAGGAGCACCGCACGGAACTCCTCGCGCAGCGCGGCGCGCACGGAGGGAACCTCGCGCACGATGCGAGTGGCCAGCACCAGCTGATCCGAGAAATCCAGGAGGCCCATCTCCCGCTTGCGCTTCTGGTAGGCCTCGATCGGACCGAGGAATGCGATGCGGCGCTGGTTCGCCTGATGCAGCTCCTGGGCCGCCTTGTTCGAGTCCCCCACGATCTCCAGCTCCCGCCCGAACCCCTCCAAGGCCTGGCGCGCACTGTCCACCGTGTAGCCGTGCTCGGCGATCTCACCCGCGAGATGCAGGACCCTGCCCACGACGCCCGCGGGACTCAGATCATCGTCCAAGTCCGTGGGCCACGCCTCGACGATCTGCGTCATCAGGTCGAGGGCCCCCGCCTCGGAGAGCATAGAGAAATCCGGGTCAATCCCGATGCGCATCCCATGCTCGGACACGATGCGCTCCGCGAACGAGTTGTACGTCAGGGTCACCGGGTCCTCGTCCAAGCGTTCACTCAGCTGCGGCAATTCGCGCGACAGCAGGCGGATGCGTTCACGCAGGCGGTCGCCGAGCTCGCCCGCCGCCTTGCGCGTGAAAGTCAGGCCCAGGATCGAGGCGGGCGTCAAGTCCGGGTGGTTGGCCAGGAGCCACAGCACCCGCATCGACATGGTCTCGGTCTTACCCGACCCCGCGCCCGCGACGACGAGGAGCGGCCTGCGCGGCGCCTCCACCACGCGCACCTGCTCCGGGGTCGGAGTCTTCGTCGCGTCGACGATCGCCTGAATCTGAGTTGCACTCAGGGTCATCGCACTGTCTCCCACCACGTCACTCCACCACCTTACGGCCGCGCTCGCGCGCCGGGCACAGCCGATCAAAAGAACAATACATGCAGGCCTTATCCGAGGGCGTCGCCTGGAAGTAGGGGCCGCGCGCGATGGCAGCGACCTCGCGCACCTTCTCGCGCCACCCCTCCAACGTCTCCCCTTCCAGGGGCCGCTGATCGAAGGACTTCGCCTTCTTGTCCCCGAGCAGGGCAATGCGCGCGCCCGCGACCCGCTCCCCCGATGCGAGGAGGGCCATCTGATAGGCCGCCAGCTGCGGATTATCGGGGACGGTCTTCGCGTTGTGCCCGCTCTTGCCCGTCTTCAGGTCAGTGACGCGCACGCCCTCGTCGACGTGTTCGAGGCGGTCCATGCGTCCGCGGATCGTCACCCCCTCAACCTGGGCCTCGACCGATCGCTCGACCTCCACCTGGCCGGGAACACCCGCCATGTAGGAGGCCAAATTGTCGACGATCGTGTGCGCGCGCCGATCGGCGTGCCGCCCAGCCCACGTGTCCAGGTTGTAGCCCAGCTCCTCGATCCGCGCCTCAAGCGCCTCGGTCAGCTCCTGCGCGCTGCCGTGCGGGTTCTCCTCGGCCAGCGCGTGAACGAGCGTTCCCAGGCTGGCCGCCGCATTCGACGGCCCGTCGGCGCCGATGGTGGTGAGGAACCACCGCAGCGGGCAGGCAAGCGCCCGCTCGAACTGCGACGGCGAGAGCGTGACATCACCACTGTAGGGTTCCGCCGTCGTGGGCGTGCCGCCCGCGCCCAGCCAGCGCTCCGGCTGCGCCGAGGCGATGCCCTCGCGGGCCATGAGGGCCAGGAGCGTGGCCGCGAGCTCAGCGTCCACCCGATCATCCGAGGCGGCACGCGCGCGCAGATCCGCGATGTGCCCGGGCAGGGACAGGGGCGCGTCCACCTGGTCCAGAGGCACCACGTCGTCCTCGCGGGGCGTGCCCGCCAGGCGCGCCACCATGTCGAAAAACACGGATGGCGCGGCATCCTCCGAGCGCACAGCCCCCGCGTGCACGTAACACCGCGAGCGCGTGATCGCCGCGACGAAGAGGCGGTATTCGTCGTCCAGGACGGCTCGGCGCGCAGCCCGGGTTGAATCGATGAGCTCCTCCCGTCCGTCCTCGCCCACGGCGAACCTGCCAGCACCCACGTCCGCCAGCAGGTCGGCGCGCAAGACCCGGTCGCGCAGGCGCAGATTCGGCCACGCCCCATCCTGGAGGCCCGCGAGGACCACGACCTGCCAGCGGCGGCCCATCGCCTGCGCGGGGGTGAGGACCTCGACGCCGCCGGGTCGCACGCCCACGCGCGAGATCGTGTCGATGGGAACCGAACCCGCCAACAGCTCAGAGGCGAAATCACGCGCGGACCCGGACGGGTTGCGCTGCTCCCACACGTCGGCGACGCGCATGAGCGCGACGACCGCGTCCAGCTGGTCGTCGTACCAGCTGGAGGATTCGTCCGAGGCGATGGCACGCGAGCGCCAGTCATCTGCGACGCCGGCGGCCTCCCACAGCTCCCACAAGCGTTGCTGCGGGCGGGCGTCTCCCTGCCTGCCCAGCTCCCACATGCGCACCGCCGTCGTCAGCGCACGCGCGAGGGCGCGGTCGTTCCACCCGCGCCGCCCCGGGGCCTGCGCCCCCGCCTCGAGAGTGGGCCGCCACGTGTCGGGCTCGTCTACGAGGTCTACCACCGTCAGCGGAATCAGCGCGCTCTCCTCCCCCGATTCCTCGGCGGCCTGGGCGCGCGCGGCGTTGAGGCGACGCAGCAGCCGGTGCACGGCCAGGGCATCCGCCCCGACGAGTGCCGACGGCAAGAGGCGCTCGGCAAGCTCGCTGCGCTCGGCCACGTCCGTGTCGCTGTCCCCCGTCGGAAGAGTCACCAGGTCCAAGAGAAGGCGGGTCGTGGGCTGTGAGGCAAAGTCGAAGGCCCTGCCACCCCCTGCCAGCGGGACGCCGCCGCGAGCCAAGTAACGCCTGGTTTCCGCGACCATGGAGGCACTGCGCACGATGACAACCTGGTCCGAAAAATCGACGCCGTCGTGCAAGTGGCGCGAACGCAGCGCGCGGGCGATCAACGCGCCCATCTGCGAGGGCGTGGCCCCCAGATGGGTGACGAGCGCCCCCTCAGGCGCGTCATCTGCGACCTGCGCGTCACGACGGACGGGCGACCCAGACTGGGCGATGCGCGCGCACGCCTGACGTGCCAGCTCACGCACCGCACGGGACGTGTCGTAGACCTGGCCGAGCTCCGCGATTTCGACGCCCAGCGCCGAGGCCAGACGACGGTCCAAGTGAGGCTCTCCGCCGCGATACCCGGCCACGGCCACGTCGGAATCGGAGAAAGCAACGATCCGGGCCCCCGCGTCCCGGCACGCATTCAGGAGGGTCAGCGTCGACGGCGTGCAATCCTGCAGGTCATCCACGATGACGACGTCGGGGACCGGGCACGGCGCCTGCACGCCGCGCTCCTGTGCGCTCCCCTGCCACGTCCCGATCAGCTCCGCAGCCAGGGACTGGATGCGCGACAGGTCCACCCGCAGCGTCTGGGGATACTCCGGGGAATGCTCGGGCCCCTCCTCCAGGGCCGCGACAATCGCGCCCGCGCCCACCCATTCGGGATGCTCAAAACGAACCCCGGCCTCGGACAGGGAGGCCGCGTCCATGCCTGCCTCGCCCACGCGGGCCACCAGGTTACGAAGCTCGCCGCGAAACGCCGGCATCGCCCGCATCTGCTCGCCGATTTCCTCCGGCCAGGGAGCATCAACACTACGCAGCAGCTCGGCCAGTAGCTGATCCTGAGCCGCGCCCGTCACCAGCTCCACCCCCTCCAACGGAACCTCCCGCTGGGTGCGCCACGTCGCCACCACCTGATAGGCGAAGGACGCGGGCGTGCGCACCGGGCGCACCGCGTCCGGGCCGAGCGCCTGCGCACGCGGCGTCAACACGTCCGCGCGCGTGCGGTCGGGCGCCAGAATCAACGCCGAAGCACCCGCGCCCACCGCCTGCTCGAACACCGCCAGCGCACACGTGCTCCTCCCCGACGACGGGGCACCTCGCGCGATCACGTCACCCGACCGCGCCGCCTCCACGACCGCTCGCTGCTCAGCATTCAGCTCGGGCAGGCGCCACCAACCCTCCGGGCGGCGCCGCAACCTGACCTTGATTTCGCTCATGACGCAATACTGACAGACCCCACCCGCATCTGCGGCACATATGATGGGCGTGACGACATTTACCAGCAAGGAGTCATCATGGAGATCTTCATCGGCATTCGAGACAACGCGCGCCAGCTCGGCCTCGACGTCGACATGACCGAAAACGAACTCATGGCCAAGGTCAACGAGGCCCTTGCCTCCCCGAACGGCGTCCTCGACCTCACCGACTCGAAGGGGCAGCGCACTCTCGTCCCCGCCCACGCCCTCGGCTACGTGCAGATCGCCAGCAAGACCGAGCGCCGCGTCGGCTTCGCGATCCACTGACCCGCGCTTGCACGAACGAGGCCGGGGAGCGCACTGCGGAACTGAACCGCTCGCGCTCCCCGGCCTCGTCTATACCCTGTGGCCTCAAGCCTTCAGGTGAATGTCCCTCATGCGCTCCCCGTGGCGCTTAATCACATACTCCGTGATCTCGTCGACGTTCTCCGGGGAGGCCGCCAGCGACGGATACGTGAAGAGCGTCGCACGCACGAGGCCCAGCGCCTCGCCCGCCACACGCCGACCCCACAGGGACAGGCGGGCAGCCAGCTGCTCGTCCGCCTCAGTCTGCGGGCCCAAGTGCTCGCGCACCCAATGCCCCTGCTCGAAAGGCCACACCTCCTCGATCCCATCGAACAGGCCGTGCACCTGCGCGACGCGGATCAGCATGTCACCCAGCATGCCGCGGGTAATGAACGTCTTGACGGCCCGCTCCGCGAACGTGGTGGGACGCGTGCGCGCATCCAGGTCGTCATACGCGCCCGAGAACGCGTCCCCTGCCGCCAGCAGGTCAAAGCCACGATGCTTGCTCCACACCTCCAACTGCTGGTAGAGCTTGAAGCAGCGCGCAGCCATACGCGCATGCTCCACGTGGGCCTCGAACGTGGGGGCCTGCTCGCCGTCCTTCGCCAGGCGCGTCATGAACGCGAGCGACGAATAGGCAAGAATTCCAAGGACTTCGGTGTCGTCGGCGGGGACGGAATCAAACTCGTGTGCCATGACTCCAGCATAGTGCCTGACAAGC
>ERZ772998.388-NODE-388-length-10292-cov-3.7764_pt1 | contig 10292 bp, 8 predicted proteins | sample MGYA00580669_ERZ772998 | MGnify/ENA primary metagenome ERZ772998 (study PRJEB29015, sample SAMEA2738052) | human oral metagenome | biome: human oral; feature: human-associated habitat; material: saliva | place: China | collected 2226 ... | reverse complement strand
CAGTATGACCTAATGCGCGTTCTCTAAGGATTTCTTCTACCCCTTCTTTAGAACTTACATGCACAACATGTACTGGATACTCTAGAGAAGCGCCGATTGTACTAAATCGTTTAATTGATTCGGATTCAATCATAGCTGGTCTCGTAAGAGGATGATTACTAATATCTAATTCACCGCGCTTACGCTTATCAGCTACGAGTGCATCGATGAGATCACCATTTTCACAGTGAGCTCCTACAAGTGCGCCTGTTGGTTTGATAGCTTCAATAGCGTCATAAATCTCACGGTCCGTTAAACGGAAGCCATAAGCTAAATATACCTTAAAGGATGATACACCAGCTTCAACCACTTTTGGGATTTCACTGGCCACAGTATCATTCATTTCTACAAGTTCCATATGGAATTTGTAGTCACAGGAGCAATGCCCTGCGGCACGCTCCTTATGAACCTCTAAGCCTTTACAAAGGGAGCCTTCCTCAGGAGAAGCAAAATTGATAATTGAAGTAGTCCCGCCAAGGATAGCAGCCAAAATCATCCGCAGTAGATGCTAAAGCATTAGTCATTTGGAAGTGTGTATGAGGATCTATAAATCCTGGGAATACATAGCAACCTTTTGCATCAATTACTTTAGCTCCTTCTGGAACAGGAACGTGTTCATCGATGGCGACAATTTTGTCGCCATCAATTAATAAATCTCCGGTAAGGATTCGATCAGTTAAGACCAATTCCCCTTGTTGTATGATAATCATGATACATAGTACACATGCTCTTTACAGAAGGCATGTACAACTCCTTTCAATTCTTCAGGTAATGCATCAATGTCACATACGGCTTCTTCACCTTTGAAGCGGTAACCACAGCTAGTGCCTGTGATGTAGAAACCATCATTTGTACTATCTGCTAAAGCTTCAGCATTGTGGAAGAATGTAATGCGATCCTTGTATGGTTGACAAGGTTCTACGCAATGACATGCACAGTTACCACACTCATTACAGCTTTGATCTACATGGACGATCAATTTAGCATCATTTACAGTAACGACTTCATTACATCTGTTAGGACATACGCGAACGCAAGCACCACACACTACGCGGCAGTGGTAGTCAGAGCTACGTGTACCAGGGAAGGATGGCATTGCTTCACGTTTTTTCTTCATTGCATCGCTTTTCTTGAATACTTTATTTTCAGCGATGTCTTTAGCAAGTGCTGCGATAAGTTCTTTATGAACTTTTAATGCAGCGTTATAATCAGTAGATTCAACTTCATCTGCCAAAGCTTTGAAAGTATTGTAACCTTCGCCTTGTAGAAGAATTGTACATACTGTTACAGGCCAGATACCACAATCAAAGATAGCTTTGATATTTTGTTTTACAGCACCACCGCTATAAGACATTGGTAAACGTTCACCGAATTGAGCACTTAAAAGCTCAGCTACACCAATTGTTACAGGTAACAAGGATTTACCAGACATGTACATTTGCTCGCCTGGCAATTCATTGTTATGAATTTGTACAGGGAATGTATTTGTCAATTTAACGCCAAAGATCTTGTTGTGTTTTTCACCAAGAGCGATAAGACGTTCTAACATTGGAACAGCTTTATCGAATTGAAGGTCAACTTCGAATTGATGATCTTCAAAGTCAATGTATTCAAAGCCAGCATTATCTAACAACTCTCTAATGCGTTTTGGACCTAACAATGTAGGGTTGCATTTCAAGTATAAGTGAAGGCCTTTTTCACTGATAAGGTAAGAACAAATGGATTCGATTTCTTCAGCTGGGCAACCGTGCATTGTGGACAATGTGATTGCTTGGCAAAGATCATCGCTAATGGAGTTGATGAAATCAGCATCGATATGTTCAAATTCATCTACATGGTCAAGACACCATTGTTTGCATTCATCCCACATAGGAGATTGAGATGCGCTGCGCATCGTATTGATGAATTTATCAACCATTGGACTCTTAATGCCAGCCAAGTTGTACCCAACACTCATAATGAACAAGAAGCCATCTGGATCGCCTAAGCCTAATTCTTTAGAGATTAATTTTAACGCGAACCAAGCTTTGATGTATTCATCAGCAGCTTTATCACAGCTATATTCAGAAGACCACTCTACGTTGTATGCTTCGTCTACAGAGTAGATACAAGGTCTAGGAACACCTAATTCTTCACCGTACATAATTTGTACAGTTTTTAATTCGATGCAACGAGCACCAGCTACATAAGATGCCACAATATTTTGTGCTAACTGTGTATTAGGGCCAGCTGCAGGACCTACAGGATTTTCAATGGATTTACCAAAGATAGATAAGCGTTGATCATGATTAGTACGATGAATTTTATTTACATTGTAAATACGATTGTACATCTTGTACTCAGTCATAATGTGGTTCATCAAATTTCCGAAACTTACCGGATACATAATGTCACTCATAATGTCACACTCCTTTAAAGCACTTGCGTTATGGGTTTAGTCGTTTCCATAAACCTTTAGATGTTGATAAAACTTCGTTCATCACTTCAGCTTTGTCGATGCCTTGTAACTTACGATCGATCATACGTGGTACACCATCGCTAATAGTTGTTACCACATACATACCATTAGCACCGAATAATAAGTGACCATTGATGTTATTTTCATCAAGTGGTGTTGGTGCTGCGTAATCAAGAACGATTACGTCAGCTGCGGCACCTTTTTTAAGGATGCCAACTGTAGTATCGAAGAATTCATTCGCCATTTTACGGTTGTTTTCAAATAGCATATGAGGAACTTCGCCCCAACCTACATATGGTTTATGTTGCTCATGTTTTACAAGGCAGTTTGCTACTTTGTAAGATTCGAGCATGTCATTTGTATAACCATCTGTACCTAGACCAACTGTGATACCTGCACCTAATAGTTTCAAAATATCTGTTGTGCCTACTGCATTACCCATGTTACTTTCTGGGTTGTGTACAACCTTAGCTTGAGATTCTTTCAATAATTCTACATCTTGGTCTGTTACGTGTACGCAGTGACCTGCAATACTCTTAGGACCTAAAATGCCAGTCTCTACAAGGCGTCTAACAGGTGTCATGCCATATTTTTCTTTACTATCTGCCACATCTTCAGGGCCTTCTGCAACATGAACATGATAACCTAATTTATCTTCATTGTGAGCCTTAACATAATCTAATGTTTCAGGGCTTAGCGTAAAGGATGCATGTAAGCCCATCATAGCAGCAAGTCTTGATGGATCTTGTTTTGCTTCTTTACCAAAGCGTACGTTTTCTGCAACAGCAGCTTTCATTTGATCTACGCCGTTGCGGTCAGATACTTCGTAGCATAAACAAGAACGAACGCCGAACTGTTTAGCTACATCAGCAATAACAGATAAGCTGTTATGAACTTCACCATAAGAAGCATGGTGGTCAAAAATAGTAGTTACACCATTTTCGATACAGCCTAAATACGTAAGTAATGCGCTTGCTTTTACATCAGGAGCCGTCAATTTATTATCTAAGTAGAACCAAAGTCCTTCCAAGATTTCACCGAAGTTAGTCGGTGCTGGACCTGGCAACGATAAACCTCGTGCAAGAGCGGAGTAAATATGATGATGTGCATTGATAAAACCAGGCATAATCAAGCCGCCATGAGCGTCAATGATTTCTGCGTTTGCATAAGTTTTACATAACTCATCATATGTACCAATATCAACAATTTGAGTCCCGTCGATAGCAACAGCACCATCATAAATGATAGGTCTATCCGCATCGCGAGTAATAACAGTACCTTTCCCTAAAATAATCATGTGGGCACCTCCTCAACAAAAAGTTGAAATGCATACTTATAAATATATATATATTATTATAATACGATACGTGTACCTGTTTTTCCTGCTATACCATCTTTAGATTTTTCTAATAATGTGATAATCGCAACACGGCCTTTTTGAGATTCAGCAAATGCAACAGCTGCTTCTACTTTAGGTTTCATAGAACCTTCACCAAATTCGCCTGCTTCGATATATTCTTTAGCTTTTTCAACAGAGATTTCGTCTAACCATTGTTCTTTTTCTGTACCAAAGTTAATGGCAACTTTTTCAACAGCAGTTAAGATAACGAGGACATCTGCATCAATTTCTTGTGCCAATAAGCTACTAGTCCAATCTTTGTCGATAACGGCTGCTGCACCATGAAGTTCATTACCTTCTCTAGTTACAGGGATACCGCCGCCACCACAAGCAACGATCAGTTGTTTACCAACTAAACCTTTAATAGCTTCTAACTCGATGATTTCTTTAGGTGCAGGAGATGCTACCACGCGGCGATAGCCACGACCAGAATCTTCTTTAACAACGTAATCATAGTTCTTTTCTGCGTATTCAGCTTCTTCCTTAGTCATGAAGTGACCAATTGGTTTTGTAGGATTTTTGAAAGCTGGGTCATTTTTATCAACAAGTACTTGCGTAACCATTGTCATAGTTGGCAAGTGTTCAATACCACGATTTAACAACTCTTCGTGAAGAGCATTTTGCAAGTCATAACCAATATAAGCTTGGCTCATTGCTACACATACGGATAGTGGAGTGTTTGGTTGGCCTTCTTTTTCACGAGTCAACGCTGCCATCGCATTGTTGATCATACCAATTTGTGGGCCATTACCATGTGTTACAACTACGTCGCAATCAGCTTCAACTAAGTCAACGATAGTTTTTGCTGTGCTTTTTACAGCAATTTTTTGTTCTGGAAGGGAATTACCTAACGCATTCCCGCCTAACGCTACTACAACTCTTTTTCTCATGTTATTCCTCATAACAAATTACAAACAATTAAGAATAAAAAGGAGCCATCAACACGGATGGCCCCTAAACTTTACTTTACGGTTGAACGCGGTCAGTTCCCTTCCGTTCTAATTCTTTTAAAGTTTCTACAGGATTTTTGAATTTACTTAAGAAGATCATAGCTGCAATAACATATGGTTTGTAGCTTGCTTCTTTGTAAAGAGGTACGCGGTAGCGATCGAATACTGTTGCGTCTACTTCGCCTTCTTCACAACTTACACCTGTAATATCTGCTGGCAAGCAATGTAAGTAAAGAGCTTTGCCGTCTTTAGTGAGACTCATCATCTCTTCAGTACAAGCCCAATCTTTATGTTTACCATTTTCTTCAAGAAGAACTTTTTCTAATGCTTTAATGCCTTCATGGTCGTTGTCGCCATACAATTTAGTACGTTTTTCCATAGCGCCGAATGGTGCCCAGCTCTTAGGATATACGATATCAGCATCTTTGAAAGCATCTTTCATATCGTTAGTTTTACGGAAGGAGCCGCCACAAGCCTCAGCTTGTTTTTTAGCGATTTCTTCAACTTCTGGCATTACTTCATAGCCTTCTGGATGAGCTAATACAACTTCCATGCCAAGACGAGTGAACAAACCGATAGCACCTTGAGGTACGGATAAAGGTTTACCATAAGATGGGGAGTATGCCCAAGTCATAGCAAGTTTTTTACCTTTAAGATTTTCAACACCGCCGAACTCTTTAATGATATGAGCTGCGTCAGCCATGATTTGTGTAGGATGGTCGATATCACATTGTAAGTTTACAAGTGTAGGACGTTGTTCTAATACGCCATCTTCATGACCTTCTTTAACTGCATCGGATACTTCATGCATGTAAGCATTACCTTTACCAATGTACATGTCATCGCGAATACCGATAACGTCAGCCATGAAGGAGATCATGTTAGCTGTTTCACGAACTGTTTCGCCGTGAGCGATTTGGGATTTACCTTCATCTAAGTCTTGAACTTCTAAACCTAAAAGGTTACAAGCGGAAGCAAAGGAGAAGCGAGTTCTTGTGGAATTATCGCGGAATAAAGAAATGCCAAGGCCGCTGTCAAATACTTTAGTGGAGATATTGCGTTCTCTAAGAGCACGTAATGCATCAGCTACAGCCCAAACACCTTGTAATTCGTCATCAGATTTTTCCCATGTTAAGAAGAAATCTTCACCGTACATTTTGCTAACGTCTAAGTTTTGTAAAGTTTCAATACTTTTATTGAAGTCTGTCATCTGTAAGTCCTCTCTTTCAATTCCCTAAAGGGCTACTTAGAATCTAACTTTATATGGTACCTCATCAAATGGTGAGGTACCATATGAAATCCTTAATAATTAACTATTTTCTAGTTATATCCGTTTAAAATAGATCTAATTCAATTAATGTGTGATATTAGTCTTTGCAGTATACGGATGGTAATAATGCATATACAGCTGCACATGTAACAAGGTCTTGTTTCCATGTGATTTCGTTAGGAGCATGTGCTTGAGCTTCTGCGCCAGGACCGAAGCCGATGCAAGGGATACCGTTACGACCCATGATGGATACACCGTTAGTGGAGAATGTCCATTTATCAGTCAATGGACGAGCTTTACGCATTTCAACTGTGTCTTCTGCACCGATACGTTCGTTGCCATACAAGCTAGTGTATGCTTCTTCCAAAGCTTCTGTTACTTTGTGATCTTTAGGAATTACCCAAGTTGGGAAGTAACATTCGATTGGATAAGTTAAACCAGTCCAGGATGGACGAGCATATTCGTACATGGATACTTTCGCACCATATTTTTGAACATGTGGTAATGCTTCGATTTCTGCCAAGCAGGATTGCCATGTTTCACCAGCAGTCATACGACGGTCCAAGGAAACAGCGCAAGAGTCAGCTACTGCACAACGGCTTGGGGAAGTGTAGAAGATTTGGGAAGTAGTTACAGTACCGCGACCTAAGAAGCGAGCTTCTTCGTAGTGGTCAGGGTTGAATTTAGGGTCAAGCATTTTTACAAGACCTTTAATTGCTGTGCTTTCATCAGCAGAGTTAGCATTCAAGTCACGGATGTCTTGAAGAATGTCTGCCATTTTGTAGATAGCGTTGTCACCGCGTTCTGGAGCAGAACCGTGGCAAGATACGCCTTGTACGTCTACGCGGATTTCCATACGACCACGTTGGCCACGGTAGATACCGCCGTCAGTAGGTTCAGTGGATACTACGAATTCAGGACGAATATTGCGTTCTTTAATCATGTATTCCCAGCAAAGACCATCGCAGTCTTCTTCTTGAACTGTACCTACAACAAGTACGCGATATTTATCGTTAAGAAGGCCTAAATCTTTCATGATTTTAGCGCCGTATACAGCGGATACGATACCACCTAATTGGTCAGATACACCACGACCACCGATTTGTGTTTCATCTTCGAAACCTTCATATGGATCGAAGTTCCAGTTGTCACGGTTACCGATACCTACAGTATCAATGTGAGCATCGAAAGCGATAAGAGTTTTACCAGAACCCATGTAACCAAGAATGTTACCCATTGGGTCTACTTCAACTTCGTCGAAGCCAAGGTCTTTCATTTCTTTTTCAATGCGTTGAACGTGCTCTTTTTCTTCAGCACTTTCACCAGGGAAAGCTACGATTTCACGTAAAAATTTTGTCATCGCTGGGCCATAAGTTGCCGCTGCTTGTTTAATTGCTTGTAAATCCATAATAAATGCCTCCTAACGATCTTCACCGTACCACATAATGTTTTTATATCTTTCAGGGTCTGTATCACCTTCAGTGGAGAAACAGAGAACCTTTGAAGACGCATCTAATTCTAACTCTTTGCGTAAGTCTTCATATTCTGGCATTGTCATAAGTGCCATTACAAGACCTAATGGAACCGCACCAGACTCACCAGTTGTAATTGGAGTATCGCCTTTAATTGGTGCACCACCAACGCGCATACCTAAACGTGCTACCCAGTCTGGAGCAGATACGAATACGTCTGCGTGGTTTCTTAAGATATCCCAAGAAACTGTATTTGGTTCGCCACATGCTAAGCCTGCCATGATTGTTTCAAGGTCGCCTTCTACAATGCGAGGTTCCCCATCATCAGCTACAGCGCCTTTGTATAAGCAAGCTGCTGCTTCTGCTTCAACAACAACCAATTTAGGTTTTTTAGCTGCATTGCTATATAAGTTAGTGAAGTAACCTACTACGGAACCAGCAAGAGAACCTACACCAGCTTGTACGAATACATGAGTTGGAACTTTGCAGTTTTCAGCTTCTAATTGAGCTGCTGTTTCCATAGCCATTGTGCCATAGCCTTGCATGATCCAGTTTGGAATTTCTTCATAACCTTCCCATGCTGTATCTTGAACTACAACACCATTTGGAACTTCTTTAGATTTTTTAGTTGCTAGGCGTACACATTCATCGTAGTTGAATTCTTCGATTGTTACTGTAGCGCCTTCATTTTCGATTTGTTTTCTGCGGTATTCTGTAGAGCCTTTTGGCATGAATACTACAGATTTTTGACCTAATTTATTTGCAGCCCAGGCTACGCCACGACCGTGGTTACCATCAGTTGCAGTGAAGAATGTAGCTTGGCCGAATTCTTCTTTTAATTTTGCAGATGTTAATACATCATATGGTACATCTTCAACTGTTTTACCAAGTTGTTGAGCCACATATTTACCCATCGCATAAGAACCGCCCAACACTTTGAAAGCATTTAGACCAAAGCGATAGGACTCATCTTTTACGAAGAGAGAATCAACACCGATATGAGATGCTAAATTTTTAAGTGAAACAAGTGGAGTTACCGTATATTGCGGGAAACTTTCGTGAAACGCTTTAGCTTTCTTAATTTCTCTAACATCCATAACCGACAAAAACTTGTCGCTAGATGGTGCCATCGTATTACGTTTCCACTGAATTCGTTCCATATTTGCCTCCTAGGATTCTTCCTTTACAGTATTTAAATCACTATAAAGGGTAAACTTAGAAATATTAAAATACTCTGCTATCTTCTCTGAAGATTTAGAGATAAGAAAAGCCCCTTTTTCATTTAAGTAGGTAATAGCTTTAAGACGTTCCACCTTACTCATGAGTGGCCCAGGTTTCCCCACTAAACGTTCTGCTTCTAGTAATAAATCATCTAACAGTTCTGACACGCTTGTAGTAATTTTTTCAACAGATCCAGCATCACCTTGACCTGTATTTACTAAACTATCCAAGGCCCGATGCATCATAACTAGCTCGGTTATGTCTTGGTTAATCCCTAGCAAGTAGGCTATGCGCCCCGTATCATCACGGATATACATAGTAGATGATTTTAATATTCGACCATCCTTAGTTTTTGTAAGGTAACCGAATCGACCTTCGCTACCGTCGTCATAACTTAGTACATCTAAAACGGCATGAGATGGTCCATCGCCAACATGACGATTAGTTATGGTACCATTTTCAATATATACAAGTGATGTATCGATATCACGCTGCAAGTCGTGAATCAATACCTCACAAGAAGGCCCAAATTGAGCGGCCAACCCATGAGCTATCACCTGTAATCGTTCTAGTGTACTCATAAAATAACCTTCCTCTCATCGGTATTGGTTACTATTTTGTGGACTGAAAGCTTCAGCCTCCGAATTAATTAGTATGTTGAGATTCATTCTAACTAATTTTGTAGCAACCTAATTTTTTGTTAGGTTCCCTAACTTGATTATAGTTCCATGTGTACAAAAATGCAATGACAATATGCATTAAAGTTATTTGTAATTATGCAAGCATATTCATCAATAGCGAAGAGCATATATAAACATTGTGTTTTTCATCATATTATTTTTTAGTTATCATTTTTTTTGATAAGTAAGAGATGACATCTTGCAAAAATAAATAATATGGAATTCTATAGAAGTAATGCGTGTTCTTCATATCTATATCGGGATTTATATATATGCTTTATAAATATTCTTTGTATTCATTAGAAAGAAATTTTTCGTTCTAATTGAAACATTGATGTTATATATAATAAATGTAAAAAAAGCTGTAATAACGAATTTATCGTTATTACAGCCTTTGTATATTGTTGAGATCAAATTAAGCGTTCGCTAAAGTTTTACCTAATTCTTGGCATTGAGCTTTACCATCATCATCAGGTTCACCCAAAAGTGCTACGCCATCAGCTACTAATTCACCACCAGCATCTTTAATGCGAGTGCCCCAGTCTTCTAACCAAGTACCACCCCAACCATAAGAGCCAAAGATAGCCAATTTTTTGCCGCCTAATTTAGATTCTAATTCTGCGTAGAATGGTTCGAATTCGCCTTCTTCTAATTCTTCTGCACCCATGTCAGCACAACCAAGAGCTAATTTTTCGTAAGCTGCTGCATCATCAACAGATACTTCAGATACAGATTTAACTTCAACTTCTTGACCTGCAGCTTTGATACCTTCAGCTACTTCATAAGCCATTTTTTCTGTATTG
>ERZ772998.381-NODE-381-length-10365-cov-4.19748_pt1 | contig 10365 bp, 9 predicted proteins | sample MGYA00580669_ERZ772998 | MGnify/ENA primary metagenome ERZ772998 (study PRJEB29015, sample SAMEA2738052) | human oral metagenome | biome: human oral; feature: human-associated habitat; material: saliva | place: China | collected 2226 ... | reverse complement strand
AGGGATGGAGAATCATTCCGATAAAAATGGCGAAAACAGGTGCTCCCACAACAGGCAGGAATCCTCCTAAAACCCAAGAGATGATAGAAATGATCAGACAGACTGACAGTCCTGCCCAATTTTTTGATAGAAATGACATAAAAACCTCCGAAGATAAACGCTCCTTATTATAATCTTATTTGTCAGAAAAATAAAATAGAAAGTAGGAATACAGACCCAGCCCGGGGAGCACACCACCTCAGCCTCCGCACCCGAACGCCCATGCCCTCGCATTCCCGCCCTCCGCGTCCCAGCCCAGCAGCCCCTCTCGCATATCCCACCCCATTCCCTCCCTGTGCCCGTAATGTGGCGGGCAACTCATGCCGCTCACGCGGGGTGTTAGACAGTACTACACTTAAAGCGGAAGTCACATCGCCGTCACTGAAGAAAAGAGTTTTTGTGCCCACCACGACCGTACATTTGACCGACCGCATCCCTCGCGTTTCTGCTGATGAGTTGCTGGCGGGTTTCCGCCCCTCTGAGCGTTTTGGTGAAGTGTCTTTTGATAGCTACATTCCTGATCCGAATCAGCCGTCGCAGGCTGAGGCTGTGCAGAAGCTGAAGGATTTTGGCGACAAGATTAATGGTGGCGGCGCTGGTGCCGGTTTCTTTGGTCGCCTGTTTGGTGGCAAGAAGAAGGATTCGACGAAGGCTGGCCTGTACCTTGACGGCGGTTTTGGTGTGGGTAAGACTCACCTGTTGGCGTCGCTGTGGCATTATGTGGATGGCCCGAAGGCGTTCGGTACTTTTGTGGAGTACACGAACCTGGTGGGTGCGTTGACGTTCCGTAAGACGGTTGAGGCGTTGAGCAGCTACAAGCTGGTGTGTATTGACGAGTTTGAGCTGGATGATCCGGGTGATACTGTGCTCATGTCTCGTCTGATGCGTGAGCTGGCGGATGCTGGCGTGAAGCTTGTGGCGACCTCGAACACGCTGCCTGGTGCGCTGGGTGAGGGCCGTTTCGCGGCTGAGGATTTTAAGCGTGAGATTCAGGTGCTTGCTTCGCAGTTTGAGGTGCACCGTGTGGATGGTGAGGATTTCCGTCACCGTGGCCTGCCTGCTGCGCCGGAGCCGGTTGCTGATGATGCGTTTGATGCGAAGGTTGAGGAAGTGTTCGGCGGCCAGACTGTTGGTGTTGATAACTTCGCTGACCTGGTGGAGCACCTGGCGAAGGTGCACCCGTCGCGTTACCGTCAGCTGATTGACGGCTTGGATGGTATTGCGTGGCGTGATGTTCACCCGATTACTGAGCAGTCGGTGGCGCTGCGTTTTGTGGTGTTGGCTGACCGCCTGTATGACAAGGACCTGCCGATTGTTTCTTCGGGTGTGCCTTTTGACAAGGTGTTTACTGAGGAGATGCTGGCTGGTGGTTATCAGAAGAAGTATTTCCGTGCGGTGTCTCGTTTGACTGCGTTGGCTCGTGAGGGCATGCTGGGTGAGGAGGCGGAGCGCTAGTTCCGCTGTTCGCCGGGGCCGAGCTTTGGCCGGCTCGGGTTTTGATGCGCTGTTCTTTCTAGTCCCGTGAGACTCGAAGCTCGCCCGGTTTGCATGGTTAGCTTGGTTAGTCTGGTTTACCTGAACCGCGCCAACCCCTCTCATACGTGAAGACCCTCGCCGGGTCGCTTAGGAAGCACCCGGCGGGGGGCTTTGTGTGAGCGAGAACCTGGTACGTGACGGGAACATGGCGTGTCGCTCGCATGGTTTCTTCCCTTGCCAGGGAGTTATGCGGGGGTAGATGTGGTTGGAGTGTATAATTTTGCGTGTAGCCTCCGCGAGGTTCTCGCGAAGCACCCGTTTCTGCCGCATGGTTGCGGGCTAGTTTCGGGTGGCTATTTCCCTTCCTTTTCGGAGGGACTTTCATTGAGGGCTGATCCCGGCACACCTGCAACCGTCATACCGGAGAATTTCCCTTCCTTTTCGGAGGGACTTTCATTGAGGGTCCAAAAATAGGGGCTAGATGCCTGCTCAGCGATTTCCCTTCCTTTTCGGAGGGACTTTCATTGAGGGTGAAATCCTCATCGACACCTTGCTAGGAGCCGTCGCAGATTTCCCTTCCTTTTCGGAGGGACTTTCATTGAGGGCACGCACCCAGATCATAGTGAACGGGTCCACGCCATAGATTTCCCTTCCTTTTCGGAGGGACTTTCATTGAGGGATCACCCCCTTCACCACCAAGAACAACGGAAACACATTTCCCTTCCTTTTCGGAGGGACTTTCATTGAGGGGCGCCAAGCCGAAGGCATCGCCCGCGCCAAAGAACGCGGAATTTCCCTTCCTTTTCGGAGGGACTTTCATTGAGGGCAACGACATTGACACCATCGTGATTCATCACTGGGATTTCCCTTCCTTTTCGGAGGGACTTTCATTGAGGGCACCGTGTTTACAGGCGTGTGTCTTTGCCGTGCCCGATTTCCCTTCCTTTTCGGAGGGACTTTCATTGAGGGGGATAAGATTCCGGCCTACCGAGCCTTTGAAGGCGCATTTCCCTTCCTTTTCGGAGGGACTTTCATTGAGGGAGTTACTTGACTCATTCCCTAGCCTCAGAAGAGACTCATTTCCCTTCCTTTTCGGAGGGACTTTCATTGAGGGCCGCATTGAGTCCCTCGACCCCATGCAGGAAGCCATTTCCCTTCCTTTTCGGAGGGACTTTCATTGAGGGAAGAAACCCAAGCCACTACAGGAAAGGAAAAGGTATATTTCCCTTCCTTTTCGGAGGGACTTTCATTGAGGGGAGTTTATCGAAACCCCGCCCGCTAGCCCTGTTGCCGATTTCCCTTCCTTTTCGGAGGGACTTTCATTGAGGGATACTAAAGGGAGCACAGAGCCCAATGTTTACCGTGGTATTTCCCTTCCTTTTCGGAGGGACTTTCATTGAGGGACGACCGCTGAGATTTGGCACTCTCGATTCTGTCCGATTTCCCTTCCTTTTCGGAGGGACTTTCATTGAGGGAGCTCTAAGGCACCGGGCGACCCCACCACCACCGCAATTTCCCTTCCTTTTCGGAGGGACTTTCATTGAGGGTCAGATTCGCCGAGCATGCCCTCACGAGCCAACGCAGATTTCCCTTCCTTTTCGGAGGGACTTTCATTGAGGCCTTGTGCACTTGCCGAAGTAGAAGCCCAAACCATCCTCATTTCCCTTCCTTTTTTGGAAGGGCTTTCATTGAGGCGGCGACGGGCTGCACCCTGGCAACGGTATTCACGAGGATTTCCCTTCCTTTTGGGAGGGACTTTCATTGAGGCACTTTTACCGTGGAAATTGCGGTAAAATCCGAAAAGAATTTCCCTTCCTTTCTGGAGGGACTTTCATTGAGGCAATTTGCCGGGCGAGGTTGAGGCGGCTGCGCGTCATTTCCCTTCCTTTTTGGAAGGGCTTTCATTGAGGCATGCTTCATGCTGCACCAGCTGAAGAAGCAACGCAGCATTTCCCTTCCTTCTGGGAAGGGCTTTCATTGAGGTTTCCCCCGGTTCGGTGACTGGTCCACCGATATGGCGAAATTTCCCTTCCTTTTGGGAGGGGCTTTCATTGAGGCTCGACACGCGAACCGCGCGCAGCCGAGACACACCCCATTTCCCTACAGTTTTGTAGGGCTTTCATTGAGGCGTAGAGGGGCCGACCATCGGCAAGTGGCTGTCCTCGGGGTTTCCCATCCTTTTGGGAAGGGCTTTCATTGAGGCGGAAAACTGGCGGGCTGAATGTCACCATGGAAGGCCATTTCCCTTCCTTTTTGGAAGGGCTTTCATTGAGGCCACCGCAACGCACACGGCGGCCTGGACATGAGCCTGCAATTTCCCTTCCTTTTTGGAGGGGCTTTCATTGAGGCGCCGACAATCAAGGTGTGGAGCGGTCGGATTCCCCAATTTCCCTTCCTTCTGGGAAGGGCTTTCATTGAGGCAAGAACCAGTCCACCCAGCGCTTCAAGGGTGCATCCAATTTCCCTTCCTTTTTTGAAGGGCTTTCATTGAGGCCCGTATGAGTACTCCAAGTGGGAGAACACGGCTCGATTTCCCTTCCTTTTGGGAAGGGCTTTCATCGAGGCGGAGGCGATGTTGGTCGAGGCGCAGTTCGGCTGGGTATTTCCCTTCCTTTTGGGAAGGGCTTTCATTGAGGTGGCAACGTGTGGGTATCATCAGGCGGTCTTATCCGCAATTTCCCTTCCTTTTCGGAGACTTTTATTGAGGCGAGACCGCGCGCAGGCACAGAGGGAGCCGGAGGAGCGAAGGAGTTTCCCTTCCCTGTTGGAGGGGCTTTCATTGAGGCGCGAATGACATCTGATTGACGAGCTTCCTGCGGATGATTTCCCTTCCTTTTGGGAAGGGCCTTCATTGAGGTGCCTCACAGGTCGAGATTGCAAAAGCGATTGATGAAGATTTCCCTTCCTTTTTGGAGGGGTTTTCATTGAGGCTCGACTAGCTCCTTCTGCTGCTGAGTGCCGCGAAGGGATTTCCCTTCCTTTTTGGAAGGGCTTTCATTGAGGTTGGCAGGACAAAATCGCTGAGCCTCAGGGCAATGTGTATTTCTCCACTTTCTAGCGGAGACTTTCATTGAGGCCAGTAGCGTCCGTCGTCGTCTTTAGCTGCAGGGCGGAGATTTCCCTTCCTTTTTGGAAGGGCTTTCATTGAGGTTCAGGCTCGAAAGAAGCTCGCTTGCGAGGTGTCTTGATTTCCCTGCTGCTTTGTAGGGACCTTCATTGAGACGGGGGCTCATCCCTGCTTGCGCGGGAAACACCTCAACCTTCCCTACCTACGTAGGGACTTTCCCTGACATATTCTTGCTCCGTTCGTGGACCCACCACAGTCCAGGAACGGAGCTTTTCCTTTTCGCCGCGCAGGAAGCAGCCAGACCAAAACCCCAGCCGCAGGCCCCACCCATCAGCTGCTACCCGCCTCCTCCATGAACCCAATCAGAAAAACTCAACACGCCGACCCTGCGTCATAAACTCGCTGATAAGCCAAAACACCCCGCCGCAGTGCTAACCTCAAAACCAAGCAGCCAAAGCTGACTGCCCACCATACTCGCTCACACCAAGGAGACACCGATGTCTACCCCCTACAGTGCAGGCGACGAACTACCCATCTCACTCGTCATGCACACCGTGTACTGCCCCCGCCGCGCATGGATCGAATCCAACGGCGAAAAAACCGACACCTCACAAATGCAAGAGGGACAATCCGCCCACAAACGAGTCGACGACCCCAAAACATCCCGCGGCACACAACAGCGCGCAGTCACCATCTCATCAACACGCCTCGGACTCACCGGACGATGCGACGCCGTCGAACCCCAAGAAGACGGCACCACCCGCATCATCGAGTACAAAGCAACGCCCGTACGCCGCAATGCATCCGTTACACCTGCCCACAGGGTGCAGCTCGCCCTTCAGAAAATCTGCCTCGAAGAAGCTGGCGAAACCGTCAGCGAATGCGCGGTGCACTTCACCAACCACAACAAAACTGTGCCCGTCGACATCTCAGACGAAGACATCCGCACCGCAGAAGAATACGTACACACCACCCGCGCACTCATCGACAATCCGACAGCGCCTCAACCTCTCGAAGACTCACCCCGCTGCAGCTGGTGCTCCCACATCTCCGTGTGCCTACCCGACGAATCCCGCGGAAAGGAAAACATTACACGCGTCGTCGCCAGTAACCCCGACAGCCAAGTAGCGCACCTCACCACGCAAGGATCAAGGGCGACCGTCCAGCAAGGACGCCTCATCGTGCAGCACCTCGGTGAAACAATCAGCAGCGTACCCCTCGAACGTGTGCACAGCCTCGTTGTCCACGGAAACATCGACGTTTCCTCCGCGCTTCTACGGGAACTCATGTGGCGCAACTGCACCATCATCTGGTGCTCCAGCACCGGCCGAGTCTACGGCTGGTCACAACCCGGCACCGGACCCAACGGCCTAGCCCGCGTGCAACAACACGTACTCTCAGTGCAGGGGCACCTGCCCATAGCGGCCGCCATGATTGCCAGCAAAATCTCAAACCAGGCCACCCTGCTACGCCGCAACGGACACGCCGCAGACGCATGCCGCACCATGCGAGACATCCAGAAGCACACGCCGCAAGCTACCTCAATCCCGGAGCTACTCGGCCTCGAAGGTGAAGCCGCCTCGCTCTATTTCGGCAACTTCGCGACCATGCTTAAAGAAGATGTACTCGCCGAACTCGGCTGGACCTGGACCGGGCGGCAGGGGAGAGGCGCCAACGACCCCATCAACATTCTGCTGAACTACGCCTACGGGCTGCTCAGCTCAGAATGTATTCGCGCCATCCTCACCTGCGGGCTTGACCCTCACGCCGGGTTCCTGCACAGCAGCTCTCGGAATAAGCCGGCGCTCGCGCTTGACCTCATGGAAGAGTTCCGTGCCGTCATCGCGGATTCTGTGGTGGTGTCTCTCATCAATAGGAAGCAGGTCAAGGCGTCGACCTTCACCGCGGTTGGTGGCAGCTACCGGCTCACACCCGAAGGACGGAAGACCGTCATCGCCGCGTTCGAGAAGCGAATGGCTACGGAAATTACCCACCCCACCTACGGGTATTCGGTGTCCTGGCGCCGCGCTATTGAGGTGCAGGCCCGCATGCTCCTGGGCGTAATCAACGGAACTACCCGTGAGTACACGGGGGTGACCGTACGATAATGCGTGATGACGCCCGACGAACACTCATTGCTTACGATGTGCCCAGCGACCGGCGGCGCGCCAAGCTGGCCAAGCTCATTCTTAGTTATGGGGACCGTATCCAGTACAGCGTCTTCATTGTGGACGCGGCCCCGGCTAAGGTGCGGCGCATCAAAGATGAGGTTCAGGACCTTATCGATCCGGATGAGGATTCGGTACTCTTCTGCGACCTGGGGCTGCTGGCCCGGCTTGATGAGCCGACCTTCAGCTACATCGGCCGGGCACGCGAGGTGACCGAATCGGATGCGCTCATTCTCTAGCCGCGTGCTGCTCATTCGCTAGCGACGTGCGGCAGGGGAGTGAGGGAATGACGAGTTCGATTGCGGACTGGTAACAGAGGTGGGGATAATGACCTTTGGAGGCTTTGTCTGTCTCCACGAGAACCTGGCACGTGACGTAATCCTGGCGTGTCGCTCGCGTGATGTTTTGGCTTGTCAATAGTGTTTAAATGCTTAAATGGCTGCTTGGGTATACTTTTATTTCCCCGCTTTCGGATGGGGACTTTCATTGAGGACTCATACATTCAATAAGTCAGGTGCATATTATGAGATGTTCTCTCCTGGTGGAGGGGCTTTCATTGAGGCGATAAAACCGCTGAGCCGCTGGGCAATGTTCCGGCATTTCTCCGCCTTCGGGCGGGGACTTTCATTGAGGCACGCCCGGGCCGGGGGTCTTCGGCACCCACGGGTAGATTTCCCCGCCTTCGGGTGGGGACTTTCATTGAGGCTAGGGAGCGATAGGCGAGCTCGTTCTTACGGTCCTGATTTCTCCGCCTTCGGGTGGGGACTTTCATCGAGGCGCGGGACAGTCTAGCGTCATCATCCCCCCTTGTGCAAGCGATTTCCCCACCTTCGGGCGGGGACTTTCATTGAGGCACCTTCTCGATGGTGAAAGAGCTCAAGCCGACCAGATTTCCCCGCCTTCGGGTGGGGACTTTCATTGAGGCTACGCATGTGGGATAGCCAGGCGCTGGCATTTACCGATTTCCCCACCTTCGGGTGGGGACTTTCATTGAGGCGGGTTGCCACGGTCCCGGGCTGGTTCGCATTAGCCGATTTCCCCGCCCTCGGGCGGGGACTTTCATTGAGGCGTTTTCTTGACGAGGTTTCCGTCCGGAGTCGGGCCATTTCCCCACCTTCGGGTGGGGACTTTCATTGAGGCTGGCTGATTCAGCCGTGGGACTGGAATACCGAGGAGTGGATTTCTCCGCCTTCGGGTGGGGACTTTCATTGAGGCAACGGCGCGACGCCCTATCAGTACTCTACCCGAAATTTCCCCGCTTTCGGGCGGGGACTTTCATTGAGGCCGCGTGAATTCAGGGGTTGCAAGCAGATTCGTCACCATTTCCCCACCTTCGGGTGGGGACTTTTATTGAGGCTCTTTTGTGGCTGATCCCGACCCTGTCAGCATCTACCATTTCTCCGCCTTCGGGTGGGGAATCTGCATTGCGATTCTGGGTATGAATCGGGAAGCCTCACGTGGGTTGCGCAGCCTCGTTCTAGAAGCCAATTCGGTTTCTAGAACGGGGCTCTTCTCTTTAAACATGAAGATGGGGCTATATGTGGTACCTACTGCGGATTTCTCATGGCAGCTATCTGAGTCTGAAATGACCAAATCGGATGCGCGTAATCCGTAACAGCGCTATGGTGAAGCTAGCAGTAAGAAGCAGAAGCGATTATGCCGTAGGAGAGGAACATATGATAATAATGGAAACAGCTGATATTCCAGAGGCTTCTCGTGCTTCTTTCCTGAGCAAATCTCTACCGTGCTGTATAGCCCGAGCTTTCATTGAGGGATTAAAATTTTTTGGGAAGCCTTTATTGCTGTTATCTTCTCCTGCGATGGAAATCGCCGGAGCTTTCTCTAAAAATTTGACCCTTCGCTGGTAACTTTACTGGCGGAGGGTCAAATATTTATATATTAAAATTTTTTGGGAAGTTCGAAGGGGGTTTGTATGGGGGCAATCTTAATGATATGGTTGAGACATCAACTGGTTTGGAGATTGCTTCAGTAGCTCGCTGGAGTAGCTCTAGCCCCGACCTTGGAGGTGAAGGACATGTTCCGACTGCTCTTACGAGCAAAAAGCCGCCCGTTACGCGAGGCGCAACGGGCGGCTTTTATTTGTAAAAAGTATTACCGCATCAAGCGGCGGTTATACCTGTTGCCGCAGGCATAACCTAATCAGTATACCGGCAGTACGGAGGGGTCTCCCAATCTGCCGGCATACTGACCGCTTGTGTGGCTACATGCCTACCTTCTGCATCCTGTGCTGTCACTACCCAAAACACTGGGCGTGACAGCACAGGGGAGAGGAAATGGCATACCGAATTGGCAGCGTGACGAAAACACGCGCACCATTCGGGAAAGCAAGGTAGCTTAAAGCTATACAAGTAAACGTGCACGTCCAACGCGTTGAAGCAGACGTGCACCCAACATATAAGGAGACAATCATGTCCCAGAACGAGTCCCAGAACAACATCACCCTCGCCGACCTCCTCGAAAACGTCGAACTCGGCGGCGGCTCCGTCATCACCTCCATCACCGAACTCGAACCCGCAGCAGGCCCCCACGCATCCGTGGCACCCGCCAAGTTCGTTGACGACAAGAAGTCCGTCTTTGCCTACGAAACCCGCTACATTGTGGAAGAGATTCAGAACCCGGAAGAATCCGAAGACGCCGAAAAGGCCGTCAAGGGCAAGCCTCAGAAGGTCGTCCTCATCGACAGCAAGCAGTCCGAACTCAACCGCGCAGAAGCTGCCATCGAACAGGGCCGCCAGTACGGCGACGAAGCAGCCGTCAAGATTCCCCGCGCCGTCGTCACCTACCAGACCGAAAACGGCCCCGTAGAATACAGCGACATGGAACTGTCCCACCGCGTCTTCGACGGCCACTTCCGCGCCGGCACCATCGATGGTGAGCCCCTTACCGAAAACGAACAGTACCGTGCACTGCGCAACAGCACCCCCGCAGACATGAGCACACTGCTCAACACCGCCCCCGCAGCACTCCTCTTCGGCGCATGGGACTCCACCCGCAAGAGCAACCAGGTCCGCCTGCGCAGCGCCCTCGTCGGTGAAATCATCGGCGTCCTCGCAGACCAGGAACCTGGCGCTGAACACCGACAGGCACGCCGTGGCGGCGCCCGCGTCGACGCCGTAGCCGCCAGCGTGAAGCTTGCTCCCAAGGATATGGAATCCTTGGTCAACGACCAGGAAGCGGAACTGAGCCCTAAAAACATTAAGAAGAACCGTGATGCAATCGCGGCTGCTTCCAAGGCAAAGAACAAGGATGCCGCTCACGTATCGGCCTCTGGTATCGGCCTGGGTAGCATCCCGCCCTCGCTCGAAGAAACCGGTGCCGTCGCATGCCGCCGCATCATTCGTTCCTGGGTTCTGAGCCTCGCCACCCTGCGTCAGCTGCGCTTCGGTCAGGACGAAGCCAAGAATGTTGCCGCGCGTGCACTTCTTGCCGCACTCGGCCTCAATGCTATTGCCCGTGCGGAGCGTGAACTCTACATCCGCGCTAACTGCGATCTGATCGAATCTGCCGCACCCGTTGTCACCCTCGACCAGCGTTTCGGTGAGAAGAAGCCCTTTGCACCCCTGACCGTTGAACACACCGACCAGCTGCTCCTCG
>ERZ772998.379-NODE-379-length-10386-cov-11.1302_pt1 | contig 10386 bp, 1 predicted proteins | sample MGYA00580669_ERZ772998 | MGnify/ENA primary metagenome ERZ772998 (study PRJEB29015, sample SAMEA2738052) | human oral metagenome | biome: human oral; feature: human-associated habitat; material: saliva | place: China | collected 2226 ... | reverse complement strand
GCAGAGCATCAGCAACATTCATGCCCGAGGCAACCGCCGGGCCCTTGGCCTTCAGATTCACCTTGTACAGCATGTAGTCACCCGGCATGATCGCCTCGGACGACTCAACCGTCTCGATGACGCCGTTAGCGTCACGAACCGGCTCATCACCGTTCATCTTCGCCCGAGCAACCGTCTTAGTGAGCTCCACATCAGAAGACACGTTGATGCCGACCTTGGGGGCCTCGTTGGGTAGCAGGTAGGACACCTTCTTGTTCTCAACCACGCCACCGGACATGGCCACGGAGTTCCAGGCGATCAGGTTGGCATTGACCGGAGAGGTCATGGTCGCGACGAAGCGGATCTTCTCACCGACTTCGATGTCGCGGTTCATCACCAGGCGGAAGCCCGTGATCGTCGTCAGGTCGGCGGGAGCGTCGCCCCACGCGTCGGGGGTACACCCGGAGGGACCGGAGTTCATGGCGCCACCGGCGCTCATCACTTCACCGCGGCAGGGGTTGGGAACCGTCGAGTACTGAATCGTGATATCCGAGGCCGGAACCGGAGTGACCTCGGGATCGCGGCCCGGCTTCTCCTTCACCGACTGGAAGGCCCAGGTGGTGGAGTTCAGGTTCGGCTTCCAGTGCGAGCCGCGAGCCTGGCCGGCGGCGGGACCAACACCCACGTCACCCTTGTAGGGCAGGATGTCGTAGGCCACGACGTTCGTCAGCGGGGTGTTGCCGGCGTTGGAGATCGTGAAACGGTAGGCGCCGTCGGCACCCGGGTCGATCTCGGCGATCTCGCCAGCGGGGACGAAGTCGGCGTTCTTGTTGCCCTTGACTTCCTTCGCAATGTTCATCGACGGGGTGGTCGCGACGTTGAAGTTCGTCGCCGCGTTACACACGTAGTCGGTCATCGAGCCGTTCTTATTCACGTCGAAGGTGTCGACCGCGCGGCTACCGATGCAGTAGTTCGTGTTGCGCAGGCTCTTGTCCTCGTTCGTGGCCTTCGCGCCGTCGCCGGGCATGAACGCCATGGCGTCGTTCGTGTTCTTACCGGCCGGAGCGGTCGCGAGCACGTTGACGTCGAAGGTCGAGTACAGGCTACCCTCGACCGGGTCCGGAACGTTCCAGCGGATGAGGGTGCGGCCGGTGTTGTTGTAGTTCTTCTCAACCTCAACCGTGACCTTGCTCAGGTCGTAGGGGGTGCCGTCGGGGTTCTTCAGCGTCGAGCGCTTCTCGGGAACGATCCCCGAAGCGTCATCGACGTCGAAGCCCTCGGGCAGGAGGTCGACGATCGTGAACGGAGTGGGCGTACCACCCTCGGACTTCGTCCTAGCGGTGCCGTTGATGAAGAACTGTGCGGGCTTACCCACGACCACGGGGTTGGTGCGAACGACCTTGTAGGCCTGCACGGAGGGGAACTCGTCGCGCACGCGCATCCAGGAGCAGAGCTCGTCGCTCGAGGTAACGACGGTGCCGGTGTCCTTATCGGTCACCGTGCCGGTGGCGCAGTTCTGGAAGCGCACGTAGTCCGGGGAGGCCACGTAGTTGTAGTACTTCTCCGGAGGCAGCACGGGGTTGTAGTGCGAGGCGAAGTCCGCAGGCTCCGTCGTCGGCAGAGCGGGGTTGACTGTGCCGTAGAAGAAGAGGCTCGCGGTGGTCTGGGGTGCCACGTCGGTATCAACCGTGAAGCGGGTGATCCACTCGCCCTCGGGCAGGGTCAGGCCGGTCGTCTTCGTGTAGTTGACGACCTCGTGGTTGCCCTTGTTGGTCCAGTACTCGAAGGTCCAACCGCCATTTTCCTCGTAGCCAGACTTGCCGAGAATGTTGAACTGGTAGGGGCCGACGAACGTGGGGGTGTCGCAGGCGCCGCCGGCGGCCTTGGCGTCCTGAGAGGACCAGGTGCACGGCAGAGTGTCGTCCCAGTGGAAGTGGAGGGTCGTGTTACCCGAGTTGATACCGGCGAAACGCCAAGGGGTCTTCGTGTTGCGAACCTGGTGCTGCCAGTCGTTACCGGTCTTACCGATGCGGCCACCGACCTTACGCTCGGCGAAGCCGTGCGTGATCTCGGAGCTCTTCGTGAGGGTGGTCTTCGGGTCGTTCATGACCTCGGCGCTGATGGTCGCCTTATTGGTGACCGTGTCATCGAGCGAGACCGTACCCTCGGGGTACTTGACGGTGACGGTCGATTCGATCGGGTTCTGCCAGAACCAGCGATCGTAGGACCAGGTGACGGTGTGGGTCGCCGGGTCGTAGACGCCACCGTCGGAGGCCGTCACGAAGACGGCCTTGGCGGGCAGCGGGTCGACGACCTTGATGTTCTGGACACCCACGAAGCCGAGGCCGTTCAGGCTGTCGGTCTTCTTCGCGGAGCCGTTCCAGCGGATACCGACCTTGTTGGGGTTGTCCTGGTCGATCTGCTGATAGCCGTAGCGCAGCTTGTAGGTCGCCTCACCACCAACGGCGGGGTAGTTCGCCTTGTTGGTGGGGCCGCTCTTCTCGATCGCGATGTCGGTATCGGCGGTCCAGGTGGTGGTCAGCTCGTTCTCGAGGGTTTCAGCATTCTGCGCGCTGAAGGTCACCTTCTGGGTGGTCGTCGAGTTGTTCGGCGCGTCGTAGTAGCTGTAGTTCCAGTTGACCTGGATACGGTCGGACGTGCCGGCGGGCAGCGGATCCTTCAGCGTGAAGCGGTAACGCTGGACGCGCGATCCATCCTCGGGCTTGTCAACATATTGCGCCGTCCTGGCGACGCTGTCACCGGTGACAGGGACGACGTTGTAGCCGCGGTCGGCGAGCTTGAGGCCGTCCGGCGTGATGGGGCCGGGCAGCGTCAGCTCGATGACGGCACCCTTACAGGGGGTGGTCACCGAAGAACAGGAGAAGTTGATCGTCGTGATCTGCTCATCGTGGCTGCGCAGGGTTTCTGCGTCGTTCACAACATTAAGAGCCAGTGTCGCGGAGTCGTCCGCAACTGCGCGGGCACGGCGCGTGCGGGGCTGATCCTCGGGGGCGACCTCGGCGGCGGGAGCCTCGGCGCCATCCTCAGCAGCGGGGGCTTCAACCCCAGCCTGCGCGGCGGGCTCGGCGGCCACCTCAGTATCGGACGAGGCCGTGGCAGCTTCCTGAGAGGAAGCTACGTCGGGCGATTGCGTGCTTTCGTCGGCGGCGCTGGCTCGCATGGCGAGGGGTGTCAGCGACGTGACGAGAAGCGAGAGAGCGGCCAGACTGGCAGCACCCGCAACGCCCACACGGGCGCGGAACGGACGCAGTCGAGACATCGACTTCTCCTTCTTTTGTTGAAATGTGGACAGGACTTGTGACCCAGCGTAGTGAAAGAGGAGAGAGTGACACCATTGCTATGAAGTATCGCCTGAGCCACAACTACAACGGTGTATTTCATTGAAATTCCGGGCATAACACTCACATAACAACTTCTTTGAACTCTTGGTCAGCGCACGCTTTTGAGGAACAGCAATAGATTTTTCAACAATTATCAGAACCACATTCTCAGCGCCATCAAATTATGACCATAACTACAGAAGTCACAAACACTAACCCATGCCATGTCAATGTCGAAGATCACACTAATTGATCCCATTCCGCATAATTACTGCGAAATTATGAAAATTTTGTCCACTATCCACCTGACCAGTAATAATGGCTTGTGATAGCGCCAGGCCAACAAACGCATAAAGGGGGAGGGGGCGCGGGACCGGTGTGGTCTCGCGCCCCCTCCCGTGTTGTGGGGGTTCACCCCCCTTTGTTAAGGGGGGGTGGGGTTAGCCCCGCGTGTGTGTGCCGGTTAGGCGTCCTGGCGGTCGCGGCGGCGTTTGGCGCTGATGGCCAGTGCTCCGGCGATGGCTGCCAGGGTGGCCATGCCACCGATGATGGTGGCGTCGGTGCCGGTACGAGCAAGGACCGGCCCACTATTGCCCGAGGGACCGTGCACCTGGTTTCCAGGAGCCGACGGCTGGGCCACGGAACCGCGGCCATCAACAACGGGAGCGTCCGGATCTGCGGGCGCCGGATCAGCGGGGGCCACAGGTTCGTCGGTGCCCGGCTCATCGGCAACCACAGCAAAAGCCCAATCCTGGTCGCTGCGCAGCATCGCTGCACTCGTCAGTGTCACCTTCGCAGACAGCGCCAAGGCCTGCCCATCGCCAGCGGGAAGCACACCCTTTGGCGAGTACGTCTGTCCATTACATTCGGGGCACGCGGCCGCCAGCGACGCTTCATCAACCGTCACCACGTAATCGCCCGGCGCCAAGCCAGTGAAAGAATACTTGCCATTGTCGTCCGTGACGGTCGACTGAGTCTTCTCAACGCCCCCAGCGGTCGTGTACGACAGAGTCACGGTCACGCCCGACAGGAGCTTATCCCCCTCATCAGGGGCACTGCCGCCGCTGCGGTTGACATCCCAAAACACCGTGTCGCCGATGGAGCCATCAGCTGCGAGGCGGAGGTTGAACTTGAAGTAATCCTTAAATTCAAACGCATATCCAGGACGATCAGAGCTACCGTCCGAGAAATAGTACATCGGAAAGCGTACCGAAAAGCCCTCCGGAAGTTCATAGACAAACGAAATACTGCCCGGAAGAACATTATCGAATCGGAAATTACCTTCGGCATCCGTTACCACCGGCTCAACCGGACTGCCGTCCGGATGTATCGCCGAGACGCGCACATTCCGTTCATGAAGACTCATCTTAATTCCAGCAACACCGGGGTCATCGTCGTCCAGCCGGTCATTCGCGTTGCCGTCAATCCACACGCGTCCCCCCACAGACATGGACTGGGTGAACGCAAAGTCCACGTCACGAACCACGGGAGAACCTGCAGTCAGCTCGATCGGAACAGGGGTCACAAGTTGGCCTTTTCCGGCCTCAGCCCTGCTGTGGGAGCTTCCGTATGCATACGTCAACGCATGTGTGGATAGATCATGCGGATAGCCGAAAGTAGTTGCATGCCCCGGCACGACCTGGACTTTGTAGCTACCCAACGGCAACTCGTTGAAAGCATAGTTCCCATAAGAATCTGTGACGGCAACTGTTTCTTCCCCGTCGGAGTTCAGCACCGGATGACCTTCAGCATCCAAAAGTTTGACGCGAACACCAGCGAAGCCATAGTGGAGCTCTGTCGTCCATACAGCGTCAAAATCATCATAGATAAAGCCGGAAATGCTCCCGACATTGCCTGGAGTCGCACGAACCCCACCCACGCCTTCACCACGGAGCGCGCCTTCAGCACTCTCGCCAACAGCAAGCGAGCGAACGCCTCCCAAGACCGCTGGATCCGAGACAGACGTTTCGTCACCCTCGCTCCCCCCAGACGCAACACCGGACTCGCGCACCTCGGCGGCTTCGTCGGCGAGCTCTACTTCGGACGAGGCCGTTGCAGTTTCCTGAGAGGAAGCTACATCAGGCGATTGCGTGCTTTCATCGGCGGCGCTTGCTCGGGGCGCGAGTGGCGTCAGCGACGTGACGAGAAGCGAGAGAGCGGCCAGGCCGGCTACCCCCACGACACTCGAGGTTGAACAAAATGGGCGCAGACGAGCCATACTTGCCTCTTTCGATAGTCGAGTCAATCAAGATACGGCAATACCCTATCCGCACACTTACTCGTTAAGTAGGCCCTACTACCCACCGTAGCACCACGAGACTCCGGACGAAAAACACCTTCTTCAACTCTCATGATTACCGCGCGACAACCCTGAAGATGCGGTCAGCGAAGACAAAGACACAACGACAAAGATTTAGCGAACAACTATCACCGTCAGCACAACCGATTATGCCAATCATGACCGAAACAATGAATCAAACAAAACGGAAATAAAAAAGCGAAGTGTACCGAACGCCACAATCGCAAACCTCCACGCACACACTCATAACACGGGCAAAGAGCAGGCCACAGAACACACTGACTCCGCCAATGACTCTACGCATGCAGCGACGACTGCCCACCTACAGACATCGACAGGGGATATGAGGGGAGGGGGCGTGGGACCTGTGGTGGTCTCGCGCCCCCTCCCGTGTTGTGGGGGTTCACCCCCCTTTGTTAAGGGGGGGTGGGGTTAGCCCCGCGTGTGTGTGCCGGTTAGGCGTCCTGGCGGTCGCGGCGGCGTTTGGCGCTGATGGCCAGTGCTCCGGCGATGGCTGCCAGGGTGGCCATGCCACCGATGATGGTGGCGTCGGTGCCGGTGCGTGCCAGGCCTCGGTTGGTCAGCACCTGGTGTGCCTGGGCGGGGGTGGGGGCAGGGATGAGGGTGAGCGGGAAGTCCGCGTCCATGTATTCCTCGCCTTCACCAACCGTGACCGTCATCGAGGTCGTCGCAGCGTTATAGCCGGCAGGAACCTCGATAGCAACCGTGTAGGTACCCGGAACCAGGCCGGTGAAACGGTAGTTCCCGTTCGCGTCGGTGGTGGTACGAGCCACCTCCACGCCATCGGCATCCTTGAGGATCACCGTGACACCACCGATGCCGGGCTCGCCATCGTCGGTGCCGTTGGCGTTCTTGTCATCCCACACGCGGTCACCAATGGTGGCGGGGGCAACCAGACCGAAGTCCACGCCCTGCACCGACGCATCCGTAATCGTCACGGCCGCTTCGGTGGCGCCCTTGCCCGTGTAGGCCTGGGTGGGAATCAGACCAGCCAGATCACCCTTATCCGGATCCACAATCACCACGCGGTACGAGGCAGGAGCCAGACCCACAAACTGGTAGGCACCATCCTCATCCGTGGTCGCAGTCATCGGATCACCGTTGGAGTCGAGCACCGGAGTGCCATCCTCGTTCAGCAGAGCAACCGTCACGCCCTTAAAGCGCTGCTCGTCATCGCCCTTGGAGTAGGACGCGTCCGAATCGCGGTAGATCGTGCCACCCAGGTTGAAACCACCCTTGAACGACGCCGACGACTCATTATTCGTCGGGTCATCGCCCACCTGATCCTGGTGCGTAATCCTGGCAACGTTGGTCACCAGCTTGCCCGCACCATCACCAGTGACCTCAACCGTGATCGCGATCGTCTTCACATCATCCTTCGCCAGGGTCAGATCAGACAGATCCCACACACCAGTAGCGGAGTCGTAGGTGCCATCGCCTTCAGCCTTGACGAAGGTAACACCCTCGGGGAGCTTGTCAGAAGCGGTCACGCCCGTCGCCGCGCCAGGACCGTTATTGGTCAGCGTCAGCGTGTACGTCACAGACGCGCCCGGAGTGAACTCGAAGGTCTCCTGAGCCGCCTCATCCGGATCGGTGATCGCCTTCTTGATGGCGGTGTCAGCCGAGATTCCGAAGCCCCAGTCCTGATCCAGGTTCTGGTTCTTCTCACCCGTCAGAGTGACCGACGCCGTCAGCTTGAACGCCTGAGCCAGCTTGTCCTTATCAGCCTTAGCTTCCTCGGACACAACGGTCTTGGAAGCCACATCACCCGACGGGTCGTGGGTCAGAACATCCAGCAGCGGCTCAGCCTTGATCAGAGACTCCGGATCAACCGAGACCTTGTAGTCGCCGGGCAGCAGGTTCTCGAACTTGTACTTGCCATCCGCATCGGTCACGGTCTCGTAGGTGCGGGTGATTCCACCCGGACCGGTCCAGGTCAAAGTAACCTTCACACCGGGCAGCACCTTGTCTCCAGCGTCGGGGGCGCTGCCACCGTTCTGGTTGACATCGAGGAACAGCTGATCACCAATCACACCGGTACCAACAGCACCGAAGTCGATCGTGTCATCCGTCTGTCCCTGAACCAGGGTGACCGAAGCCGAAGCCCCGTTCGAATCCGCAGCGCGGTCATCGCCAGCATCCGAGGTCGTCGCCACGTAACCAGCGGGCGCCTGGAAAGACACCTTGTAATCACCGGGCAGCAGATTCTCGAACACATACTTACCGTTCGCATCCGTGGTCACAGCCGCAACCGGGTCACCGTTAGCGTCCGTCACGGCAGAGCCGTCGGCGCGCATCAACGTCACCGTCACGCCCGGCAAAGCCGGCTCGTCGGCATCCTGAAGACCGTCACGGTTGACGTCCATCCAGGTGTAGTCACCAACAGAAGCAGGCTTGACGAAACCGAAGTTCACGTCAATGACCGACCCGGTCGCCTCAGCGATCGTCACGTCCGCGCTCGTCTTGTACCGGCCCGTGTAGGCCTCGGTGGGCTTGGTGCCCGCCAGCGGACCAGACGTCGGATCAACGACGCTGACCTTGTACTCGCCCAGCGGCAAACCACTGAAGGAATACTTACCCTCAGCGTCCGTCACAGCCGTCACCGGGTTGCCATCCTTATCCAGGACAGGGCTACCATCCTTCTTCAGGAGCGCAACCGTGACACCCACATACGGGGCCTCAGAATCGCTGGAGCTAAACGACGCGTCCGCATCGTTATACAGCTTGCCAGCAATCGTGTAGCCGGCGGTCAGCGGCACGGACGAGGTGTTGTCCGGCTTCTTGTCACCGATCTGATCCTGCTTCTCGATCGTGGCCGTGTTGGTCACAACCGAACCAGCGGCGGAAGCGTCGATCGTGACGGTGATGCGCAGGGTGCGCGTCGCGCCCTTCTCAATCACCTCTGCGCTCAGGTCCCACTTACCAGAAGCAGCATCGTAAGTACCATCACCCTCAGCCGACACGAAGGTCACGCCAGACGGGAGCTTATCCTGCGCGATGACGCCGGTCGCGGGGCTCGGGCCCTCGTTCGTCACCGTCAGCGTGTACGTCACCGACGTGCCGGGAGTGAAGCCACCCGCCGGAACCTCGGCCGGCTCCGCAATCGCCTTCACGATCGCCGTATTAGCCACACCAGTGAACGCCCAATCCTGAGCATTATTCGTCATCAACCCCGGGCTCAACGTCACCTTCGAGGTCAGGGACAGCTCCTGGCCCTCCGCAGCCGTCAGGTCACCCGACGGAGCATGAGTCTGAGCAGTGCACTCCGGGCACACGGTAGCAAGGGAAGCCTTGTCAACGGTCACCACATAATCGCCGGGAGCCAGGTCCTTAAACGAGTACTTACCATTCTCATCCGTGACCGTGGTCAGCGTCTTCTCCACACCCGCAGGCGTCGTGTAAGTCAGCTTGACGGTCACACCAGCCAGCGGCTTGTCCGGACCCGAAGGCGCAGAACCACCGTTGTTGTCGACGTCCCAGAACAGCGTGTCACCAATCATGCCATCAGCGATCAAACCAAGATCGACGGTCTCATCGTTCTGGCCCTCGGTGAGCGTCACGTCGCTCTCGGTGCCGTTGGAGTCCTTTTCGCCGTCCGCAGCCGCACGAGTCTTGGTCGCTGAGTAGCCGGCGGGAGGAGTGAAGGTGACCTTGTAGCTCTCCTCGCCCGCGTTCGCGACGATCCGATCGACGTTCGGCATCAGGTTGGTGAACTCGTACTTGCCGTTGGCGTCCGTGGTCACGGGCTTGACGGGGTTGCCGTCCAGGTCGATGACCGGGTTGCCGGCGCCGTCGGTCAGGGTGACGGTGACGCCGGCGACGCCGACCTCATCCGCATCCTGAATACCGTCCTTGTTCGCGTCAAACCACACGAAGTTACCCACCGAGGCGGGCTTCACGAACGCGAAGTCAATCTTCGTGGCGTTGGGGGCAGCAGCGGTCAGCTCGATCGCGGTCGGCGTCACGAGCTTGCCCTTGCCGGCCTCGCTGCGCTTGGTCGACGAGCCGTAGCCGTAGGTCTGCTTGTAGTCAGCCAGGTTCACGTCCGTGCCGTCAACCTTCACCTCACCCGGAACGACCTCAACCTTGTACGAGCCCAGGGGCAGACGAGTAAAGGTGTACTTACCGTCGGCATCGGTCTTCGTGGTGATGTCGGCGCCAGACGAATCCTTCACCGGGTTGCCATCAGCATCCAACAGACGAACCGTCACACCCTCGAAAGGACTATCGAGAACGGGCGAATCGTTGAACCAGGTCGCGTCCTTGTCGTTGTAGATGGTGCCCGACAGGGTGCCACCCACCTTGAAGGTCGCGCTGTCCTTGTTGTTATCCGGGTTGGAGTCGATCTGATCGAACTCACCCAGCGTCGCCGTGTTCGTGATGGTCGAACCCTCAGTTGCGGGCTTGACCTTCACGAGGACGTACAGCGTCTCGGTACCACCAACGTTGAGGTTGGTGTCGAGAATGCCGGACTCCATCGCACTCCAGGTACCGGCGGCCGCATCGTAGTTGGCGGTCGCGTAGACCGGGCCGGTGCAGGGGTTCGTCGCACCATCCTGGCAGATACGCGTCTCGGAGGACACGTACTCCACACCAGAAGGCAGAGCGTCGGCAACATTCATGCCCGAGGCGACAGCAGGGCCCTTGGCCTTCAGGTTCACCTTGTACAGCATGTAGTCACCCGGCATGACGACCTCGTCGGACTCAACCGTCTCGATGACACCGTTGGCGTCACGAACCGGCTCA
>ERZ772998.378-NODE-378-length-10406-cov-7.29012_pt1 | contig 10406 bp, 10 predicted proteins | sample MGYA00580669_ERZ772998 | MGnify/ENA primary metagenome ERZ772998 (study PRJEB29015, sample SAMEA2738052) | human oral metagenome | biome: human oral; feature: human-associated habitat; material: saliva | place: China | collected 2226 ... | reverse complement strand
AAAAGGCCCTGACCCAGGCGGTCGCGGCGGTCGCGGTCCACACGGACCTCGACCATCCGTTGACGGAAGAACGCGAGGACACCAAGCGAGTCGCCATCCTGGTTGTGGCGTCGGATCGCGGCATGGCCGGAGCCTACTCGGCGACCATTCTGCGCGAGTCGGAGAAGCTTATCGCGGATCGGCGCGAGGATGGTTACGAGCCCGTCGTCTACACCTTTGGACGCAGGGCCTCGGCGTATTTCCGCTTCCGCGGCGTTTCCATCGAGCGCGAGTGGGAAGGCGAATCGGATTCTCCGTCCCCCGAGACCGCGCGCGACATCGCACGCGTGCTCCTGGAACGCTTCTTGGACAAGGACCCCGATACGGGTGTCGGCGCTCTGCACCTCGCGTACACGCGCTTCAAGACCGTCATGAGCCAGGTTCCCGAGGTACGCCAGATGCTGCCGCTGACGGTCGTGGATGCCCCCGAATCGGATGAGGAACGTGCAACCGAACGTGGATTCGCGGATGATCCGTCCTCGGCCCAGCCGGAGTACGAGTTCATCCCGTCTGCGGAGGCGGTTCTGGACACGCTGCTTCCCCTGTACGTGGAGGCCCGCATCCACAACGTGCTCCTTCAGTCGGCAGCGTCCGAGCTCGCATCGCGCCAGCGCGCCATGCACACCGCGACGGACAACGCGAACGAGCTCATCACCAAGTACACGCGTCTGGCGAACTCGGCCCGCCAGGCGGAAATTACCCAGGAAATCACCGAAATCGTGGGCGGGGCCGACGCTCTTAACGCGAGCTAAGCCCTTCGAGACACGGAGTAACACCATGACTGATACACAAGCAATCGCCGAGGGGCGCGTCGCCCGCGTCGTCGGCCCTGTCGTCGATGTCGAGTTTCCCCCGGACCGCATCCCACCGCTGTACAACGCGCTGACCGTCGAGGTGAACCTCGCCGGCCAGGGTGAGGGCGAGTCGACCTTCACGATGACCCTCGAGGTCGCCCAGCACCTCGGTGACAACCTCGTGCGCACGATCGCGCTCAAGCCCACGGACGGCCTCGTGCGCGGCGCCCCCGTCACCGACACCGGTGCCCCCATCTCCGTTCCCGTCGGTGACGTGACCAAGGGTCACGTCTTCAACGTGACCGGCGACGTGCTCAACCTCGAAGAAGGCGAGACCCTCGAGGTCACCGAGCGCTGGCCGATCCACCGTCAGCCCCCGGCCTTTGACCAGCTCGAGGCGCGCACCAAGATGTTCGAGACCGGCATCAAGGTCATCGACCTGCTGACCCCCTACGTGCAGGGCGGCAAGATCGGCCTCTTCGGCGGTGCGGGCGTCGGTAAGACCGTCCTCATCCAGGAGATGATCCAGCGCGTGGCCCAGGACCACGGCGGCGTTTCCGTGTTCGCCGGTGTCGGCGAGCGTACCCGTGAGGGCAACGACCTGATCGGCGAAATGGAAGAGGCGGGCGTCTTCGACAAGACCGCCCTCGTGTTCGGCCAGATGGACGAGCCGCCGGGCACGCGTCTGCGCATCGCCCTGACCGGCCTGACGATGGCGGAGTACTTCCGCGACGTTCAGCACCAGGACGTCCTCCTGTTCATCGACAACATCTTCCGCTTCACCCAGGCTGGCTCTGAGGTCTCCACGCTGCTGGGCCGTATGCCCTCCGCTGTGGGTTACCAGCCCAACCTGGCTGACGAGATGGGTCTGCTCCAGGAGCGCATCACCTCGGCCGGCGGCCACTCGATCACCTCGCTGCAGGCGATCTACGTTCCCGCCGACGACTACACCGACCCCGCTCCGGCGACGACCTTCGCTCACCTGGACGCGACGACCGAGCTCTCCCGTGAGATCGCGGCCAAGGGTATTTACCCCGCCGTGGATCCGCTGGCCTCGACCTCGCGTATCCTCGACCCGGCCCTCGTGGGCCGCGAGCACTACGACGTCGCCACGCACGTCAAGGCCATCCTGCAGAAGAACAAGGAACTGCAGGACATCATCGCCATCCTCGGCGTCGACGAGCTGAGCGAAGACGACAAGGTCACCGTCGCGCGTGCACGCCGTATCGAGCAGTTCCTCTCGCAGAACATGTACATGGCCGAGAAGTTCACGGGTGTCCCCGGCTCGACCGTGCCGCTGTCGGAGACCATCGAGGCCTTCAAGCGCATCGCCGAGGGCCACTACGATGATGTCCCCGAGCAGGCGTTCTACAACTGTGGCGGCATCGACGACCTGGAGCGCAACGCCCACGAACTGGCGAAGGAAGCCTGATGGCATCGGGCAAGTCCTTGCAGGTCGAGGTCGTCTCCCACGAGGGACGCCTGTGGCACGGCGCGGCGGTGTCGGTGCAGGTGCCGTCCGTCGACGGCAGCCTGGGTATTCTCCCTGGCCGCCAGCCGCTGCTCGCCCAGCTGGGCGACGGCACTGTGACGGTCACGCGCTCCGGCGAGGTCGTGTCTTTCGAGGTCAGTGGGGGATTCGCCTCAGTTGACTCCGACTTCGTCACGGTCGTGGCCGACCACGCTACAGTGAGAGAACAGTAATCCGACGCAACGCGGGGAGGACCTCATGAGCCTGATGACGATTGTGATCTGGTGTGCGGTTCTCCTCGCGTGTGTCGGGGCGATCCTGTGGGTGTACATGAACGTGCGCGCCCGCAGGATCTCTTCGCGTCTGGGTGCTTTCCGCTGTTGGTCGCGCCCGGACGTTCACTCGGGATGGACGGCTGGCATCGGCGTGTACGGCGTCGACGAGCTGTCGTGGTATCGGCTCGTCGGGTTCTCGCTCAAGCCGGTGTATTCGATCCCTCGCCGTGGGATGGAGGTTTCCGCTCCGATCTCACGTACCTCCGACGGAGAGATGGTCGAGGTTCGCCTGGCTTACGGTGATCATCGTTACGAGGTCGCCGTGGAACGCCTGACATATAACGGGTTAGTCTCCTGGGTGGAGTCGGGTCCTCCGCGCCGCCCGTGAGCCGGATTGGTAAGCTCGCGGGGTGCGTATTGTTATTGCTTCTTGCACCGTTGACTATTCCGGTCGTCTGAGCGCCCACCTGGATCCGGCCAAGCGCGTCATCATGCTGAAAGGTGACGGCTCGGTTCTCATTCATTCCGAGGGCGGTTCCTACAAGCCCCTGAATTGGATGACGGCGCCGTGCACTCTCTCCGTCGGCGATCCTGACGACGGCGAGGAGGACGTGGAGGCCGTGTGGACCGTCCAGTCCGATAAGACGGACGACAAGCTGATCATTCGCATTCACGAGGTGATCGCTGACGTCACGGAGGACCTGGGAGTCGACCCCGGCCTCGTCAAGGACGGCGTGGAGGCGCACCTGCAGGCGCTTTTGGCCGAGCAAGTACCCCATATCCTCGGCGAGGGCTGGGAGCTGGTGCGCCGCGAGTTCCCGACGCCCGTGGGCCCGGTGGACCTGATGGTGCGCGACGCTGACGGCAACCACGTGGCGATCGAGGTCAAGCGCCGCGGCGGTATCGACGGTGTCGAGCAGCTGACGCGCTACCTCTCCCTGCTCGGACGCGACGCGCTGCTCGGCGACGTCAGGGGTATCTTTGCCGCGCAGGAGATCACGAAGCAGGCTCGCACCCTCGCGGAGGACCGCGGGATCCGCTGCGTCGTGCTGGACTACGACGCCATGCGCGGGGTGGATGACCCAGAGTCTCGTCTGTTCTGATGGAGGCATCCCTGAGGGTGAGTCTGGGGAGAATCATCGCCCAAGGACTCGTGCCTGCGACCGCGGCTCGTTCACCGCTGGATGCTGTTGAGAATCTGGCTGCTCTGCAAGGTCAGCAGGCGGGCGCGATCCCGTGGGCGATTGGCGTGCGCTGCACGGGAGCGTCGCGCGCTCGCGTCGAAGAGTCCTTCGCGCGAGGTGAGCTGGTTCGCTCCTGGCCGATGCGCGGCACCGTTCACGTCACGAGCGCCCGTGACCACCATTGGCTGCGCCGCCTGCTGCGCCACCGGCGTGCGGCGTGGGAACGGCAAGCGCTTTCTCTGGGCCTCGATGATGCCCTCATCGAGCGTGCGGCGCAGGTTGCCTGCGAGCTGCTGGAGACCTCGCCCCTGGGAGTGACCCGCGTCGCGCTCGCCGAGGCGTGGGGCAGTCGTGGGATCAATACAGTGACGGCTTCTTCTTCCCAGGAACGGCTACGGCGTCGCCACCTCATCATGCGTCTCCATCTGGATGGTGTGCTTACTGCGGGGCCTGTGCGTGCGGGCGAATACCTGATCGTCGACGCGCGCTCGCTTCCGGCCGCTCCCGGGGTTGCGAAGGGAGAGGCTGGGCACGAAGAAGCCCTCGCGTCCCTCGCAGCGCGTTACGCCTGGGGGCACGGTCCCATTGACGAGGCGGACTTGGCGAGATGGACCGGGTTGACTCTCACCGAAGCGCGTCGAGCGTTGGCCGGAGCGCGCGTGGCAGGGGAGAGCGTAGGCCTTCCTCTTGCAGAATTTGGAGGCGGCCTGGCTCGCGCAGACCTCGCAGATCTTGTGGAAGACTTCTGCGTCGAGGCGGAGATGATGCGCGCGCTTCCACCATTCGATGAGTTGCATGTCGGCTACAGGGACCGCTCCTGCCTGACGGACGAGGCCGGGGAGGCGTTGATCTGTCCGGCGAAGAACGGCATGTTCCGTCCGATCGTCGTCGAGGGTGGTCGAGTGGTGGCCGTGAGAGCACCGGGGCGCGAGATTGTGATGGTGAAGGGATACGAGTCGCGCAGGCGACCTGCTGCGCGTGCGTTTGACGTCTGGGAGAAATGGTTGTCCGAGACACAGCAGTAAAGTGTCAGGTGTGCCACAATATTCGCATGACTGATTCTGTGTTGCGCGGCCGTCTTGTCCTGGAAGATTCCATCGTTGAGGATGGAATTATCGAGTTCGACGGCGCGACTATTACCCGCGTGTGTCCCGTTTCCGACTACGAGGGTGAGCTTCCCGAGGCCACCGATTCGACCTTCCTGCCCGGCCTCGTCGACGTGCATTGCCACGGCGGCGGCGGAGAGTCCTTCCCCAACGCCGAGACCGCGCAGGCGGCCCTCGTTGCCGTCAAGGAGCATCGCCGTCACGGTACGACCTCCCTGGTCGCCTCCTGCGTGACGGCCTCGGTCGAGGTGCTGCGAGCTCGCGCCAAGACCCTGGCGGAGCTCGCGGTCGCCGGAGAGATCGCGGGCATCCACTTCGAGGGCCCCTTCGTCTCCCATGAGCGCTGCGGCGCCCAAGACCCGACCTACATTATCGACCCGGACGCGCAGCTCACGCGCACCCTGATCGAAGACTGCCAGGGATACGCGCTGTCCATGACGCTGGCTCCCGAGAAGCCCGGCGCCTACGGCCCCGGGTCGGTGGCCGAGGCCCTCATCGATGGGGGAGCGCTGCCCTCCTGGGGTCACACCGACTCCAATTCGACGAAGGCTCGCGAGGCCCTGGTCTATTCACGCGAGCGTTTCGCGCAGGTGGAGACCAAGCGCGGCCCGCGTGCGACGATTACCCACCTCTTCAACGGCATGCGCCCGCTGCATCACCGCGACACCGGCCCGATTGCGGAGTTCCTCTCCGACGCCGCGCGCGGCGGCGCGGTCGCCGAGCTGATCTGCGACTCCATCCACGTCGACCCCTCGCTCGTGCGTGACGTGTACGAGATGGTGGGCCGCGAGCACGTCGTGCTCATCACCGACGCGATGGCGGCGGCCGGCATGGCCGACGGCGAGTACACGCTCGGCCCCCAGGACGTCATCGTCAAGGAGGGCGTCGCGCGCCTGGCGCAGGGAAACGCCATCGCCGGCGGCACAGCGCACCTGATGGACTGCGTGCGCGTGGCTGTCACCCGCGGTGGCATCCCGCTCGTGGACGCCGTGTACATGGCCTCCGCTCAGGGCGCCGCGATCCTGGGCGATGACACCGTCGGTTCGCTCGCGCCCGGCAAGAAGGCCGACATTGTCGAGGTGAGCGAGGACCTGAACGTGCGCCGAGTCTGGCGCCGTGGCACTGTGGTTGCGTGAGAGGTAAACGAAGCAAGAAACGACCGTGGGGCGAGGCGCGTCCGCTGCAGATGGACCGCCTCGCCTCCGTGCCGCGCACGGAACGCGGGCCGGACGGCGGCGACTACCAGGTGCGGCGCCTTCCCAGCGCCGCCAAGGAATACACCTGCCCCGCCTGCCTGCGACCCATCCCCGTCGGAGCCGCGCACGTCGTCGCATGGCCGGAGCAAGCGCCCTTCGGATTGCCGCAGGGAGTTGATGGGCGCCGCCACTGGCATTCGGAGTGCTGGCGACGGGGGCTGCGACCCCTGTGATGAGAGATGTGATGTATCACTGCCTCGCGTGCGCATGTGCCTGTTCACAGTGTTTGCACGTAAAGTGGGGGCTGAAGAATGCCCGCACTGTGGGCGTTGGATCTGAGGAGCAACCGTGGAACTCTTGAAGCGATACGTGGCGGCATCGTCGATGGGCGCAGTCGCACTCGTATGCGTCCTTGTCGGGCTGCTCGGCGTGACCGTCTTGCGGCCGCCGACGCAGCAGGTGTCGTCGGTGGACTCGGCGACCGACCTGATCATGACGCGTGACAACGTGTTGTCGATCGTCAAGGATGACGTCAAGGTCACCGCGACCTCGAAGTCGGGCGCGCCTGTGACGCTCGTGATCGGTACCTCGCAGGATGCGAAGGGGTGGATCGGCAACGCCGCCTACACCGAGGTCATCGGGGTCGAGGCCGACCGCGATAAGCTCAAGGCAGAGTCTCACGCCGCTAACGGAACGGGCCTGGTGAACCCGAATGCGAGCTCGCAGACGGGCACCCAGTCCGGCTCGCAGACGGGCGCCCAGTCTGGCGTGCAGTCCGGAGCGCAGCCGATTGCAGACCCCACCTCCGCGCAGCTGACGGATCAGCTCGCGAAGTCCCCGATGTGGTTCAAGCAGGAGAGCGGCGCGGGTAGCGTGTCCATCGACCTGGAGAACGTGCCCAGCGGGCGCTCCGCTGTTGCCGCTTCCGCGGGTGGCCCCGGCGACCTGACGCTGACGCTGACCTGGAAGGTCGAGCAGACCAATATGCTGGCGATCATTGCCTTCCTGGCCGCCTGCGTGTTCGCCCTCATCGCCCTTGCGCTCTTCCTGACGCGCTGGCAGCTCCTCCGCCTGCGTAAGATCCGCGCCCAGCGCATCGAGGAGCGCCGTAAGGCCGACTCCCTCGAGACCTCCTCGATCGACTCCGCTGAGGTGGCCGAGCGTATCGCAGCTGCCCGCGAGTCCGGCCCCGCCTCCGTGCCCGCTCCCGTCGTGGACGAGGCCGTGGCGCACGACAGCACCGAGCAGCAGATCGAGGACAGCGCCGAGGACAGCTCCGAGGAGGCACCGCGCAACCCTGTGTGGGGTGCAGCCGCATTTGCCTCGACCCCTAACGAGGCGCTTGCCTCCGACCCCTCCACGGAGGACACCGCCATTCGCGAGGCCATCGACGTCGAGCCCGCCACGGAGGACACCGCCATTCGCGAGGCCATCGACGTCGAGCCCGCCACGGAGGACACCGCCATTCGCGAGGCCATCGACGTCGAGCCCGCCACCGAGCCCGTGGTGCGCGAATCGATCGTCGGCGTGCCCGCCCCGGACCACGCCAATGAGCCCGCGCCACAGGAGTACGTGCCTGATCCGATGACCGACACCTTTGAGCGTCGCGGCCGCCACGGCCTCGATAACGGCCCCTTCGATCAGGATCCGCCCGAGCGTGCGACGACCGACACCGGTGTCATCGACTTGTCCGGTATTCGCGGAGGCCGCACACTCCCGTCCCGCCGCGCCCTGCGCGAGGCCCGCAACAAGGGCGAAGAGGTTGTCGTCGTTGACGGTCAGGAGTTCAACACCGGCCTGATTCCGATCACCCGCCCGCGCAGCGCCGAGGAACAGCCCCCCGCGCCCGCCCCCACCTCCGCTCCCGACGACGATGCGTCGGCGACCGGAGGCTGGACCTCGATCATGTCCGGCTGGCTCAAGGATCGTCAGGGAGGAAAACAGTGAAACGACGGACCCTCGCGGCGGCCACCGCCGCTCTCTTGATGACATCCGCGCTCGGCGTGAGCGCCTGCTCGAACGAGATCGTCGCCCAGTCGGGCTCTGACGCGCAGAGCACCGCGAACCTCGACCTCGAACGTATCTCCTCAGTGTTGGCGGACGTCGGCGGAGCCATGGAGACCGCGGATGCCTCCCAAAACGCGTCCGATCTTGGCGATAAGGTCACCAACGGTGCCCTTGAGACCCGCACGGCTCAGTACGCGCTGGCCACCGCCACCGGTCAGGCTCCTCCTGCTCTCGACTTCACACCCGCGTCGCTGGCGATCACGAACTCCGACTCCTGGCCGCGCGCGATCTTCAACATTTCGGACAGCTCTTCCACGGTGCTGCCCGTGCTTGAGGTCTACGTGCAGGATTCGGCGCGTTCGGACTACAAGCTGACGAACTACGCGCGCCTGCTCGGCGGCACGCAGCTGACGCTGCCTCCCGTGGGCACCGGTTCCGCCTACGTGACGGGCAACTCCGAGGGCTTCACTGTGAGCCCCGATGCAGCGCTCACGCAGTACATCACGATGCTGAACTCGGGCACCCAGGACACCACCCAGTTCATCGCGGACGAGTTTACGAAGCAGACCCTGGCGCAGGTCACTGACCTGAATTCCTCGGTCAGCGCCGCCGGCTCTGTGACGATGGCCGCCACCGCTACTGACTACCCGATTTCGGGTCTGGTCCTGCAGGACGGCTCCGCGCTGGTGGCCGCGAACCTGAAGTACACGCTGACCTACCAGCGCACGGTCGCCGGTTCGACCATGAACTTGGCGGGCAACACTGCTGCCCTGAGCCCGGATGGGACCGCCGTCCAGGGCACAGCGACGGTCGATTACATTGCGACCGTCATCATGCGTATCCCCTCGCTTAAGGCAGGCGGCAACGTGCAGATCGTCGGCGGTGACCGTGCCATCGTGAAGGTGGCCCTCGATCCCTCGTCGAGCCCGGGCTGATTTTCACCCGTAGCGCACACGTCGTCCCCGCGCCCGGTGGCGTGGGGACGACGCATATCATCGTTGTGGATAACAGTGCTTTCTTGAGAGGACCACTATGAACACGCCAGAGCCACGCAGCGGCGCCCCCGAGGCGACCGTGACCCCCGCCGATTCGCACGGGGCTGTTGACCTGTCGGCCCGAGCCGCAGCCCCCGCCCCCGAGGCAGCCGCAGCGCCAGCGGGGGAGGGCCTGCACATTCCGCTCATCACCTCCACGGACGAGGCGGGCTTCCAGGACGTCATGTCGACGTCACAAGCGGTTCCCGTGATCCTTGTGATGTGGTCGTCGCGATCACTCGAATCGAAGCCTACGCTCACCATGCTGGAGGAAGTCACGCGCGAGCACGCGGGTGCTTTCCAGCTCGTTGAGGTCGACATCGACACGGCTCCTCAGATCGCCCAGGCGTTCCAGATTCAGGCGGTGCCAACGGTCGTCGCGCTCGTCGGCGGGCGTCCCGTTCCGCTCTTCCAGGGTAGTGCCGGCAAGGACCAGGTGGTCCCCGTCGTGTCCCAGATTCTCGAGGCCGCCGCCCAGATGGGGGTTACGGCTCGCATCGCTGTGGCCGCCGAGGACACGGCTGCCCCGGTCCCGCCGGAGCACGAGGCGCCGCTGGCCGCCGAGGAAGAGGGGCGCCTCGACGAGGCAATCGCACTGTGGGAGCGGGTCGTGGAACTCAACCCACGCGACGAGGACGCCAAGTCCCACCTATCCCGCGTGCGTTTTGCCGCCCGCGCCTACGGCGAGCACGATGAGAGTGACCCGGCGGCCCGCGCCGACTCCCTCTTCGCTGCCGGCGACGCCGCTGGGGCCTTCGACGTGCTGCTCGAGCTTCTCGCCGCCACGACGGACGCCGAGGAACGCGACGCGCTGCGCCTGCGTCTCCTGGACCTCTTCCGCGTCGCTGGCTCGTCCCCCGAGGTCTCCAAGGCGCGCACGCGCCTGGCGATGCTCCTTATGTGACAGTGCGCGCGAAGCGCCTGTGAGCCGTTCTGAAGCGAACGAAACGAGGCCGGAGCAGGAATCCCTGCCCCGGCCTCGTCGTACACGCCTATGGCATCAGCGCACCTGAGAGGCGGGCACCAGCCACACGGCACCCAGCGGCGGCACGCGCAGCTGAGCGGAGACCGGACGACCATTCCACGGAGTGTCCTCGGCGATGATCGGTCCGACGTTGACGACGCCGGATCCGCCGAACTCCTCCGCGTCCGTGTTCAGGATCTCGACCCACTCACCGCCAAAGGGCAGGCCCACGCGGTAGCCCTCGTGCGGGTTACCCGCGAAGTTCGAGACGCACACGACGACCTCGCGGTTGCCCTCGGCGTCGGCGCCCTTACGCAGGTAGGAGATCAGGTTGTG
>ERZ772998.374-NODE-374-length-10476-cov-4.88581_pt1 | contig 10476 bp, 7 predicted proteins | sample MGYA00580669_ERZ772998 | MGnify/ENA primary metagenome ERZ772998 (study PRJEB29015, sample SAMEA2738052) | human oral metagenome | biome: human oral; feature: human-associated habitat; material: saliva | place: China | collected 2226 ... | reverse complement strand
GAAGGATATTGCGGACGCGGACTATACGGGCCGTTAAGAGCTCTCTAATAAGTAAAAAGCCGGTGCCCGGTTCCTGTGACGTGACAGGAACCGGGCACCGGCTTTTAGTCTATATGAGATTTAGGGAACGAGTACAATGATGCCAGCCATTATCTGATCACCCCAGAGAATCAAAATCCAGGGAATAGACAGCGCCATGCCTAATGCAACCAGCACGGGACGGTACCAGCGGCTCTTCGGCAGGTATGCCGATACCAGCAGTGCCAGCGGAAACAGCGGCAGCAGGATGCGGATGGTAGAGGAAATCGGGAGCCAGAAGATAAAAAGATACCCCATGTAGCATCCGGTCCACAGCCACAGAGCGGGGTGGATTAGGGAACGACTAAACTTACGGGAAATCCAGTAATAGAAACCCACCACTGCCATAATAACGATTATTGCAACAACAATCTTGGGAAGCACACCACCAAGGTAGTAGTAGATGCGCAGAATCCACTGAATGAAGAACTGGTGGCCTTCGCCGGGTTTGCGGTTACTCCATCCCAGCTCCGTCGCAAAATATGCGTCCATACGCCCTGTTCGCAGAGCAGCATGTAGAGGGTGTACGAACGCGAAGAAACAGACGAACAACGCGCTTATAAGCTGCCCGAACCTGCCCCGGAAGGAGCCCCACGCATCTGACAGTGCAGAGTGCGATGCATCCTCGATACGACGGCGACGGTAGTCGTTCACCGTACACCACAGCCACCACAGACCAACAAAGGCACCGAGGGGTACGCCGACCGGGCGGGATAGTGCGGCGAGGAGCGCTACTGGGAGCAGCATGAGGTATCGGCCGCGGAGTACGCACCACACGCTCAAAGCAATGAGCAGGATGGACAGTGCCTCAGCATAACCGGTAATGAACACGGGGCTGGCCATGCTGAAGGCGTACACTGCGACGGCCCATAGTGCGAGGCGGTTGCGGGACTCGTCCCCTACGAGGGCGCGGGTGTCGAAGATGCCGCGGTCACGCCAGTTGAGGCAGCCGATGAAAAGGCGGTGCAGAACATAAGCCAGGGTAAAACCTGCCACGATGGTCAAAGCAAGCGCTGCTACACGGTATCCGATACCGAACGTATCGGCAACACCACCAGCAATGAGGGGCTGTAATGGCATGAAGGCCCAGGTATTGTTGTCCACCGTGCCATCTGGACGCATGGGCAAAGACTGAGGATACCAATTGGTGTAAATACGCTCGTAGAGGTCGGCATCCCATTTACTCAGGAACCCGAGGAGATCACCGCGCCGGCTTGCACCAACGAGGTGGTTATTTTTGTGTTGCTCATGTGCAACAAGAAAAATGGCAAGATGAAAAACACAGGCAGCTGCCCAAATCAGCAGTGCAGAAACCCACGTACGGCGAGCAGGTAACAACCTTTGTTCAGAAGACGTGTCAGCTCCAGAAGACTTAGCACCCCGGTCATCAAGAACAGGCACAGGACCAGTCAGAAAACCAGAAAAGAGCTTAGAAAAGACGGAGGACGGAGCAATCCATCCAAGGTGTTTAGTCATAAGTATTCTCAATGTGTCAGTGTGAGTGATTATCGGCATCTCAACCATTTCAGCTCTCCGCCACGACGGACAGCATGCACTATACAGCCGGATATGCAGTGCATTTTAGTGAAATGTCCTCTATAGATTATCAGCTATTAACCCACCAGACACGTATAACAAACTCCCCACCTGTAATCTACCCATAGATTTATATCACAGGGCACCTGGTGGCTTGTTAAAAGACTGCAGAAAAGCCGGTACCTGCGAGGGAACAGGCACCGGCTTTATGTGTGCGAGAGGCAAGCCAGCAGAACAAGCTAACCCACTTTTAGGGCAGCAACCAGAAGGGACCGATGACGTCCGGGCCACCCCAGAGCAGACGCATCCACAGGGCGGAGCCGAGCAAACCGATAAGCACCAGCAGGAGGCGGTACATGCGGCTCTTCGGCAGGTAAGCTGCGATTAGCAGCGACAGGGGGAACACCGGCAGCAGAATGCGCACGGTGGATGACGTCGGGAGCCAGAAGATGAAGAGGTACCCGGCGTAGCATGCGGTCCACAGCCACAGGGCGGGGTGCAGCAGGGTGCGGGTGAATTTCTGCGACATCCACCAGTAGAAGCTCAGGATGAGGAGCACCAGGCCCGCCCACATGATGATGGCGGGTACGGAGCCTACGAAGTAGAGGTTGAACTGGTGGACCCACTGGGCGAAGTATTGGTGGCCGTCTTCAACCTTGCGGAAGCTCCAGCCGAGTTCCGTGGCGAGGTACGCATCCATGCGTCCGGTGCGCAGGGCCGCGTGTAGGGGGTGCACGAAAGCAAAACTGCACACCAGCAGTGCGCCGAGGAGCTGACCGAAGCGTCCGCGGAACGCAGCCCACGCATCCGACAGGACAGACTGCGATGATTCACCGGCGCGGCGGGCGAGGTAATCAGATACGGTGCACCAGAACCACCAGAGGCCAACGAACGCACCCAGTGGAACACCCAGGGGGCGGGACAGCGCCGTCAGAAGAGCTACGGGAAGGAGCAGGATGTAGCGGCCACGCGCCACACACCAAACGCTCAGGGCAAGGAGCAGAGTGGAAAGGGCCTCGGCGTAACCGGTGACGAAAATGGGGCTCGCAGGGCTGAACGCATACACCGCGAGCGCCCACAGCGCCAGGCGATTACGGGACTCATCCCCCACCTGCGGGCGGGTATCAAAGATGCCTCGGGCACGCCAGTTCAGAGAGCCCACAAAAAGACGGTAAAGAACGAGAGCCAACGCACAACCGGCTGCACAGGATACCAGCACTGATGCCAGCCGGTACTCGATGCCAAACACATTTGCCACCCCTCCGCTGAGCACTGACTGCAGAGGCATGAAAGCCCACGTATTGTGGTTGACCGTACCGTTGGGAAGGAGGGGCAGCTTCTGGGGGTACCACTGTGTGTAGATACGTTCGTAAAAGTGGGCGTCCCAGATGTTCAGGTAGGACAGATAGTCGAGGTTCCGGTTAATTTTGCTCATGGGCTGGTGCAGGTCTCGGGTGAGAGCGAGAGCAAAAATACCGAAGTGGACCGCGCAGGAGAAGACCCAGATGAGTAGCGCCGGGATCCATGTACGCCGTGCAGCCAGTTTCTGGGGGACGGCAGATACTACCTTGCGGGTGGACTCGGTGTTATGGGTGTTACGCACCCGGGTTTCAGCTGAGGGACGTGCCGCTTTGAGGGTGGGTGCGGGACCGATGGAGGAGCAGGATGAGAGGTCACGTTCGATGAAGGACGCAGGGTTTCCTGAGGGCTTAGCCATATAGTGTTCTCGTGAGTTTAGTGTGGACGCATGATAGATATTCCGGTGCTGCGTCTATTGGATCGTGTCCATTAGATGCAACGTATACTATTCGACCGATATGAGTAGTGCAGTTTGGTGAAATATCCATGTGTAGACTATCAACGAACTGACTGCGCCTCAATATGAACGCGCTGCCTGCGGGTAATATGACGCTGTATGAAAGTAAAGCCGGTGTCTGCGAGGGAGCAGACACCGGCTTTATGTGTGCGAGAGGTGAGCTGACAGAACAAGCCAACAACATGGACCCCAGACCGAGGCGAGCTAACCCGAGAAGGTAACCACGTACCAACCCATCTATATCTTGCTCTGCTGGGATAGGCGACCTAGAGGACGTACCGGACACGCGAAGCGGGGGCTCCGTCCTCGAAGCGCCCCCAGGCGCTGAAGAGGGGGCACTCCCCCGCTTCGCGTGTTTTGGTCGCCATCTCTTAGCAACCCTTATCGGACTACAGGCACCTTGGAGAATTCACGCACGGTAACTTCCGGGTCGCCGGAGCGTACCAGCGCTTCACCGATGAGTACCGCATCGGCACCGGCGCCTGCGTAGGCGCGAACGTCCTCGATGCTGGCGACACCGGATTCGGCGACCTTGATGACGGAGTTGGGCAGGTGCGCTGCGAGGGAGGCGTAGTGTTCGTTGTTGACTTCGAGGGTCTTGAGGTTACGCACGTTGATGCCGACGATTTTGGCGCCGATGCGCTGGGCGACCTCGATTTCTTCGGGGGTGTGGGTTTCGACGAGGGCGTTCATGCCGAGCGATTCGGTGAGTTCGAGGAATTCGCGCAGGGTCTGCTCGTCGAGTGCCGCGACGATGAGCAGGACCAGGTCGGCGCCGTGTGCGCGTGCTTCCCAGATCTGGTATTCGTCGACGGTGAAGTCCTTGCGTAGCACGGGGATGTTCACGGCGGCGCGGACTGCGTCGAGGTCGGCGAGGGAGCCGTTGAATCGGCGCTGTTCGGTAAGTACCGAGATTGCTGCGGCGCCACCTGCTTCGTAGCGTGCGGCGAGCGCGGCGGGGTCCGGGATTTCTCCGAGCGCACCCTTGGAGGGTGAGGAGCGCTTCACCTCAGAGATAATGCGTGCGGTGGTGCCGTTGCCGCCGCCGGGTACTTCACCGCGGAGGGAGGCGAGCGCGTCGCGGGCGGGTGCGGCTGCGAGGGCGCGCTTCTTCATTTCCTCGAGGGGAACCTGCTGTACGCGGGCGGCGAGGTCTTCGCGGACGCCGACAATGATCTCGTCGAGAACGGTGCTCATGGTGTCTCCTTGGGTTACTTGGTGGCGTTGACGGCTACGTCTGCGTCCAGGGGTGCCAGGCCGGAGGCGGTCAGCACGGCGCGCAGCGGGGCGGCGGACTTGTTGACGGTTTCGAGGGTTTCGGAGTCCGGGTTGGAGTCCATGACGAGGCCCGCGCCTGCCTGTACGTAGGCGGTGCCTTCCTTGAGTACGGCGGTGCGGATGGCGATTGCCATGTCCATGTTGCCGGCGAAGTCGAAGTAGCCGCACACGCCGCCGTAGACGCCGCGGCGGGTGGGTTCGTATTCGTCGATGAGCTGCATGGCGCGCGGCTTGGGGGCACCGGAGAGGGTTCCCGCCGGGAAGGCGACGCGCAGCACGTCGTAGGCGCTGAACTGCGGGTCGAGTTCGGCGCTGACGGCGGAGGAAATGTGCATGATGTGGCTGAAACGCTCAATGATCATGAACTGGTCGACGGACACGGTGCCGGGCTTGGCGATGCGTGAGAGGTCGTTGCGTGCCAGGTCGACGAGCATGAGGTGTTCGGAGCGTTCCTTCTGGTCGGCGAGCAGTTCTTCGGCGAGTGCGAGGTCTTCTTCGCGGGTTGCACCGCGCGGGCGGGATCCGGCGATGGGGTGGGTGCTGGCGATGCCGTCCTTGAGGGTGACGAGCGCCTCCGGGGAGGAGCCGACGATGTGGAAGGGGGTGCCGTTGCTGTCTTCGAAGTTGAAGAGGTACATGTACGGCGAGGGGTTGGACTGGCGCAGTACACGGTACACGTCGAGTGCTTTGGCGTTGGTTTTGGCTTCGAATCGGCGTGAGAGCACGATCTGGAAGACGTCGCCGTCGATGATGTTCTTCTTGGAGCGGTCGATGGCATCTTTGAAGCCCTGTTCGCTCCAGGTGAGGGTGACGTCTTCACGGACCTTGCGGTCAACGTCTGCCACGCCGGAGAGAATGGAGGTGGTCGCTGCGGCGCCGCGCTGCAGGCGGCGGAGCATGCTGTGCAGGCGCGCTACGGCGTCCTCGTAGGCGCCGTCGACGTTTTCGCTGGTGCCGTTGAAGTTGATGGCGTTGGCGACGAGTAGGACGGTGCCGTCCTTGTTGTCGTGGATTGCCATGTCGGAGACCATGTTGAGCGCGAATTCGGGCAGGTTCACGTCATCTGCGGGCGGGTAGGGCAGGTGCTCCCAGTGGCGCACGACATCCCAGCCGAGGTAGCCGACCAGGCCGGAGGTGAGCGGCGGCAGGGTCGGGTCGGGTTCGGTGTAGAGCATCTGCAGGGTCTTGGCGATGGCTTCTACGGGGTCGCCGTCGACGGGTGCGCCGGCGGGGGTGCGTCCCTGCCAGTGGACTGCGCCGTCAACGGTGGTGAGGGTGGAGCGGGAGGACGCGCCGATGAAGGAGTAGCGGTCCCAGGCTGCGGATTCGCCTTCTGCGGAGATTTTGGCGGATTCGAGCAGGAAGGTGCCGTGGGCTGCTTCGACGGGTTCGCCCTGGTCGTTTTGGAGTACGAGGGATCGGTAGATGCCGATGGGGGTGAGTGAGTCGGCGAGGATTTTGATGTGTACGGGAATGACGCGGGTGCTGGCTGCGCGGGCGCGGAATTCTTCGAGGCTGGGGGTGATGGTGCCCAAATCCTGCATTGCTGTACTCCTTGGTGTTGGGTTGGGGGCGCGTCGGTGCGCTGTGTCCCTTAGCTGCCGCGCGGGGTTTTACCGGTGCATGAGGGTTTTATCGTATGTGCTGGCGTGCATTTTTCTGGCGCGTACTGCCCAGATTCATCACGCCCGATCATGCCTGATAAGGCCCGGTAAGCCCTTTAAAGCCCGGTAAGCCCTGCGCGCGGGTTGTTTCAGTTTAACCGGTGCTGCGGCCCAGTTCCACGGTGAAGATTATTTAGTTCTCTTCGTGAAACTGAGCCGCGTACCGTTCAGCTCTGTTAGTTGCTGAACTGCTTGAGGGTTGCTGCGGTCTGCAGTGCCGCTGCGGTCGCCTCGTAGCCCTTGTCTTCGTTGGAGCCTTCCAAGCCTGCACGGTCGAGTGCCTGCTGCTCGTTGTCGCAGGTGAGCACGCCGAAGCCGATGGGGCGGCCGGTCAGCACGGACACGTCGGTCAGGCCGTTGGTTGCGCCTTGGCAGACGTAGTCGAAGTGGGGGGTGCCGCCGCGGATGACCACGCCGAGCGCGACGATTGCGTCGAACTTCTCAGCGAGGCGGGTTGCTGCGACGGGCAGTTCGAAGGTGCCGGGAACGCGCACGAGGGTCGGTTCGATGCCTGCGTCGCGTGCTGCACGCTGCGCACCGTCGATGAGGCCGTCCATGACCTGGGTGTGCCAGCTTGCCGCTACGATTGCGAGCTTGAAGCCCTTGTAGTCTTCGGGGTTGAGGGTGGTGTCTGCTGCGCCTACGCCGCTCATTGTGTTCTCCTTGTGGGTTGTGGTTTTTGAAAAGTTTAGTGTGCAGGGGTGCCGCTACGCGCTTTTGAGCACGTGGCGCATACGCTCACGCTTGGTCTGCAGGTAGTGTGCGTTCTCGACTCGGGCGGGAATTTCGTCCGGGATGAGTTCGGTGACTTGCAGGCCGAGGCTTTCGAGCGCCTCCTGCTTGGCGGGGTTGTTGGTTACGAGCCTCAGCTCGTTCACGCCGAGTTCCTGCAGGATTAGTGCCGCCTGCGAGTAGTCGCGCATGTCGCCGTCCAGGCCGAGCGCCAGGTTCGCGTCGAGGGTGTCGAGTCCTGCATCCTGCAGCGCGTAGGCGCGGAGCTTGTTGACCAGGCCGATACCGCGTCCTTCGTGGTTGCGCACGTAGATGAGGTACCCGCCGGTGCGGCTGAGGATGCGCAGACCGTTCTCCAGCTGGGGGCCGCAATCGCATCGGAAGGAACCGAAAATGTCGCCGGTGGCGCATTCGGAGTGGATGCGTACCGCGGGTGCTCCCCCGTCCTCGGCGGGTACGGGGGTGCCGTCACGGTCGAGGGCGCGGGCGCTGATGTGCTCGGCGCCGTCTGCGAATCGCCAGGCGCGCAGACCGAACAGACCCTGCGGGGTGGGTACGGCGACCTCTTCGGTGCTTTCGACCAGTAGCGGGCTGGGGTTGGGCACCATGTCGAGGGGGCTGACCCGGTAGCCTTCAGCAAGCTGGGAGGCGATGCGCAGGGATTCGGCGCTGAGCTCTTCAGCCTGCGCCTCAACCGGCTCAACCAGGGTGCCCGACTCTGCCAAGGTCACAGCCGCGGGGGTACCCGATGCGGAAGTGCCCGGCGTTGCCTGGGTGTTAGGGGTTTCGCTCATGCGTTCTCCTACGCCTTAGCTACGTACTTGATGAGGTCTTCGATAGAAATCATGGGCAGGTTGTGCTCGGTTGCGAAGGCTCGCAGGGCGTCGAAACGCATCATGGAGCCGTCGTAGTGCACGACCTCGGCGATAACGCCCACGCCGGACAGACCCGCCGCGAGGGAGAGCTCCACTGCGGCTTCGGTGTGGCCGGGGCGCTCCGCCACGCCGCCGTCAACGGCGCGCAGCGGGAAGATGTGGCCCGGGCGGGTAATGTCAGCCGGGGTAGAGGAGGCGTCCGCGAGGATCTGCACGGTGCGTGCGCGATCTGCCGCGGAGATGCCGGTGCTCACGCCGGATGCCGCATCGCAAGAGACGGTGTAGGCAGTGCCCTTGGGGTCTTCGTTGTTGGTGACCATGGGCGGCAGGTTCATCTCGTCGGCACGCTTGTTGCTCAGGGGTGCGCAGACCACGCCGGAGGTGTAGCGAATCATGAAGCCCATCAGCTCGGGGGTTGCGTGCTCGGCGGCGAAGATGATGTCGCCTTCGTTTTCGCGGTCTTCATCGTCGACGACGACCACGGCGCGACCTGCGGCGATAGCGTCCACCGCGGTCTGCACGCTGTCGAGGACGCTTGCGGCGTCGGCGCGACGCGGCGCAACCTGCTCGGAGGAAGAATCCTGGGGCACGCCTGCGAACGCGGTCAGACGCTGCACGTACTTAGCGAGCGCATCGGTCTCAAGGTTCACGCTGTCACCGACCTTGAGCGCGCCGAGGTTGGTTGCCTTCAGGGTTTCGGGAATCAGGCCGACCTCGAACCATGCGGGGGTTTCGCCGGGCTCAGATACCGCGGTGACGGTCAGGGACACGCCAGAAACCGCGATGGAGCCCTTCTCAGCGAGCAGGGGTGCCAGTTCGGTGGGCAGGTTGAAGCGCAGGGTGCTCCACGCCTCGTGCGCGGTGACGGATGCGAGGGTACCCACCGCATCCACGTGACCCTGCACGACGTGACCGTCGAGGCGGCCGCCGGCGGGCAGGCAGCGCTCCAGGTTGACGGTGTCGCCGGGGGTCAGGTCGCCGAGGTTGGTGCGGCGCAGGGTCTCACCCATCGCGTAGGCGCGGAACTGGCCGGGCTGCAACTGGTCGAGGTCGATAGCGGTGAGGCATACACCGTTGACGGCGAGGGAGCCACCGTGTTCGAGGTCGGCGACAATGTCACCGGCGTTGAGGGTCAGGTAGGCTGCGTCGCTACCTTCGATGGGGGTGATGGATTCTACGGTGCCGAGGGCGCCAATGATTCCGGTAAACATGTGTGCTTTCCTTTTCTCGCCGTGTCCGCCGGGGCGTCGTCGTTGAGGGCGACGGGCGGCGATGGTTTGTTCGTCGGTATAACTATACGTATTTTTCGAATATTCCCCGTGACGGGGAGCTTTTGTGCCAGCATGCGAACCAGCAGGTATGAATCAGTTGGCACAAATTAGCCAGCGCGAACTAGCCGGGCGCATACAAGCAGGGGCATTAGGTTGCTACTCCCCCGCCTGTGCTCAGCCCAAGGGAGGCTAGCCCAAAGACAATTAGCCCAGGGATGCTAGTCCAGCCGCGCTTCCGGTGCGTGGCAGGCGTCCAGCTTCGGCAGGGTGCGCCGCTCACCAGGCTCCTGCGCGGTTCCGCGAGGTGCCGGCACCAGGTGCGTTGCGGTGTCATTGCCGAGCACGCGCACCGCCGGGAACATGCCCAGGTCGTCCAGTTGCAGGCGCGGCGCCTGCGCGAGGGTGTCCACGAGCAGACGGTACACGGCGCTCTTGCCTCGCCCCATGATTATGGGGGCGCGGTACCAGACCATCTCGTCGATAAGGTCTTCACCGGCGAAGAGGCCGACCATGCCGGGGCCGCCCTCAATCATGAGGTGCCGCACCCCGCGGGCGTACAGCTCATCGAGCAGTTCGCGCGGGTCGTGGGTGAAGACCTGCAGGAAGTTCTGCGGGTCCGCCTCCACACCTTCGGGCGGGTTGAGGCCGCGAATCCGGTAGTTGTCCGCAATCTCGGTCTTGCCCATGACCACGCGCAGCGGCTGCTTCTCGAAGCGTTCCCCGTTGGCGTCGCGTGCGTCCAGGGTCGGGTCGTCCATGAGGGTGGTTCGGGTGCCAATCATGACGGCATCGGCGCGGTGACGAATCAGGTGCCCGTCAATGCGCGCGGCGGGGCCGGTAATCCACTTGCTCGTACCGTCAGCTGCCGCAATGAACCCGTCCAGGGTGGAGGCGCTCTTTGCTGTGATGAAGGGGCGGCGTTCGGCGGCGGCAATGAACCAGCGCTCATTCAGCAGGTAGGATGCGTTCGCGAACTCCTCCATGGCGTGCACGGTGACGCCCTGCGAGCGCAGGTAGGCGGCGCCTCCGGCTGCGTTTTCGGTGTCGTCGCTGTAGGCGTAGTAGAGTTCGCTGATGCCCGCCTCGGCGACGGCGTGGGAGCAGGGGCCGGTGCGTCCGGTGTGGTTGCAGGGCTCGAGGCTCACGTACATGCGGGCACCGGTGAGGTCGGTTCCCGCGGCACGGGCGGCGGCGAGGGCGTCAGCTTCGGCGTGCGGGGTGCCTGC
>ERZ772998.343-NODE-343-length-10893-cov-10.1521_pt1 | contig 10893 bp, 3 predicted proteins | sample MGYA00580669_ERZ772998 | MGnify/ENA primary metagenome ERZ772998 (study PRJEB29015, sample SAMEA2738052) | human oral metagenome | biome: human oral; feature: human-associated habitat; material: saliva | place: China | collected 2226 ... | reverse complement strand
CGTGGATATTTGGATTTACGTGCCTGGTCTTTAAGACTACGTGCATAGATAGAAGAATACCACTACGGGAAGGCGCTTTTTTCTTCACGAGAACGATGCTTTTCCCTCCGCTGGATAAGAGGCATACTTGTGATAAGTCGAAGGGCTTGCTCGGTCGCTTCGGAGAGGTGTATCGGAGAGCTGGGCATCACTCGCCCCTCCCCGTGAGGCGCCCGCTACGGCCTGTGGAAGCGCTGCTCATTTACCCGCGCGGTCACCAGAAAAGCGCGGCTTCGCACGGGGAAATCAATAGGTTCTCTCCCGTGAGATACAAGTATTGTGAAGAGCTTGCTATCTTTGCTGTATAACTCAATCACCTGATCCCTACCACATACACCTCCCTCTTATGAAGATCAGATACGCCCTCCTTGTGGCTCTCTCGCTCTCGTTACCCAGCTATGGGCAGAAGAAGCAGAGCGCTAAGGCTACCCCCCAGATCCAACGGGTGCAGCAGATTCAGCGCATCCTCAAGCCCAATACGAGCCGACAGAGTGATCGTAATCGTATTAATGTCCCGCTCACCCGCGAACTCATCGACTACGGCATGAAGAAGCACGACCTCAATATCCTCCTCCAGGGCTACTCGGAGCTCTGGCTACGCACGGTAGATCGAGATCCCGAGGCGCAGATCAATGCTTACCAGACCCTTCATGAGCTGAAGAGCCTGCCTTGGCTGACGGCGACGGACCGCCTGGCCCTCAAGCTCTTCACCTTGTGCTATTACTCCGATCATCAGGATCGCTATCGCTACCGCTCCGAGGAGATCGTGGCGAAGCATGTCGATCCTGTGAATCCCGAGAGCTGGAGCCAGCAGGACTACAATACCTTCTACACGACCCGTATCCGTGAGCTCATCAGCGATCCCGCAGCGCTGTCGGCTTCGCTGAAGCCTTACTCCGCCGCCTTCTCTATTGATGAAGGGACGATCGGAGAGCCTACGTTCGGCACGGAGCTACTCAACAACTTCCCCGAAGATGATGCCCTTGAAGCCCTGCATCGTGAGGTGCTGAAGACGCTCCGCCCTGCCGCCGAGGCGAGCAAGAGCGTCTACTATCGTGCACTCATTGACAGACATCAGATCCACCTCGACAAGGATAAGATGACAGAGACCCAGCGCATCGAGGCACTTGAGGATTATCTCAAGAAGTATGCGACCCATCAGGAGGTCAGTACGGGGCTCAGCTCGCTCCTCGGGATCTATCCCTACCAGCGTCTGCGCCGTGCTCGCTTCCTCGAGTCGGTCATCCAGCGTGTGACGGCCCTTACTCCCGGGATGCGCAAGCAGCTTGGGGAAGAGGCCAAGCGATGCCGTCGTCCTGAGCTCCTACAGAGGGCTGACCATAGCTACCTCGATAGGGTAGGTGTCCACCTGGAGGCACCCTATCTCGTGACGAAGGCCACGGTGCAGCTCTACAAGGTCCCTACGATTATCCGCCCCGATACGCGTGAGGACTGGAAGCCTACGCGCCAAGACAAGCCCATAGCGACGAAGGAGGTGACCTTCCAGCTCGATGACTTGGGCGAAGGCAAGGGAGCTGAGTCCTTTAGCCTGGATCTCCCTACGGCTGGGAACTATATCCTCTTGACCAAGTTCGGCTACTCTCCGGAGGCTTCGTCCAAGGACTTGGATGCAGAGAATAGTCTGATGCGTACGGAGTACGTCTATCTCGCTCATGAAGCGGGGGATGTCGGATCTCATCAGTGGCTGAATGCTCGCACCGGTGCGCCCGTAGCGGATCAGTCCTTCCACACCTATCATCAGACCTCTTTCAGGGGAGACTTCGAGCATAAGGGGGATGTGAAGACTGATGCCCTCGGCTACTACCGTCTCAAGGATGGGGAGTGGCGCTACTTCATGGCGTCGGGGAAGGATCCGCTCATCGCTTACTCCTACCACTCTCGAAATCGTAGTAGGTCTGATGGCCCTGCTGACCCCTTACGTCTCTATGCCTACCAAGGCTATGTGACCACCGACCGTCCCGCCTATCGCCCTGGGCAGACGGCTCATATCTATGGGGTGTACTCCGAGGTGCGTATGCACGCAGAGGATGCTCGTGTAGCAGCTTCGAAGGCCCTCACGCTCGAGGTCATCAATGCGTCGTATGAAAAGGTGCAGGAGCTCAAGGTCCAGACGGATGCCTTCGGGCGCTTCTCGGCCAGCATCACCCTGCCGAAGGATGGCCTCACGGGCGAGTATCTTATCCGCGCTCGTACGGCATCGGAGCGTGATCAAGAGCTCTCGCCTGAGTTCAGCTGTGAGTTCGCTGTCTTCGAGTATAAGCGCGAGGGGACAGAGCTCACCGTCGACATGCCCCAGCCTCCCTATCAGTATGGTGGCACGCTCCCCATCACGGGCTCGGTGCGTACGCTCAGTGGTAGCCCCGTAGCGGATGCTCGTGTGAGCTACACGCTCCGCCGCTCCGTCTCCCTCTGGAGCTTCAGAGAGCTGAGCGTTGACTATAGCGACCGCAGCGAGATCGAGGATATCACGTCGGAGGTCGTCACAGATGCCTCGGGGCGCTATTCCTTCACGGTGCCTCTTCCCGAGGATCCCCAGAAGCTCACGCAGCGTGAGGGGGATTACTTCGCTCCATGGTACAGCTATACGCTGATTGTCACCTCGACGGACGGCGCTGGCGAGAGCCATCAGGAGATCCTGAATATACCCATCGGTCAGCCTGTGGGTGCGGTGAGTGTGGATCTGCCCCAGCTTATTGACCGTAAGAGTGCGAGCACGACGCTTCGCTTCACGAACGAGCTCCATACACTTCGCTCCGAGCTTCCGACCGTTCATTACCGCTTCACGAGAGGCGGGAAGGTGCATCTGGAGGGGACGACGCCTACTGATAGCGTCATCGAGCTCGCTCCTCGCTTAGCTTCCCTTCCCTCGGGACGCTACGAGCTGGACTATACCGTCAAGTACCGCGACTCGCTCTCCTATGTCGGGCAGATGGCTCTTTACCTCTTCGATACGCATGATAGCAAGGTCAGCGACCTGCGTGCGCCCCTGCTCCTCTCCGCAGGCGACGGGAAGTATGGCGCAGGGCAGAAGCCCGTCGTCTACTATGCGACGAGCCTCCCCGATGCCTACATCTACTATAGTGTATATAGTCAGCGTGGCCCCATTGCCTCGGGCGTCCTTCGTCCGAAGGCTGGTGCGCTGTGTACGCTCCCGATAGATATCTCCAAGGAGCCCACCGAGCCCGAAGAGATCGATGTACAGCTCTACACCGTGCGTGACGGCCGCTTCCTCCGCGAAGAGGTGAAGCTTCAGCGCACACAACCCGAGAAGGAGCTTCAGATCACGTGGGATAGCTTCCGTGACCGACTGAAGGCAGGCGATAAGGAGACGTGGAGCTTCACGCTCCGTGACGATAAGGGGCATCCTGCTGAAGGTGTGGCGGTGGCCGTCTGGATGTACGATGCCGCCCTCGAAGCCTTCGGTACACTGGAGCCATGGCGCCCTACGCTGCGTCTGAAGGAGACTGTACATTCACACCTCCTCGGTAGTTACTACGCCTCTACCTATAAGCAGAGTGGAGGGCGCTATCCTGATGGAGCGTGGTGGACTGCTTGGCTGGGTGATAAGCCTCGTGGGGAATTCCGCTCACCCTTCATCAAGAAGTCGGCTACTGCCGAAGAAGATGATGATGAGGAAGAGGACAATGTAGAGACGATGCTCGCGGTCGGTAGCCCTATGCTATATGGTGCAAGATCCGTTGCAGAATATAAGATCGTCTCTGCTCCCTCCGATATGGGCTCTTCTCGTGCCCGTGCAAAAAAGGAAGAGGAGAGCGCCCCCGCCGTGAAGCTTCGCCAGGACTTCTCCGAGACGACGTTCTTCCTCCCCGAGCTAAAGACCGATAGCAAGGGGCAGGTTAGCTGGAGCTTCAATGCCCCTGAGCAGCTCTCTCGCTGGCGCCTCGTCCTCAACGCCCACAGCCGTACGCTGGATCATCATATCGAGCGCCGCACGGTAGAGACATCTCGCGAATTCAGCATCCGCCCCACACTCCCTCGCTTCGTCCGTGAGGGCGATGCCGCGACCCTCGTCACCGAGGTGCGCAATGAGAGCCCCGAGGCACAGTATGGTACGCTGACCCTCGAGCTTTTCGATCCCGCAAGTGGTGCGGTGCGCTCGACCCAACAACAGACCTTCGACATCGCCGCTTCGTCAGCTACGACCCTTAGCCTCCCGCTGGAGGGCTATCGTGGTCTGGACTCCGTCGGCGTGCGTGTCATCGCCCGTGGTAACCATTCCTCCGACGGCGAGCAGCATATCCTGCCCGTCCTCTCCGACCGTGAGACCATCACCGAGACGATCGCCTTCTCCTCCCACTCCGAGGGGACGCAGCGCATCTCGCTGGCTCCGCTCTTCCCCTCTACGGGCAAGATCCCCGAGTCGGGTCTCTTCACCGTCACCCTGCAGCCCAACGCTTCGCGTCTGGCACTCACGGCACTCCCCGTGATGACCTATAATAAGGAGGCCTCCGCCTTCGCTGCTGCTACGGCCCTCTTCGGGCAGTCGGTAGCCCGCCTCCTCGTCGGCTATGAGCCCCTGCATAAGTGGGCAGAGGGCGTGCTGAATGCTCCCGAGTCCACGCAGAAGGGTACCAGCTATGGCGCCCTCGTCGGGCGTGACAGCCTGCTCTCGAAGAGCCCTTGGGCGCGTCGTCTGAAGCAGGAAGCTGAGCAGGAGCGTGAGCTGGCTCGCTTCCTCCTCAGTCCTGATCATACGACCACGAGCGATCAGCTCCTCAAGCGTCTCGGCGACCTACAGACCTCCGACGGCCTGTGGGCGTGGTACCCTGGTATGAAGGGTAGCCTCTATACCACCGAGTACGTGCTGCGTACGCTGCTGCGTATGGCCGCTTACTCCGATCTGGAGTCCGCCCTGCGCCTGCGCCTCGAGGAGATGATCCGCCGAGGGATGAAGGCACTGGACAAGCAGGCCGTACTCGATCATGCTGAGCTCGTCAAGGCTAAGCGCACAGGGAAGAGCGTCTACGTCTACACCGACGTCGACTACCTCTACCTCGCGGCTCTGGCGAAGACGCGCGGCCTGCGTGATGCCTCCGAAGAAGCCAAGAAGGCAGAGAGCTACTTCCTCCGCGAGCTACGCACCAATCTCCGTGATATGCCGCTGGACGACAAGCCTCGTGCAGCGCTTATCTTCCTCCGCGCAGGGGAGAAGAAGCTCGCCATGGAGCTTGTCGAGAGCATCCGTGACTACCTCGTCGAGGATGAGACGGGCCTCTTCTTCGCCCGCCTGCAGTCAGGGAGCTATTCGTGGATCAGCCGTGCACTGCCCGCTGCCGTCGAGACGCTGGAGCTCTTCTCCGACCCCGCCATCATGGATATCGAGCGCATCAGCGGTATCAAGCGCTGGATCGTCGCTCAGAAGCGCACCAACTCATGGGGGCGTGACCTCCCGACGGCCGAAGCCGTCTACGGCCTCACGCTCGGCGATCCTATCGCTCATGAGCTGGATAAGGACGCACAGGTACACATCGACCTGCCCGTCGTAGGGGGCGAAGCCATACGCCTCGAGGGTGACCGCCTGCAGGTGAAGATGCCCTTCACGAGCACCGTCCACCCCGACACCGTCCTGACGCTCTCGCAGTCGCAGCCTGCCGTCCTCTGGGGGAGTGCTACGGCGACCTACACCCTGCCCACGGCAGAGGTAGAGGCACGTGGCAAGCAAATCCAGATCACGCGCGAGACCTTCCTCCTGCGTCGTGGGAGCAAGGGCGATGAACTCCTACCACTCGCCGAAGGGCAGGAGCTGCGTGTCGGTGACCGCCTCCGCACGCGTCTCACGATCCGCCTCGAGCAGTCCCTCGACTTTGTCCAAGTCATCGACCCCCGCCCAGGCTTCACTGAGCCCATCATCCAGAAGCCCGGCTATGAGTGGGGCGAAGGCACGGGCTACTACGTCGAGCCGAAGGACACGGAGACGAACTTCTACATCGACCACCTCAACCGCGGTACGTACCTCCTCAGCTACGACCAGTATGTGGCACGTGCAGGCCGCTTCGCTGGCACCGTCGCCCGCATCGTCTCGTGCTACGCACCTGACTACAGCGCACACACGTCAGCTGGTATCGTGACGAGCGTCCTGCCTCTCAAGAAGTAATTTCCCCAGCCGAATAGCTAAGCCCCCCACGAGCTCGCATAAGTGAGCTCGTGGGGGGCTTTCTTTATACTCTACGAAGGGGGGAGAGCGACCAGTAGTGGTTCGTGCTCCGACCAGTAGTGGTTGCATATAGTGACCAGTACTGCTTCGCTTCGTGACCAGTACTGGTTTGCTTGCGGACCACTACTGGTTTCTACCACCCTTCACTACCCGTACGCACCCCCGATATCGTGATGCAGTACCTTTTCACTATCTTTGCAGTACAGACCTTACGGGGATGACCTGGCTTTGACAGCATGAAGAAGTGGTCTGTAAGCATGTAGTGCAAGGCTTGTGAGCACTCTAATCTCACAGAGCAAAAATTCAACTGGCGAAAATAACTACGCTCTCGCTGCGTAACCGAATAGAGTAGGTTCGACGCTTCATCACGACGACAGACTGTTGTGACGAGACATCACTCAGGTAGCCGTTCTCACCGAGGCGACCTGGTCATAGTGGTGCCGGAAAATCGGAGACTGGCCCAATGCTTGCCCTTGGCTTGGGAGTGTATTTAGAGGGATAAGGCACTGCCTATGGTAGCCTCAGCCGCGGGCAGTGCACGAAAATCTAAAGTGAGGATAAACATGTAGAAAGCAGATTAGTTCCATGTTTGGACCGGGGTTCGAATCCCCGCATCTCCACTCATTAAGGATTCGATCAGGCGACAATGGTGGCACCCGCCCCGTTGTCGCCTGATTTCTTTGTATAGACTACCTTTGTCGGAGGTACACTCACTTCTTACTATTCCTTTGCCCCACAAAGTGCCCCACGTATATGAACCGATCGCTACACCGTGCGCTCTATAGCTGCGCCCTTCTCCTCCTTACCTTGATGATGTCTCAGACTGCTGCCCTTGCCCTCCCCTCCGATACGCTGACCCTTAGCCGTGGCTGGACCTTCAGCGAGCACGGCAGTTCCGAGGTCCATCCTGCGACGGTGCCAGGTGTCGTGCAGCAGGATCTCATCCGCCTGGGCAAGCTCCCCGATCCCTATTACCGCCTCGCTGAGGACTCTATCCAGTGGGTCGGTGAGCGTGACTGGGACTATGCCTGCACCTTCGCCCTCACCGCAGAGCAGCTCCAGCGTCCGTCGATTCATCTCCTCTTCGAGGGGCTGGATACCTACGCTTCGGTCTACCTCAATGGGCAGAAGATCCTCGAGGCAGAGAATATGTTCGTAGCGCACGAAGTCGATGTCCGCCCCTATGTGAAGGCATCGAACCGCCTGGAGGTGCGCTTCCGTTCGCCTCTCACCGCTGCCCTCCCGCTCTACGAAGCTGCGGGCATCAACTATCCCGCGGACAACGACCATGCGGAGAAGCACCTCTCGGTCTTCACCCGCAAGGCACCCTATCACTACGGCTGGGACTGGGGCGAGCGCATGATCACCATCGGTATCTGGCGCCCTGTGCGAGTGCTCCTGCGTGGGGCGACCTTCTTCGCTGAGCGCCCCGTCGTGACCTATCACCCCGAGCGAAGCCTGCCCATCGAGGTGCGCCTCCCCGCTGATGCTGTCCGTGGGAGCGAAGCGACGCACCTGCGTTATCATCTCTATGACGCTACGGGACGACTGGTCTTCGAGCGTACGGCACCCCTTGCCGACTTCATCACCCCGACCGAGCGTGGGGGCTTGCACGCTCTGGCTAATCCCCAGCTGTGGTGGCCCAATGGCTTAGGCAAGCCCTACCGCTATAAGGCCCGCTTTGAGCTCCTCGAAGGTGAGCGTGGCCGTGTGCTTGACGCGACGCAGTGCTCCGTCGGGCTGCGAACGCTCGAGCTGGTGCGTGAGAAGGATAAGGACGGGCAGAGCTTCTTCTTCCGTGTCAATGGTCAGCCGCTCTTCGCTAAGGGCGCGAACTATATCCCCGGCACCTTGCTTCTCCCGACCCGCACGGAGGCCGATCGCAAGCAGCTCTTCGACGACGTCGCTGGCTCGCACTTCAACATGCTCCGCGTCTGGGGTGGGGGGACGTACGAGGAAGATGCCTTCTACGACGAAGCCGATGCACGCGGTATCCTCATCTGGCAGGACTTCATGTTCGCCTGCACCGCCTATCCTGGCGATAGCGCCTTCCTGAAGAATGTCCACAGTGAGCTGGTGTACAACATCCGCCGTCTGCGTCAGCACCCCTCGGTGGCGACGTGGTGTGGCAACAATGAGATCCGCGAGGCGCTGAAGTACTGGGGCTGGGCGAAGCGCTACCCGAAGGAGGTGTATGAGAAGTTCTGGCACGACTACGAAGCCCTCTTCGCGGGGCTCATCCCCGAGACGCTACGTGAGGAAGACCCCCTGCGTCCCTATATCGAGAGTAGCCCCGACACGGTGAACTGGGGTCGCCCACAGGAGATGGGTCTCGGTGAAAGCCACTACTGGGGCGTATGGTACGGCCGTCAGCCCTTCGAGATCCTGCGTGAGCGCATGCCCCGCTTCATGAGCGAATTTGGAGTGGAGTCCTTCCCCATGCTCCCGAGCATCAGTCGCTTTGCCCGCCCTGAGACGGACTACGATCTCGAGAGCGACGTGATGAAGGCGCATCAGAAGAGCAGCATCGGCAATGATGTCATCCTCCACTACATCCGTCAGGACTATCCCGAGCCCCGTGACTTCGCGGACTTCGTCTACCTCTCGCAGGTGATGCAGGGACGTGGTATCGCCCTCGGCATCCGTGCCCAGCGTGCCGCAGCGCCCTTCTGTATGGGTAGCCTTTACTGGCAGCTCAATGACGCTTGGCCCGCTGTCTCCTGGTCGAGCATCGACTACTATGGCGAGTGGAAGGGCTTGCAGTACGAGGCGAAGCGTGCCTTTGCGCCCATCATCCTCGTCCCCGACACCGCACGGGGCAAGATGCTACTCACCTACGACCCACTACCTCGCCAGCGTCAGGTAAGCCTCACCGCTGAGGTGCGTGACTTCTCGGGTCGCCTCATAAGACGTCATACCTTCGCCCCCGAGACGCTCCCAGCGCGCGAAGTGGGGCACCTCGAGGTCGCGCTTCCGATGGAGAAGCTCTTCACAAGTGATGCTGAGCGCAAGGGAGCCTTCGTGCACTACGAGCTGCGTGATGCACGGACGAAGGCGCTCATCACCGAGCTTACCGACTATGCTGTGCGCACCAAGGAGCTGCACCTACCTCGCACGAAGGCGGGGGACTTCACGCTCAAGACGACCCGACGTGCCGGTACGCTCTTCATCGATATCCAGAGCAAGACGCTCCTGAAGGACGCTTACATCGACCTTGGGGAGACGGGCTGGCAGCTCTCGGATAACTTCCTCGACATCCTCCCAGGTCGTCGCTACCGCCTGCGTGCTACGCGCCGTCAGAATGCCCCTGCCCGCACGACGACAGCCCTTCCCACCGTCACCCTCCGCTCCATCACGACGGCGGAGTAGGGTAGACTTCCCCGCTCAATCCTTGCTGGGAGGAAGCGTGTAGACGAGTTGGGCCCGCGTGCCATGGCGCACAAGCAGGCCTTCTTCGGCGAAGGTACGTAGCTCGGCAGAGGCTGCTGTGTGGGAGAGCGAGACGAGTTGCTTGTATTCCTTGACGCGGAGGACGCCGTGCTCGCGCAGGAAGGCTTGCGCTGCGGCAAGTCGTTCGCTCTGCCCTGTGTGGGGGCTTGCGTAGACTTGGCGCTTCTGTCGGCTCAGACGGCAGGCTTCTCCCGTGGCATGAAGGAAGGATTTGTCGGGGCGGAAGGCTATCCCAGCGACGCGAAGGCTCACGGCGTTGCGGTGCCCTTCGGCTTCTATCTCGGGCGTGACGTCCTTGCGATAGCCGAGCTTGGCGCGGAAGGAGCCGAGCCCCTCGATGCGGACTGCGTAGCCAGCGGCGATACTGTCGCTTATGGCGTCGATAAGTAGGCCCACCATTCCTTCGACTTCGGCGGCGGCGAAGGTCGTGCCACGCGCGATTTGCTCTGCCAGATCCCGAAGGTTTGTCGTGCCCTCAATGAGGATGCGAGGGGAATGAAGCCGCTTCCCACGCCCGAAGGCCTTCGGCAGCTCTCTCATGATGTACTTTGCCATACGCTGTGTTTTAGAAGGTAATGTCCTGATGAAGGCGGGGCGAAATGCTCTGCGTCGAGGTGCTTTGCCTGTCGAATGCCCCACTTCCCAGCTGAGGAGGTGGGGCTTAATGCTTTATGGTGTAAGGCGTTTGTGAGCGAAATAACTCCCGTTCTTCGGTATCAAAAGTACATAACTCTTCGCAAGAAAACTATGATCCCTCCGAAGAAAAATCGCGCCGTCGCTCGTCGTCCCATACGCCGACGGCCGATACCGCGCACGCCGCCGAGCGAAGGCGCATAAGCCGACGGCCGAGGGCTAAGCTATTTCTCAGCTCTCTCTCAACTTTTCGCCAGAGGCCTTCGGACTTTTCTAAGCTCTTTGAGCTCTTTTCTTCAGCTCTTTTCTTGCTCTTTTTGAGGTTGTTTCCCCCGCATCCTACCCAATACCTCCTCCTCGGAGAAGGCATTGCCCGCGCCTTCTCTGTCTCCTTCGTCAGGGGAAGTCTCGTCTTAGGCTCGGCGAAGCGACCCACTTGGCCCGCCTGCTATCCTTAGGATTACACCGAAGAGGCGTATCTTTGTGCGGCTTTGTCCCCCCTAAAAGATTACAGATGAACAAGAATATCACCCGCATCGCCCTCACCGGCGGCCCTTGCGCAGGTAAGACCACCG
>ERZ772998.341-NODE-341-length-10919-cov-9.02771_pt1 | contig 10919 bp, 10 predicted proteins | sample MGYA00580669_ERZ772998 | MGnify/ENA primary metagenome ERZ772998 (study PRJEB29015, sample SAMEA2738052) | human oral metagenome | biome: human oral; feature: human-associated habitat; material: saliva | place: China | collected 2226 ... | reverse complement strand
CAATGTTGAGATGAACGACAAAGCCAATCATTTTGCCGAACAAGGAAAAACACCGCTCTATATCGGCTATAACGATGCCGTACAAGGCTTGATTGTTGTAGCGGATACTGTTAAAGAAAGCAGTGCGCGTGCCATCCAAACCTTACATGAAATGGGCATTCAAGTCGCTATGATGACAGGGGACCACGAACGAACTGCACAAGCAATTGCCGCTGAAGTGGGGATTGACCGCGTATTTAGTGAAGTTTTACCGCAAGATAAGGCGAATTACGTCTCAAAATTACAAGAAGAAGGCTATATTGTGGCGATGGTGGGGGATGGTATCAATGATGCCCCAGCGCTTGCACAAGCACAAGTCGGTATCGCAATCGGTACCGGAACAGACGTAGCCATCGAATCTGCAGACGCCGTCTTAATGAAGAGCGACTTGATGGATGTACCAGCGATGTTAAAACTCAGCCGTGCAACCATCCGTAATATTAAAGAAAATCTATTTTGGGCATTTGCCTACAACATTATCGGAATTCCATTTGCGATGGGAGTTCTTCACCTCTTTGGCGGACCACTCCTCAACCCAATGATTGCCGGAGCCGCAATGAGCTTCAGTTCCGTATCCGTTGTCCTCAACGCCCTAAGATTAAAACGCTGGAAAGCATAACGATAAAGGAGAGATTTTTTATGAAAAAAGAATATAATTTAGAAGGCATCAAATGCGCAGGATGTGCCAACACTGTGAAAGAACGCTTCTCAAACGTCCCAGGCGTGACAAACGTTGAAGTCAGCTTAGAAAACAAAGTAGCCACAGTCGAAGGAGACGCAAGTGTCGACGCATTACAAGCATCCCTCGAAGGCACAAAATACAGCATCAAAAAATAACCCAACCCAAAAAGGCCGAGCGATTTTTTTCGCCCGGCCTTTTTTGTGTCTTCTCTCCCTTTCTCTACAATCCATGGTTAGAAGAAGTAAAAAAATAGAGCGTTGCTCACAACACCTAGTTTGGTTTCAAAGAATCTTGCGGATTCTATAGTAATAGTGATGGGAGTGCATTAAAACGAGGGAGAAAGACAGAAATGACCAAAATAGTAGGTGCTATTTTGGCCATTTCGTATTCTTTCCCCCACAAAGTTGAATAGGGACGAGCGAGTTACATGTAGCGAAGCTCGTTCCATTCAACCACTGTGCTTAGGGGACGTAGGAATGAAATTCCGTACGTCCCCTTTGAGGCTTTAAAGGCGCAAGACCGAGGCTTGAGCCGGTGCCTCATCTTTGTATCTCTTACCATTTTTACGCAATCCATGGTTAGAAGAAGTAAAAAAGTAGAGCGTTGCGAAAAAACACCTAGGATTCTATACGAGTAGTAGTCGCGAGTGTACTCGATGCGAATTACAGACTCAGGAAATGAAATTTCCTAGAGTCTGTTTGAGGCTCGAGAGGTCTGAGACCTTGGCTCAGACCGGTACAGCCATTACTACTCGTATGAGAAAATCCTAGGTGTTTAGAAGAGCAACGCTCTTTAAATTATTTTACTTCTGCACGATCTAACCATGGAGTTGCAGTTTCATCTAGAACAACATTAAGGTCCTCGATATTCTTACGTCCATGACTTGCCAACCACGCACGACCAGCTTCTTCCCCTTCAGTCGCAAACACAGCTACAGAATCTTTCCATGTTGCACGACCACATAACACACCATTGAAAGTAGAACCAGCTTCTTTCGCAAAGCGTAGAGTTTCTTGGAATAATTCAGCAGAAACACCAGCACTTAAGAAGATGAATGGTAAGTGAGTGATTTCAGATTGTTCTTTGAATAAACGTAATGCTTCTTCGCGAGTATAAACAGGTTCAACGCCTTCTTTAGTGAAGCCTTCTACGAAGTTCATGTTTACTGGAACTTCCACTTTTAATACGTCAACGTTGTAACGTGGGTCAGAGAAGACTTTCATTGCGTCGTTTACTTTATGAGGTTTTACTTTAGCGTATGCAGCTGATTTCACATCGTCGTCACTTGCTTCGTAAGAAACGATTTCTAAGAAGAATGGAATATCTTCTGCCACACATTCGCTACCAACACGTTCTACCCATGCATGTTTGATGTCGTTGATGGCTGGATCTTCGTCAATATCATAGTATAAAAGAACTTTCACAGCGTCAGCGCCTAATTCTTTAATACGTTTTGCAGACCAGATTGGAAGTAAGTCTGGTAAGCGGCCGATTTCAGTTGCATCGTAACCAGTTTTTTCGTAAGAGATTAAAAGTCCGCAGTCTTCGTGGCGTAATTTTGCAGCTGGAAGACCATATTCTGGGTCTAAAAGGATTGAAGAAGAGTATTTTGTTAATTCTTCAGAAATTAATTCTTTAAAGCGAATGATGCCTTCGTCACCTTTCACATTTGGGTTTCCTGCAGCAATCATTTTTTTCAATGAACCACGTTGGTCAATCGCTAAAGCACCGATGACATGGTTTTTGTTTGAAAGTTTTACTAAGTGATCATATTTTCCTTTTGTTAATACTAATTTTGACATAATAACACTCCTTCAGTTGTTTTAATTTTTTAAGCTTCGAAATAAGGCTTACCGTCTAAGTAAGTCGCTTTGAGTTGTAACTCATCGTCTAATACGATGAAGTCCGCTGCGTACCCTGGGTCGATGCGTCCGCAAACGTCGTCGATACCGACTGATTTTGCAGGAACAAGGCTGGCCATTGTAATAGCTTCGTGTGGAGTCGCAATGCCCCATTTCACAACGTTTTGAACCCCTTGGATGAGTTCCAAGATACTTCCAGCAAGGCTACCGCCGTCTTTCAAGCGAGCCGTACCGTCTTTTACGATTACAGGGAATTCTCCAAGCATCGATTCGCATTCGCCCATACCGCCGGCACGCATGCAGTCTGTAATAAGGGCTACATGGTCGTGACCGCAACATTTCATAACGATACTTGCACTTGTTGGATGGACGTGGTGACCGTCACAGATGAGTTCGTCGAATACGTTTGGCAATGTAAGTGCCGCACCGACAACACCTGGTTCGCGGTGATGTAAGCCGCGCATTCCATTGTATGTGTGAACGAAGATGTTTGCGCCAGCTTCAACGGCGTTTTTACAATCTTCGTAAGTTGCATCTGTATGTGCAAGTGCCACATAGATGTCTTTTGTTTTCGCGTGTCTGATGAAATCAACGGCCCCTTCACGTTCAGGTGCAATCGCGATTTTCTTCACCCAACCGCCAGCGCGTTCTTGCCATTCATCCAAGATTTCAGATTTAGGGTCGCCCATGTATTTAGGGTTTTGCGCGCCTTTGTATTTTTCACAGAAGAATGGACCTTCTAGGAAAATCCCTCTGATTTTAGCGCCGCCAAGTGATGTGGCATTATCGCCGACAGTTTGGCAGACATCCGCTAATAATTCGCGAGATGCGGTTAAGGTTGTTGGTAAGTAAGAAGTGACTCCGCAGGAAGGAAGTCCTTCTGAAATCGTACGAAGTGCTTCTACGTCGTTATCCATGACGTCAGCGCCTTTGAATCCGTGAATATGTGTATCCACAAGACCTGGAGCAATTTGATAGTTTCCGTAGTCGATGATTGTTGCGCTGCCTTCTGGTTTTTCGGTTTGAAAGGCTCCGAAAGTTCCATTGTCTAAGATTGGTAAGTACCCTGGACCTTTCACTTCGTCTTCAAAATAAAATGCTTTGGCATAAATATAAGTTGTCATAGGATCATCTCTTTTCAATAAAGTTATTTATGCTTCTAATGGGTGAATCGTTACTCCTTTAACGACACGGTTCACAGTCCCTGTTGGTGAAGGAGTGTCTGGTTTGTTTCCAACTTTGATAGAAGAAAGTAGAGAAACGGTTTGTCCAAATACCGCAAATGGAAGTGCAAGGTAAGCATCTGGAACGAAACGATATTCTTTATCGAAGCTGAAAGATAGACCTTCAAAGTCGCTTTCTACATCCACTCCAACCGCAAGAACAAGGCGTGCAATTTGGTCGCCGTGTAATTCGTTTAAGATGTCGATGTCGTATTGACGAGTATAGTCGTCGTTCGATACGAATACGAAGGCTAGAGAAGAGGCGTTTACGAATGATTTAGGACCGTGACGGAATCCCATTGAAGAATCGAACGCTGTTGCGATTTGTCCAGCAGTCAATTCAAGAATCTTCAATTGAACTTCACGAGCAAGGCCGCTTAGCGAACCAGAACCTAAGTAAATCACACGGTTGTAGTCTAAGTTCACGTAATGTTGAATCACGTCTTCACGTTCGAGGACGCTTGACCCCATTTGACGGATGGCTTTCACGAAGCCTTCTTTTTCTTCAAGTGAGTGAGCTTCGTCGAATACAAGAAGCGCTGTAAGAGTCATACATGTGAAGCTTCCTGTCATCGCAAAACCAGCGTCATTAGAGCGGTCTGGCATCATTAAGAGTAAGTTGTTTGTGTCGTCTTTAGCAGCAATGGCTAATTTTCCTTCTGGCGCACAAGTAATCGTGATTTGATAGAAGTCGCGCACGATTTGTTGGCCAAGTTGCACACTGGCAAGACTTTCTGGTGAGTTCCCGCTACGTGCAAATGAAACAAGCACTGTAGGAATTTCTGCTTTGAAGTAGTCATGTGGATTACTTACAAGGTTTGTTGTTCCTACTGATTGGAAATCAAAACGGTCTTCATTTCCTGTACGTTTTAAGTAAGGAAGAATTGTATCTCCCACATATTGTGATGTACCCGCACCTGCGAAAATCACGCGTAGTTTTCCTTCTGGTAAACGGTCTAAGAAAGCAGTGATGCGTTCTAAGTTTGCTTTGTAGTAATCAAAAGCTTCTTTCCACAATTCTGGTTGTTGGCGAATTTCGCGCGTTGTAATTTCTGCAGATAACGCTTCTAATTGACTAGTTGAAAATTGAAACATAATACCCTCCAAATATTTTTTTAGTTGTTTGTGCGATAGTGTCTTACTTTGTAGAAGAATTGGTCGCTTCTGGCAACACTAATCGTATATTCGATGATGCGATTTTCATGATTTAATGTGGTTCGCATAAACCGTAAACAAGCGCTATGCGGATCCACATCCAAGACTTCCGCTTCTTCCGGCGAGAGAATGCTCGCTGAGAATTCTTCGTCGGCGTAGTGGATTTGTTGATGAAAATCATTTGCAAACACTTCATATAAAGATTGGCCTTCTAACTGCGTCTTCGTTAAGGTTTTGAAGACGTCGTATGGTAAGAAAGTTGTTTCTTTCATGAGTGGAATGCCATCTGCATACCGAATGCGTTTCAGACGAAAGAGCTTGTCGCCAGCTTCGATTCCAACGAGTGGAGCGATAAATTCATCGGCTTCGTAACAATCCAGCGAAGTGATTTTCGTGGAAGGGACTTTGCCGAGTTCCTTCATCTGTTCCGTGAAACTGTAGCCTTCCAGCAAGTTTTGGCGTTCTTTCCATTGCGTTGAAATGAACGTGCCTTTTCCATGACGCTTATAAATATATCCAAGCGTCTCCAATTCCTTCAACGCTGTTCGAACGGTGGTGCGACTGACATTATAGACTTTTGTAATTTCGCGCTCCGAAAGCATTTTTTCGTGTGCTTTTCCCTTGGTCTTAATGAAGTCGATCAACGCTAGACTCAGTGTTGAGTAGAGTGGAGAAGGTTTGGCTACCATATCGGTTCCTCCTTTCGTAAAAAACTCTTCTACAACTGGTTACTACCAGTTAATACCATTGTAAGTTTTTTTAGCGCTTTCGTCAATAGCGTTTTCATAAAAAGGCGGGGGATTACGAGGGTTTTCAACAAAATTTCTAAAAATTCATGCTTAAGTGCATTTAGGGATTTTACAAAAGAAGTTAAAGAATGCTAAAAATCGCTGAGTAGAGCCTCCTTTAAGTCAAAAATAATTTACATTAAAGGCGGATACTGATACGATAGAAAGGCAAAGAAAGGATGGCCGACATGGAAGGAAATAAAGTACAAAATTATAAGAGCTGTTTTGATATTATTGGTCCGATTATGGTGGGCCCTTCTTCTTCACATACTGCTGGGGCGATTGCGATTGGTGCTCTTGCGAGACAATTATTCGGAGGCACACCAAAGAATGTGAGATGCGACTATTATGAGTCGTTCTCCGAAACGCATAAGGGACACGGAACGGATTTTGCGATTATTAGCGGAATTTTAGGCTTTGCGACAGATGATGTTCGCGTGCCGCGTGCCGTTGAGATTGCGGAATCCGAAGGGATGCATATTGAATTTGTCGAGCGAAAAGAACCAAGCCCTGTGAATCACGCCAATACTGCAGATTTGACCTTGAGCGATGAGAAACGTACGATTCGCCTTATTGGGACCTCTGTTGGTGGTGGAGCAGTGGAAGTGAAGTACATCGAGGTGGATGGCTTTAAGATGGATTTATCAGGTCCGCTTCCGGTTTTACTTGAAGTGGTTTCTCTCGGGGAATTGCCTGTTCTCTACAATTTACTACATGAGCATGGCGTTACCATTTCAAAACAACGAGTGGAAATGACAGAAGATAGCCAAATGATGGGATATGAGCTTGTTGATTTATTATCCCCAGAATTAAAAGAACAAATACAAACATTAAGAAAAACGCATAACATCTATATGTTTGCGTGATGATAAGGAAGGAAGTTTGCAATGTTTTCGACCATTAAAGAATTGGTAGCATTAGCAACAGAACAAAAGAAGCCCATTTCGGAAATCATGATTGAACAGGAAATGGAAATGACCCAGCAAAGTCGTGAGTACATCTGGGAGAAAATGGAAAAAAACTTACAAACGATGAAGAACGCCGTTGAACGAAGCGTGGAAGGAGAGGGAGTGTTCTCTCCAACAGGCTTAACGGGTGGCGACGCGTTAAAGATGAAGAAATATCGTGAACGTGGGAAAACATTGTCGGGAGATAGTATTCTAGCGGGGGTACAATACGCGCTTGGAACAAATGAAGTTAATGCTGCAATGGGGCTTGTGTGTGCGACTCCAACAGCAGGAGCGAGTGGAACCTTACCTGGCGTTGTGTTCTCGATTTCCGATACAATGAACTTGAACCATGAACAACAAGTTCGTTTCCTCTTTACTTCGGCAGCCTTTGGGATGGTCGTGGCCAATAACGCGATGATTGCCGGGGCGACAGGTGGATGCCAAGCCGAAGTCGGAAGTGCCAGTGCGATGGCCGCAGCCGCAGCCGTTGAAGCAGCCGGTGGAACCCCGCAAGAGAGTTCTGAAGCCTTTGCGACAGCGCTTGGGAATTTATTAGGACTTGTCTGTGACCCTGTAGCCGGTCTTGTAGAAGTGCCGTGCGTGAAGCGGAATGCGATTGGCGCGGGAAATGCGTTGATTGCCGCAGATATGGCACTTGCAGGCATTACAAACGTGATTCCAGCCGATGAAACCATCGAAGCGATGCGCAGTATCGGGGTAAGAATGCCACGAGAACTTCGTGAAACGGGACTCGGTGGATTGGCAGGCACAAGAACAGGTGTCGCGATTAAGATGCGTATTTTCGGGGAAGATGTTTCGTTGAACCCGGAACAAGACTAGGAGGAATACACATGGCAAAAGAAATTGCTACATTTGCAGGAGGCTGTTTCTGGTGCATGGTGAAGCCATTTGACAGCCAACCAGGAATCGAGTCTGTGATCTCAGGATACACAGGCGGCCACAAAGAAAATCCGACATACAAGGAAGTATGTAGCGGAACAACAGGACATACAGAGGCCGTGCAAATCACATTCGACCCAGAAGTATTCCCTTATGAAAAACTTGTAGAAGTGTACTGGCAACAAACGGACCCAACGGACGCCATGGGACAATTCGTGGACCGTGGAGATTCCTATCGCCCAGTCATCTTCTATCACTCAGAAGAGCAAAGAAAGATTGCGGAAGCTTCAAAAGCAGCCTTGCAAGCCAGCGGACGATTCAAAAAAGACATCGTGACAAAGATTGAACCTGCAAGTACTTTCTATCCTGCAGAAGAATATCACCAAGATTTCTACAAGAAGGATCCAGAACACTATAAACGTTACCGCGGACTTTCAGGTCGAGACACTTTTATCGACAGTATTTGGAAATAAGAAAGAGAGTTAAAATTATCATATATGATAATTTTAACTCTTTTATTTTTTATTCGACTTCAGTATATTCACCGTCGATGATGGCTTCATCATAGTCTCAGGACTGTATTTATCTACAATAGGAGATGAACGTTTCAGAAAGAAAAACACGCAATTACCATATATGGTAATTGAATGTTCTACCTCTACGTTTTTAAAAATAAAAAATGATATAGCATATAAGCTATATCGTTTAAAAGCTGGAAGGCAAAAAAAACCATATATGGTCTTTTTCGCCTTCTATATTCTTAAATATTTGCTAAGTAAGTTGTTAAACGAGCAACGACTTCTTTTAAGTTTTCCATTGAAGCAGCGTAACTGAAACGAACATAACTTTCGCCACCAGGTCCGAAAGATACCCCTGGGATCAGTGCAACTTTTGCTTTTGGAGCAAGATCGCGAACGAATGCCCATGAGTCTGTACCGCATTTTGCAGGAATTTTCGCGAATAAGTAGAACGCACCGTCAGGACTTGCTACTTCAAAGCCAAGTTTCTTCAACTCAGCTGCAAGATAGTCACGACGTTCGCTATATTCAACCATCATTTTCGCGCAGTCATCTTGGCCGTGTAACATCGCCGCAAGCGCTCCGTATTGCGCAAAGCTTGTTGGAGCTGTCACCATGTATTGGTGTGTTTTTACGACTTCGTTTATGAAGTGTGTTGGTCCTAAGATGAATCCGATACGCCATCCTGTCATTGCGTGTGATTTTGATAAACCAGTGATGACAATCGTTTGGTCAGGTAAAATGTTCGCAAGAGAGTAGTGAGTCTTGTCGTATGTTAATTCTGCGTAGACTTCATCGCAAAGCGCCCATAGTTGGTGCTCTTTAATCACTTCGGCTAAGTCTTCTAATTGTTCTTTAGAGTAAGTCACGCCTGTTGGGTTACTTGGGTATACAAGAACAACCGCTTTGAAGTTTTTGTCTGGATTTGCTTCGATGGTTTCGCGTAATTTATCTGCTGTTAAAACGAAGCCGTCTTCACTTGTGTCCACCGTAATGAAGTTCCCTTGGTTCACCAATGTGATTGGCAAGTAAAGTGGGAAGACTGGTGTTGGTACGATAACGGTGTCGCCAGGGTTTAAGATGGCTTGTAAGCTTGACGCAATCCCTTCTGTTGCCCCGATGGTTGTAATCACTTGGTCAGCTGTGTAATTGAAATTAAATTTCTTGTTGTAATACTCAGCCGCAGCTTGTCGTAATTCAGGAATCCCTGAGTTTGGTGTGTAGTGTGAGTGGTTGTCTTTAATCGCTTGGATAGCCGCCTCTTTAATATGCTCAGGTGTGTCAAAGTTTGGTTCTCCAAGAGTTAATTTGATAATGCCGGGAATCGAAGAAACTTCTGCGTCGAATTGACGAATGTCAGAAACTCCAATGCCTTCTACGATTTTGTTAAATGGATGTTCTACTGTCATAGGAATCCTCCTTTTTATTCATAGGAAAATTGTATCTTGTTTTGAGAAAGAGTGCAACGAGAAGTATAGAATTTTAAAAAGAAAATAAAAAACGCTGGGAATTTATCCAATCTATCTTTCTGCCTATGAATTCTAAGGAAAATAGTGTATAATCTCTTTGAGAATATCGGTTAGCAGTCAAAGTGCGAGCCACCCTAGAACATGTAGGGGTGGAGTGTGCACTTTTTTTGTGCAATGAAACGGAAGTGAGGGATAGTATGCAGACAGAATTTGATACCATTGCGGCGATTTCAACGGCTCCTGGCGAAGGGGCTATCGGGATTGTTCGTATTAGTGGAGATGATGCGATTCGCATTGCCGATGAAGTGTATCGATTGAAAGAGAAACGATTAAAAGAACAGCCAAGTCATACGATTCACTATGGGCATATCGTGGATCCAAAGAACGATGAAGTTATTGATGAAGTGATGGTGACGGTGCTTCGCGCGCCAAAGACGTTTACGCGTGAGGATGTTGTGGAAATCAACTGTCACGGTGGGATTGTGGCGATTAACCGCATCTTACAACTCGTTCTTCGCATGGGGGCACGCCTGGCGGAGCCTGGTGAATTTACAAAACGTGCCTTCTTGAATGGACGTATCGACTTGTCGCAAGCAGAAGCCGTGATGGATTTGATTCGTGCTAAAACGGATAAATCGATGCAAATGGCGATGCGCCAACTCGACGGAGAACTCTCGAAGTTAATTCAGAATTTACGCCAAGAAATCTTAAACACCTTAGCGCAAGTGGAAGTAAATATCGACTATCCGGAATACGACGACGTGGAAGAAATGACCTTACAACTGTTGCGTGAGAAGACGCAGCAAGTCTCACAAGGAATTCGCGCATTGCTGAACACGGCAAGCCAAGGAAAAATCTTGCGTGACGGATTGAAGACGGCTATCGTTGGGCGTCCAAACGTAGGGAAATCGAGTCTATTGAACGTGTTATTACGCGAAGAAAAAGCCATTGTAACGGATATCGCTGGAACGACTCGTGACACGATTGAAGAGTACGTGAATGTTCGTGGCGTGCCGCTCCAACTGATTGATACGGCCGGAATTCGTGAAACGGATGACGTTGTTGAGCGAATCGGGGTGGAACGAAGCCGTAAAGCGTTAAATGAAGCGGATTTCGTGCTCTTGATTTTAAACCAAAGCGAAGAGTTGATGGACGAAGACCTCCGATTATTAGAGCAAACGAAAGACTTCAAACGCATTATTTTATTAAACAAGACAGACCTACCAACGAAAATTGACATGGACAAGGTCAAAGAATTCGCGACAGATAGCGAGATTGTCACAACGTCCATGCTCAAAAAAGAAGGTATCGACCAATTGGAAGAAAAGATTGC
>ERZ772998.333-NODE-333-length-10972-cov-7.39132_pt1 | contig 10972 bp, 8 predicted proteins | sample MGYA00580669_ERZ772998 | MGnify/ENA primary metagenome ERZ772998 (study PRJEB29015, sample SAMEA2738052) | human oral metagenome | biome: human oral; feature: human-associated habitat; material: saliva | place: China | collected 2226 ... | reverse complement strand
GAGGCCGGGAAGGGATTCGTTCCCCCAGCGGCGTGGAACCGGCCGCTCGGTGAGCTCTCCGCGGGAAACCAACGCAGGGCACAGCTGGCGTTCGCGGCGCGGGCCGACGCTCAGATCCTCGTGATCGACGAGCCCACGAACTACCTGGACCTGAACGCCCTGGAGTCCCTCGAAGAGGCGATGCGCGAGTGGGAGGGAACCCTGGTTATCTCAACGCACGACGAGTGGCTGATCACCCGCTGGTGGGGCCGCCTCCATCGGCTCGACGAGAGACGATAGCGCTGAGGGCAGCCACGCCTCGCGCGCGAGGCCCGTCGGAGCATCCGGCAGCGCCTCGAGTGCGCGCGTAGACCTGGTCGAGCATCCACTCTCCCGGATAATTCGCGATCTACAGGTGCAGCGGTACTCGCCGATGACGTAGGGGTCATCGGGTGCGTCCACGAGAGGACCGTAGACCTCAAGACTGCTCATGTGGTGGACCAGCGGCTCGAACACGCGCTGTGCGAGATGGGCACCCTGCATCTGCTGTCCTCCGTCAACTGGGAGGACGCCTCCGCGTGGGAGAAGGACCTCGATGTCCAGGCCCGCACCCACGCCCCCATGTCCATCGGCAGCAAGCCGACCGTCCAGCAGCGACACCCTGGCACATCACCAGCCCACTGGCGACACACGCCCTCACCTCCTGTACAATGTTCTGTACATGAACGGCATAGGAGGACGCCATGAAGATCATGACCTACACCGAGTCGCGCGCACGCTACGCCGAGGTCCTCGACCAGGTCGTTAACGACCGCGAAGAAATCGTCATCACCCGACAGGGCCACGGGAGTGTCGTCATGATGGCTCTCGACGAGTACGAGTCCCTCATGGAGACCGTCTACCTCATGCAGTCCCCGGCAAACGCCCGTCACCTGCGTGAATCGATCGCACAGCTGCGACACGGCAACCTCGAAGAGCACGATCTCATCGACATCCCTGATGAGGAGAACTAACGATGCTCAAAGTCTTGTGGACCCCACACGCCTGGAACGACTACGTCTGGTGGCAGTTCGAGGATCGCAAGACCCTCAAGCGCATCAACGCTCTCGTTGCGGATATCCAGCGCAACGGGAACGAGGGGATCGGCAAGCCTGAGCCTCTCCGCTACGAGTTCTCGGGGTACTGGTCACGCCGGATCGACTCACGCCACCGCCTGATCTACCAGATCAGCGACGACGGCAAAGCCCTCTGGACCATCTCCTGCCGCTTCCACTACGGCCAGTAGGCGCTCACGAGGCCCGGGCCGATTGCGCCCCGACGGACGAGGCACAACACTGTGACGCCAGGCGCCGCGACTGCTCTGCAGCCGCGGCGCTCTCGCATCCATCAGGCTCTATTCACTCGTCAGGAATCCCCAGCGGGCCCGGTCGTACTGAGGGCTCCTCAGTCTCGGCACGCACGCGCCGCGCCGAGTGCCTCCGCCGCCTCGCGTGCGAGGCCTGTCGGAGCATCCGGCAGCACGTCGAGCGCCCACAGAGCCTTAGCCAGGACGCTCGAACCCTTCATCTTGGGCCGCAGCTCCTCGGGCACAGGCACGGCCATGCCGTAGTCGCCCGCGAGCGCCACCAGGGCCTCGACCAAACTGTTGGAGGCCCGCACCCTCGCCAGGGAGGGCAGCAAAGCCGCAATGGTCTGGGCGACGCGGTACCCGGACAGGGCAGAGACGGACGCGCAGTCGGTGAGCGTCTGGGCGACCCGCCCGGGACCGAACCACCCGTTGCGCAGCAGGTAGCCGAACTCACCAGCCATGGCCGCCGGGTCGTATCGCCCGGTGTCGGCGAGACCAGCGATAGCCTCGGCGGTGATCGCTCGATAGTTAGACTGGGCGGCGGTGGATGCCCACGCCAGGGCCGAGTAGGTGGGCGCGCCCGGCGCCCGCCATCCCTCTCCCAGCGCGCGCACGATCACCTCGAAGGCGGTGATGACCTGCGGGAACTTGAAGAACGCACCCTGGAGGACGGGCATCGCATGGGCGGCTAGAATGTCCGGGTTGTGTTGGAGCGCCCATGCCGCCCACGCGTAGGCGACGCCGCTCGACCGGTAGTCGCCAGATTCCAGGAGACGCCCGGTGAACTCGGGAGCCACCCCCGCGACGTTGGCGAGGGCACCCGCCAGCGAGTCCTCGCCCGTGGCCGGTGATTGCCCGGGGATCACCCACGTCTCGTGCATGTCGTCGGTCTTCGTGTATTCGCCGCGCACGACTCTGACGGGTTTTTGGTAGGGGGCGCGGATGATCTGCCGCTCCCACTGCGGACGGATCGGTTCGAGCGGCTCGATCAGGATCGGGTCGAAGCGGTACATGTCCTGGCCGTTCGGCTTGTCGTAGGGCTTGTCGCCGCAGGCGACGCGCAGCTGCTCGTGGAGGAGCGCAACGGGGCCTCGGTGTTGGTCCCACTCGCTGCCCTTGCGCCGGTAGCCGCGGAAGTGCCCGGCCTCGGGCGCGTCCTTCACCTCAACTCCGTGCAGGAGGCGCGAGGCCAGGTAGGACAGCTGGTTGGCGCCCTTCCAGTTGGGCGCGCTCTTCCAGTACGCGGCGAGCAGCGCCTTGTCGGCCTCCGCCAGCTCGAGGCCTTCAGCGCCAATGCGCGTCAGGAGCGCGGGGATGGAGGCACCCGCGGCCGCGTCCTCGAAGAGGGCGTGCAGCACCGCGACGGCCGCGTCGTTGTCGTCGGGCAGCTCGGCGACCCACTCGGCTCGCGGCAGGTCCGCTGCGGGGGCGTCCGGGAACGTCCACGAGGCCTGTGTCCCCTCCCCGGGTTCACGTCCCTGGGCGGTCGCGCCGGGGGAGGACGACCCCGCAGGCCCGGCCTCTGCCTCGTCCCCACAGTCCCCGGAACCACCACAGCCCCCGGAACCAGCGGGTGCCCCGATGAGCGCGGCAGCCCGGTCTCGCAGGTCGAGGGGGAACTCAACCTCAGCAACCGCCTCGCTGACGGCGGACGCGCAGCCGGGATGGGCCTTGACGAGGGTGGCCAGGAGCCGCAGGTGCGCGTGCAGCAGCTTCTTCTCGGAGCGGGCAAGGACCTGGGCGCTGGCCTGCACGAGGGCATCCACCTGCTCATCCGTGAGCTCCCGGGCGATGCCCTGGAGGGCCTTCTGGGCCAGGGACACGCTCGGCGAGGGCTGGGCTCCGAGCAGGGCGATGAGGTCCGAGGTCGCCGCGAGCTTCTCCTCGCGCGTCGGTTCGAGCGCCTCCCAGGCCCGCGAGAAGACGCGAGCGTTGTAGGCGGAAAAGTCGCGCCGCTGTGCGGCCAGGCACTCAGAGAGGATACGGGGGCGCAGGCGGGGGAAGCGTGTCGCCACGTAGCAGATCAGGTCCTGGCTGTGCAGGCGCTCGAAGTCGCCGCCTGGGGCGGAGGGGTCCTCGCGGTACATCCACACGAAGAGGGCAGAGCCCGGCAGGGCGCTCTCGACGCGGAAGAACTGCCAGAACTCGTGGTCGAGGAAGGTCGGGTTCTCCTCGAAGAAGCGCTGCGTCTCATCCGAGGTGGGGTAGGGCGCGGGAATGATCCTGCGCGCGAAGTATTCCAGGGAGGGCGCGGAGGTCAGGTGCGCTCCACGCTCGGCCAGGAGGGAGCGGTAGGTATGCCAGAAGCCAATGCCGCCGGGACTCCCGGCGGCCTCCTCGAGCCACTCGTTTGAGCGCTGGGACGCCCCACGCCGGTGGGCGGCGAGCAGCCGCTCCAGGTCCCTTCCCTCGCGCGGGTCACCACCGCTACGGCCCAACCAACGGGCTCCGTAGTCGTCGCCGGCATCATCGCTCCCGGCCAATGCGGCGCGCAGGAACGCGCACATGCACACCGCGTCCTCGGGGACGGCCTCATCCCGCTCGACGTCTGGCGGGATAAGTCGCTCGAAGGGCACAGACTTGAAGAGGGAGCGCCGGTCCTTCTCCGAGGCCCCCTCCAGCACCTCCTCGTAGGCGTCGATGGAGGTCTGCCCGGATGCAAGGAGGCGTTTAAGAGCCGCCCTGCGGGCGGGGAGCGTCATGTCCGCACTCATTGGCCCATTTCCTTCAGTGTGCGCGCGTACTTGGCTGCCTGTGAGGAGCCTCGGAAAAGGCCGAGCCAGCCGATAAGCTCCTCTCCGAGGGGCGGTGCCCAGCCCTGCTCGCGCGCCCGCGCGTACTGTGCGGTGACGACGCCCAGCAGCTGGCCGATGCCCGTGCGTCCGTGCCCGAGGCCGGGCAGCAGTGCGAGCGCCAGGTCCAGCGCGAGGCGGGGATCGATGTCCCCCAGGTCTTCGAAAGCCTGCGACCACCGATTCAGTTTCACGGTCTGTTGCACGCCCCGCAGGCCAGCGACGGCCCTGTCGAAGGTGAGATCCCCGCGCGCCACCAGGGAGGCGAGGGTCTCAACACCTAGGGCGCGCGACTCGACCTCACGTTCGCCCATCGCCTGGCCGAGGAGCTGGGCAGAGAGCGAATCCCAGCGCCCGCCGTGTTCACACAGGGCCCGATAGCAGTCGATGGTTAGCTGCGTACTGTCGAGCACATACCACTGCGAGGCGAGCAGGCAGATGGCGAAGTGACGCACCGACGCAGGGTAGAGATAGCGGTGGGCAGTAAAATCACCCGAGGCACTCGCAATATCCGCAAGCGCACCCAGCTCAGGGCCTGTCGCGCCCGTATCCGCGCCGACGACGCGCGGGAAATAGAATGCATAGACCGGCGATCCGTCGCACGCGACCTTAGGCTCCCCGGTGCGCGAATGATAGGCAGGACGCCCCTCCCACGTCACGGAGAGGGAAGACAGGTAGCTCTCGGCGCGTCTGCGCACAGCGCCCGTGAGGGCGAGGCGGATGCGGGCCGCGGCAGGCAGCTCCGCCTCCCGCTCCTCCACAAGCTCGAGCGCGGCGGCGCAGTCAGGATGCTCGGTGTCCACGCGCAGCAGCGCCTGGGTGAGGTCGGCTCGAAGCGGCGGGGCGTCCCCGTTGTCCAGGGCGCGGCGCACGAGGACAAGCGGGTTCACGGCTCCGCGATCGTCGGTGGGCGTGGCCAGGAGGTGGTAGCGCCGTCCACTCTCGACCAGGCCCGCAACTTCGATGATGCGCTCTCGCATGAGGGTCGGCATATTTTCAGATTTCAACCAGGCATCGCCAGAGGCCAGCAGGCCCTCCGCACCCTCCCCTCCCCCATCGAGGGCTATCTGCAGGAGAGATCCGAGCATGCGCTCGTACCCGAATCTGCGCGTGGTCAGGCGCCGCACAAGCGGGCGCAACGATTCCAGCGTACTCGAGTCGAACTCGGGGGATGCCAGGAACGCGAGCAGCGCCTCATACTCGAGCCCCATCTCCGCGCCCTGCGCCAGGACGCCGACCCTCCCGCTCACATCGTCGGCGCTCATGGGAACCAGGTCAGCCACCTCCCGGGGCGGAGGCAGAAATGCGGCGGGGGCCTGCGCGCCGGGAGCCTCCCCAGGCACGAGGCCGGGGTCGGCCTGGTCGGTCGCCGTGTGCCCAGGGTCGAGGAGGTCGAGCGTGGCAACGACGAGCGGGTCCAAGTCCGCCTCGGACAGGAGTCGGCCGACCACTGCGGAGTCGAGGAGGCCCAAGCGCAGCGCGTCACTCGCCAGCTCAATGGCCAGAGCCTGCACCTGCGCGTGCGGGAAAGACAGCGCAATCGCCAACAGGGGTTCGAGGGCACCGGGGCTCAAAACCTCGAGGCCACCACGCAGGATTGTCACGACTGCGAGCGCGTTGGCCTTGGACCCCATGAGCGCGCCCTCGCAGCTGCGAGTAAAGAGCTCCAGGTCGAGTCGCCCGGCGCGCGCGAGAGCACTCAGGTGGCGAAGCGCCAGCGTCACGGTCGCCCCAACGGGCGCGGACATGAGGGCGCACAGACTCGCCTGCCGCGCCTCGGCCTCGTCGAGGGTCATGGACAGCATCCGCAGGGTGCGCGAATACCACCCGGCGCGCCCAGACGGCAGGTCTGCAGCGAGCATGTCGAGGAGGGCGTCGAGCAGGCGGTCACGCTCGATGAGACCCTCGTCGACGCAGGCCGCAAGCGTGCGCGACCAGCCGGGCGTCCGCTCCGAGCCCATGGAGGCAGAACGGTCGGAGGCGGACAGCGACACGCCGCGGTTGCCCTCCTGACGCAGCATCCCCCACACCAGCTCCTCGCGCAGCTCCCTATCAGCGCGCATGAGGGGCAACTGCAGCCCGGGTTCGAGAGCGATCAGCGCCGTTAGGTACCGCTCGTCATGGTCGAGGCTCAGGTCGCCGCGCAGTTCAGCCAGGTGCAAGAAGCCGATCCCCTTGAGCCAAGCACCGGTGGCCCTGGAGCTGACGTCCAGGTCATAGAGCGTGGGCGGTCCTTCGTTGATCTCGAGCATGCGCGCGTAGACCTGGTCGAGCGTCCACTCGCCTGGGTGATCTTTGATCCACAGGTGCAGCCGCCAGAAGTCAGCGCATTCCTCCAGGGTGTCGGGCAGCCATTGCGTGGAACTCACGATTCCTCCTTGAGCATGATGGAGACGGCGAGGACATGCTTGCATGGCCCCCGCCCTCCCCTGTGTTTCATCCACCACGGGCAGGTGCAGCGGTACTCGCCAATGGCGTAAGGGTCGGCGGGCGCCTCCACCCGGTAGCGGTTCGCGCCCGAAGCGACCCGGAAGCGCGCGCCCTCCTCCCGCGAAACCGCGCCGCGCTCAATGAGCGTGCGCGCCCCGGCCAGGCGCGGATGCATGGCGGTGAGCGCGTCGGGACGCACGGGCAGGGGCCGGTGGAAGTAGGCCCCCTCGGTGACGTCGAAGCCAACCTGCCCGCTTGAGGCCAGGAGTGCCAGGCCACCGGCCACCCGGTCGGGGGCAAGTCCGGAGCGGGCCGCCATGACCTGCGTGTCGATGCGCGGCTCGAACGAAAGCAGGGCGGACAGCATGTCGGCGTCTTCCTCGACACTCGGGTCCCCCAGGGATGCCAGGACCGCGCCCTCCCCGGAAAAACCGCGCGACTTGGCGGGGCTCAGCCCCACGCTCAGCCGCGCGCCGGGCATGCGGGCGACCCACAGGGAGGCGACCGGCTCGCTGCCTGCGTCTACAGGAGGACCGTAGGCCTCGAGACTGCTCATGTGGTGGACCAGCGGCTCGAACACGCGCAGGCGCTCGGGACCTGCCACGCACGCGGCTCCCGGCGTGGGCCGTGTTCCCAGGCGCAGGCCGCGTACCGCCCTGCCCGCCCACATGACCGTGCCCGTCGCACTGGACTTGGGCAGGCCTCGAACAAAGGCGCGGGCCTGCGCGGCGCCCAGCGCATGCAGAGGCATCATCGCCGAGGAGAGCATCTGCGTCTCAGCGAATCCCTTGAGCCAGCGCAGGGACAGCGGCACCTTCTCCTCCGAGACCTCCTCGTCCAAGGTCGTGGCCGTCAGGCCCTCCGACCCCACATCCAGGTGCAGGGGTTCCCCGGCGCGCAGGGATGCCAGGGCGGCACGCAGCGGCTGATTGACATCCACGTTGGTCACGCCGACTGCGCAGTGGGTGGCGTCCAGGGCCGAGGCCTCCACGTCGAGCCTCGCGTACACGCCGCAGCAGACGCTAAAAGACTCGAAGCGCAGGCCCTCCGCCGTGCTGGTCACGACCGGGTCGAGCATGCCAATACGAGTCAGGCCACCGCCGGGCGCAACGACCATGCCGGGCGGCACGTAGAAGCGGGTGCGCGCCACGCGTGCGACCGCGAGCAGACCCGCGGCCACCACGTCGGGACGCTCCATGAAACCCGAGAAGAAATAGGGATGCGCGGCCTCTCCCTCGGGGGTGGACCCTCCCGAAGTGGCCAACGCGAGGCCACCGCCCTCATCCAGGCGCGAGGCGGCCGCATAGCGGTATGCGAGCTCGTACTCCATTGTCGCTCCTTCGCTGAATCGTGGCGCCAGGCTAACACAGGGCTCCCACATCTGGAGTCGGCCTCACGCACCCCCACCCGCGCGCTTACAACACACCCGGAATGACGCCACAAAGTCCGCCTGATACAGCGAGGCGCCCGCGCACACAACAACGCTCAGTACGTCAGGAACCCCCAGCGGATCAGGTCGCGCAGGGGCGCCTCGACCTCGGCGCGCACGTCGTCCACCTCGGCGGAGGTAAGCATCGCGACGGCCGACGCGATCTGGCCAACCGTCAGCTCACCGTCGGAGGCTCCCACGATGGCGGACACGGCAGAGGAAACAGGCACAGACCGGCCCAGCCCCCCGCCCTGATGCAGGATCAACAGTTCCGGATCCGGGCTGCCCGGCACGTAATGGCGCTCCTCGCGCACATCCGACGCGCGCGTGAGCGCCACCTCCCACAACTCCGGGGCGCGCAGGGCGGACAGCGCCCACGCCACGTCGCGCCCACGCGGGGCGTGGCCGTCGAGGGACAGGTCGTAGGCGCGCACGCCACCCGAGGCGGCCTCGGCCTCGTCGAGCCGACGCAGCGCGACAAAACCCATGCCGATCGCGCCCGTGCCCGCGCGACGGAAATCCACCAGCCACGACGTGAAGGCGCGATCGTAGTCGGCGCGGGCCATCAGCTGACCACCCGAGTCACGGATCCACATGTCCACGTAGCGCGCCGGGTCGAGCACGTCACGCTGAACCACCCACGCGTCCACCGGCAAGCCCTCCAGCCAGGCGTCCACGCGATGAGACCACTGCGTGTCCGGGTTGTGGCTCGCGGGAATCTCCCAGTTCGCCAGCATCTGCAGCGTACCTCCGGGGGCCAGGCAGGCGGGCGCCTCGCGCAGGACCGCCCGAATCAAGTTGTCACGATCCATGCCGCCGTCGCGATACTCGAGCAGGCCGGCCGTGCCGCGCACGCTGTCCGGCGTAATCACGAAGGGCGGGTTGGAGACGATCAGGTCAAAAGTCTCACCCTCGACCGGCTCGAAGAGGGACCCCTCGCGCACGTCGATGATCGTCTCGTTGAGGGCAGCGTTGAACTGGGTGAGCGCGCAGGCCCGCACCGACAGGTCGGTGGCGACGACGCGGCCCACGTGCGTCGCCAGGTACAGGGCCTGGATGCCACACCCGCAGCCCAGGTCCAGGGCGGTCTCGAGCGGCTCGCGCACCGTCATCTCCAGGAGCGTCAGGGTCGCCCCGCCGATGCCGAGCACGTGGTCGTCGGCCAGGGGCTTGCCGGTCTGTGCCTCCCCCAGGTCCGACGTCACCCACCAGTCGTGATCCCCGCCCGGCAGCGTGGCCGCGTGAGGGCGCAGGTCGAAGAGGGCGCGCATCCACGGGTCGGGCTCGGCCTCCGGCGCGGGCGCCTCCTCGTCGGGGTCGCGCATGGCCGGCAGGGACGGCGCCTTCTGGGACGAGGCCTCCGCGTCCTCGCCCGCCTGGGCGCGCTCCCTCGCGGGCGCCGACTTGGCGCACGCACGCGGCATGACGAGAGCGGAGGCAGCCTCGGCCTCGTCGATGGTGGTGGCCAGGCCGAGGGTCTCCAGCCCGTGTGCCCCGAGGGTCGGGAGCGCCTCGGTCAGGGCCGACGCTCTCTCGGGTTGGCCGAGGATGAAGAAGCGCGTGAGGGTAGCCGCCGGGTCGGTGACGCCCACAAGCTCGACGAGGGCGGGCAGTCGCGAGTCGCGCATGAGGGCGGCCAGCGTGTCGGCGCTCAGTAGCGCCTCCAGGGTGTCGATGGTCCAGCTCGACGCGATAATATCCGCGCGCAGGCAGGCAATCAGGTCGCGGTCGAGGGCGGGGACGGGTACGGAAGTCGTCATGCCTCAAGACTATCCCCGCGCGTACAATGCGCGGGTACCCAACGAGACACCTCACGCGAGGCTCATAGGAGGAAACCCATGTCCGGAGGACTTGTCGCCCTGCTTGACGACATCGCGACCCTCGCGAAGGTCACGGCCTCGTCGGTCGACGACGTCGCGGCTAACGCCGTGAAGGCCTCGTCGAAGGCGGTGGGCGTCGTCATCGACGACACCGCGGTAACTCCCCAGTACGTGTCTGGCCTGAGCCCGTCACGCGAGCTGCCCATCATCGGCAGGATCGCGCGAGGATCCCTCATTAATAAGCTGTTCATTATCCTGCCGATCGCGCTCCTGCTCACCTGGCTCGCCCCACAGGTTCTGCCATTCCTGCTGATCGTGGGCGGCGCGTACCTGTGCTTCGAGGGCGGCGAGAAGGTCCTCGAGAAGCTCGGGTGGCTGCCCGGCCACCACGAGGGGCACGAGGAGAGTGAGGCGGCATCGCCCGAGGAGCTCGAGAAGTCCATCGTGTCCTCTGCGACTCGCACCGACCTGATCCTGAGCGCCGAGATCATGCTCGTGTCCATGGCCGGCCTGTCCAATGAGTCCGGCGCAATGCGCGTCGCCGTCCTTGTCGCGGTCGCTTTCTTCATGACCTTCTTCGTGTACGGCCTCGTCGCTCTGCTCGTGAAGGCGGACGATTTCGGCCTCCACCTGGCCAAGGATGCCATCAAACCCGAGGATAACCGCCCCGGCCCCGTCGACAACGTGGGCCGCACGATCGTGCGTGTTATGCCGCATGTCTTCAACGCCATCGGCGTCGTCGGCACGGTGGCCATGCTGTGGGTCGGCGGCCACCTGGTCATCGAGAACCTCGCCGAGGTCGGCGTCCCGGTCTTCCATCACATCCTCGAGGCCGCGGAGCACGCCGTTGCTGGCGCGGGCGGCTTCGTGACATGGCTCGTCGAGACCCTCCTGTCCGGCATCTTCGGCGTCGTCCTTGGCGCCGTCATCGCGTGGATCGTCGTGGGCGTCTCGGCCGCCGTGCGCAAGGCTCGCGCGAAGGCCTGATCTGTCGTTTCACGAGGCCGGGGCGTGGTCGAGAGGACCAGCCCCGGCCTCGTCGTTGATCGCGATCCGCGAAAGATGACACAAAACCCCTACGCAAGCCAGGACTAAAGTACTACCCTTGGAGGTAAGAGCCAAACGACGACGACGCCCAGGAGGAGCATCATGACCGTCTACACCCTGCCCGACC
>ERZ772998.328-NODE-328-length-11034-cov-3.96229_pt1 | contig 11034 bp, 9 predicted proteins | sample MGYA00580669_ERZ772998 | MGnify/ENA primary metagenome ERZ772998 (study PRJEB29015, sample SAMEA2738052) | human oral metagenome | biome: human oral; feature: human-associated habitat; material: saliva | place: China | collected 2226 ... | reverse complement strand
AGATCTGTTCCATAGTAAAATCTGATTAAATTACTTGAAAAAGCATCAACTAATCTTTTTACTAATTTCCTATCATCAGAATCTATTACCATACAATTTGGTATTCCATTTGTAAAGTCTTGAACATGACCCGGCCCAATCCAAGCGCCACAAGAATAGCTTTCTCCTAGTATGTCTTTTACTATTTTCGTAGGTGTAAAGCCCGTCTTTATTTCTATTCCCTTCATACAAAGTATGATTGGAATATTTTTCTCTTTAAAAATTTCTTTATTTTCATTTAGTAATTCTCTTAAACTTTGAGTTCCAACTGAAATAATTATTAAATCTTTATTAAAAACATCATTTATATCAGTTGTTAAAGTAATGGACATAGGAAGTTCAAGAAAATCATTTTTTCTATTTGCTAAAAAATTTTTCATTTTTTCTGAAGCTTCTCTACCATATAAGGAAACTTCATTTCCTATCTTATCTAAGTACCAAGCTATGAAACTACCCCATCTTCCACAACCTATAACAGCTATTTTCATAAAATCTCCTAATTTTCTTCCAACATATCAATTCTTTTTTGATGACGACCGCCTTCAAAGTCCTCTTCAATAAAAGTTTTTACAATATCTTTTGCAAGTTCAATTCCAGTAACTCTTGCTCCTAAACAAAGAACATTTGCATTATTATGTTTTCTTGTCATTCTAGCAGAAAAACTTTCGCTACATAGTCCTGCACGAATTCCTTTAACCTTATTACATGCTATTGAAATTCCAATTCCAGTTCCACAGATTGCTATTCCCAAAGAGTTTTCGTTTTCTAAAACTTTTTTGCAAACAGCTTTTCCAAAAACTGGATAATCTACACTTGTAGTTTCATCTGTTCCTACATTTATAACTTCATGTCCCATTTCTTCTAAATATTTTACAAGTTCATTTTTCATCTCAACAGCTGAGTGGTCATTACCAATTATAATTTTCATAATAGTCTCCTTATTTGCTATTCAATATAACTAATAATAATATATTTCCAAAGTATAGTCAAGTAGTAACTTATAAAGATACTATATAAAAATTATATTAATTTATGTAACTTATTAATTGACTTGAAGTTAAAAAAGTAGTATAATGATATCACTAAATAAAAAACTTAACCCAACAACGCAAAATACCGTCATGTCTAGTCATATCAGGAGGAAAGATGTACGATAAGGAGAAAATCATAAAAAACTTTAGCCCTTTGATAAAATCGAGTATAAAAAAGTATTTCGCAAATTACATAAGCTATGAAGATGCGTATCAAGACGGAGTTGTTAAAATTTTAGAACTTTTAGAAAGCTATAAGGGTGGCGGAAAAGTTTCACTTGAATGTTATTTAAAATATCAACTAAAATATTTTTATATGCAAAAATTTTTTAAAAGAAAATTGGAGAACGAAAAAACATATACTAAAATTTATCAAACAAAAGATGATGAAACAATTGAAGTTTTAGAATTAATTGTTGATGAAAATATAGATATTCAAAAAGATATTGAAACAAATGAGGTGATTAAAAAGGTAAGAGAAATTGTGTCCACTCTCCCCCAAAAGCAAAAAGAGGTAATAGAGTATAAATTTTATGAGAATTTAAAGAATAAAGAAATTGCAGAAAGAATGAAAATTAAGGAAGATACAGTTAAGGAGTATTATAAAATAGCAAAGAAAAAATTAAAAGATAAGTTTATAGAAAACGGGATAGATATAAAAGAGTAGTGTTTGGATTTATGTATATTAGATACATATAGAAATTATATTTTTTATTTCTTTCAGAAATACTATTGCTTGTACCCAAGCAATAGTTGAGATCTCTCCGCTACACTCAGCTTTGCTTCGTTTCGGTCGAGATGACGTGTTGAGGGCTTTATTCTTCTTGGTGCTATGACGTGAAGTATTTTTTTGAAAATACTTTTTTATTAATTATTGAAGTCTATCTCCTTTTAACGTTAAGCTATAAAACAAAGTATTAAACCTTATACGTCATTTCGACTGGAGCGTAAGCGTAATGGAGAAATCTCATACTTTTGCTTTAGCAAAAGTAAATGTATCGTAGATACATCAAGTATTGTATAGAAATCCTATTTTTGATAGAATATTTTTAATAAATCATTGGATAAATTTTTAATTACTTTTTCACAAGGAGGATTATATGTTTTATGTGTATATAATTTCTAATAATTTTAGAAATGTTTTGTATATTGGTGTTACAAGAAATATTGAAAGAAGATTATATGAACATAAAAACAAATTATTAGATGGTTTTTCTAAAAAATATAATCTAAATGTTTTACTTTATTATGAAACGACTGAATATGCTTTAGATGCTATTACTAGAGAAAAACAATTAAAACATTGGAATAGAGAGAAAAAATTTAATTTGATTAAATCTTTAAATCCTGAATTAAAAGATTTATCAGAAGATTGGTAATTGGTATATAAGTCCTTTACAGGACTTACTATTATTTGTAAACAAATAATAGTAATGAGATCTCTCCACTTCATTCGTTTCACTCATTTCGGTCGAGATGACGTGTTAGGGGATTTTCTTTGCAAAATGCTATGACGTGAATTATTTTGTTTTATATGCAATTTCTAAATTCTAGTTATGGTAATTTTATTCATTTCTATAATATTTATAAAAAAATTTTTTAAAGATTATTTACTTTTAACGTCTAGCTACTAATCGAAGCTATTTCCTTAAACGTCATCTTGAGCGGAGTGTAACGAAGTCGAAAGATCTCATACTTTTGCTTTAGCAAAAGTAAATGTATCGTAGATACATACAGACTGATGACAAAGGTGTCGGTGAGCAATCATTGGTACTTTTTTAGTGGAGTAAAAGATGATAGTTTCTTTTAATTTAACTAAAAAAAGACTGAGTAGAACTCAGTCTTTATTTTTGTTATTTAACTAATACACCGTCTGCATCAAATGTATATTTTACATTGTCGATTTTTATAGTTTTATCTTGAGCAATTATTCCACCGCTTTCAGCATAATACCATTTTCCATCAACTAATATCCATTCACTATCAGCAATACGTCCACTTGCATTTGCATAGTACCAATTTCCATTTACTAATACCCATTCATTTTGTGAAATTCTTCCTGTTGCATTTGCATAGTACCATTGACCATTAATGATTGTCCATTCATTCTTAGACATTGTACCATTTGGTTCAATATAGTACCATTTACCGTCTTCTTCTAACCAGCTATCAGTTACCATTTTACCGTCTTTATCAAATTTATACCATTCATCATCAATAAGTTTCCAAGTATTAGTTAACTTATCTTTTCCATCATCTGATTGGTAAACCCATGATCCATCATCGTTTTGTACCCATCCATATTTTGGTATTCTATTGATTTTTACAACTTCTTTAAGTTTATCATTTGTAACTGTAATTTCAAAAGTTTCTCTATCAACAGTATATCCTTCTGGAACTTCTACTATAACTTTGTATTTTGCACGTGGAATTTCACCATGGAATATATGTTTGAAATATTTACTTTGAGCTAAGTCAGTCTTTTCTTTAGTTTCAAGATTTTCAACAAATACTTTAACTCCGTCTGGAAGTTCTTCTAACCCTTCAAATACTACATTTACAACATCGCTTAAAGTTTCTTTTGTTTTAAATATAACTTTCTTTGGTTTATTTTCTTCAACTTTGAAATGAATAACTTTAGATTCAAAAGTTAAACTATCATCAAATGTAGTTATTTCAGCAGTATATTCACCAACTGGTAATATCGTCATATTAGCTCTGTGGAAACTAACTCCTGTAAGTTTACCTTCATCATTCTTTATAGCTGATTCATATAATTTAGTGTAAGTTTTAAAGTTATCTTTTTCAAGTACATTTCCGTTTTTATCTTTGATTATATAGCTTCCACCAGGTCCCATGTAGTCATTATCATACTCATCAATTTGTAATCTGATATTAACTTCTCCATGTCCAGCTGGAATAACTTCTTCTTTTTGTTTTGTTTCAAAAACAGCTTCTACAGTTTTATCTTTTTCTGCTGTTACATCAACTTGTTGTGATGCTAATGGTTCATATACATCAGGAATTTGGTCAATATATACTGAATAGTTTCCTGGCGCAACATTTAAAATACCATTATTAAAGCTAAAGTCTATTATTTGATGCCAATCTTTTCCATCATTAACATAAACTTTTTCTTTCCAATTAATTTCAATTGGGAACATATTTAATTTTTCAGAATCTTCAATATGTCTTCCTTCAAAATCTTTATAATTTGTTACTCTAAATACAGGTTTAATATTTGCACCTAAATCTTGTGGTTTTTCTTCTTTTTCAGTATAAGCAGAACCATCTAAATTAAGAGAAGCAATATTTCCTGCATGGTCAAAAGTATGAATAGAAATATCTTTTAATTCTACTCCTTCTGGAAGTTCAAAAGTACCATCATCTTTTGCTTCTATCCATTGAGTTTCACCTTTTGCATCTATATATTTTAAGAACGTATCTTCTACACCACTTAAATTATCAGTAATTTCTGGTTTATAGATTTTTCCTTCTACCTTTGGAGTAGCAATTTTTGGTGAAGTAACGTCAACTTTTACTTCAAATTCAACTTTTTGTTGATTATCTACGGCAGCCCCATTTGTTTCTGAGTTACCTTTAACTACATATTTGTATTTTCCTTCTGGAAGTTCTTTATTATCAGTTGTTTTACCATTCCAGTTAGTTTGATCGATAACATTTGATCTTGCAGAATCTTCACTGTAATTATTGCTGTTTTTATAGCCATAGCCTGAGCCATTTTCATAAACAACATTTCCATTTTCATCTAAAACTTCTACTGAAATATATTGAGTATTTCTATAGAATACACCTTTAAATTTAACAAAATCTTTGTTATTATCTGCATTTGGTGAAATTGCTAAATTATCTTTTGAGAATGTAACATCTTTAGCATTTATTCCTAGAGGAATTTCTCCTTGACTTCCAATGAAATTGTACTTTTGTCCCTTTTCACTAGTCCAACTCTTATCTCTTGCATAAGGGTTGTTTTCAACTGTTACAAGAGAAGTAAAGTTTGAAGTAAATCCACCATTTTGAACCATGTAGATAGGAAGTTCGTTATTTAGGTCGAATTCATAAACAGGTTTTTCCCAAAGAGGTACATTAGCCCATTTTCCTTTAAATCCACTAAATGCTATACTAACAGCTTTTGCTCCGTCTTTTGCATCATCAAAGAATACAAAACCTTCTAAGAAGTAACCATTAGGCATATTCTTGCTTAATTCAGCTTCATATTTACTTGCATCAACAGTTATCTTAACATTTACTGAACCTTTAGCAGGAACAGTAACTGTTTGTCCTTTAATTGTTTCTAAAGTTTTTGTCTTTAAAGCAAATTTTCCGTCAGCAGTTTCATCAGTACCTAAAACTGTCTTATAGTTTAAAGTTCTATCTTCGTTTCCGATATTTACAACTTTTAAATTAAATTCAAATTTGCTTTCAATATCATTTAACCAAACTTTTGGATTATTTTCACTATCAACTACATAAAGATCACTTGATGTAGCTTTTTCAACGTTAACGGCACCTGCACCTTGTTTTCTAGGAGAGAAGTAATTTTCTGTTCCCTTTTCGATAACTGGATCAGCAGTACTCATCATGATTGCCTTTATAACGTCATATTCATTTTCTCCTGTAATTTCAGGATGTCTTTTATTTAAACTTTCTCTTACAAGAGCAACAGCACCTGCGATATGAGGAGTAGCCATTGAAGTACCACTCATTGTCGTATATTTATTATTATTTATTGATGAATAAATAAGTCCACCTGGAGCTGTTATATCAGGTTTGAAAGTTCCGTCAGATGTTATACCATAAGATGAGAAATCTGTTAATTGACCACCCTTAGCATAAGGTAAAACACTTAATTGTCTTGTAAATTTAACTTTTTTATCAAGATTTGCAAGGATATGTTTACCAGCAGAATTTCCTACGAAAACAGATGGAATTTTAAGATCTTTTATTTGTTCTCCAAAACTCATATTTATAAGTTCTTCTCCACCACTTTCGTGATTGTATATTATAACCCCAATAGCGCCTTTACTATGAGCTAAAATAATCTTATCTGCAAAAGTCTTTGCTCCTCTTTTTACTATAACAACTTTACCTTTTACATCTTTTCCAGCATAATCACTTTCTTCATTTCCAAGACCAGCTTCTATAACTTCATATGTTGCAAAATCTTGTCCTTCTTTTATAAAGCTCTTTTCAGTATCGGGATTTCCTTCATTATCATAACCTGTGAAGTATTCACCTGATTTTAAAGCACCTTCAACTCCTTCAACACTGATTGTTCTTACTCTTTCAACATCAGTATACATTGCAGCAACAGTTAAAGCGTCTTTTGCAACACCTGGACTTCCAACAGTACCAAAGTCTGGGTTAGTTACAGGTGGGTTTTCAGAAAACGCACCAAAATGTCCATCATTACCAGCAGCAATAGCTACGATAACGCCCATTTTTCTTGCAAAAGCAATAGCTTTTTCCATAGCTTTTCCAACAGATGCAATTGATCCATTAGGAGAACCTAAACTTAGGTTTACACTATCTGCACCAAGTTTTACAGAGTCTTCAACAGCTTTTGCATACATATGAGTATAAGTTGTTAGACCTTGGAAAACACCCATAAATATAAGTTGTGCTTCTGGAGCTGTTCCTATGATTTTTTCTTTCTTAACTGTTCCGTCATTTTGTGTAAATTCAGCTTCTATTTTAGGATTACCTACAGAAATACCAGAAACGTGCATTCCGTGAGATTCTTCTCTAATTTCTTCCTTTACATTTTCCCCATTTGTGCTGTAATTATGAGCATAAACAACTTTGTCAGTTCTCCAGCTACCATAGTTAATTCCAGCTTCTTTCATCTTAGCAGCCATTGCTTCTTTATTTGGGAACTTACCTTTTGAGACATCAGAAACTCTTAAAATATCATGATTAATATCAACACCAGTATCTAATACAGCTACTACTCTACCTTCTCCGTTGTATTTCTTTCTAAGTTCGTCAGTAACTTTCATTAGATTGTTTGAATCTAAGCTTCTTTTCTTTCTCTTTGAAATAAATTCTTGTTCAGATTGTTTAACTTGTGGCTTTAAGAATTCATTTGAAACTTCAACTGACTCAACTGATGCCATTTTTGAAATTTTTTCAATATTTTTAGCCTTAGTTTTTAAAGCAATTCCTGCAAATAGAAAATCATATTCATAGAATACTTCATAACTAATATCAGCCTTAGTTAATTCATCTTTAAAGGTATTAATTAAAGCTTTTGATTTTGCCTCTCTAGCTTTTCTACCTTCTGGAGTTTTTAAGCTAGAAAAATCTACTTCTGAATCTTCTTTTAAAACTACAATGTATGTTTTTTCCTCATTTTCATTAACTTTTGAGTTGTTTGTAGTTTTTGAAATTTTTGTTGCTGTATTAACTTTTTCATTAGCGAAAATAGCGCTTGTACTACTTAGTAATAATGAAAATGTTAATAACAGAGTCAAAAACCTTTTCTTCATAGAAAAATCCCCCTTGAATGTAAATTTGAGTATAGAATATACTACTTTATCAGTATAACATATTTGTTTAGTTTTGTATATACCATTTAAAGTGTTGTTTTTACTAAAACATTGAAATATAGACTACTTAAAAATTTTTTTGATTTACCTATTGACTTTTAATAGAAGTTTAATTTATAATAGTAGTAATCTAATTTCTATTATTTAAAATTTAATTTCTAAATGAAATTAGTTTAAATATATAAATAGAAATTTAATTTCTATAAGGAGGATGTAAAATGAGTTTTGGAAAAAAGATTAAAACATTGAGAGAAAAGAAAAATTTAACTCAAAAAGAACTTGCGAATCTTTTAGGAACTACTTCTAAAACTGTTAGTAATTATGAAGCAAAGGACCTAAGACCTAGAAAAATGGAAATGTATGAGAAACTTGCAAATATTTTTGAAGTAAATGTAAATTATTTACTTACTGACGAAGAATACTTTATTATAAATTCTGCAGAAAGTTTTGGAAATAAGGGTGCAAGAGATGCTCAAAGTTTAGTTGAATCTATGACTGGCCTTTTCGCAGGTGGAGAGCTTCCCGAAGAAGATAAAGATGTACTTTTTGAAGCTATTTCAGAAGCATATTGGCAATCCAAATTAAAGAATAAAAAATATGGAAAAAATAAAAAGTAGGTAAAAAAAAATGAGTAATAAATGGATTTACGACAAGGTTAATAGTCTTGTTAAGAAATATCAAACTAGAGATCCCGAAGAACTTATTAAACTACTCAATATTAATTTAATATATATGAATCCAACAAAGACCCTACTTGGTATGTATAGATTTATTTTCATACCAAATAATGTAGGAAGTCTTAAAAAGACTGTATTGGCTCACGAGCTGGGACATGATCAACTTCATAGACAAGAATGTATTAAAGGTGCAAGTTTTCATGAGAGTAGAATTTTCAATCCTACAAATATTTATGAAATGGAGGCTAATGTCTTTGCTGCTCATCTTTTAATTTCTGATGAAGACATTATTTCAATGATTAAATATGCTCAAAGTGATAGAGAGCTTGCTTATGAAATTGGAGTTGACTTAAATCTTTTAAATCTAAAAATTTCTGAAATGGCAAAGATGAATTTACTTGATATTAATCAACAAAATAGTTTTGTGCCTGATTCTACATTTTTAAAAGACTATAAGCCACTTGATGACGATTGGAATGATATTTAATTTTATAAGGAGGAGTTATGGGTTTAATAGATTATTCTAAAGAGCCCTGCTCAGACATTGCATTTATTGATATGAAGTCATTTTATGCGAGTGTAGAATGTGTTAAAAGAGGACTACATCCTCTTAATACCTCACTTTGTGTTATGAGTAGAGCAGATAATTCAAAAGGTCTAATACTTGCAAGTTCTCCTACTTTTAAAGAGGTTTTCGGTAAAAAAAATGTTGGAAGAAGTAGAGATCTTCCATTTGATATAAATACAAGAAAATTTAATTATGCAAATGCTTATAGACAAAATATTAAAATAACAAAAGAATATGTAAACTATATCGAAAAATGGGCTGCTAAAACTTTTATTGTTCCGCCTAGAATGGCTTTTTATATTGCAGAAAATTTAAAAATACAAAAAATTCTACAAAACTATGCAGGTAAAGACGAGATATATCCCTATTCTATTGATGAGGGCTTTATAGATTTAACTACCTCATTAGACTATTTTGTTTCGGATAAAAATATGAGTAGAAGAGAAAAATTAGATGTTATATCTTCAAAAATTCAAAATGAAATTTGGAAAGAAACGGGAATTTTTTCAACAGTTGGAATGAGTAATTCAAATCCCCTACTTGCAAAATTAGCTTTGGATAATGAAGCTAAGAAAAATAAAAATATGAGAGCTAATTGGTCTTATGAAGATGTTGAAACAAAGTTATGGAAAATAAAAAATTTAACGGATTTTTGGGGAATTGGAGAGAGAACAGCAAAAAGACTTGAAAAACTTCATATTAACTCGATAGAAGAATTGGCAAATGCAAATCCTGATAGATTAAAAAAAGAGTTTGGAATTATCGGTGTTCAGCTTTGGTTTCATGCAAATGGTGTCGATGAGAGTAAAGTTACAAAACCATATGTTCCACAGTCAAAAGGAATTGGAAATTCGCAAGTTCTTCCTAGAAATTACAATAGTCAATCAGAAATTGAAATTGTACTTCGAGAAATGTCTGAACAGGTTGCAACAAGACTTAGAAGAATAAATAAAAAAGCGACTGTAATTTCTATTCATATCGGTTTTAGTTATGATGAAGATTTAAAGTCGATTAATTCAAGTAAAAAAATTGCTCCAACAAAGAGTACAAAAGAGCTTACAAATCATATTTTATCCCTATTTAGAGAAAAATATAGAGGTGGCTCTGTGAGGAACATCGGTGTTAGATTTGATAAATTAACAGATAGAGATTATAAGATTTTAACCCTATTTGACGATATAAAAACAGTAGAAAGAAATACAAAATTAGAAAAAGCCATAGATGATATTAGAGATAAATTTGGCTATCTATCAATTCAAAAAGCAACAGCCTTAATGGAAGGCTCACGAGTTAAAGAAAGAAGTACCTTAATTGGTGGACATTGTGGAGGACTTGACGGAATTATATGATTAATCGTAGTTACTTGCCTTATAAATCAGCAAGAGAATATTTAGATAGAGGAATGGCTAAGTGGATGGGATTTTTCATTTCAGAACATTCAACTGCCCTCTCCAAAGAAGGAGATACCATTGACTTTACAAAAGCTATGGACGAAGAAGAAAAACTATTTTTCTTATCATGGGCATTTTTTAATAACAAAAAAATTTTACTATATACAAATTTACAAAAAGAGCCATATCTTGGGAAAATCTACGATATGACTAAGGAAAAACTATATCTTAATATGAAAAATAGAACACCTAACTTTTTGTATTCACAAATCTTAAAACTTACAGTTGCAGAGGTGATTGAAGATGAATAATATTGAAAAAAACAATGTCCAATTTGACTACTTTAGTAGTAATTATCAAAAATTTGAAGAAGACTTTTACAGATTTTCAGATATTAATATCCCTCTAACATTTCTAACTGACGATATACTAAGACTTATGGTAAAAACTAAAAAAAATTACTTTAGACTAAATGCCATAAATTCAAGAGATAAAAAAGATCATTACTTTATCTTTAAAGAACATACACATCTTGATAATACAAAAGTCTTAAGATATGAGTATATCGGACATAAATCTTCAATGTAAAAAAGCCCTTAAAATAGTATTTATTTTAAGGGCTTTTTGATTATTTAAGGGAGAATTTACGAAAAAAGCTTATTTATTTTTCACGTCTAGCTGTCAAACAAAGGTATTTCCACTTATACGTCATCTCGACTGTAGCGGAGCGGAATGGAGAGATCTCATACTTTTGTGTTA
>ERZ772998.324-NODE-324-length-11059-cov-7.59778_pt1 | contig 11059 bp, 9 predicted proteins | sample MGYA00580669_ERZ772998 | MGnify/ENA primary metagenome ERZ772998 (study PRJEB29015, sample SAMEA2738052) | human oral metagenome | biome: human oral; feature: human-associated habitat; material: saliva | place: China | collected 2226 ... | reverse complement strand
AGTCTATCTCTTATGTAGCTTGGCCAACATGGGACGAAAGCAAATTGGTTGAAGATGAAATTGAAATCGTAGTCCAAATCAAAGGAAAAGTCCGCGCCAAACTCATGGTCGCTAAAGACATTTCACGCGAGGAATTGCAAGAAGTTGCTCTCTCTGACGAAAAAGTCAAAGCAGAGATCGAAGGTAAAGAAATCGTGAAGGTGATTGCGGTACCGAACAAACTCGTTAATATTGTTGTGAAATAAAGAATGATAAGTCTCCAAAGTATTACTTTGGAGGCTTTTTAAGTTTAATATTTAGAGTGGAATAATTAGTCTGGAGTAAACCTTATTTTTATACAAGTTTGCCATTTGAAACTTTTAGGTAAATTAATATATAAAAAAATGATACTGTCAATTTAAATTAAAAATTACATTTTATTCAAAAATGCTTTTTTTTTTTTAGGAAATATATTTTAATAGATTAAAATAAAAACATTAAAGGAGATTTCTTATGGCTAAGAAAATCAAAGATGAAAACGGTAACGTTTATGTGAAAAAAACGCCTTTTTATAAAAAATGGTGGTTCATATTAATAATTGTGCTTATTGCATATGGTGCTATTAAAGGAGGAAATGGTAGCAATTCATCACAACAGTCAACTACAGCTAATTCAAGTGCTCAAGTAACAACATCAGAAGAAGCAGTTCAAACAAAGGCATCAGAAGAAACTAAAAATACAGAAGAGAAAACAACCAAGGCAGAGCATAAGATTGGAGAAATTGTCAAAGTTGGGGATGTTGAATATGTTGTGAATTCGAAATCCTTATCTCAAAATGTTGGTGGACAATATGGAAAAACTGCCAACGGTATTTATTTAATTGTGAATGTAACAGTAAAAAATACTGGTAAAAAATCTATAACAGTTACTGATGATTTCTTTAAACTCTTAAAAGGTGATACGGAGTATGCATCAGATGGTGCAGCTGGTTTATATGCAAATGAAGAAGCAAAATTCTTCTTATCAGAATTAAATCCTGAAAATAGCATCACAGGAAACGTGGTATTTGACTTAAGTAATGAGACTGCAAATGCCTCAGGTTTACAGTTACAAGTACAAACAGGTATTTGGGGAACTCAAAAAGGGAAAATCAGTCTAGATTGATAAAATAGTAAAAAATGCATAAGTTCAATTTTGTTGCATTGATTTTATGCATTTTTTGATTCATATTTACTTTTTTATGCTATTATTTTATAAAAATCAGTAAATGAGAATTCTGGTGAGGTAAAAAAATGATTTGTATTAGAAGTCAATAGTCAGCTGCTTTAGAAGACGTTTTACATCTCTATCAGGCAGTTGGTTGGACAAACTATACCAATCAGCCACAGATGTTGGAGCAGGCCTTGTCTCATTCGCTAACGACTTATCTTGCGCGTGATGGTGAGGAAATCGTTGGTTTAGTGCGTCTGGTTGGAGACGGTTTTTCATCCGTTTTTGTCCAGGATTTGATTGTTTTGCCTAGCTATCAGCGCCAAGGAATTGGTAGTAACTTGATGAAAGAAGCCTTAGCTGACTATAAGGATGCCTACCAAATACAACTAGCGACTGAACAGACAGAAAAAACCTTGGGTTTTTACCGTTCTCTGGGGTTTGAAACCTTATCTACTTATGATTGTACAGGAATGATTTGGGTGGATCGAAAAAAATTAAAATAATTCTTTTATCTTAAGTTAACTTTAAGTTTACTCATGTATCATGTAATCATTAAGTAAAGACCTCCTAACTTTATTTAATAGAAATCCTAAACTTTTCTTTTTCATAATAATCTCCCTAAAGAAGCCACCAAATCAGGTGGCTTTTTTTATGTTCAAATGCAGAAGTTTTAAGGTAGAATTGACCACATAATCATCCATTTCGACCACATAGCACCAAACTATATTTTTTCTTTTTCCTTTTTGTTAAACTGAAGGTGTAAAAAGGAGGAAGGAAATATGATTTTACAAGCAAAAGGCCTCACTAAGAACTATGGAGACCATACAGCAGTAAAAGATATAAATTTAGAGTTTAAAAAAGGAAGTTTTAACGCAATCTTAGGACCTAATGGGGCTGGCAAATCGACCACGATTTCAATGTTAATCGGACTTAAACGAGCAACTAATGGTCAAATCATCTATGCGCCCAATACTCGGATTGGAGTTGTTTTTCAAGCAAGTGTATTGGATGAAAAGTTGACGGTCAAAGAAAACCTAGCCATTCGCGCCCAGCAGTATAAGGGGATTAAAGGTGGTCGTGTGGAAGATTTAATCAATCAACTAGGGTTGACTGCTTTTCAGAAACAACTTTATGGAACTTTATCAGGAGGACAGAAACGTCGAGTTGACATTGCTCGGGCTCTCCTATCCAATCCCGATATTTTATTTCTAGATGAGCCTACGACTGGACTAGATATTCAGACTCGCAAATCCATTTGGGATTTATTGTATCGTCTACAAAGAGATGAAGGGATGACTATTATCTTAACGACTCATTATCTGGATGAAGCAGATGAGGCAGATCAACTTTATATTATAGATCATGGAAAGGTTATTGCCCAAGGTTCTGCTGCTGAAATTAAAAGTGAGTACGCTTCCAATCTTTTAAAAATTTGTTTTAAAGACAAGCAGGTGGAGAAATTCTTACCTAAAAATATGCCTGTGGAAAAGGAAAATGAGTTTGAGTATAGTCTTTATCCTAAGAGCCAATTGGAAGCTATTGATTATTTGACCCAAGTTCGTGAGAAGATTGCTAGCTTTGAATTTCGTCCAGGAACTATGGATGATGCCTTCATAGCCCTTACAGGAAGAGAGGTGCGCTAATGTTAGCCTTATTAAAACGTGATTTTTTGTTGTATTTTCGTAATCGTTCAGGAGTCTTTTTCTCATTACTGGGAGCTTTGATTTCCTTTCTACTCTATATCATTTTTTTGCAGAAAAATTTGATGGATGCCTGGTCCCAACTTCCTGATAATAAGAGCCTTTTAAATAACTGGCTGATGGGTGGAACCTTGGCTGTGACTGGGATTACAACCAGTTTTACAGCTTTGACCCAGATGGTACAAGACCGTGAAAATCAAGTGGATCAGGATCTCTTTTTGACAGATTTAGGGAGCTGGGGCTTGCAACTGTCTTATCTTATTAGTAGCCTTATCATTTCCTTTGTTATGCAAGCCTTTATGCTTATTGTTATGAGCCTTTATTTTCAAGAAATTCCAGCTATGAGTAAGCTATTTGAAATAAGTTTAATCATGCTGCTAAGTAGTCTCCTTTCAACATTGGTAAATGTACTCTTGATTTATCATTTCCAGTCAGTAGATAGTCTGGGTAAATTGGCTACCATTGTAGGTACAGCTTCAGGATTTTTAGTAGGAACTTATGTACCAATGGGAATTCTTCCTAACTTCGCTCAAGTTCTCATGAAGTGCACACCGGCTACCTATCTTGCTTCTCTCTATAGACAGGTCTTAATGAAGGAGCAATTAGAAACTACATTTATGGGGAATAGTAGCTTATTAGAAGAGTTTCAAGAAAAATTAGGAATCCGGCTTAATTGGCAGAACCTTTTAACAAAGGAAGAAACATACTTAATAGTGGTGAGTATCTGCCTCCTAACTTTTCTGCTTTGGCTGGTAGTAGTTAAAATCTCTAGCAAAAAAATAAAAATTATAGATTAAGTTAACTTTAAGTTTACTCATGTATCATGTAACCATTAAGTAAAGACCTCCTAACTTTATTTAATAGAAATCCTAACTTTTCTTTTTCATAATAATCTCCCTAAAGAAGCCACCAAATCAGGTGGCTTTTTTGTTTGAAAAAAATCTCCCTAGTGAGTTACTAAGGAGAGATTTGGTTAAGTTTCTTTTTTGAGTTGTTGGTTTCGATATTGTCTAGGAGTTAGTTGGAAGTGTTGTTTGAATTGTCGATTGAAGTTTGAGAGGTTGGTAAAACCGACCTGACTTGCTATTTCTTGAACACTTTGATTGGCCTGGACGAGCTTTTCACAAGCTTTTTCCAGGCGCAATCGTATGAGATAGTCCATACAGCTTGCCCCAGTGTGTTGTTTGAATATATTCATAAAGTGATTTTTGCTATATCCAAATGTTGAAGCAAGCTGATCAATTTGAATGGAGTCTGCATAGTGTTGCTCAAGATAGCTTATCATTTCTTTTAATTTTTGGTATTTTTGATAGGTATCATCCGTATAGTGCCGATTGACATACCTGTATTTAAAGAGAAGATAGAGAAATTCATATAGTTTGGATTTAAGGAGGAGATCGTAGTAAATACTCTGTTGTTCAAGGATAGAAAAGAGAGAAAAAAGACAATCGCGAATTGGTTCGTAAACATGGTCATTTGGTGAAACCCGAGGTGTGAGATAAAAATGGCCAGAGTATAGAGGTTGGATATAACGCTGGCTAAAGCTGTCTATTTGATTCCTACCTAGGAAATCTAGATGGATGCGAAAAACTGTAGAAATTTGTTCTTGGTTTTCAATAGCGTAGATAGCATGAGGAGATGTTGGCTGAATCAGAAAAATATCGCCTTCATGACTTTCAAAGCGCTCAGAGTTGATATAGAAGGTAGCAGTTCCTTTTTTGACATAGATAATCTCGAGTTCAGGATGCCAATGATAAATTGTATCAGCAGATTGCTTAGATAGAATTTGCTTTTCAAAATCATAGGGGAAACCAGATGGGTTATCTCGTAAAAGTCTTGATTGCTGAGCCATGATAAAACCTCCTGATAAGCTATTTCTAGTTTTATTATACAAAAAAAGGTCGGGACAAAAAATCCCGACCCTGATTTAGACTAGCAATGAGCATTTGGCGAGAACGTCTTTCTCTAACCTTTCTTCTTCATATAAAGGAAGTTTAGGAGAAGTCCGACAACTGCTAAAGCGATAGCGACGTAGAATGCGGCGCTGTAATTTCCATTGTTGGCTGATGCCATTTGAACCGCAACCTTAGGTGCAAAAAATGCAGCTAAAGAATATCCTGTGAAGACGATACCGTAGTTGACCCCCTGATTTGCAGGTCCGTAGTTCTCCATGACAATAGATGGGAATACTCCCATAACACCACCGAAGCAGATGCCAAGACCGATGATTCCTAGCGTAAAGCCAAATTGTCCAGGGACGATTGTTAGGGAGAAGAGTGCTAAAACGATGACTGAATAGATAATCAATAGAGTCTGAGAACGCCCAATTTTATCAGAGAGTGAGCCCCAGATAAAGCGACCACTTGAGTTCGCGATTGAATAAAGAGAGACATAGAGTGCTGCTGTTCCCGCAGAGAGTCCAAACATTGATTGACCAATTGGTGATGCTTGAGAGGCAATCATCAAACCAGAGAAAGCACCGACAAAGAACATGCTGATAATAATGTAAAATAGCGGACCTTGTAGCATTTCTTTCCAGTTTTTATTAGTAGGTCCTTGTTTAGTTTGTACGGGAGCTTTCCAACCGGCTGGTTGGTAGCCATTTGGTGCAGCCTTGATGAAGAAAATTGCAACGATAATAACAATAATATAGACTAGCCCAATTGTTCGAAAAGCAAAGAAGGCATCTTGTTTTTGAATGAGACTACTTGCAACTGGTGACGCGATAACTGCGGCGAATCCCATACCTCCTGTTAGAATTCCAGAAGCTAAACCACGCTTATCTGGGAAGAGGCGAAGAGAATTTGAGAGTGCTCCTGAATAGGCAAATCCTTGACCAAGACCTGCCATCAAACCATAGGTCAGATAGAGCATGGCTGGTGAACTAGCATAACCAGTTAGGAAAAAGCCACTAGCAAATAGAAGGGCACCAAGGGCGATTGTCCATTTTACATATCCCTTATCTACCAGATAACCTCCGAGAATCATAGGGATCGGTCCGATTGCTGAGTTGATTGCAAATGCAAGCATGATTTCGGACATTGACCATCCTGTTGAAGAACTGAGAGGCCCAGCGAAAACGGAAAAAGAATAGACAGCACCTGTACAGAGGAGAATAGCAGTTGATGCAGCTAAAACTTGCCAACGATTGAATGTCTCTTTCATAAGAAGACCCTCCTTTAACTTAATACATATTTTCACAAAGACTATAACATAGTTAAAAATGAGGGTCAATACTTTCACAGAAAATATTGTTAATTTTTTCACTAAGTTATACTAAGGTAAGATAAACTGATAGAATAACACAATGTTTTAGTGTCGTGAATGTCGAAAATAATTTAAAGTAGTATAATGAAAGTGAATAAAACAAAAAGGGAGGTAGCAAGATGAAATTAGTTGCTATCGTTGGAACAAACTCTGACCGCTCAACCAATCGGAAACTCTTGAAATTTATGCAAAAGCATTTTTCAGATAAAGCCGACATTGAGGTGTTAGAAATCAAACAATTGCCAGCATTTAACGAACCTGAGGACAAGCTAGCGCCAGCTGAAGTTCAAGTTTTTTCAGAAAAAATCCTTGCTGCAGATGGTGTGATTATCTCAACGCCTGAGTACGATCACACTATACCGGCACCCTTGGCTTCAGCCTTGGAATGGATTGCCTACACTAGTCGTGCTTTGATTAACAAACCAACGATGATTGTAGGAGCTTCACTTGGGTTGCTTGGAACATCTAGGGCTCAAGCGCACTTGCGCCAGATTCTTGATGCGCCTGAACTGAAAGCAAGAGTCATGCCAGGGACAGAATTTTTCCTAGGCCATTCTGAACAAGTGTTGGATGATGACTATCATTTGAACAATCCTGAAAAAGTCGCTGAGTTGGAAGAACATTTTGCAGAGTTCCAGAATTTTGTTGAACTAACAAAAGCCTTAGTTAAACCAGAAGATACAAACCGTAAGAAATCTTTCATCTGGGAAGAATGGTTGAAAGCATAAGCATTTCAAGAAAGGAGAACAATCCATGAAATTAGTAGCTATTGTTGGTACCAATGCCAAACAATCTTATAACCGTAGTTTGTTGCAATTTATGCAAAGACATTTTGCAACAAAAGCGGATATTGAGATTTTAGAAATTGCCGATGTACCGATGTTCAATGAAACCGATGATCAAACAGATACACCTGTTATTCAGAAGTTTAACCAAGCGATTTCGGAAGCAGACGGTGTGATTATTTCGACACCTGAGCACAATCATACAATTCCATCAAGTTTAAATAGTTTGCTCGAGTGGTTGTCTTTTAACATTCATCCACTAGATGGGAAGCCAACCATGATTGTAGGAGCGTCCTATGATGTTCAAGGTTCTTCGCGTGCCCAGCTTCATCTTCGTCAGATTCTTGATGCACCTGGGGTAAACGCAACAGTTATGCCAGGAAGTGAATTTTTACTTGGTCGAGCTCATCGAGCATTTGATGCAAATGGGGATTTGGTTGATGAACGAACAGTCGATTTCTTAGATAGCTGTTTCTATCGTTTTCTTCGCTTTGTATCCGTTGCAAACCAACTAAATCTTCCTGAAGAAATTCGCTTTGAACCAGGAACTTATCATGTTACAACTGAAGGACATAATGGTAAATTACCAATGGATGTCACAGTTTCTGAAGACCGTATTGAAAAGATTGAAATCGATTCTTCTGGAGAATCTTCAGGAATCGCAGATGTTGTCTTCACTCGTATTCCAGCAGAAATCATTGAAGGGCAAACCTTAAATGTTGATGCAGTATCAGGAGCTTCTGTGACTTCAAATGGTGTCTTGGATGGGGTTGCGCGTGCGGTCAAACAAGCGGGTGCAAATCCAGATGTTTTACGCAAACGTTCCAAAGCTCCATCTGCCTTGGATAAAGAAGATAAAACTTATCAGGCAGACGTGGTCATTGTCGGAGGTGGAGGAGCTGGTTTAGCTACGGCTGCAGCAGTCTTACAAGCTGGTAAGAAGCCAATTGTCGTAGAGAAATTCCCAGCAATTGGAGGAAATACTGTTCGTGCAGGTGGTCCAATGAATGCACCAGACCCAGCATGGCAAGGAACCTTCGCAGCTCATCCAGGTGAGGCAAATACTCTTCAAAAATTGATTGCAACAGATGAATCAACGATTGCCCCAGAATATTTAGAGGACTTTAGAGCCTTGAAAGCTGAGGTTGAACAGTATTTGCAGAACCCTAGCTATTTGTTTGATTCTACCTTGCTTTATCGTATTCAAACTTATATCGGTGGGAAACGAAAAGATCTACAAGGACATGAAATTCATGGTCAATATGATTTGGTTTCTGTATTAACCGAACGTGCCCTAGAGTCTGTTCGCTGGCTAGAAGACATCGGTGTTGAATTCGTACGTAACGAAGTAACAATGCCAGTTGGAGCTCTTTGGCGTCGTGGTCATAAGCCAGTTCAGCCACTGGGTTATGCCTTTATCTCGGTTCTACAAAAATATGTTCTAGAGAATGGAGGCACAATTTTGACTGACTCTCCAGTCAAAGAATTGCTTGTAGAAGAAGGAGCTGTCAAGGGTGTCAGAGCAGAAGGTCGAAACGGTCAAACCATCATCGTTCATGCAGATGCCGTTGTTCTAGCTTCTGGAGGATTTGGTGCCAATACCAAGATGTTACAAAAATACAATACCTACTGGACTGAAATTGCGGATGATATTGCCACATCTAATACACCAGCTGTAACAGGGGATGGAATTGTCTTGGGTCAAAGTGTAGGTGCAGATCTAGTGGGTATGGGCTTTAGCCAAATGATGCCAGTATCCGATCCAGTAACAGGAGCCCTCTTCTCAGGACTTCAAGTTCCTCCAGCTAACTTCATCATGGTAAATACTGAAGGGAAGCGATTTGTGGATGAGTACGGTAGTCGAGACAAACTATCTCAAGCAGCGATTGATAATGGAGGCTTGTTCTACTTGATTGCGGATGACCGCATCAAGGCAACAGCCTACAACACTAGCCAAGAAAAAATCGATGCTCAAGTCAAAGCAGGCACTCTCTACCGTGCAGATACGATAGAAGAGTTGGCTGTTCAGATTGGTATGGATCCACAAGTTTTAGCAGATACAATCAAGAAGTATAACTCTTATGTGGATGCAGGATTTGACCCTGAATTTAATAAAGGTAGTTTTGATCTCAAGTGTGAGGTCGCACCATTTTATGCAACACCAAGAAAACCAGCTGTTCACCATACAATGGGTGGACTCAAGATTGATACTTCAACACATGTTTTAAATGAAAAAGGTCAGATTATCCCTGGTTTGTATGCTGCCGGAGAAGTCGCAGGAGGACTCCATGCAGGTAACCGTCTAGGAGGAAATTCGCTTACGGACATCTTTACTTTTGGACGTATTGCAGGTCAAACAGCTGTTCAAGAAAATTGTTAATAATGGATTTAAAATCTTAAGCTAATTTTAAGTATTATCTTATATCATATAGTTATTAAATAAAGACCTCCTAACTTTATTTAATAGAAATCCTAAACTTTTCTTTTTCATAATAATCTCCCTAAAGAAGCCACCAAATCAGGTGGCTTTTTTGTTTGTAGGCTGGATTTTTGCTATAATAGGAACATGAGTAGAATTTTAGATAATGAAATCATGGGTGATGAGGAGTTGGTAGAACGTACCCTCCGTCCCCAATATTTACGTGAATATATCGGTCAGGACAAGGTCAAGGATCAGCTTCAAATCTTTATCGAGGCAGCAAAAATGCGTGATGAGGCGCTGGACCATGTTCTTTTGTTTGGCCCTCCAGGTCTCGGGAAAACAACCATGGCTTTTGTCATTGCCAATGAACTGGGAGTCAATCTCAAGCAGACGTCTGGTCCCGTTATCGAAAAAGCCGGTGATCTGGTAGCGATTTTAAATGATTTGGAGCCGGGAGATGTCCTTTTTATCGACGAGATTCATCGCTTGCCCATGTCGGTGGAAGAGGTGCTTTATAGTGCCATGGAGGACTTCTACATTGATATCATGATTGGGGCTGGTGAAGGCAGTCGCAGTGTTCATCTAGACTTGCCACCTTTTACCTTGATTGGTGCAACGACCCGTGCGGGTATGCTCTCAAATCCTCTGCGAGCACGTTTTGGGATTACAGGTCATATGGAATACTATGCCCACGCTGACTTGACAGAGATTGTTGAGCGGACGGCAGATATTTTTGAGATGGAAATCACCCATGAGGCAGCTGCTGAGCTGGCCTTGCGTAGTCGAGGAACTCCCCGTATCGCTAATCGCCTCCTCAAGCGCGTGCGCGATTTTGCGCAGATTATGGGGGATGGATTAATCGATGATGTCATTACGGATAAGGCCTTGACCATGCTAGATGTAGACCGTGAAGGGTTGGACTATGTGGACCAGAAAATCCTTCGTACCATGATTGAGATGTATGGTGGTGGTCCTGTCGGTCTAGGAACTCTTTCTGTGAATATCGCTGAAGAGCGTGAGACGGTTGAGGATATGTATGAACCCTACCTCATCCAAAAAGGCTTTATCATGCGAACTCGTTCAGGACGAGTTGCGACAGTCAAGGCTTATGAGCATTTGGGCTATGAGTATAATGAAAAATGAGCAAGAAATCCTAGATAGTGTTAGAGAAAATCCTGATATGATGACCATTCTGACCATCATCCGTAACCTTGGTCTGAAAGATTCTTGGTTGGCTGCAGGTTCAGTTAGAAATTTTATCTGGAATCTCTTGTCAGACAAATCGCCTTTTGACCGTGAAACGGATGTGGACGTCATTTTCTTTGATCCAGATATTTCTTATGAGGAAACAGTATCCCTAGAGAAAAAGCTGAGAGAAGATTTCCCTCAGTATCAGTGGGAGTTGAAAAATCAGGTCTATATGCATCTGCACAGTCCCCACACAGCGCCTTACACGAGTTCTCGTGATTCCATGAGTAAGTATCCTGAGCGCTGTACGGCGATAGGCCTTCGCTTGCATGCCGATGCAACTTTAGAGCCCTTTGCGCCCTATGGTCTAGAGGATATTTTAAAGTTTCAAGTTTCCCCAACTCCTCATTTTTTAGAGAATGAGGACCGAATGAAGCTCTATCAAGAACGCTTGTCCAAGAAAAATTGGCAAGAAAAATGGAAAAATCTCACTTTCTCAAAAAACT
>ERZ772998.318-NODE-318-length-11139-cov-10.9128_pt1 | contig 11139 bp, 6 predicted proteins | sample MGYA00580669_ERZ772998 | MGnify/ENA primary metagenome ERZ772998 (study PRJEB29015, sample SAMEA2738052) | human oral metagenome | biome: human oral; feature: human-associated habitat; material: saliva | place: China | collected 2226 ... | reverse complement strand
ATATCGGGGAGCTGGGCGTGCGATGCCTTAGCACTCTAAATCGAGGACAGGGCTCTCCCACAACAGTCTCCTATGAGGAGTGCTTCAAATCACTGACCAATAGTGGTTACTATTCCTCCCCTCCTGCAGGGGGCGGTCAGCACAGGTGTATGACACGCCTCAGATGATTAGTAAAAGGGTTGTATACATTGTAATCGCCATAGCCCTTACTCGGGTGGTGGGTGAAGCGTCCTGGCGAGGTGGAGGGTTGTGCTCTTTGTGTGTGGCGAAACGTACTCTCGATGAATATACGCTGTCTATCTCCAGATAGAGAGGCTTCACTATTGTTTGTTAATATTTTTATATCTTTGTAATGTTTAAACAGGTGAGGTGGCTTCCCTTTAGAGGGAGGATCCATTGAGTCTACGACCCACTGAATCTAATGCCATCTTGCTCATGGAGGGCTATTTACGAAGCCTTAGTATACAGCTTCAGCCCTCGTCAGGACAAGTAACATAACAACCCCTAAAATAGAATGTATATGAAGAAACTTTCTTTGGTTCTTTGCGCTACGATGCTTGCTGGCATTGGTAGCAAGGCTATGGCTCAGGTACAGGATGTTAGCTTCACGGTCGCACCCGTAGTAGGCTACACCCACTGGGACAGCAAGCTTAACCTCGGTGACTCACCCTTCTGGGGTGTGCGCGCTGGCTTCGGCTTCGGCCCCCTCGTTGAGATCCGCGGGATCTATGAGCGTAGCTTTGACCTCAAGGGCAAGCTCAAGAACAATTCCTCGACTCCCTCATGGCTCCTCAACTGGGCTGACAAGCTCGAAGACTCCAACGTAGACATCACGCGCTACGGTGGTGAACTCAAGTTCAACCTCTGGTCTAACTCCTTCATCACGCCTTACCTCACCGCTGGTGGTGGTATCATGGAACTCGGCTACAAGGCTACGCCCGTCGGTGGCACGGCTACGAGCTACAAGGAAAAGCAGATCTACGGCGCTGGTGGTGTCGGTCTGAAGTTCAACATGGGCCGTCGCGTATCCCTCTCGCTCGAAGGCAAGGACCTTATCTTCAACGTCAATCCAAGCAACCGCTACCTCGCTTCTGCCGCTAACGGTGGTGACCAGCTCCACAACTGGACGGGTCAGGCTTCGCTTGACATCTACTTCGGTGGCACGAACTACGACTCTGGCGATGCGATCTCTCGTGCGTACCGTAACATGTACTCCGATGGCTTCCGTGGCGTCAAGTTCGTCCTCGAGCCCGGTATCGCTTATGTAGACTACCCCGCTGCTTCGGGCCTTCAGCCTCAGTGGTTCCTCGGTGGTTCTGCAGGGTTTGACTTCTCGTCGATCTTCGGTATCCGCGGGTTCTACTACTCAGCTACGAAGACTCCTGGTACGCTCGACTTCAACCTGAACAACGAGCTCCGCATGTACGGGGGTAACTTCATCGCTCGTCTGAACATGCCTCGCGGTCTGACGCCTTACCTCAACCTCGGTGCTGGTTATCGCGAAGTCACGGGTAAGTTCACGCCTACCATCACGGGTGCTACGCCTAAGAGCGGCCTCTTCCTCTTCGGTGGTGGTGGTCTTGAGATCCCCCTCTTCAAGTATGTCGCTCTCTATGGTAGCATCAACGCTATGCTGAGCGAGCAGGAAAATCCTGCTATCACGAGTGTCACCGACCCTGCTGACGTGAAGGTCAACGCCTTCTACCAGGCTGGTGTCCGCTTCAACTTCGGTCGCTCTAACCGCGACGGTCGTGAGCTCTACCAGAGCTACAGCGATGCTCAGACGCGCTCTGAAGTCGCTCGCCTGCAGGAATCCAACCTCGAGGAAATGAACGCTCTGCGTGCAGACTACGACGCTCGTATCAAGAAGCTCAACGCTCAGCGTGCTGACTACGACGCTCGTATCAAGAAGCTCAACGAAGAGCTGGCTGATGCTGTCTCTCGCCGCGATACCGTCACGGTGACCCGCGTACTGCGTGAGAAGAGCGAAGTAGCTGACCGCATCACGGACGTCGACAACCAGACGGCTCAGGTCGCTACGCAGAAGCCTCAGGTCGCTCAGCAGGGCCGTACGGTCACGCTGACCAAGGCTCAGTTCGACGCTCTCGTCAACCAGGTCGTCAGCGACCTCAAGCGTGAGAAGGGCTCACAGGTATCTGTATCTGATGTCACGGGTAGCAACCTCTCTGACCTCGATAAGATCCTCCTCTTGAACGCTCTCTATCGTAGCCCCTACGCTGCTCCTAACTTCCTCGGCCAGCCCGTACAGGCTCAGCCTCAGGTACAGCCCCAGCAGCTGCAGAGCCAGGACTCCTCTAAGGCAGACCCCAACATCGCTCTCGTCAAGCGCCTCGACCAGGTCATCGACCGCCTCGACGCTATCAACACGACTCAGGCTCAGCAGATCGCTGGTGCTCAGCAGTCGGGTAAGTCCAGCGATGACATCCGCCTCATCGAGCAGTATCTGCAGAATGAGCAGAACCGTCGTGACCGCATCATCGTCGCTGGTCAGAACGAGAAGGATGAAGTCTACGCTAAGGAAGTCAAGGTAGAGCCTGCTAAGGAAACGCTGAAGTTCAACCGTGCTGCCCTCTTCGTAGGTCCTAACTTCGGTGATCAGTTCGCTCTCAACGTAGGCGCTCGCGGCTACATGCAGATCCTCGACTCTCAGTTCGACTTCGCCCCCGATGTCTATGTATCTCTCGGTAAGAAGACGGGCTTTGGTCTGAACGCTAACGTCCTCTACAACCTGCCTACCTTCCTCGACGGGGCTATCACGCCTTACCTCGGTGTCGGTCTGGGTGTCAATAGCATCGGTGGTCTATCACGCTTCCTCCCCAACTTTGTCGTCGGTACGTCCCTCGGCAACGTCCTCGGTGGTCGTGTCTTCGTTGACTACACCGCTCGTGGTGCCTTCCGCAACAACCAGCTGGCTGTAGGCTATCGCTTCAACTTCTAAGAGACATGCGTCCTATGAAGTCCCTCCTCCTTGCTCTCTCCCTCTTCTCTGTTAGCTCTGTCGCCTTGGCACAGAGCGCAGGGCAGAGTGCGAGTCAGCCTCTCACTGCTGCCGACACGCTCATCACCCTCTCTGAGGAAGATCTGATGCGTGCCGTGCGTGCTGTCGCCGAAGCCCGTATCGCATCGGAGAGCCAGCAGCAGACCAAGCAGACGACCTACGGCCTCACGGCCGAAGACCTCCGTCTGGTGAAGCTGCAGATGCTCCTCAGTGCCCTCGGTCTCGGTGGTGTAGCACCCGTCCAGCAGCCCATGCCCTACGCACCTGCTGGTAGCGTGAACTATACCTACGCACCCCAAGCTGCGCCCCAGGTACAGCCTCAGGTGAGCAATAGCCGTCTCGATCGCCTCGAGCAGCTGATGCTCCTCCTCCTGCAGCGCCGTGACTCGGACCGCGATGCTATCGTCCTGCCCGCTCGCTCTAAGGGCCAGAAGCAGACGGTCATCCAGCAGCCCGTCGTAGATAATAGCTCAAGCGACTCGCTCCTGCGCGAGCTCCAGCAGGAGCTCGCTGCCCTGCGTGCCGCTCAGCAGGCTCAGCCCGCACAGCAGCCCCAGGTGATCATCCAGCAGCCCGCTCCTACGGTCATCCAGCAGCCCCTGCAGCCCGAGGTGCAGACGAAGACAGAGGTCCGCACGGACACGGTCGTCGTCTCCTACTTCAAGCGTCAGGTCTTCTTCCCCGTAGGTAAGAGTGATCTGCTTCCCGAAGCACGCCTCGCTCTCAACGAAGTCTATCGCGTCCTCGCAGGCGATCCCGATATGAAGCTCTACCTCACGGGCTACGCTTCTCCCGAAGGGAATCCCCTCGTGAACGAGCGTCTCTCGCAGCGTCGTAGTCAGGCTGTCCTCGACTACCTCATCGCTTGCGGTGTATCGCCTGATCGCCTCATCAGCATCGCTGGTGGCGTCGACCGCAATACCGACCTCAAGAGCAGCGCTCGCCGTGTCGACATTGAGCTGAAGAAGTAAGCCCATCGGCACGCTATCCACATAGCAAGAAGCCCCATCTATCCCGCTGATAGATGGGGCTTTTTCGTTATCTTTGAGGAGAATATGCCCTGCAGGTGAGTGCTAAGGCATCTCGTCTATAGGGGGCTATCCTCCCAAGTTTCATTTATCGCCCATGCTTCATCAGACACGCTCGCTCCTGGCGGGCCTCCTGCTCAGCCTCGTACTGGTAGGCTGCTCCTCGGCGGGTCTTGGTCGCTCAAAGAACCTTGACCCGATCGACTATGTAGACCCCTACATAGGGAATATTAGCCATCTCCTTGTGCCCACCTTCCCCACAGTGCATCTGCCTAATGGGATGATGCGTGTGCACCCGCAGCGCACGGACTATGCTTCTGAGCAGATCGCAGGTCTGCCGGTGATCCTGACGTCGCACCGTGGCGTATCGGCCTTCGCTATCAGCCCGCTGAGTGCGCTCAGCGATAGCCTCCCCGAGGTGTCACGCTATAGCTACGATAGTGAGAGCGTCCGTCCCTACCTCTATGAGGTGACCTTGCTGGAGCCTGAGGTGCGTGTGCGCTATGCTCCCTCGTACCGCAGTGCTATCTATCAGTTCAACTTCGAGCGGGCTAAGGCAGGCCATCACCTTGTCTTCTCCACGCCCGACGGGGAGCTCGTCGCTTCGGGGAAGAATCTCTTCGGCTACCAGCAGCTCGAGGACTCTACGCGTGTCTACCTCTATGCCGAGATGGATGCTGAGCCCACGGAGCGCCTCGTGCGTGATACCCTCACGGGCCGCCTCGCGACGGTCGATGGCGTGGCACGTGGCAATACCCTCTGCCTCTCCTTCGCTAAGCAGGGCGTGACCCTCCGCTACGGCGTGTCGTACATCAGCGTCGAGCAGGCTAAGCGCAACGTCGAGCAGGAGATCCAGTCCTTCGAGGTCAATCTCGTGGCTAAGTACGGGCGCAACGAGTGGTCTAAGGCGCTCGATAAGGTCGAGATCGAGGGCGGTACTCCCGAGGAGCGCCGTGTCTTCTACACCTCACTCTATCGCACCTATGAGCGTATGATCTGCCTCTCGGAGGACGGTCGCTACTGGAGTGGCTTCGACAAGAAGGTCCACGATGACGAGGGCGTACCCTTCTACACCGACGACTGGCTGTGGGATACCTACCGCGCTACGCACCCCTTACGTATCCTCCTCGATCCCGTGAAGGAGCAGCAGATGCTCACGAGCTACCTCCGTATGGCCGAGCAGAGCCCCGAGGGATGGCTGCCTACCTTCCCCGAAGTCACGGGCGATACGCACCGTATGAACGGCTCGCACACCATCGCTACCTTCGCTGATGCCTATGCTAAGGGTCTCTCGGGCTTCAACCTCAGCGCCGCTTATCAGGCCTCGAAGAAGACCCTTGCCGAGAAGTCTTACCTGCCCTGGACGCGCCGTCCTAAGGGTGAGCTCTCTGAGTTCATGGATCGCGAAGGCTACTTCCCTGGTCTGGATATCGGGGAGAAGGAGACCGTCCCCGAGGTGACGCTGTGGGAGAAGCGCCAGAGTGTCGCCGTCAGCCTCGCTGCTGCCTACGACTACTGGTGTCTGTCGCAGCTGGCGAAGTTCTCCGGCCACGACGTGGAGAGTGCGGACTATCTGCGTCGCTCCTACGACTACCGCAAGCTCTTCAACTACGATACGGGCTTCTTCCACCCCAAGAATAAGAAGGGTCGCTTCATCGAGCCCTTCAACTATGAGCTCTCTGGTGGCCTCGGTGCACGTGACTACTACGATGAGAACAATGCCTACACCTACCGCTGGGACGTACAGCACAACCCCGCTGACCTCATCTATCTGATGGGCGGTCGCGAGCGCTTCATCGAGCGTCTGGACGAGACCCTGCGCACACCACTCAGCATGTCGAAGTGGGAGTTCTACAGCAAGCTCCCCGACCAGACGGGGAACGTCGGGCAGTTCGCTATGTCGAACGAGCCCAGCCTCCATATCCCCTATCTCTACAACTACGCTGGCGCTCCCTGGCGCACACAGCGTCTGGTGCGTAAGCTCATCGACACGTGGTTCCGTGGTGACCTGATGGGTATGCCTGGTGACGAAGACGGTGGCGGTATGACGGCCTTCGTGGTCTTCTCTATGATGGGTATCTACCCCGTGACCCCTGGTATACCTGTGTACAACATCGGTACGCCCTTCTTCTCCAAGGTGACACTGCGTCTGGCTTCGGGTCGCACCTTCGTCATCGAGGCGGAAGGCGCTTCCTCGGAGAACAAGTACATCCAGAAGGCTACGCTCAACGGCAAGCCCCTCGATCGCCCCTGGATCCGCCACAGCGATCTGGCTGCCGGTGGCAAGCTCGTCTTCACCATGGGCTCTCGCCCCAACAAGAGCTGGGGTGCGACTACGCCTCCTCCCTCTGCTGAGCGCGTCGAGCTGACGGAATAGTCCGCACACCGCTCTTAAAAAGTCATACCGCTCCCCCGCCTCGTGCTGCAGCTGCACGGGGTGGGGGAGCGGTCGTTTATTCGCCTCACTCACACGCTGCTCCGTGCGCGAGAAGGCGTAACTCAGAATGCCCCTTCGGGAGGTCATTGGATGAACCAGTACTGGTCGACGAAGTGACCAGTACTGGTAACTAATATCGACCAGTACTGCTTCGCATCGTGACCACTACTGGTCCGATCGCTGACCAGTAGTGGTTCGCCTACCGACCAATATGGGTTCGTGCCACCCTTCACTATAAGGATGGAGAATGCGGCTCCCAAGCGTGACGAATAGAGATACGAAAGCGGGCTCAGATGACTATCATCTGAGCCCGCTTTATCGTGTCGTGTAAATGCTATGCCTTCGTGGAGGCCTTCGCCTGATGCTCCTCGAGGAGGCGCGTCAGCGTGACGAAGTCCTCGACACCGAGCTGCTCGGGGCGCTTGGAGAAGATCTCCGCCGTGTAGCCCGTGTAGTCGGCTCCGAAGAGTGGCTTGAGTGAGTTGCGCAGGGTCTTGCGACGCTGGTTGAAGCCCGTCTTGATGACCTGCTTGAAGAGGGCTTCGGAGCAGCCGAGGTCGGTGCGCTCATTGCGGATGAGGCGGATGACGCCGCTCTTGACCTTGGGGGGCGGGTTGAAGACGTGCTCATCGACGGTGAAGAGGTACTCCACATCATACCACGCCTGCAGGAGGACGCTCAGGATGCCGTAGTCCTTGTTGCCTGGAGGGGACGCCAGACGCTGGGCGACCTCACGCTGGAGCATACCAGCGCAGCAAGGGATGCGCTCGCGGTAGTCGAGCATACGGAAGAAGATCTGCGAGGAGATGTTGTAGGGGTAGTTGCCGATGAGGGCGAAGGGGGCGTCGCCAGGGAAGTAGTCTTCGATGGGGATCTTGAGGAAGTCGCCCTCGATGATACGCCCCTCGAGCGCGGGGAAATGTGCCTTGAGGTAGGCTACCGACTCGGTGTCGATCTCGATGACGTGCGTGTCGTAGCCCTTCTCTAGGAGGAATTGGGTCAGTACTCCCATGCCAGGACCGATCTCAAGTACGGGCAGATCGCGGTAGCTGGAGATGCTGTCGGCGATGCGCTCGGCGATAGAGAGATCGGTGAGAAAATGTTGGCCTAATGCCTTCTTGGCTTTAACTTGCTGCATGGGAGATAACTAAAAACTTATTACATTTGCTATACTAAAGTAGTACAATTTATTAAGAGCTATTAGAGTACACTCCCTTGCGTGGTGCCGAGCCTCGAGCTTTGCCCGCCTCTCGAGTGGGTGTGTGTCGAATGAAGATCCATCCTACCCTTAAGTCCATTCTCTGGATTGTAGTCCCACTGCTCCTCGGTGGGTTGGGCTTCTATGGCCTCTATCGTGATACCGACTGGCACGAGCTGCAGGAGACCCTCCGTACGGGGGTCAACTATCCCATCCTCCTTTTCAGCCTCCTCTTTGGACTCATGAGCAACCTCTGCCGAGGCTTGCGCTGGGAGCTCCTTGTGCGCCCGCTCACCGCTGGCGAAGCACCTCCACGGCGCATCAATGCCGTCTGCACGGTGCTCGGCTCCTATACGGTGAACATGGGGATACCTCGCTCGGGCGAGGTATGGCGCTGCGTCGAGATGGAGCGCCGTGAGGACATCCCCTTCGCTGGGCTCTTCGGTACGCTCATCGTCGACCGCCTGACGGACGTGACGATGCTGGGGCTGATCCTCCTCGGGATTATCCTGAGCTCGACGGACTTCTTCATCGGTTACTTTGCTTCCCACCCCGAGCTGGAGGCCTCACTTCGCGCCTTCATCTACTCCCCGTGGTCGGTGGTGCTGGTGGTGGTCGGGTTGCTCGCTCTTGGAGGCTTCATCTGGCTCCTGCGCTATCGCCGTGGGAGCCGTATCGCACAGTTCTTCCTGCATATCTGGGACGGGATGATGAGCATCCGCTATATGCCACATCGCGGGCGCTTCCTCCTCCTGACGCTCCTCATCTGGATCGGGTACTTCTGCTACTTCTACTTCGCGCTCTTCGCCTTCGAGGCTACGCGCGACCTTCCCCTCTCCGTGGCAAGCATCGCCTTCGCCATGAGTAGTATGTCGGTCATCGTGCCCGTCCAGGCGGGTATGGGGGCGTGGCATGCTGCGGTCATCATCACCTTCACTACCTTTGGTATGGCTGCCCAGCCTGCGAAGGACTTCGCCCTCATCGTGCACACGGCGCAGACGCTGTGGATCACGCTCGTGGGCCTCATCGCGATCATCGCTCTTCCCATCATCAATAGACACTACACGCGCAGACGCACCGCACCAGCTGCGAGCGTGCGCTGAGCATAACTATCCATTATTCATCTTAAGAACGAATCGACTATGGCTGCTGAAATCAAGACCCTGTCTCCCGCTCACGTGTGGAGCTACTTCTATGATCTCACACAGATCCCCCGCCCGACGTTCCACACTGAGGCGGTCCAAGAGTACCTCCTTGCTCTGGCAAAGCGTCTGAACCTCGAGGCTCAGCATGATGCTACGGGCAATATACTCATCCGCAAGCCTGCTACTCCTGGCCTCGAAGGACGCCCCGTGGTGACCCTGCAGGCCCACATCGATATGGTGCCCCAGAAGAATAGCCACATCGAGCATGACTTCACCAAGGACCCTATCGATGCCTACATCGATGGCGAGTGGGTGACGGCACGTGATACGACGCTCGGCGCAGACAATGGTATCGGCGCAGCCTATATGATGGCCGTTCTCTCCGACGATACCCTCAAGCACGGCCCCCTCGAAGCCCTCTTCACCGTAGACGAAGAGGTCGGTATGGTCGGTGCCAACGGCCTACAGCCTGGCTTCTCTAAGGGAGATATCCTCATCAACCTCGACAGCGAGGATGAAGGTCTTCTCTTCGCTGGCTGCGCAGGTGGCTTGGACGTCAACGTCAAGCTCGAGTACAAGGATCAGGAGCCTACGCCCGAAGGGGATATCGCTGTGCGCATCAGCCTGACGGGTCTGCGCGGTGGTCACTCGGGTATGGATATCATCCTCGGCCGTGCCAACGCTAATAAGCAGCTCGTGCGCTTCCTCAAGGAGGCTATCGCCAGCTACGGTGCTCGCCTCGTACATCTCGAAGGGGGCTCAGCTCGCAATGCGATCCCTCGCGAAGCCTTCGCGCTCGTGACCATCCCCGAAGCAGAGGCTGACGGCCTGTGGGAGTTCGCTTCGGACTTCCTCGACACCCTGCAGACGGAGTATAAGAATATCGAGGACGGCATCAGCCTCAGCCTCGAGCGCACGGATCTACCGAAGACGGTCATCCCCGAAGAGATCCAGGACGGCGTCATCGGCGCCCTCGATGCGTGCATCAATGGCGTGCAGAGCATGCTCACTGACTTCCCCGGCATCGTAGAGTCCTCTACGAATATGGCGAAGATCTTCGTCGGCGACGGTACCTTCACCGCTACCTTCATGCTGCGTAGCTCCTCGGAGAGCCGCAAGGAGTACGTCGCTTCTCAGATCGAGAGTGCGATGAATCTGGCCGGTGCTGAGGTCGAGTTCGCAGGTGCTTATAACGGCTGGGCGCCCAACGCTGCCTCTGCCGTCCTCAAGACGATGCGCCGTGCTTACGAAGAGGTCACGGGTAAGTCCCCCGAGATCACCGTCGTCCACGCAGGGCTGGAGTGTGGTATCATCCAGGGCGTCATGCCTGATATGGATATGATCTCCATCGGTCCAGACCTTCGCTCGCCCCACTCTCCCGACGAGAAGGTGCACATCGCCTCTGTCGAGCGCACCTGGAAGGTCCTCGTCAAGGCGCTGGAGCTGATTTAATTCGCATACCAAGACCCTAAGTATATCATCACAAGAAGAATTTAGTAAATGAGTAAGACAGCTTATGTATTCCCTGGCCAAGGCGCCCAGTTCGTGGGTATGGGGAAGGAGCTTTATGAGAATCATCCCTTAGCCAAGGAGCTCTTTGAGAAGGCTAACGATATCCTCGGATTCCGCATCACGGACATTATGTTCGCTGGTACGGACGAAGAGCTCAAGCAGACGAAGGTCACGCAGCCCGCGGTCTTCCTGCACTCCGTCATCCGTGCGCTCTGCCTCGGTGACGAATTCCAGCCCGATATGGTCGCTGGTCACTCTCTCGGTGAGTTCTCCGCACTTGTCGCTGCTGGTGCGCTGAGCTTCGAAGACGGTCTGCGTCTCGTCTCCAAGCGTGCTCTGGCTATGCAGGAGGCTTGCGAAGCTAACCCTGGTACGATGGCGGCTATCCTCGGTCTGCCCGATGAGAAGGTCGTCGAGATCCTCAAGACCATCGAGGGTGGGGTAGTCATCGCTGCCAACTTCAACTGCCCTGGTCAGCTCGTCATCTCGGGTGATGTCGACGCTGTCGACCGCGCTTGCGAAGCCCTCAAGGAAGCTGGTGCTAAGCGTGCTCTGCGCCTCAACGTCGGTGGTGCCTTCCACTCACCTCTGATGGAGCCTGCACGCGTCGCGCTCGCCGAAGCTATCGAGGCTACGGAGTTCCATAGCCCCCGCTGCCCCATCTATCAGAATGTACCTGCCCACGCTGTCAACTGCACGCACGGCATCAAGAAGAATCTCATCGCTCAGCTGACGGCTCCCGTACGCTGGACGGAGAGCGTACAGGCTATGGTCGCTGACGGTGCTACGCGCTTCGTCGA
>ERZ772998.315-NODE-315-length-11192-cov-11.184_pt1 | contig 11192 bp, 7 predicted proteins | sample MGYA00580669_ERZ772998 | MGnify/ENA primary metagenome ERZ772998 (study PRJEB29015, sample SAMEA2738052) | human oral metagenome | biome: human oral; feature: human-associated habitat; material: saliva | place: China | collected 2226 ... | reverse complement strand
GCAGACCTTCCCCAACCAACCTGTGGTGCTGATACTTGCCAGTCACCTCGCTTACTTCGCCCTGCCCGTGATGCTCACAGCTCTTAGCAAGGCTTGGGGGACGACAGATTTATTTATGCGACGTGCGCACGGCCCCGTTGGGAGTGCTCTGATGTGGCTCGGCGGGATATCGCTTGAGACCTATCTCCTGCACATGTCGTTCGTGAACTTCTTTAGGAGCCCAGTCATCTATATTCAGTCGCCACTACTCTACCTTGTCGTGGTTTATACCGCCACTATATTCGGCGCCTATCTTATAGCTCGCTATCTCCGCGTTTTGGTGCGCGCTTGAAGCATACCTTATTTCTGCTCCCTTCCCCTCTTTTTTGTCGTTGCTACAGCGATGTGGTTAGCTATGTATAGGTAGTTGACCACATAGCTCCGTGTCTATTTTGCGTGGTTTATACCTACTATGAGGTATATGCAGTGGTAGGATTATGCCTTTTTTTCGCTAATGTTAGTACGGCATATACCTAATTAAGCTATCTTTGTACCGTGCAGCGCGTGAAGAGGTGCGTCCCGACATAGCTATGGGGTGCTTCAATGCTCTGCACGATAGCAATATATCTCCACAAGAAGGCAATAACATAGAATCAATTAAATAGCAACTTTATGTCGTGGTTAATTAAATCTTCGATCGGGCGTAAGCTGGTCATGAGCATCTCAGGCCTCGCGCTTATCCTGTTCCTGACCTTCCACATGTCGATGAACCTTGTGGCGCTCTTCTCAGAAGAAGCCTACAACGCCGTGTGTGAGTTCCTCGGGGCTAACTGGTATGCCCTGGTCGCTTCGATGGGGCTGGCAGTCCTCTTCATCGTCCACATCGTCTATGCCTTCATCCTGACGCTTCAGAATCGCAAGGCTCGCGGTAACGACCGCTATGATGTCGTCGACAAGCCTAAGGGTGTCGAGTGGGCGTCGCAGAACATGATGGCTCTCGGTGTCATCATCGTCCTCGGGATCTTCCTGCACCTCTTCAACTTCTGGGCTAAGATGCAGCTCGCAGAGATCATCGGTCAGCATGACCTCGGTATCGATGGCGTCACTGGTCCTACGGACGGCGCTGGCCTGATCCGCTATACCTTCTCTAATCCCATCTTCGTAGTCCTCTACCTCATCTGGCTGGGCTCACTGTGGTTCCACCTGTCGCACGGCTTCTGGAGCTCACTGCACACCATCGGCTTCAACAACCGCATCTGGTTCGAGCGTCTGCGTTGCCTCTCCAACATCTATACGACGATCATCGTCCTCGGCTTCGCTGTCGTCGTGATCTATTACTTCATCCAAGCCCTCTGCGGGGGCTCCTTGTGGTATTGCTAACCACAGTTCATCCCACAAGTAAGCTATCCATACCTCTAAGATTATGTCTAAGATAGATTCGAAGATCCCCGCCGGCCCATTGGCCGAGAAGTGGACCTCCTATAAGGACCATCAGAAGCTCGTCAACCCAGCTAACAAGCGCCGCCTCGACATCATCGTCGTCGGTACGGGCTTGGCTGGTGCCTCCGCTGCCGCCTCGCTCGCTGAGATGGGCTTCAACGTCTTGAACTTCTGTATCCAGGACTCTCCCCGTCGTGCACACTCGATCGCTGCTCAGGGGGGTATCAATGCCGCTAAGAACTACCAGAACGATGGTGACTCCGTCTACCGCCTCTTCTACGATACGATCAAGGGTGGTGACTACCGTGCTCGCGAAGCAAACGTCTATCGTCTGGCCGAAGTGGCTAATAGCATCATCGACCAGTGCGTCGCTCAGGGTGTGCCTTTCGCTCGCGAATACGGCGGCCTTCTCGACAACCGCTCCTTCGGGGGTGCACAGGTCTCTCGTACATTCTACGCTCGTGGTCAGACGGGGCAGCAGCTCCTCCTCGGTGCTTACTCTGCACTGAGCCGCCAGGTCGGTAAGGGCACGGTGAAGATGTACACCCGCCACGAGATGCTCGACGTCGTCATCATCGACGGCCGTGCTCGTGGTATCATCGCCCGTAACCTCGTCACGGGTAAGATCGAGCGCTTCGCCGCTCACGCTGTCGTCATCGGTACCGGTGGCTATGGTAACGCCTTCTTCCTCTCCACGAACGCTATGGCCTCTAACGGCTCAGCTGCTTGGCAGTGCTACAAGAAGGGTGCTTACTTCGCTAACCCCTGTATGGCACAGATCCACCCCACGTGTATCCCCGTCCACGGCGAATTCCAGTCTAAGCTCACGCTGATGTCTGAGTCGCTCCGTAACGACGGCCGTATCTGGGTGCCCAAGAATATCGAAGACGCTAAGAAGCTCCAGGCTGGTACGCTCCGTCCTACCGAGATCAAGGAAGAGGATCGTGACTACTACCTCGAGCGCCGCTATCCCGCCTTCGGTAACCTCGTGCCTCGTGACGTCGCCAGCCGTGCTGCTAAGGAACGCTGCGACGCTGGCTACGGTGTCAACAACACGGGGCTGGCTGTCTTCCTCGACTTCTCCAGCGCTATCAAGCGTCTTGGTAAGGATGTCGTAGAAGCTCGCTATGGTAACCTCTTCCAGATGTACGAAAAGATCACCAACGACAATCCCTACGAGACGCCGATGATGATCTATCCCGCTATCCACTACACGATGGGTGGTATCTGGGTGGACTACGAGCTTATGACCTCTGTCCCTGGCCTCTTCGCTATCGGTGAAGCTAACTTCTCCGACCACGGTGCTAACCGCCTCGGTGCTTCGGCTCTGATGCAGGGTCTCGCTGACGGTTACTTCGTACTGCCCTACACGATCCAGAACTATCTGGCTGACCAGATTCAGGTCCCCCGCTTCAGCACGGACCGTCCTGAGTTTGACGAAGCAGAAAAGGGTATCCAGGATCGTATCGCTCGCCTGATGAGCATCAAGGGTAAGCAGTCCGTCGACAGCCTCCACAAGAAGCTCGGTCACATCATGTGGGACTTCGTAGGTATGGGTCGCGAGCGCGAAGGCCTCGAGAAGGCTATCGTCGAGCTCAAGGCTCTGAAGAAGGAGTTCTGGAGCGACGTCCGTATCCCTGGTAAGGCTGACGACCTCAACGTGGAGCTCGAGAAGGCTCTTCGTCTGGCTGACTTCATCGAGATCGGCGAACTCATGGCTCGTGACGCTCACGACCGTGAAGAGAGCTGCGGTGGTCACTTCCGCCTCGAGCACCAGACGCCCGAAGGTGAAGCCCTGCGTCACGATGATCAGTTCGCTTACGTCTCCTGCTGGGAGTACCAGGGCGAAGATCAGGATCCCGTCCTTCTGAAGGAACCTCTGGACTACGAGTTCGTCGTACGTCAGCAGCGTAACTATAAGAACTAACCCCAAGCCAACATCCACAATGGACAAGAATATAAATATCAAGGTTAAGGTCTGGCGTCAGCGTGGCCCCGAGGTAAAGGGTGCGTTCGAAACCTACGACCTGCAGAATATCTCTCAGGGTAGCTCCTTCCTGGAGATGCTCGATATCCTCAACGAGCAGCTCGTACGCGAAGGCAAGGAGCCCGTTGTCTTCGACCACGACTGCCGCGAAGGTATCTGCGGTATGTGCTCGCTCTACATCAATGGGCACCCCCACGGGCCCGATGATAGCATCACGACCTGTCAGCTGCACATGCGTCGCTTCAACGATGGCGACACGATCACCATCGAGCCTTGGCGCTCGGCTGGCTTCCCCATCATCCGTGACCTCATGGTAGACCGCTCGGCCTACGACAAGATCATCCAGGCTGGTGGCTTCGTGTCGGTCAATACCGGTGGTGTACCCGATGCTAACGCTATCCCCATCCCTAAGGCTAACGCCGACATGGCTATGGACGCTGCTGCTTGTATCGGTTGCGGTGCCTGCGCTGCAGCTTGTAAGAACGGCTCGGCTATGCTCTTCGTCTCTGCTAAGGTCAGCCAGCTGGCTCTCCTCCCACAGGGTCGTGTCGAAGCTGCCCGCCGTGCTAAGGCTATGGTCGCTAAGATGGATGAGCTGGGCTTCGGTAACTGTACGAACACTCGTGCTTGCGAAGTCGAATGCCCCAAGAACATCTCGATCTCCAATATCGCTCGTCTGAACCGCGAGTTCCTCGCTGCTAAGTTCAAGGACTAAGCTCCGAGACGAGTCACTCTCTTCGGCCTCCTGTGGCGACTTCTCCCCCTTCGCGAGAGAAGTCATATGGAGCCGACTACCATCGCTCTCTTCAGGATTCACCTCCTGGATTGAATAGGTTAGATTGGTGTAGTATCGCCCGCCCTCCTGAGCCCACGGCTCCTGAGGACGGGCGATCGCATTAGAGCCTCCCTGCGCTTCTTCTGCGGGGAGGCTTCTTTGTTTCTCCGAAAGGTCTTGGCTTATAGCCATAGAGGAGGGTAGTGCGAAGCTATATGGGTCGGCGGGCTGACCAATATAGCTTCATCTGACCTCCGTCCCTGCGCAGCTACATATAGATAGTCAGAGGCCCTACCGTGCGTCGCACGGCAGGGCCTCTGACTGTATGGGGGGGTAGGGTATGTCTCAGCCTAACCTACGGGTGGGGAGTCGCGGGGGCCTTACTTCATGATGAGGCTCTCGGACGAGCGGAGGAAGGCGATGACCTGCTGGACTTCGGGGCCGTCAGGTACCTGCTCTTCGATCTGCAGGATGGCGTCGTAGAGGCTGATCTTACCATTGAAGACCAAGCGGTAAGCCATAGCGAGATGGCGCTGTGTGCGCTCGTCGATACCTGCCTTGGAGAGCATGCCGGCATGGATCCCAGCGTAGACGGCAGGGTTATCCTTGACGGTGATGAAGGGCGGTACGTCTTCGCCGAAGCGGCAGCCCGTGAGGATGAACGCCAGATCACCGATGCGACAGCGGGGCTTGGCCGTGACGCCGCTGCTGAAGATCGAGCGGCTACCGATGGTGCAGTCGCAGGCGATCTTGACCGCGTAGCCGAAGACATTCTGATTGCCTACCTGACAGTTGTGCGAGATGTGGGTGCCCTCCATGAGGATGTTCCCACTGCCGATGACGGTGGAGACATCGCTACGGGAGGCGCGGCTGATGACCACGTTCTCACGGATCACGTTGTTGTCGCCGACGATGAGGGTGGACTTCTCGCCCTTGTAGGAGAAGTCCTGGGGCGAGGCACCGAGCACGGCATTCTGATAGATGGTGTTGCCACTACCGATGCGCGTGCCGTTCATCAGGCTGACGTGCGGGTAGATGGTGCAGTCGTCACCGATGACGACGTCATCCTCGATGTAGGCGAAGGGATAGATCGTCACACGGGCGCCGATCTTGGCGCCAGGTGCGATGAAGGCTTGTGGACTGATCATAGCGATAGGGGATTACTGGGCACCTCCGCCGAGGGCATTATAGAGGTTGACGACGGCCTGCATCTTGCTGAAGCGGTCGCGTATCTGGGAGAGCTGGGCCTGCAAGAGTGCCTGCTGGGCGGTGATGACCTCGAGATAAGAGGAGGTCTTCCCCGTCTTGAAGAGGGTCTCGACGATCTCGACATTCTTCTCGAGGCTCTCGATCTGTAGGGTCTCGGCCTTGATCTTCGCCTCCGAAGCCTCATAGAGGGCGAGGGCATTGCTTACCTCAGCGCCGGCATTGTAGAGGCTTTGCTGGAACGCCAGACGTGCCTTCTCTTCCTCAGCTTCAGCGACGCGAAGGCCTGCGACGAGCTTGCCACGGGCGAAGATAGGCTGTGCGAGCGAGCCAAGAGCCGAAGCGATGAACTTCATCGGGTTCGAGACGGCCTGCCCAAGAGCGCCCGTCCAGCCAGCGCTCCCCGTGATGGTGAGCGAGGGGTAGAAGGCGGCACGTGCGCCATTCGTCTGATAGTAGCAGCTGGCCAGAGCCATCTCTGCGACGCGTACATCGGGGCGTGCCGAGAGTAGCTGAGCGGGTACGCCGACGGCGAAGGTGCTGGGGAGCTGCTGGGCCTCGAGCGTGGAGCGGCTATAGGCACGGGGTGACTCGCCGAGGAGGAGGGCCAGCGCATTCTCCGTCGTGGTGATCTGGCGCTCGATCTCGGGGATGGAGGCCTCTACCTGATGGAGGTTGGCACGGGCGGACTGCACGGAGGACTCCATAGCACGGCCGAAGTCCTTCTGCGCCTGCATCACCTCGAGGGTATGTGCAGCGAGCTCGGCAGCCGAGCGAGTGAGCTGGAGCTGGCGGTCGAGCATCAGCAGCGTGTAGTAGCTGTTGGCCACGCTCGCGATGACACGGCCACGGACGAGCTGCTGGTAGGCCTCGGCACGGAGGAGCTGGGCCTGCGTCGAGCGGGAGGCATTCAGCAGTGAGCCGAAGAGGTCCACCTGCCAGCTGGCTTGCACGGGCAGCGTGTAGCTGTAGCTGGCGGGTACGCCCTCGGTCTTACCCGCCGAGAGCGAAGGAGCGAGCGTCAGCGAGGGGAAGAAGGAGAGGCGGGCAGCCTTGAGCTGGGCCTCTGCTTGCTGGGTGGAGAGGTTCGCTGTCAGCAGGTCGACATTCTGCTGGAGGGCCTTCTCGATGAGTGCCTGCAGGGGTGCATCGGTGAAGAGCGCACGCCAGGGCGTCTGCCCGAAGGACGTGGTATCTTGGCTCAGCGTGTCGATCTTGTCGCCACGGTAGACGGAGGTGTCTACCGTGGGACGCTGATACTTCTTGTAGACGCCACAGCCTGTGAGTGTGAGGCTGAGGGCGAGGAGGGGAAGGCTATGCTTGAGCGTCATCTTGTGATTCGGTCTTGGAGGTGTTGGAGAACTGAAGGATCTCACCCGAGGGCTTCGAGGTGATGATGTCGTCGAAGAGCAGGGGCTTGAAGCGCTCCTGCAGGCTCTGGAAGACGACGAAGAGGGTGGGGACGATGAAGATCTGCAGGATCATCCCGATGAGCATCCCGCCGACGGTGCTGGCACCGAGCGTGGAATTCCCGTTAGCCCCGACACCACTGGCGAACATCAGTGGGAGGAGCCCCACGATCATCGCAAGCGAGGTCATCAAGATCGGGCGCAGACGAGCCACCGCCCCGAGGATAGCACTCCACGTGATCGCCATACCTGTGCGGCGGCGGTCCAGAGCGAATTCGACGATGAGGATGGCGTTCTTCGCCAAGAGACCGATGAGCATGATCAGAGCGATCTGCATATAGATATTGTTCGTGTGCCCGAAGATATTCGAGAAGATGAAGGCACCCGAGAGCCCGAAGGGGATGGAGAGGATGACCGAGAAGGGCAGGAGGTAGCTCTCGTACTGCGCACTCAGGATGAGGTAGACGAAGAGCAGACAGAGGCCGAAGATGAGCGCTGTCGTATCCGACGAGCCCTGCTCCTCACGCGTCAGACCCGAGTAGTCGTAGCCGTAGCCTGCCGAGAGCGTCGAGCTGGCGACCTCGGAGACAGCCTTCAGCACGTCCCCCGTGGCATAGCCTGGGGCAGGGGAGGCCATCACGTCGATAGAGGTGTAGAGGTTGAAGCGGTTCACACTCGCAGGGCCGTAGACCTTCTCCGTGGTGATGAAGGAGGTGATGGGCGCCATCTCACCTGTACCGGTGCGCACATAGATATTGCTCAGGGCGTTGATGTCGAGGCGCTGCTCGGGGGCGGACTGCAGGAGCACGCGGTAGAGCTTACCGTAGCTATTGAAGTTCGCCACGTACATCCCCCCGAAGTAACCCTGTAGGGTGGAGAGGACGGTCTGCGGTGTCGTGCCGGCACGCATCGTGGCGGCTACGTCGACGTCGATGACGTACTGGGGGAAGCTGGGGTTGTACTGCGTCATCGCATAGGCGACCTCGGGGCGCGCATTGAGTGCGGCGAGGAACTTCTGCGTCTCGGCGAAGAACTTATCCAGCTCGCCACCCGTCTTGTCGAGCATCGTCAGCGACACGCCCGAGGCCATGCCATAGCCTGGGACCATTGGTGGGGTCATCGCCAGCACGGAGGCATCCTTGATGGTAGCACCATAGGCGAAGAGCTTGCCTGCGATCTCACTCGTCGTCGTCTTACGCTCACCGAAGGGCTTCATACGGATGAACATCGAGCCGTAGTTCGAGCCTGCGCCCCCCATGAGGCTGAAGCCCGAGATGCTCATGACCTGCTCCACGCCGTCCTGTGCCTTCGCGACGTCGGCGATATCCTTGAGCACCTTCTCCGTCTTCTCGCGGCTGGTACCTGGAGGTGTGGCGACGGTGACCATCACCGTACCCGTATCTTCCTGAGGCACGAGCTCGCTACTGGTGAACTTCATCAGGACGACCATGATGACGATACTTACCAGCACGATGATACCCGAGGTGACGCGATGGCGCACGAAGAACTCGACTCCCTTGCGGTAGGGGCGCAGGACGCGATTCTCGTACACAGCGTTGAAGGCCAGATGGAAGCGGTCGATGAAGCTGAGCTTCTTCCCCTCGTGATCCTTGTGGGGCTTGAGCAGGAGGGCGCAGAGCGTGGGGCTAAGCGTCAGAGCGTTGACGGCAGAGATGACGATAGAGACGGCCATCGTGACCCCGAACTCACGGTAGAACGTACCGCTGATCCCCGAGATGAACGACACGGGCACGAAGACCGCAGCCATGACGAGCGTGATGGAGATGATAGCGCCCGAGATCTCATGCATAGCGTCCATACTGGCTGTGCGGGCGGAGTCGTAGCCCTCGTCCAGCTTGGCGTGCACGGCCTCGACGACGACGATGGCATCATCCACGACGATAGCGATGGCGAGCACCAGTGCCGAGAGCGTGAGGAGGTTCAGCGAGAAGCCGAAGATCTGCAGGAAGAAGAACGTACCGACGAGCGACACGGGCACCGCGATGGCGGGGATGAGCGTGCTGCGGAAGTCCTGCAGGAAGATATATACGACGATGAAGACGAGGAGGAAGGCCTCGAGGAGCGTCTGGATGACGTGCCAGATAGAGGCGTAGAGGAAGTCCGTGACGTCGAGGACGTAGGTCATCTTCATGCCGGGAGGGAAGTCCTTCTCCAGCTCCTGGACCTCGGCCTTGATAGCGGTGACGATGTCGTTAGCGTTGGAGCCTGCGATCTGCGAGACCATCCCCGTGACAGCGGGGTTGCCGTTGGAGAGGGAGTTACTGCTGTAGCTGAGGGAGCCCAGCTCGATCTTCGCCACATCCTTGAGGCGGATGATGTTGCCCGCGTCGTCGGACTTGATGATGATGTTCTCGTACTCGGGGATGCTCTTCAGACGACCCTTGTAGCGGAGCGAATACTCATAGGTGCGGTCACCCGATTCGCCGAGGCTCCCTGGGGCAGCCTCGAAGTTCTGTGCCGAGAGGACGCCTGAGACGTCGCTGGGGACGAGGGAGTAGGCGCGCATCTTGTCGGGGTCGAGCCAGAGGCGCATGGCGTAGGTGTCTTGGCTGAAGGTGTTTGCCGAGCCGACACCAGGCACACGCTTCAGCGCGGGCAGGATGTTGATGTCGGCGTAGTTCGCGAGGAACTGCGCATCGTAGCGCCCGTCTTCGCTCGTCAGCGAGTAGACGAGGAGCATGCTCGACTGGCGCTTCTGCGTCGTCACCCCGACGCGCACGACGTCAGCGGGGAGGAGGGACTGAGCCTGCTGTACGCGGTTCTGCACGTTCACCGCTGCCATGTCGGGGTCGGTACCTTCCTTGAAGTAGACGGTGATGGAGGCGCCGCCCGAGTTCGTAGCAGTAGAGGTCATGTAGGTCATGCCTTCGACCCCGTTGATCTGCTCTTCGAGGGGGATGATGACGGAGTTGAGCACCGTCTGGGCGTCTGCACCTGCGTAGGCTGTGGAGACCTGCACGGTGGGCGGTGCGAGGTTGGGGTACTGCTCGATAGGCAGCTGTATGAGCCCGATGACCCCGAGGATGACGATGATGATGGAGATCACCGTCGAGAGCACGGGGCGGGTAATAAATCTATCGAAATTCATTGCTCTATATGCTTCCGGTTAAGGCGGTGGGGGCCTAGTGCTTCTCAGCAGCGCCGCCCTTGCCCATCATCTGCTGCTTGACCGCCTCCTGCTGCTTGGCATAGGCTTCTTCGGTGAGGGGCTTGATGACCTCGCCCTCCTTGACGCCCGTGGTGCCGGCGACGAGGATGCGGTCGCCAGCCTTGAGGCCGCTGGTGACGGTGTAGCTCTGCCCATCATCGACGGGGCTGACGGTGATCTCGGTGAAGGTCAGCTTGCCGTCCTTGTCGACGGTGTAGACGAACTTCTTGTGGAGCATCTCGACCGTCGCGCTCTGGGGTACGAGGATAGCCCCTGCCGTCTGGGTGGGGACGAGGACCGTACCTACCGAGCCACTACGGAGCTTGCCCTCAGCGTTGGGGAAGTCGACACGCAGCGTGATAGCGCCCGTGGTCTTATCGACGACGCCGCTGACACCCTGGATCGTCCCCTCTTCGGGGTATTCGCTGCCGTCGGAGAGGCGCAGGCGCACCTTGGGAAGGCTCTTGGCGGTCGTGCCATCCCCTGCGAGGGTCTGCATCTCACGCTCGGAGACGGAGAAGTAGACGTAGGCCTGGCGCGTATTCGATACCTGTGTCAGGGGCGAAGCACTCTGAGGGCTGACGAGATTCCCCACGCGGTAGTTGATGGAGCCGACGACGCCCGAGACGGGGCTGGTGACGGTGCAGTAGGAGAGGTTCTCGCGTGCCGAGACGAGGGCAGCCTTGGCGACGGCGACATTGGCCTCAGCGCTCTTCAGCGCATTGGAGACCTCTTCGTAGTTGCTCTGGCTGATGATGTTCTTGGCTAAGAGGTCCTGGCTATTGCGCTGGTTGAGCTGTGCCGTGGCGAGCGAAGCCTGTGCCGCGGAGAGGCTGGCGGTAGCCTGTGAGACGGCGGCGCGATAGGTGACGTCATCGAGGTGGAAGAGGGGCTGACCCGCCTTCACGCTCTGACCTTCGGTGACGTAGACCTTGGTGATGAAGCCCGATACCTTGGGGCGAATCTCGGCATCGTCCTCGCCTCGGATGACGGCGGGATAGCTGTTGTCGGCGGAGAAGTCGCCTGCGGAGAGGGTGCGTACGGGGAGTTCCTGGGGGCCTTGAGCTTGTCCCTGCTGGGTCGACTGGCTGGAGCAGGCGGGTAGGAGCATGATCCCTGCGGTGAGGAGCAGGAGGCTAAGGCACGAGACGGTGAGGCGTCGATGCGTCATGATTCTTGTGGGGTTGTATTGTTGGTTTGTCTTTTGATGAAGAGTGCCCCGCAGAT
>ERZ772998.311-NODE-311-length-11231-cov-6.84556_pt1 | contig 11231 bp, 9 predicted proteins | sample MGYA00580669_ERZ772998 | MGnify/ENA primary metagenome ERZ772998 (study PRJEB29015, sample SAMEA2738052) | human oral metagenome | biome: human oral; feature: human-associated habitat; material: saliva | place: China | collected 2226 ... | reverse complement strand
ACGGCCAGAAGGTCCGCGTCAAGGGCCACGGCAAGCCCGGCATCAACGGCGGTCCCGCCGGCGACCTCGAGGTCGCCGTGACCGTCAAGCCGCATCCCGTGTTCTCGCGCGAGGGCGACGATCTGGTCGTCTCCCTGCCCGTGACCGTGTCCGAGGCGATCCTCGGTGCCGTCGTCGATGTTCCGATGATCGACGGCAACACAGCCACGGTCAAGGTGCCCGCGGGCTCCTCCTCGGGCTCCGAGATCCGCGTGCGTGGCGGGGGAGTGAAGACCTCCAAGGCGACGGGTGACCTGATTGCCCGCGTGGCCATCCAGGTCCCCGCCAAGTCGAGCCGCGACCTCAAGAAGCTCGCGAAGGAGATGGCGGCGGCCGAGGGTGACCTCGACGTGCGCGCATCCCTGTTCGAGGCCGTGGAGGAGTAAGCCATGGCGACGACGGGATCGGACGATGCGATTACGTTCGTCATCTCGGTTGCGGCCGAGCTGGCGGGCATGCATCCGCAGACCCTGCGCCAATACGACCGTCTCGGCCTGGTGACCCCCGCCCGTACCAAGGGGCGGGGTCGCCGCTATACGAAGCGGGACGTGCAGCGTCTGCGCGACGTGCAGCGGATGAGCCAGGAAGAGGGAATCAACCTGGCGGGCATCCGACGCATCCTCGAACTCGAGCGCCGCGTCGAGGCGTTGGAGGAGGAGCGGGACGCCCTGCGTGGGGCGGTCGCCGCGGCCGAGGCCAAGCGCAATCGCGTGTTCGCTGCGTCTGCGGATGGTCAGGTCATGCCGATGAGGCGTGGTCAGCGCCCGTGGGATAGCTCCTCGAGGTCTGAGGGCCGCTCTGGCGGCTCTCTCACCGTGTGGGACCCCATGGCCGCCATCGCGGCGATGTCCGCTGCTGAACCCCCCGCGCGCTCTGCGCTCCCGGGTCCGTCCCGGCGCGCAAACTCGCGCGCCGTTATCGAGGGGACGATCATCTCCCGGTAAGTGGTCCGGTGCGACGACGCCGGCCTGCTTGCTGATCTGCCGCCCCGACGCACCCGCGTCGGGGCGGCGCTGTCGCTGTCGGGGTGCGCCCGCGCAGTAGCCTCCCTCGTGGTGGCGTCACCGTGTAGCTGAGTGGTCCTACCGGGCCGCGCGTTCGCCCACACATCGGGCGTGTGGGGGTATTTATACCCCCACGATGAAACAACCGCCTTCACTATCGTGACCGCACCGGCAAGGCGAAGAGTCGCTACGCAACCAACATGGTGTGTCCAATAAGCCGAGATCCTGGCCGGTTGAGCTGCCTGCGTGCGCGGTGGTGACACCGGTGGTGTGCCTGCGGTGAGAGAAAAAGGGCTGCGGGACCCACCCGAAGGATGAGTCCCGCAGCGTAATTCGATCGAAGATCCGGGGGCACACAGGATCCCCGACCGAAGCCTGGAACAGGCGACAGGCTCTTGCCTGCTGAAAACAGTTTTACCAGGTCACGGCGGGTTTCGACAGTTGATTGTCGGCGTCGTTGTCACTTCGCACAAATGTTCAAGCAGTCCAAAAATAGCGTGCGTCTCATCCGTAACATTTTTCTTGAAATAGGTGCTGACCTGGGCTTTTGTCTTAAAGGGTTACTTTTCCTTGGAAACGTGCAGAATTTGATGTTTGTCATGGTGAGGGGGTGCCCCGGATTGGCTGCGTATTGACCGGTGGGACATATCGACGCGCTCACAGTGACATGGCGTGGGTAACGTAGCTATGCAATACGGCACTATTGTCGCAGGTCAGGTACCGCTCGGCGTGTCGCGCCCCCGACCGATCCACCCAGCTGCACCCCGGCTTCGTCTCGCGGCGCCTGCCGTCAGGGACTCGACGGCGCGAGCTGGCCCCCGCAGGCGCTAACCTGGATGCATGACGACATCATCGCATCACCTCTCGGTCCGCTCGCGCGTGGCCAACGCGGCCGGCGCCGCCGCCCGCTTCGCCTCCCGGGCCCTCGGACGCGGATCTGGAGGCATGATCGGCGGGGAGGTCGCCCTGCGTATCTCCCCGAAGTTCCTCGCCGAGCTGGCGGCCCCCTACTCCTCCGTCATCGTCACCGGCACGAACGGAAAGTCGACGACGACGCGGATGGTTCGCGCCGCCCTCGAAAGTGCCGGACCCGTCGCCTCCAACATCAATGGCGACAACATGACCTCCGGTGTCATCACCGCCCTCATGCAGGGCAAGGGCGCCTCGCGTGCCGCCCTCGAAGTCGACGAAATGCACGTGCCCGCGGTCGCGGCGGACGTCGCGCCCGACGTGTTCGTGTACCTCAATCTCTCGCGCGACCAGCTCGACCGCGTCGGCGAGATTGGCTCGGTCGAAAAACGCCTGCGCGAAGGCGCTGCCACGCACCCTCATGCCGTCGTTGTCGCCAACTGCGACGACCCCCTCATTGTCTCCGCTGCCGCAGACAACCCCAACGTGGTGTGGGTGGCAGCCGGCGCCGGATGGGGTGGCGACTCTGCCGCTTATCCCCGAGGTGGCCGCGTTGTGCGCAGCGGTGAGGACTGGCACCTGATCCCCGCCTTCGACGGCGAAGAGCTTCCCGAGCTCGCCAGCCGTCCCGCCCCCCACTGGTGGCTCAGCGACGTCGAGCTAGCCCCCGAAGGGCCGCGCGCCCTCCTGCACGGGCCCGGTGACGTGACCGTCTCCCTCGAGCTGATGCTCCCCGGGCGCGCCAACCTCGGCAACGCCGCCCAGGCTGTTGCCGCCGCGGTCGCCATGGGGATCGACCCGGCCGTCGCCGCAGCAGCCGTCAGCTCCGTCACCGAGGTCGCTGGCCGCTACTCCGTCCACGACGTGAATGGGCGCAGCGCACGCCTCATGCTTGCAAAGAATCCCGCGGGCTGGCAGGAAGCCATGACGATGATCGACCCCCGCGTCGACCAGGTCGTCATCGGCGTGAATGGCCAGGTGCCCGACGGACAGGATCTCTCGTGGCTGTGGGACGTGGACTTCTCCGGCGTCAACCGGCCCGGCAGGCGCGTCATTGCCTGCGGTGAGCGCGGCGCCGACCTGGCCGTGCGCCTCGAATACGAGGGGATCCACTGCGATCTGGTCGATCTGCCCATGGATGCCCTGGCCCTGTGCGAGCCCGGCCGCGTCGAGATGCTCCTCAACTACACGGCAATGCGCGACTTCAAGATTGTGCTCGACCGAAAGGAAGGTAAACGGTGAGCGCTTCCACCCTGCGAATCGGTGTCCTCATGCCCGAGGTGTTGGGCACCTACGGCGACACGGGCAACGCCTTGATCCTGGCCGAGCGAGCCCGCAGGCGCGGCATCGAGGCCGAGGTGGTCCACGTCGGGCTGACCGAGGAAATCCCCGACAGCCTCGACATCTATACCCTGGGTGGGGGAGAGGATACTGCGCAGGCGCTCGCGGCCGACAAGTTCCGCGGCACCTCGGGCCTGTCCCGCGCCCTAGACGCGGGCCGTCCCCTCCTGGCTATCTGTGCCTCCCTGCAGGTCCTGGGCCACTGGTACGAGGATGCGCGCGGGGTGCGCGTTCCAGGCATGGGTGTCCTCGACATTACGACCGAGCCGCAGGGACACCGCGCCATCGGTGAACTCGTAACGCTCCCCCTCGTCGATGGCCTCACCCAGGCGCTCACCGGCTTCGAAAACCATGGCGGCGGCACAGTCCTGGGGCCCGACGCGGCCCCCTTAGGTCGCGTCGTCGCGGGCGTCGGCAATGGCACGCCGCAGGGGCGTGAGCCAGCCCAGGTCGCATACGACGGCGCTGTTCAGGGATCCATCATCGCCACCTACATGCACGGCCCTGCGCTGGCTCGTAATCCCGAACTGGCGGACCTGCTGCTGGAGCGTGCCACCGGCGTTGCGCTGGAACCCCTCGAGGTGCCCGGCGTCGCCGAGCTGCGTGCCCAGCGCCTGGCCGGCGTCCAGCTGTCCTAAGCCCTCCCTGAGCCGGCGGCCGAAACACTGCCCCGGCCCCTTGGTTCGTCGCCGATCCCCGTGGGGGCGGCGACGAGCTGCGCGAGCGCACGGTGTTTGATTGCGCATGTATAGTGCGTTGAGTTGCTTATCTCAACGGAAAGGAATAGGCATGTCAACTCCCTCCTACGGTCCCTCGGGCGAGCCCCGTGCGATGCCCCCAAACGGCGCTCCCTACGCGGGTGGCCCAGCCCCGCAGGGCTACGGTGCTCCCGCGCCGGTTCCCGCGCCGACGCTGCCCGGTCGCGGCCGCGCCGTCACCACGCTCGTCCTCGGCGTCGTACTGATGGTCGTCATTGCGCCGATCGTTACGTTTGCCACGATGTTCGCCGCTCTTGCCGGTACCGAAGGCGGGTCGATCAAGGGTGGCACCACCCCCAATGACAGCGTCGTCACCGTGACCGCTGACGGCCACTTCATGGTGAGGGGCGACGCGGACAAGAATCCTTCCTGCTCGCTTATCGGCGCCAACGTGAGCTACGAGCTCGTGCCCTATGAACGCTATGAGGGCGTGTACATGGCGTCTGACGTTCCCGAAGGGTCCTACCGGCTGTACTGCACGGCTATCCCCAGCACCGAGAACATCACCGCATACAACACGACTCCCGAGGCTGTGAGGGACACCTTTGCGATGCCGTTCCTGTGGGGAAGCATCGTCGGTGTTGTCGGCGTGATCGTCCTGATCGTCGGCATCGTCCTTCTGGTTAAGGTGAACGGCAAGCGTCGCCTCATCATGCGCGAAGCCATGATGAGAGCGGCGCGCTGAGCCGCCTGTCGAGAAGGGGACGAGGCCGGGGAAAGTCTGCCGGGCCTCGTCCCCTTTGGCGTCCGCCCGCGCTGTGGCCAGAAGGAGGACACGGGGACCGGCGAGAGTCATCAATGCGTGTCTCGCACGCCGCCGCACTGTTCAGGATGCGTGCCGCGTTGCTATGCTGGGACAACATTCCACGAGGAAGGCATATGTCCATGTCGAATCCGAATTCCTATGGCGCCTCGGGCGGACAGAACACGCCGTGGCCGCAGTATGGAGAAAACGCTGCTGATCCTGCCGCGGGCTATCCGGGCGCCGCGCCCGCGGGCTACCCGGGCGCCGCTTCGCCGGGATACCAGGGCGCCGGGTATGGGGGTGGCCCCGTTGCCGTGCAGCTTCCGAAGATGCCCAGCCGCGCCCCCGGCGTGGTCACTCTCGTCATCGGGGTCATTCTCATGACCTTCATCGCCCCGGTCGTTTGCGTCGTGACGATGGCCAGTGGGCTGGGAGGCACGCTTGAGAAGTTCGCCGAGGGGGCGAACCTGCATAACGGCAGCACCGTCACCGTGGAGGAAACCGGTCCGTTCACGGTGATGATCAGCGGCGGGCAGGCCTCGTCCTGTTCCCTGAAGGACTCCACCGGCGCCGAGTACCGGCTGAGGGCTTACGACCCGACGGATCCGAGCATCTTCACCACGGATATGGTGTCCGCTGGCCGGTACGAGCTCTCGTGTCAGGATGTGTCGCCGAGGGCGGATCTGCTGGCCTTCCCCTTGGGCGTCGATGACATGATGATGGCCCTCGTCATGCCCTTCGTGTGGGCCACTATCGTCGGCGTCCTCGGCCTCGTCGCGGTGATTGTCGGCATCGTCCTGATTGTGCGTGCCGGCAAGAAGCGGCGCATGATGACCCAACAGGCCATGATGGCGTCGATTCGCTGATCAACCCATCGACGAGGGGGCGAGTCCTGGGAGCTTCCCCGGCCTCGCCCCCTCCGTGTACCCGAGAGGGTGCGTCCGCGCAGTGAAAGGAAACCGAGTGTCGACCCTGTCCTTCACCGGAGAGCGCCAGGTGCGCTTCCCGGCGCCCGATGTTGCGCGAGGCTTCATGCTCGCCCTCATCGCCCTCGCGAACGTGCCCTTTTGGGTGAGTTTTTTCCCCGCCCACCCGAGGGCTGGTTTCGCGGCTCTTGACGCGATGACCAGTGCGGACCAGTGGTGGTTCCTCGTGCGGGCCATGTTCGTCGATCGTCGCGCATACCCCCTTTTCTCGATCCTCTTCGGCTTCGGCATGGTGATCATGGCCCGGCGCACGATCGAGCGGGAGCGCCGCGCCGCACTCGATCCCCTGCCCCGCGAGCTGAGCGACGGGTGGAATCCCGTGCAGTGGCAGATCTTCAACGAGGCCGTGGAAGCTCGCGCTCGCCGCGCGGCCTCGCGCCTGATCCGCCGCCGCGGATGGTGGATGATCGGGATCGGTGCCGTTCATAGCCTCGTTTTTTCGGGCGACATTATCGGTGCTTACGGCCTGGTCGCGGTGGCGTGCGCGGAGCTTATCGTCATGCGACGCTCGTGGCCACGAGTCGTGGTCGGCGTGTGCATCGCGGCGCTTAGCCTCCTGTCGCTCGGAGCGATGGCGGAGGCCATGGGCGCAGGCCTGATGAACCTCGAGTATCACGGCCCGTCGGCTCTGACGGGCACCTACCCCTTGACCTCCTTCGGCTCGTGGATCGCTTCCACCATCATGACGCCGCTAACGTCGCTCGTCGTCCCCTGCGTCATGATCGGCGTGGGCGTCGCGCGCTGGGGGGCTCTGCAAGATCCGAGGGGGCACAGGGGTGCCCTGTGCGCGATTGCCGGTGTGGGGCTCCTCGTCGGTGCGCTCGGTGCTTCGCCCTACGCGCTGGGGCAGCTGGACTGGGCGCAGGTGTGGTCCGCTGGGGGCGCCTTCGCTCTCTACCATGCAACGGGTGTTGCAGGTGCCTGTGGGTGGCTGGCTCTGCTGGCCCTCGTGGGGGGAGGTCCTCGCGAGGCCTCGGCGCAGGTAGGGGAGGGGCCGGGGCAGGACCTGGGAGCGGTCCGCTCGTTCCTCAGCGCGATTGGCCGGCGCTCCATGACCGCCTACCTCTCCCAGACGCTGCTCTTTGTGATTGTCTTCCTGACGCTTGGGTTGATCGGCGTGGAATCGGTGGGCGTCGCCGTGTCCGGGCTGATCGCGCTCGGCGTGTGGGTGGTCATCGGCATCGGCTGCGTGGTCTCGGATGCCATGGGTGCCGCGCGTGGTCCCGCCGAGCGTTTGCTGCGCTGGCTGGTAGCGCGCAGCGCATCGACGCTGCCGCTTCCGGCGCTGCCGCCGGCGCCCATGGGTCCGTGGGTGCCGATGCCTCCCGCGGGAGTGGGGATGCCCGGCGTCCCCCTTGCTTCCGGCGCCCCGTTTGCTCCCGGCGCCCCGAGCGTGGCGGGCGTTCCGATTCCTGCGAACGTGGGGGCCGTGTCGAATGTGACTGGTGCACCGATGCCGTCCCATGCCCCGGGCGTGCCCGGCGCGCCGCTTCCGCAGAGTGTGGGAGCCGCATCGAACGTGCCCGCTGCTTCGAACGGCGCGGCGACGCCCGCAGCTCCCGGCGATCCCGGGACGAAGTGGATGCCCCCGGCCGCCGCTCAAGTGGATGTGCGGGAGGCGGACTCGGCGCCCTAGGCGAGCCTCAGTGCCACACAAGGAAAGTATAAATAGCCCAAAGTTGCTTGTCTTGCAAGAGCTGCACATAAATGTGACGAACTAGACATCAGGGTCTGTCGTGTTCATCTCCTGGCGGGTGAGCTGCAACGATGGTTGCTCGGCGTGGGTGCGAGCCGTGGTCGCGGGGTCTGTGAGGCCTCGCGGCCATTGGTATTTCGCGGATTCTGCGCTAGTGTGAAGGTGTAGTGATACACACGCTGATGACACGACGAGGTGAGCGAGAAAGGAGGCCGATGGGTGTGTGCATGCGTAATGGACACGGGGACGGCCGACGCGCTCACGCCCCGCAGTATCGACGCAGTGGCGCGTCATGAACGAGAGAAAAGAGAGATACGAGTAGGGGAGTCATCATGGGCTGGCTATGGCGGGCGGATGCCGACGGTGGAGCCGACGGCGAGGAGTCGCCTCGCCGCCGCGAACTGCCAGACGATACCGCCCCTGATATGGAACAATGGGAGGGTAGCAACGCAGCACCTCCGGAAGGAATTGTCACGGGTAATTCGGAGTTTGAGGCCAATCGTTTCGATATGGTTCGTCCCATCACGCAGGAGCGCTTAGGGCTCCTTTTTGACTCTGAGGGATGGGCCTGGCGTATCGATAGCGATGGGGACCTGTGCGGCTTCTGGGAGGGGCACCTGTTCTGCTTCCGCTTCCTCGGCGATTCGCGCGAGGTGTTGTCCATCGTCGCTTTTATGAAGCACCTTGTCCCGATTGGATTCGGTGAGGATTTGCGTGACTTCCTGCAGGCCTGGCATGGGGAGTTCCTGTGGCCGAAGGCTTACGTGGCTGATCAGGATGAAAGGGACCGCGTCGTCGCCGAAGTGAATGCTGATTACGAATATGGCGCGACGGATGCGCAGCTCGTGCAGCAGGTGATGTGCGCTCTTGCGACGACCCTGCAGCTCTTCCGTGCACTCGAGGAACGTTACGGCATTGACGGTGACGAGGGGCCGGGCCCGGCGGGCGGGCATCAGCGTGGGTTTGATGGCCCCGCCTGGCTTCCTGAGGAGTGATCTGTGGCGACGGTCACAAACTCTAAGTTGAGTGGAATAGGCTCAACTTTCGCTTCGTTATGTTCTTCAGAGGCGCCGAGAAGGGTCGGCGCGACACGTTTGAATCATTTGGAGGAACGATCTCATGGCACGTGAGATGACAACGAAGGCGCAGGAGGCTGTCGCTTCCGCGCTCCAGTCCGCCTCTGCGGCTGGAAACCCGCAGGTTGAGCCCGTTCACCTGCTGCAGGCGCTGATCGAGCAGCGCGAAGGTATCGCACTTTCTCTGCTCGAGGCAGTGGGCGCGGACGTTCGCGCGATCGGCGCGCGCACCCGCAACGCCCTCGTGGCCCTGCCCACCACTCAGGGTGCATCCGCCGGAGCCGCCCAGGCCTCGCGTGCGCTGCTCGCTGCCGTCCAGGAAGCGGATCGGCTCGCGGAGCAGTCGGGCGACCAGTATGTCTCGACTGAGCATCTGCTGATCGCGCTGGCGGCCTCGGAAACTGAGGCGGGGCGCATCCTGACCCAGGGCGGGGCTGTGGCCGACGCCCTGAGCGCCGCGCTGGCTAAGCTTCGCCCCGAGCCGATCACCTCGGCGGATCCGGAAGGATCCTTCGAGGCCCTGGCGAAGTATGGCCGCGACCTGACCGAGGTGGCGCGCGAAGGCAAGCTCGACCCCGTTATCGGGCGCGACAACGAGATTCGCCGCGTCGTCCAGGTCCTGTCCCGGCGCACCAAGAACAACCCCGTCCTCATCGGTGAGCCCGGCGTCGGCAAGACAGCTGTCGTCGAAGGCCTGGCGCAGCGCATCGTCGCCGGTGACGTTCCCGAGTCCCTGCGCGACAAGCGCCTGATCTCGCTGGACGTCTCCTCGATGGTCGCGGGAGCCAAGTATCGCGGTGAGTTCGAAGAACGCCTCAAGGCTGTCCTCGCTGAAATTGCACGTTCGGACGGGCAGGTCATCACCTTCATTGATGAGCTGCACACGGTCGTCGGCGCGGGCGGCGGCTCCGAGGGGGCGATGGATGCGGGCAACATGCTCAAGCCCATGCTCGCCCGCGGTGAGCTGCGTATGGTGGGCGCCACCACGCTCGATGAGTATCGCGAAAATATCGAGAAGGATCCCGCGCTTGAACGCCGCTTCCAGCAGGTCTTCGTCGGCGAGCCCTCGGTTGAAGATGCGGTCGCGATCCTGCGCGGCATCGCCCCGAAGTACGAGGCTCACCACAAGGTGACGATCTCGGACGGCGCGCTCGTAGCCGCCGCAACCCTGTCGAATCGCTACATCACGGGGCGTCAGCTGCCGGATAAGGCGATTGACCTGATCGACGAGGCAGCCTCGCGGCTGCGCATGGAGCTTGACTCGTCCCCGGTTGAGATCGACAAGCTGCGCCGCAGCGTGGACCGCCTACGCATGGAGGAGTCCTACCTGACCGAATCCGATCCGGACGGCCTCGACGAGGCGACCCAGGATCGCCTGAGCAAGCTGCGCGCGGACCTGGCGGACCGCGAGGAGCAGCTGCGCGCTCTCACCGCCCGATGGGAGGCCGAAAAGGCTGGCCACAACCGAGTGGGTGACCTGCGCGTCCAGCTCGATACGCTGCGCACCCAGCTTGAGCTCGCCGTGCGCGAGGGACGCTGGGAGGAGGCCGGTCGCCTGCAGAATGGTGAGATTCCCGCCGTCGAGCGTCAGATCGCCGAGGCGGAAGCGCAGGCGGAGGCCCAGGATGCTCGCAATGACGAGGAGCCAATGATCGCGGAGAAGGTCGGTCCGGCCGAGATTGCCGAGGTCATCGAGGCGTGGACGGGAATTCCCACGGGTAAGCTCCTGCAAACCGAGACGGACAAGCTCCTCCATATGGAGGCCGAGCTGGGCAAGCGCCTGATCGGGCAGAAGGACGCCGTGCGCGCCGTGTCTGACGCCGTTCGGCGATCCCGCGCGGGGCTGTCCGATCCGAATCGCCCGACCGGTTCCTTCCTGTTCCTGGGGCCCACAGGCGTGGGCAAGACTGAGCTGGCTAAGTCGCTCGCGGAGTTCCTCTTTGATGACGAGCGCGCCATGGTGCGCATCGACATGTCCGAGTACTCCGAGAAGCACTCGGTCGCCCGCTTGGTGGGTGCTCCTCCGGGATACGTCGGCTATGAGCAGGGCGGCCAGCTGACCGAAGCGGTGCGTCGTCGTCCGTATTCCGTGGTTCTCCTGGACGAAGTTGAGAAAGCTGACCCTGAGATTTTCGACATCCTTCTCCAGGTTCTCGATGATGGACGTCTCACCGACGGGCAGGGGCGCACGGTTGACTTCCGCAATACGATTCTGATCCTCACGTCAAACCTGGGATCCCAATTTCTTGCGGATCCCGATTTGACACCAGAGGGTAAGAGGGATGCGGTTATGTCTGTCGTGCGGGCGAGTTTCCGGCCTGAATTCCTCAATAGGTTGGATGAGACTGTCATGTTTGACGCCTTGTCCCGCGAAAATCTTGCGGAGATCGTTGACCTGCTGGTTGCATCGCTCCAGGCGCGGCTGCGTGATCGCAGGATAGACTTGACAGTGAGTGAGTCTGCTCGCGGTTGGCTAGCCCGCACGGGGTACGATCCTGCCTTCGGTGCGCGCCCCCTTCGTCGCTTGATTCAGCGCGAGATTGGCGATCGGCTGGCCGTGATGCTGCTCGGTGGTGACGTGCAGGATGGCCAGACTGTGACAGTTGACATGAATGCATCGTCCGACGGGCTTGTCATGAATGTTGATAAACCCTAAGATTGCGCGCTACACTGAATA
>ERZ772998.309-NODE-309-length-11253-cov-2.64645_pt1 | contig 11253 bp, 9 predicted proteins | sample MGYA00580669_ERZ772998 | MGnify/ENA primary metagenome ERZ772998 (study PRJEB29015, sample SAMEA2738052) | human oral metagenome | biome: human oral; feature: human-associated habitat; material: saliva | place: China | collected 2226 ... | reverse complement strand
TCCTTAATTTCTGGCCAGGGGTTTATTGCATTAGTAGCAGTAATATTTGGTAAATGGAAACCTTATGGAGTATTAGGAGCGTGCTTATTTTTTGGTGCAGCTCAAGAATTAGCAATTCTATTACCTGGATTAAATATTAATATTCCTGAATCAATTTTACCAATGGTTCCATATATAAGTACATTATTAGTACTAATATTCTTTGTAGGAAAGTCTAAAGGACCATCTTCTGCAGGAGTACCATATATAAAATTGGAAGATTAATATATAAAGGCATACTTATTAGTATGTCTTTTTGTTGTGAAAAATTTAAATGTATTTTTTAATATATAAAATGGAGGATAATTATGATTACAATAAAAAGTAAACAAGAAATTGAAGGGATGAAAAAATCTGGTGAAATTATTTCAAAAATCCATATTGGGTTAAGAGATTTTATTAAACCAGGAATTACTACTTTAGATATTGATAAATTTTGTCATGATTTTATGCTTAAAAATGGAGCAAAACCAAAACAAATTGGTTATCATGGATATCCATATGCAACATGTACTTCAGTTAATGATGTAATTTGTCATGGACTTCCAAGTAAGCAAATATTAAAATCTGGAGATTTAGTGACTGTTGATATGGTTGTAGATTTAGATGGATACTTATCTGATAGTGCATGGAGCTATGCAGTTGGAGAAGTATCTGACGAAGTAAAAAATCTAATGGATGTTACTAAGGAATCTATGTATAAAGGAATAGAAGCTGCAGTTATTGGAAATAGAATAGTAGATATTGGAAAAGCGATACAAAGTTTTGTTGAACCAAAAGGTTATTCTATCGTTAGAGATTTTTGCGGACATGGTATAGGTGTAGAAATGCATGAAGATCCGCAAGTTCCTCATTATATTACATCTACTAGAGGAGTTAGACTTGTAGAAGGCATGGTAATAACAGTAGAACCAATGATTAATACTGGAGATTGGAGATGTACTATTGACGATGATGGATGGACAGCTAGAACTATAGATGGTGGGCTTTCTTGTCAATATGAGCATACATTTGTAATTACAAAAGATGGACCATTGATATTAACAGATCAATCACTTTATGAATAATTATTTGCATATTATTTATTGATTTTTTTATAAAATAGGAGTATAATTTAATTGTAGATATTGTAAAAATTAATAAAATATTTAATGTAGGGACAAAATTGGTGTAACGGGACAAAAATGAATGATATTGAATATGTAAAAAAATTTGCTCCTGATTTGATTGAAAAATTAATATTTAGATTCAAAATCTTAGAATATATTTCTATAAATGCTCCAGTTGGTAGAAGAAATATTGCTTCCCATTTAGGAGTAGGAGAAAGAATAGTTAGAAATGAATTAGAATTTTTTACAGATGAAAAATTTATTGAAGTTATAAAATCAGGAACTTTTATTACTGAACTTGGAGAATCTATTTTACAAGAACTCAGAGGTTTAGTTAATAATTTAAATGAAAATCATATTATTGCTGAAGAATTAAAAAATAAACTTAGAATAAAAAAAGTATTAGTGTGTGACTCGTATCAAGATGAGATTCTTGGTAAAGAACAACTTGCTAAGGTAGCTTCTGAATATTTTTTAAATATTATATCTGAAAAAGATGTTATTGCTATTTCAGGGGGTACGACTGTTAAATCTTTTGTTGATACTATGAGTGTAAAGAAATATTATAATGAAATATCTGTAATTCCAGCAAGAGGTAGTTTGGGAAATGGATTAGAGTGTCAATCAAACGTTGTTGCAAATAATTTATCAAAGAAATTAAAAGCAAAGTTTTTTGGAACTTTTTTACCAGATTATTTAGATGAATTAACGTTTGATAGATTAAAGGATTTAGAAGAAGTAAAGACACTCATTGAATATTTAGATAAGATTAACGTTTTAATTTTTGGTATTGGAAGAGCGGATGCAATGGCAAAAAGACGCTCTTTAAAATCATCTGAAATTAATTTGCTTAATGAAAAGAATGCTGTTAGTGAAGCATTTGGAAATTACTTTGATATTAATGGAAATATTGTTTATAGTTCAAATACAATAGGGTTGGATATGGAACAATATTTAAAAATTAATGATGTTATTGCGATAGCTGGATACGGGAAAAAGTATAAGGCAATTATTTCTATCTGCAATATTAGAAAAGATATGACTCTTATAACAGATAGAGATACAGCAAAACAGATTTTAGCTATATTATAAGCGAAAGCTTTTATAAAATTATAAGGAGGAATCGAAATGAAAGTTGCGATTAATGGATTTGGTAGAATTGGTAGATTAGCATTTAGATTAATGCATGAATTAGAAGGAGTAGATGTCGTAGCAATTAATGATTTGACAGATGCAAATATGTTAGCACATTTACTTAAATATGATTCAACTCAAGGACGTTTTGAAAAAGAAGTTATAGTTAAAGAAGGATGTTTTTCTATCGATGGAAAAGAAATTAAAGTCTTTTCTGATGCAGATCCTAAAAATTTACCTTGGAAAGAATTAGATATTGATGTTGTGTTAGAATGTACAGGATTCTTTGTTGCAAAAGAAAAAGCTCAATTACACATTGATGCTGGTGCAAAAAGAGTAATAATTTCTGCTCCTGGAAAAGGTGATATGAAAACTGTAGTTTATGGAGTAAATCATGATATTCTTGATGGAAGTGAACAAATTTTATCTGGAGCTTCTTGTACAACAAATTGTTTAGCTCCTATGGCAAAAGTATTGCAAGATAAATTTGGTATAGTTCAAGGTATAATGACTACTATACATGCGTATACTGGAGATCAAAACACATTAGATGCTCCACATAGAAAAGGTGATATGAGAAGAGCTAGGTCAGCTGCTATAAATATTGTTCCAAATACTACGGGAGCAGCAAAAGCTATTGGCTTAGTTATACCTGAATTAAAAGGAAAATTAGATGGCTCTGCGCAAAGAGTACCTGTTGCGACAGGTTCATTAACTGAATTAGTAACTGTTTTAGAAAAAACTGTTACTGTTGAAGAAATTAATAATGCAATGAAAGAAGCATCAAGTGAATCATTTGGATATACTGAAGATCCAATTGTTTCAACTGATGTAATTGGAATAAAATATGGTTCTTTATTTGATGCAACACAAACTAGAATAGTTGAAGTTGATGGTAAACAACTAGTTAAAACAGTTGCTTGGTATGATAATGAAATGTCATATACTGCAAATTTAATTCGTACGTTCCAGTATTTAGTTAATCTTTCTAAATAATTAATAGATAAGAATTTCAAAAAATAAATTATAAGTAATTTAAGATATGTGTTGAAATCTTATTGTCATATAATAATATGAGGTGAAGATTTTCACCTCATATTGTATAGTAAGGAGTAATTATGAATAAAAATGTTATTACAGATTTAGATGTTACCTCAAAAAGAGTTATTGTAAGAGTTGACTTTAATGTTCCAATGTCAAAGTCTGAAGTTGGTAAAATTACTGATAATGCTAGAATCTTAGCTGCTTTACCAACTATAAATTATTTAATTGAAAACAAAGCTAAAGTTATTTTATTATCTCATCTTGGAAGACCAAAAGGAGAAGCTAAAAAAGAGTTTTCTTTAGAACCAGTTGCTAAGGAATTGTCTAGGCTTTTAAATAAAGAAGTAAAATTTTTACAAAGTGATTTAGTTGTTGATGATAATGTAAAAAATAAAGTATTTAATTTACAAGATGGAGAAGTAGCATTACTAGAAAATACTAGATTTAGACCAGAGGAAACTAAAAATATAGATAATTTTTCAAAAGAATTATCTTCTCTTGGAGATATTTATATAAATGACGCTTTTGGGACTAGTCACAGAGCTCATTGTTCAAATGTTGGACTATGTAAATTTTTACCATCTGCAGTTGGATTTTTGGTTGAAAAAGAGATTTCTATTATGGGAAAAGCTCTTTCTAATCCAGAAAGACCTTTTGTAGCAATTTTAGGTGGTGCAAAAGTATCTGATAAAATTACTGTAATTGAAAACTTAATTGAAAAAGTAGACAGTATTATAATCGGAGGAGGAATGGCATTTACATTCTTAAAATCCTTAGGATACTCCGTTGGTAAAAGCTTATTAGAAGAAGATAAAATTGATTTAGCAAAAGATTTATATGAAAAAGCTAAAAGTAAAAATGTCAATATGTTATTGCCAGTAGATGTAGTTGTAAGTAAAGAATTTTCAAATGATTCTGATTTCAAAACTGTTACTATAGATTCAATTGAAGAAGATTATATGGGTCTTGATATAGGATATAAAACTGTTGAGCTATTCTCAGATGAAATTAAAAAAGCAAAAACAGTGGTTTGGAATGGTCCAATGGGAGTATTTGAAATGCCAAATTTTGCAAAAGGTACATTTGAGATTGCAAAGGCTATAGCTGAAACTGATTCTATAAGTATAATCGGCGGAGGAGATAGTGCATCTGCTGCTGAAAAATCAGGATTTAAAGATAAAATAACACATATTTCAACTGGTGGTGGTGCATCATTAGAATTTCTAGAAGGAAAAATTTTACCAGGAATTGATGCAATAGATAATAAATAATTGGAGGTAGTATGAGAAAACCTGTTATTATTGGAAATTGGAAGATGAATAAAACATTGGATGAAGCAAAAATACTAATTAGTAACATCTTATCACAAAAACTAGATAATAGTGTTGAAAAAGTTGTATGTGTACCTTATATATATGTTACTGAAATTAAAAAATTAATAGATGGAACCGGTATAGGGTTAGGTGTACAAAATATGTTTTACGAAAATAGTGGAGCATATACTGGTGAAATTTCTCCTACTATGCTTAAAAGTTGTGGTGTATCTTATGTGATTTTAGGTCATTCAGAAAGAAGAACTATTTTTAATGAAACTGATGATTTAATTAATAAAAAAGTAAAAGCAGCATTACAAAATAATATAATTCCAATATTATGCTGTGGCGAATCTCTTGACGAAAGAAATTCTGGTGCTGAAAAAGATATTGTAAAAAGACAAATAAGTAATTCATTGTTTGGAATTAGTAAAAGCGAAATTGAAAAAGTAATAATCGCTTATGAACCTATTTGGGCAATTGGTACTGGATTAACAGCATCTTCTGATGATGCAGAAGATATGATAAAATTTATTAGGGAAATATTGAATGATATTTATGGTGAAATATCATTTAAAGTAAGAATTCAATATGGTGGAAGTGTTAAACCAAATAATATAAAAGACCTAATGCAAAAAGAAAATATTGATGGAGCGTTAGTTGGTGGTGCTTGTTTAGAAAGCACAAGTTTTTGTGAATTAATAAATTATAAAATATAAGGAGAATATTATGAGCTTAATAGTTGAAATTTACGCAAGAGAAGTTTTAGACTCAAGAGGAAATCCTACTGTTGAGGTTGAAGTAACAACTGAAAATGGAATAGTTGGAACTGCTATAGTTCCTTCTGGTGCATCTACAGGTGTCCATGAAGCTGTTGAATTAAGAGATGGTGATAAAGCAAGATATTTAGGAAAAGGAACACTTAATGCAGTTAATAATGTAAATGAAAAAATAGCAGATGAATTGATAGGTTTCGATGTGTTTGACCAAGTTGGAATAGACAGAGCTTTAATTCAAATAGATGGAACAGATAATAAGTCAAATTTAGGTGCAAATGCAATTTTGGGTGTTTCTATGGCTGTTGCTAGAGCTGCATCGATTGAATCTGACACTCCACTTTACGAATATATTGGTGGTGTAAATGCTAAAACTTTACCTGTTCCTATGATGAATATTTTAAATGGTGGAGAACATGCTGATAATAACGTAGATATTCAAGAATTTATGGTTATGCCAGCAGGTGCTGTTTCTTTTAAAGAAGCGCTTAGAATGGGTACGGAAGTTTTTCATAATTTAAAAACTGTATTAAAATCTAGAGGATATAATACTGCTGTTGGTGATGAAGGAGGATTTGCTCCAAATTTAAATTCTAATGAAGAAGCTTTACAAACTATCATGGAAGCAATTGAAAAAGCTGGATATGTTCCAGGCAAAGATATATTTTTAGCTTTAGATGTAGCATCAAGTGAAATGTATGAAAATGGAAAATATAATTTTAAGGGAGAAGGAAAAGTATATACTTCAGAAGAATTAGTAAATTATTATTCTAATTTAGTTAACAAATATCCAATAATATCAATTGAAGACGGATTATCAGAAGATGATTGGAATGGTTGGAAACTTTTAACTGAAAAACTAGGTAATAAAGTTCAACTAGTAGGAGATGATTTATTTGTTACTAATTATTCCAGACTAAATTTGGGAATTAATAAAGGAATTGCTAATTCAATCTTAATTAAATTAAATCAAATTGGAACAATTACTGAAACATTAGATGCGATAGAATTAGCTAAAACTAATGGATATACTTGTGTAATATCACATAGGTCAGGAGAAACTGAAGATACAACAATTGCTGATTTAGCTGTTGCAGTAAATTCTGGACAAATTAAAACTGGTTCTGCTTCAAGAACAGATAGAATTTGTAAGTATAATCAATTATTAAGAATTGAAGATAGATTAGGAGAAAATTCTAAATTTTTAGGTTTATCAGCTTTCTATAATATTAATAAAAAATAGTATAATTAAAATAGCTCATTATTTTCATATAAAAAAATTATAATATAGTGTAAAATAAATAAATTTTTAATGTATTTTATGATATACTATTAGTTAGATATTTATATAGAATATATGAGCTAATATTTTGATTACGTATAATAATTTTGGAGGAATTATGTCTATTTTTATTTCTGTTTTAGGTGGATTAGGATTATTTCTTTATGGAATGAACCTAATGGGAGCTGGATTACAAAAATCCTGTGGTGAAAAATTGAAAGGAATAATTGCTGCTGTAACAAAGAATAAAATTTATGCCGTTTTAGTTGGTATTTTTGTCACTATGATTATTCAATCTAGTTCAGCAACTACAATAATGACAATAGGTTTTGTAAATGCCGGGTTTATGACTTTAGCACAATCTGTTGGAATAATCATTGGAGCTAATGTTGGTACAACAATAACTGCTCAAATTATAGCTTTTGATATTTCAAAATATGCACCTTTGGTTATTGCCATTGGAGTGTTTATGTGGTTGAAGGCAAAAAGTGATAGAAAAAAAGATATTGCTGAGATTCTTATAGGATTTGGTATCTTATTTTTAGGAATGTCTATAATGACTAATGGATTAGCTCCTTTAGCTCAAGAAGAATGGTTTAAAAATATACTAGTCAAATTAAACAATCCATTTATTGGTGTATTAGCTGGTCTATTGTTAACAACTGTTTTACAATCTTCTTCAGCATCAATTGGTTTATTAGAAGCGTTAGGAATGCAAGGAGCTATTAATATAAACCAAGCATTTGGAATATTATTTGGAGATAATATAGGTACAACTACTACTGCTATGATTTCGAGTGTTGGAGCTAGTAAAAATGCTAAAAGAGCTGCATTTATTCACTTTCTATTTAATTTGATAGGAACTATTATATTTATGACAATACTTCGAGTTCCAGTTCAATATTTGGTAGAATACATTTCACCTGGAAATGTTCAAAGACAAATTGCGAATGCACATACACTTTTCAACATAATAAATGTTTTAATTCAATTACCATTTTCTAGTTTATTAGTAAAAATATCTCAATGGGTTATAAAAGGTGACGATATTGTTGAAGAACGTTACTCAGAACATTTGGATAAAAGATTTTTTGAAACACCAAGTATAGCAATTATTCAAGCACAAAACGAAGTAGCTAGAATGGGTGAAATAGTAATTGAATCACTAGAAAAAACTATTGAAGCTTTTAAAACAAAAAGCAGCAAGAATATAGAATTTGTACTTGAAAGAGAAAAAGTAATAAATGGTTTAGAAAAGGAAATTATAGACTATTTAGTACCATTATCTGATAAAAATTTGTCTGATGATGAAAAGCATAAAGTTTTTGTTATGATGTATGCAATAAATGATTATGAAAGAATTGGAGATCATTGTGAGAATATAATAGAGTTGATACAAGAAATAAAAGTAGAAAACTCAGTATTTAGTAAAACTGCCTTTGATGAATATGAAACAATATCAACAGATGTTATGAAAATTATTGTAGATACAACAAATGCGTATAAGGATAATAATCTTGAATTAGCAAAAAAATGTATTCCTATAGAAGAAGAAGTAGATAATTTAGAAAAAACTTATAGAAGAAATCATATGGACAGAATTAACAAGGGTATATGTGATACAAATGCAGGCGTTAAATTTTTAGATATTTTATCTAATTTTGAGAGAATCGCTGACCATGGTTTAAATATTGCAAATTACACATTAGGAAAAGAATTGTAAAAGATTGTTATTTTTGTATACAAATACTTAAAGTTATAAAAAAGTTTTATTATGATTTTGACAAAAAATGCTTTACAATTGGGTAAACATAATATATAATAATAAACGGATGTGATTTCATTGCAGTTTGTTATTTTTATACTGTAAATGGAGGTAAGTTATGTACGATTGTATTATAATTGGCGCTGGGCCAGCTGGAATTAGTGCAGGTATCTATGCAGCTAGAGCTAGTATGAAGACAATAATAATTGAAAGAGGAACACCAGGTGGTTTGATAGCAAAGACAGATGAGATTGCCAACTATCCAGGTGCAGAAGATGTTCCAACTGGTCCTCAATTAATTGAAAGAATGGTTAAACAGGCTAAATCATTTGGAGCTGAATTTATAACAGATACTGTTGTAAATGTAGATTTTTCTGGAACAACTAAGATTGTTTATGGCGAAAATGCTACTTATGAAGGAAAATCTGTTATTATAGCAACTGGATCTAATCCTAGATTATTAGATGTTCCAGGAGAAAAAGAATTTACTGGTAAAGGTATTGCTTATTGTGCTACATGTGATGCACCATTTTTCCAAGATTTAGACGTATATGTTGTCGGATCTGGAGAAGCAGCGGTTGAAGAAGCGATGTATCTTACAAAATTTGCTAGAAATGTTACTTTGCTAGCTAGAAAAGATAAATTATCAGTTGCAAAGTCAATTGAAGAAAAAGCAATGAAGTGTGAAAAATTAAATTTTATGTGGAATGTTGAAGTCGAAAGTTTTGAAGGAACTGGTTTATTAAGCGCTATGAATATTGTAAATAATAAAACTGGAGAAAAAACTAAGATAGTTCCTAGAGAAGGAGATATGATATTTGGTGTATTCATCTTCGTTGGGTATATTCCAGAAAGTACCATATTTAATGGTAAGATTGATACTGATAGAAACTATATAGTATCAGATGAAACCATGAAAACTAGTATTGAAGGCGTTTTTGTTGCCGGAGATGTTAGAGTTAAAGAGCTTAGACAAGTTGTTACAGCGGTAAATGACGGTGCAATTGCTGCAATTAATGCAAGAAAACATGTTGAAAGCTTAGCTTAATTAAATTTAATACCGAAAGGATTAAATATATAAATTTTAAGGAGGTGAGTATATGCGTCTAGAATTAGGAAAAATCTTAATTAACGATGTTAAACTTTGTTCAGAAACAAAGGTAGAAAATAATGTTCTTTATATTAATAAAGAAGAGCTAATCGCTCATTTATTAGAAGATGAACATTTAAAATCTGTAGACGTAGATATTGCAAAACCGGGTGAGAGTGTAAGAATTACTCCAGTTAAGGATGTTGTAGAACCAAGAGTTAAGGTTAATGGAGCAGGTGGAGTATTCCCTGGTGTGATTTCAAAAGTTGATGTAGTTGGTTCAGGAAGAACTCATGTTCTTAAAGGAACAGCTGTAATGACTGTTGGTAAAATTGTTGGATTCCAAGAAGGTATAATTGATATGTGTGGACCTGGAGCTGAGTACACTCCATTTTCAAAAACTATCAATATAGTTTTAAACTTAGAACCAGCAGAAGGTGTTGAAACATATGCATACGAAAAGGCTGCAAGAATGGCTGGATTAAAAGCTGCTACTTATCTTGGATTAGCTGGGAAAGAAGTTGAACCAGATGAAGTAGAAGTGTTTGAAACTAAACCATTATTTGAACAAGCTGAAGAATTGAAGGATTTACCAAAAGTTGCATATGTTCAAATGTTACAATCACAAGGATTATTACATGACACTTATGTATATGGTGTAGATGCAAAACAAATAGTTCCTACACTATTATATCCAACAGAACTAATGGATGGAGCTATTTTAAGTGGTAACTGTGTATCTTCATGTGATAAGAACACAACATACCATCACTTAAATAACCCTGTTGTTAGAGCAATGTATGAACAACATGGAAAAGAAATCAACTTTGTTGGTGTTATTATCACTAACGAAAATGTATATTTAGCAGATAAAGAAAGATCATCAAACTGGACTGCTAAATTATGTGAATTTTTAAATCTTGATGGAGCTATCGTATCCCAAGAAGGATTCGGTAACCCAGATACAGACTTAATAATGAACTGTAAAAAAATTGAAGGTAAAGGCGTTAAAACTGTTATAATCACTGATGAATATGCAGGTAGAGATGGCGCTAGCCAATCTTTAGCAGATGCAGATGCTGCTGCTAATGCAGTAGTAACTGGTGGTAATGCAAATGAAACAATCATATTACCTAAGATGGATAAAGTTATCGGAACTTTAGATTTCGTTGATATTTGTGCTGGTGGTTTTGATGGATCATTAAGAGAAGATGGTTCAATCATGGTTGAATTACAATCAATTACTGGAGCAACTAACGAAATAGGATTTAATAGATTATCCGCTACTGGATATTAAAATTTATTAATAAACGGAATATTATATAAAATTAAACGAAAATAAAAAAATAGAAAGGATGTGTAAGCGATATGGCACTTTTTACAGAAAATACAAAAGTAATCATAATCGGCGATAGAGATGGTATACCAGGACCAGCTATAGAAGAATGTGTCGCTACAACTCCTGCAGAAATAGTATTTTCAGCAACTGAATGTTTTGTCTGAACTGCAGCAGGAGCAATGGACTTAGAAAATCAAAGAAGGGTAAAAGAATTAGCAGAAAAATACGGTGTAGAAAACTGTGTAGTTCTTTTAGGAGCGTCTGAAGCAGAATCAGCAGCATTAGCAGCTGAAACTGTTACAACAGGTGACCCAACTTTCGCAGGTCCATTAGCAGGAGTTCAGTTAGGACTTAAAGTATAT
>ERZ772998.304-NODE-304-length-11363-cov-8.27697_pt1 | contig 11363 bp, 8 predicted proteins | sample MGYA00580669_ERZ772998 | MGnify/ENA primary metagenome ERZ772998 (study PRJEB29015, sample SAMEA2738052) | human oral metagenome | biome: human oral; feature: human-associated habitat; material: saliva | place: China | collected 2226 ... | reverse complement strand
TTTATAATAGCTGTAATGGGGTACCGTCTCGAGCCTGTAGTCTCTTGACTTTAAAGCCTCAAAATGGTCCTACGGAATCAATTCCTACGACCATTAATTCGCATTTAATACGATCCCCCATTACTGCTATTATAAAATCCGCTTGATTCTCCTCATCGTCTCATCAAAAAGAAATTCTTACTCTGTAATACTCCAACTTTATAAACTCACGAAATAATATGGAAGAATAAATGCGCTGTGCGATTTCAGTTAATTTGGCGCAGCTGAAAGGGTATTGGCAAAATGCTCTCCTCCTTGGGTTGGGGAAAGTCCAGAAACAAAAAAGTCCGCTACTTTCATAGCGAACTTTCCATTGTTTTATAACGGGATAATGGTGTCATTATCACTAGTAGCGGGCTCGGTTGAGATAATCTCAATCATCAGGCCATGTGGCAAGCAAATACTTGTCTGACCCGGCTGAGAAATCCAACCTGTTTGCACCGCGATTTGGTCTGGACTATTATCTTCCTTGTCACGAATACGCGTTCCATCGACTTCAATAATATTATATTGATCGTCATGCGGGAAGTAGATGAACTCTTCATGTGGTGTATTTTCACTGAGTTCAAAGCGCTCGATTTCTTCTCCGTCAATTGTGAGAATCGCGTAGATTTTTGCTTCTTCTTTTCTCGTTGCTTGTTGATAAGCAAAGATGGCATTTGGTAAAAATGATAGAACCAATAATACGAACACAATGATAATATCGAATGGTTTTATCAAATGGGAATACTTCTTAACTATCGTTCTCATCCTTTAACTCTAATAATGTTCTGCGTACTTCTGATGCGATTTTTGAGCCAATCACGAGCAATTCATACAAGGTGAAAGTTTCAAATGGAGTCACACGGCCCACATAGCGAATAAAAAGTTCGCCGTCTGTGTCCACAAGTAGCGTGTAGTATGCCACTAACTCTTGGTTCAATCGATTAATGGAATAGAGCACCTCGAATAAATCTAAGCCAAAGTCTCTTCCATTCCCGATTCCTTCATACGTAATCTGGTAATCGGTACGTTCCTGGCTATCATCAAACAAGACGCTAAATGGAAACTCGGCTTCTCCTTCTGAATACAGACCAAGATAGGCCACCCCACCGTCACCTAAATCCTTCTTATCCAGTTTCAAATCACGATTCTTTAAAACCGTCTCAAACGATTCACTAACCTTCATCCTGGCCACTCCTTTCGCCATTTGTAACCTCTATTTTACTAGATTCCCTCCTATTTCACAACCAAACACCGAAATCCGACACTTTTCTTCTTTATTAAATACGAAAAAAATTTCTATTTGGCTTTTCCCGCACAAAAAAGAGACTGAAGTTTCCTTCAATCTCTCTTGTAATTTATTGATTAACCTAAACGTTGGCGAGAGTCCGCTGCACGTTGCAATGCTTGACCAACATAGTTGATACATAACATCATGATAAACATTAAGATTACGGCTGGTACCCAAACCCATAATTTATTTTCAATGATGTCCGCATTTTTCGCTGCAGAAATTAATGAACCAAGTGATGGTGTTGTAAATGGTAAACCGAACCCTAAGTAAGTTAACCCTGTTTCAATACCGATGTTCCCTGCTAAACGTAAGATTAAGTTTACAATAATTAATGAACTTAAGTTTGGCAAGATTTCACGGAACATGATTCGTAAGTCACTTGAACCTAAAGTCTTAGATGCATTTACATAGTCTAAGCTTGCTTCTTGAAGAGTACGTGTTCTGAATAAACGAGCAGAACCTACCCAATAGAAGGCTGTCATGATTAATACAAAGTGGACCATTGTGTAGTTTGGAATCACTGTTACGAACACGATGATAATCATCAATGTTGGTAAGATCATGATAAAGTCAACGACACGCATGATAGTTGTGTCCACCCATTTACCGTAGTAACCAGAAATCAATCCGACGATGATACCAATGATACATGTCAAGATTGTAATTGAGAAACCGATTAATACTGAGTTACGAGCCCCGATAATCAAGAGGGCTAAAACGTCTCGACCACTTTCGTCAGTCCCTAACAAGTGTGCATTTGATGGGGCTTTATAACGACCCAAGATGTTAACTTTTAACGCAGTCTCTTGGTCAATAAAGAATGGTCCGATAAAGATGATTAAGAAAATCAACGCTAGTAAAATTAACGCAAAAAGCGCTAATTTATCTTTTAAAAACTCCCGTACAATAACCTGAAAACCAGCAGGCGGTGTAGATACGGTGCTTTCTTCAACGACAGTTTCTTCAACTGTATTTACATTATTTTGCTCCATTTGCTACTCCTCCTTTTATTATTGTACACGAACACGTGGGTCTACAATACTCATAATAATATCTGATAAAAGCGTACCTAGAAGAGTCGCTGTACCGAAGAGTAATAGTAACGCTAAGATTACTGAGTAGTCACGTCCTAAGATAGATGTTACGAATAAGTTCCCCATTCCAGGATATGAGAAGATGTTTTCAATAAACACTGACCCACCGATTAAACCAGTGAATTCATACCCTAAGAAGGCTGCAATTGGCAAGATTGAGTTACGGAAGATGTGGCGGTTGAACACGACATTTTCAGGAACCCCTTTCGCACGTGCTGTACGAACGTAGTCTTGGCTCTTCGCATCGATAACCCCTGTACGTAAGTATTGAATCGTACCAGTAGTTGAAAGAAGCGCCATCGTAAACGCTGGTAAAATCATGTGATGGAATTTGTTCACATAATAGCCAAGTGTTCCAGCAACGACATCTGAATCGACAGAACCACGAGTTGGGAACCAACCTAATGTATAACCAAATAACCATAATAGAACTAACGCGAATACGAATACTGGGATTGAGTAAGTAATGAATGTATATACTACGATTGCTTTGTCAGCCCAAGAGTTTTGGAAACGACCTGCAATCATCCCTAATGGTAATGCAATTAAGTAAGTTAGAATCATCGTTAGTAATGATAACCAAACAGTGTTACCAATACGTTCCCCGATTAATTTTGTAACTTCATATTTGTAAGTATAACTTTGACCGAAGTCTCCGCGGAATGCTTTTGAAATCCAGTTCCAATATTGAACAGGAAGTGGATCATAGAATCCAGATTTCACACGTAAAGCTTCAATTGTATTTGGATCCGTTTCTGGAGTAATTAAACCTGTAAATGGATCCCCTGGCATCATCTTCGCGATTAAGAATGCTAGCACACTAAGGATGAAGATTTGTGGCAACATCATTAACACACGACGTAAAATGGTTTTCCACATAATTAGTTCCCTCCTTTTGGATTTAATGCAACAAAGTGTGTGTCAGAGATTTTTTGTAAATCAAACACACGACCGTTTTCATCGTAGTAAAATTCTTGATTTTCTTGATAGAATTTCTCAGCTTCTTTACGACGAAGTTTGTTTGCTTCACGGTTTTCTGGATCGATTACCGGAATCGCAGACAATAGACGTTTAGTATAGATGTGTTGTGGGTTTGCGTAAATGTCTTCCGCTTTCCCTGTTTCAACGAAACGTCCACGGTACATGATGAATAACTCATCACACATATGTTTTACAACCCCAAGGTCATGGGAAATGAATAAGTAACTTAAGTTGAATTCATCTTGGATACGTTTCATGTAGTTTAACACTTGCGCTTGTACAGATAAGTCTAACGCTGATACTGGTTCGTCGGCGATGATTAAACGAGGGTTACTTGCTAAAGCACGAGCAACACCGATACGTTGTCTTTGACCCCCTGAGAACTGGTGTGGATATTTTAATAATGCTTCTTCAGATAATCCGATGATTTCCATTAATTCAATCACGCGTTTTCTCTCTTCATCTGGAGATAAACGTTCGAAGTTTCTTAATGGCTCAGCCACGATATCTAAAATACGTTTTTTAGGGTTAAAACTTGATAGTGAATCTTGGAAGATCATTTGTACGTTACGGTTGTAATCTGAAGTACGACGACGTGCTTTGTTTGTTACGTCTTCTCCTTCGTAAATCACTTTACCGCTTGTTACGTGTTCTAGACCAATAATGGATTTACCAATAGTTGATTTACCAGAACCTGATTCTCCAACAAGACCGTAAGTTTTCCCTTCTTCAATTTCAAGTGACACTCCGTCTACCGCATAAACATGATCCGTTACTCGGTTAAAGAAGCCACTACGAATCGGATAGTGAACTTTTAAATCTTCAATGGTTACAAAACCGCTCATTATGCTTCCTCCCCTTCAAAATGGAAATGTTTATAACATGTACAACGAACGAAGTGGTTTGGTCCAACTTCATGAAGTGTTGGATCTTCTTCGTGAGCGTCCGCTGAAATCCATGGAATACGTGGTGCGAAACGGCAACCTTTACGTGGTAATTTTGGTAATGGTGGCACTGTTCCTTTAATCACGTGTAATTCTTGACCTTCAGAACCCGCTTGTGGGATTGATTGTAGTAATGAACGTGTATAAGGATGTTGTGGATTTGTGAATAGCTCTTCAACGGGTGCTATTTCCACAAATTGTCCAGCATACATCACGGCTACACGGTCAGCAGTTTCAGCTACGACCCCAAGGTCGTGAGTGATTAAGATGATTCCAGATTCTGTTTCTTTTTGGATATCATTTAATAAGTCTAAGATTTGCGCTTGGATTGTTACGTCTAAGGCAGTTGTTGGTTCATCGGCAATGATGATTGGTGGTTTACATGATAAAGCAATCGCGATAACCACACGTTGACGCATCCCACCTGATAATTCGTGTGGGTATTGTTTGTAAGTACGTTGTGGATTTGGAATCCCTACTTGTCCTAACAATTCAAGTACGCGTTCAGTACGTTCTTTTTCATTTAAGTCTGTATGATAATAAAGAGCTTCGTCGATTTGAGCACCAATTGTCATTAATGGGTTTAATGAAGCCAACGGATCTTGGAAAATCATACCGATGTCGTTTCCGCGGATCTTGTTGTATAACGCTTCGTTTAAGTTTACTAAGTTCACATCGTTATAAATGATGTCCCCTGTAATCTTTGTATTGTTTTTGTTGTGTAAGCCCATGATGGTTGTCGCTAATGTAGATTTCCCACATCCTGACTCTCCAACGATGGCCAAAATTTCATTTTTTTCTAATGTTAGTGATACATTATCTACTGCATCATAAAAATCATCTTTGATACGGAAACCAACATGTAAGTTATTGATTTCTAATAGTGGCTTATCAATTGTCAAATCCGATTCCTCCTTATTTTCTTTGGTGAACTATTTCAATATTTAAAATAATAAAACAACGTTTCTATTATACGTTGTATGCCCTCTAAATGCAAATTGTATGACAATTTGAGCGCAGGTACAGCGTATTTTTAGTTTACCATGAATCCAGCTTGATTACCATTATTTATGAGCAAAAAATTAACTTTTCTCATGTTATTTTAATTTTAAATTCAAATTTTACTCTAATCCCGTCATTAATGCGTTTTCATCTGTTTTATTAATGTTGCGTAAACAAAAAGAGACGAACCGAAGTCCGTCCCTTATTCAATCCTTACTTAGCAGGTGTGTCACTTGTTAATTCAATTTGGTATAATGCTGATTTTTGACTACCTAAGTTAACATCATAGTATTTCACACGTTTGTTCACTGCTGTAATAGATTCTCCGACTAACGTTGGGAAGATAAATGCTTTATCGTGAACGTATTTTTGCCATTCTTTATAGAACTCAATGTTTTTAGCTGAATCGAATGCTTCTGTTGAAGCGATTTTCTTCATGATTGCAGTTCCTTCAGGATCCACATAACGTTCAAAGTTGAATTTCGCAGATTCTCCGAATAATCCTTCTGGGTTTGGATCATAACCTGTAGACCAACCACCAGCGAATACATCGATTTCAGGATCATCCGCTTGAACTTTATCGTAGAAAGAGTTTAATTCAATGGTACGTCCTGTATAAAGTTTTACATCCAATCCGATTTCTTTCCACCAGTTCAAGTATTGTTGAACAAGTGATTCATTGGCTTCATCACGAGTACGTGCTGCAAAGTTGATTTGTAGTTTTGATCCATCTTTGTTCTCACGTAGACCGTCCCCATCAACGTCTTTATAACCTGCTTCATCTAATAATTGTTTTGCTTTTTCTGGGTTATAAGTGAAGCCTTCTTGTTCTTTATTATAGATATCGTTAAAGAACGGAATGATGATTGAGTTTGAAGAGTGTTGCAATCCGTTATACAAGTTTTGGCCTGCCGCATCAATATCGAGTGCGTATGCCATTGCTTGACGAAGTTTTACATCCGCCATTTTCGCATTTGGATCTGTTACGTTTTTACCAGCTTCTTTGTCATATTTTCCTAAGTGGAAACCGATATATTCATACGCTGACGCTTCAGAACTGATTAGCGTTACGTTTGTTAAATCTTTGTATGCTTCGTATTGTGAGTTTGGCATCGTTGCGATATCGTAATTTCCAGCTTTCATTTCAGAAACGATGTTATCTGGAGATACAACTTCCATTACGACTTTATTAACTTTTGCTACACCTTTATAGTAGTGTTCATTTGGAACTAATGTCACAGATTCTCCTGCAACAATCGATTCAATCTTGAATTGTCCTAAACCAACAAATTTAGTTCCCCGAACGTAATCACTTTGTTCCCATTCAGATTCAGGAATATCTTTGAAGATATGTTTTGGCATAATGTATGCACAAACTGAACCACCTGCTAATTGCATTGAAGGGCTCATTTCTTTGAAGTGAATTTTCACAGTGTAATCATCCACTTTTTCAAGACCTGAAACGCTATCTGCTTTTCCTTCGTGGTACTCTTCCATACCGACTACATTTTTATAATCATCATCGTAACGCACACCTGTATAATCTTTATTCCCGATAGCTTGATAAGCGAAGATGTAGTCATCAATCGTTACGGGTTGTCCATCAGACCATTTATAGTCTTTAGAATTTAAAGTAACTGTCGCAGTTTTATTCTCAACGTCAAATTCGATGCTTGCAAGACCTGTATTTGTTAACTTACGGTTTTCATCATATTCAAACATACTTTCATCAATCAAACCACCAATAGTTGAGTCGTTTGTATCCGCAGATAACTCATCTGCGAAAACACCAGAGAAAGGTGAAGAAGATACAATCGCGTATTTTAATGTTCCGCCTTTAATTGGAGTCCCGTCGTGAGTGACTTCAGAAGCGTATTTCGTTTTTCCGGCATTGCTACTTGTTGAAGATGATTGTTCTTTGCTACCACATGCTGCTAACGTTAGCGCAACCGTTGCAGAAAACAGAATCATCACATTTCTCTTTTTCATCATAATCAGTCTCCATTCTTTTATTTTAAGGCTTTTGAGTGTATCCATAAATTTATGTTGGACTTATCATACTCCAACTTTTTAATAATTGCAATACTTTTTCTAATCTTTTTTTAATTTTCATAATTTATTTCTCATTTTCGGAAACTTTTTTCATAATGAAAAAGCCTAGGAATCATCCTAGGCTTTTTTGAATTGATTATTTAGCTGGTGTATCAGAAGTTAATTCTAATTGATACAATTGCGATTTAGATCCGCTTGTCGCAAGAGCAGTGTCATAGTATTTCACACGTTTGTTAACAGCTGTTACGCTATCTCCTACAAGTGTTTGAATCATGAATGCTTCATCATGCGCATAAGCTTGCCATTCTTTATAGAATGCTTTTAATTTTGCTTCATCGAATGCTTCAGTAGAAGCAATTTTCTTCATGATTTCAGTACCTTTCTCATTTACATAACGAGAGAAGTTGAATTTAGCAGTTTCACCGAATAAGTTCGCTGGGTTTGGATCATAACCTACTCCCCATCCACCAGAGAATACATCGATTTCTGGGTCATCTGCTTGGATTTTTTCGTAGAAGTTGTTAGATTCGATTGTACGACCTGTGTAAAGTTGTACATTTAATCCAATTTCTTTCCACCATAATAAGTATTGTTGCACTAATGATTCGTTGGCAGCGTCACGAGTACGTGCAGCAAAGTTGATTTGTAATTTAGAACCATCTTTATTTTCACGAATTCCGTCGCCGTCTACGTCTTTATATCCAGCTTCGTCTAATAATTGTTTCGCTTTTTCTGGGTTATATGTGAAACCTTCTTGTTCAGCATTATATACGTCTTTGAAGAATGGTAAGATGATTGAGTTTGTACCATAGTTTAATCCGTTATATAAGCTTTCACCGGCTGCGTCGATATCTAATGCATACCCCATTGCTTGACGAAGTTTCACATCACTCATTTTCGCATTTGGATCTGTTACGTTTTTACCTTGAGTCTTGTCGTATTTACCTAAGTGGAACGCGATATATTCATATGAAGGCGCAAATGAACTTACGTAAGTTACGTTTGTTAAATCTTTAAATGCTTCGTATTGAGCACTTGGCATTGTAGCGATATCGTAGTTACCAGCTTTCATTTCTGAAACGATTGCATCTGGTGATACAACTTGCATTACTACTTTATCTAATTTTGGACGACCTTTATAGAAGTATTCGTTCGCTTTCAATGTTACAGATTCCCCTGCAACGACTGATTCAATTGTGAAGGCACCAAGACCTACTACTTTATTTCCACGAACATACTCACTTTGTTCCCATTCTTTAACTGGGATATCTTTAAAGATGTGTTTTGGCATTGTGTATGCTGGGATTGCACCACCTGCTAATTGCATTGATGGTAACATTTTTTCAAAGTGAAGTTTAACAGTGTAATCATCCACTTTTTCAACACCAGAGATTGAGTCCGCTTTTCCTTCGTGGAAATCTTTCATCCCTACGATATTTGTGTAACGGTCGTTGTAACGAGAACCAGTGTAGTCTTTGTTACCGATAGCTTCGATAGCGAAGATATAGTCATCGATTGTGAACGGTTTTCCGTCAGACCATTTATAGTCTTTAGAATTTAGTTTAATTGTTGCTGTTTTGCCTTCAACATCTAGTTCGATTGAAGCTAAACCAGTGTTTGTTAATTTACGATTTTCATCGTATTCAAACATTGATTGGTCTACTTGACTCGCAATTGTTGAGTCTACTGAGTTTGTTGATAACTCATCGATAAAAATCCCACTGAAAGGTGATGCAGCCACAAGTGCATATTTTAATGTTCCACCTTGAATCGCTGTTCCTTCATGAGTCACTTCTGAATTGAATTTTGATTTTGAAGCAGCTTTTGATGCTTCAGATGAAGTGCTACTGTTGTTGCTGTTGTTGCTGCTTGCATTTCCACACGCCGCTAATGTTAAAGCAGCTGCAGCTGATAAGAATACTAAACTTTTCTTTTTCATTTTTCCTCCACTCTCAGACATCCGATTCAATTTTTATTGTATGTTGAATTGTCTGACAAATTAATACTTGATGTTAATTCTAACATAATTTTAATTTTTTGCAAGTAAAATAATTATATTTTTTTAAGTTAATTTTAGGCTTTAGAGTTAGAGTGTTGTTTTTAGAGCGTTTTTCTTTCTTCAAGATTTCAGTAATGTTCATCCTTTTACATACAAAAAAGGCCTCGCAGTTGCGAGACCCTAAGATTGAATAGAATTCAATTATTTAGCAGCTTCACCATTATTAGATAGTAATTCTACTTGTTCCCATCCAGTTTCTTTACCTTGAGCAATATTCACGTATTTCACACGTTTGTTTACTGCTTGTAATGAGTAAGTGTTGAAACGTGGAATTTGGAATGGATTTTCGAATACGAATTTTTGCCATTGTTTGAATAATTCAACACGTTTAGCTTGGTCGAATGAAGCTTCTGAAGCAATTTCACTAATTAATTTAGTGTGTTCATCGTTCACATAGTGTGAGAAGTTGAAACGAGCCATTGGTCCGTATAATCCATCTGGGTCAGGGTTGTAACCAATTGTGAATCCACCTAACCACATATCATAGTCATCAGCGTATTTCGTTAATTTTTCAGCATATGCGTTAAATTCTAATGCACGGCCGTTTAATAACTCTACGCGTAGACCAACATTCTTCCACCATTCGATGTATTGTTGAATAACAGCATCATCAGTTTGGCTACCAGCTGGAACTAATAATGTGATTGTTAATGGTTTACCTTCTTTGTCTTCTACATAACCATCGCCATCAGTATCTTTGTATCCTGCATCAGCTAAGATTTTCTTAGATTCTTCTGGTTTGTATGTGAATCCTGGGATTTCTGATTTATCTGCATAGATTTCACCAAAGAATGGCGTTAATAATGTATTAGCAGCGATACGTAACCCTTGGTAAGTTTCGTTAGCTACTTGTTCATTATCTAATGCATAAGCAATTGCTTTACGTAAAGCAGGATCACTCATCTTCTTACCAGGTTCAAATACGTGTTCACCTTTATCTTTGTCAAAGTGACCCATGTTGAAACCAACATAAGAAATACTGTTTGTGATGTTACCAATTAATGTGATATTTGATAAATCTTTATAAGTATCATATTGATCTGAAGGCATTAAAGCAAAATCATATTTACCAGCTTTCATTTCTTTAACGATTGAGTCTGGAGATACAACATCCGCTTTTAAGCCGTCTACTTTTGGTTCACCTTTATAGTAGTATGGGTTTTTTTTGAATGTTACAGATTCACCAGGAACTACTTTATCAACGATGAATGGTCCGTTACCAACCACTTTAGTACGAGCTGCGTCTGAACCTACTGCTTGTTCATAAGTCATATCTTTGAAAACATGTTTTGGTAACATAGTACCCATAATAGCATTTCCACCTTTTTCTAAAGCTGGATATACTTCTTTCAAGTGAATAACAACTGTTTGGTCATCCACTTTTTCAAGACCTGAGATTTTATCTGCTTTTCCTTCGTGATACTCTTCCATACCAACGATGTTTGCAGCATTTTCATCGTAACGAACTCCGTCATAGTCTTTACGTCCGATAAATTCATAAGTAAAGATATAGTCGTCAATTGTTAACGGTTGTCCGTCTGACCATTTGTAGTCTTTAGAACGTAATTTTAAGGTTACAGTTTTCTTATCTCTATCTAAAGTGAATTCCACCATACCGCCATCTTTTTTGATGCGTTGGTTTTCATCGAATTCAAAGATGTTTGTAAATGCAAAATCTTCTAATTGACCGTCTGCATTATCTATTGATAGTAATGGGTTGATTAACCCTTTAAATGGTGATGCAGATACGATGGCATAGTTAATTGTTCCGCCTTTTACGACTGTCCCTTCATTTTTTACTTCAGTTGGGAATTTACGTTCTGATGCTTTTGCAGCAGACTCCCCACCCGCGTTATTCGCTTTGTTGTTATTACATGCAGCTAAAGTTACTAATGAAGCAGCACCTAATAAACCAG
>ERZ772998.303-NODE-303-length-11387-cov-4.73032_pt1 | contig 11387 bp, 4 predicted proteins | sample MGYA00580669_ERZ772998 | MGnify/ENA primary metagenome ERZ772998 (study PRJEB29015, sample SAMEA2738052) | human oral metagenome | biome: human oral; feature: human-associated habitat; material: saliva | place: China | collected 2226 ... | reverse complement strand
CTGCCGGACTCCCCGATTGTGGTCTGGTGGCCGCACTCGGTGCCGGAGAACCCGGCACAGCACTCCATCGGTCGTATCGCGCAGCGTCGCATTACCGACTCTGCACGCGCCGACGACCCGAAGGAAGCACTGCGCAAGCTCACCGACGTATTCCGTGCCGGCGACACCGACCTGGCGTGGACCCGCCTCACCCTGTGGCGCACCCAGCTGGCAGCGCTCATGGAGCAGATGCCTTCCTCCCCCGTGCGCCGCGTGGTTGTGTGGGGTTCGAGCAAGTCCCCGTCCGTGGTGCTACTCGGTACTTGGCTCGGCTGGAAGCTTGAAGCGCCCGTGCACCTCGCCACCATCGGTGCGGCAAACCGCGGCCTGTACCGCGTCAGCATTGAGCGTGAAGACGGTTCCGTGACGATGTTCCGCCCCGGCATTTCCGTGGCGACCATCTCCACCCCGTACGCACCCGATCAGCAGATTGCGCTGCCGGTGCGCACCCTCGCCGAGTGCATCTCTGAGGAGTTGCGCCGCCTCGACCCGGACGACACCTACGGTGACGTGCTGAAGCAGGCGCTGTGCACCGTCACCCTTGTGGACGATACCTGCCAGCCTGAAGACATGCTGGATCTCGAAGAATACCCGGAGGTTTTCGATGCCTAAGATTCAGAACATGGGCGCATCCACCCCCACCCTGGTGGCGCACCCGACCCGCGAGGCTCTCGCAGCGGACGCGGTGACCCGCATCCTCGACATCATTGAGCACGTGCTCTCTGAGCGCACTATCGCCCACATTTCGCTGACCGGCGGCACGATGGGTATCGCCACTTTGAAGGCGTGGGCTGAGAACGAGCGTGTGAAGGATATCGACTGGTCCCGCGTGCACTTCTGGTTCTCCGATGAGCGTTACGTGCCCGAGCGTAGCCCCGAACGTAATGACGGTCAGGCTATTGAGGTGCTGCTCGCTCCCCTGCTTTCGCACGGCCTGGTCGTGGGCAATGTGCACCGTATGGGTCCGTCCGATATTTTCACCGGTCTTGAGGCTGCTGCCGAGCACTACGCTTTCGAGATGCGCGACTACGCCGGTTCCGCACCGGCTGTGAGCGTGCAGATGCCCGAGGGTGCGACCGAACTGCCGCTGGCTGGCGGTCACGGTGGCGGCGCAGGTCACGAGCACGGTGGCTCCGGCGGCTGTGGTTGCGGTGGCGGCGGTTGCGGTTCTTCCGCACCCGAGCAGTCCATCGAAGAGACCACCCTGGACGAATTTGACGCTGAGGCTGCTGAGCCCGCAGGTGGTTGCGGATGCGGCGGCGGAGGCTGCGGTGGTGGCGGTGGCGGCCAGTGGCCCGCACCGGTCTTTGACATCACCCTGCTGGGCATGGGCCCGGACGGTCACATTGCGTCCCTGTTCCCGGGCCGTAAGCAGGTTCTGCTGGGCACCGGCCTGCCGGAGGACCCGGTTGAGGGCGGTAAGGCTGTGACCGTGATGGTGTCTGATTCGCCGAAGCCGCCGGCTGAGCGCGTGTCGGTGACCCTGCCGATTATCAATAATTCGCGTCACGTGTTCTTCCTCATCACCGGTGAGGATAAGCAGGATGCGACCAGCCGCCTTCTGGCTGGCGCGAAGCTGGACGCTGAGGACCTGAACGCTCAGCTGCTGCTGGAAACCCCGGCGGTGGGTGCGCGCGGTAAGAAGCAGACCCTGATTTTTGCAACCGAGGAGTCGCTGGCACCTGAGAACCGCTCGTAAGGTTCGGTTCTGGGCTGCATCAAGATAAAGAGTGGAGCCCCGGATAGTTTCGACTATCTGGGGCTCCACTCTTTGCTACGCTCGCCTACTGCCCGTCTACTTTTCAGCAGCGGCAGGATTCTGCGGTTGCTGTTCCTGGGCCTCCTCCGCGTCGTCCTCGAAGCCCACGTACAGTGCCGCCAGCGACGGAACCGTCGCCTCCAGCACCTCCTGCGCCTCCTCAGCGGTCGGGGCGAGCTTCGCGCCGGTCAGCTGCAGGTACTCGCGCACCGTCATGGGCTGCGCCCAGTCGAAGTGCTCACGCACGGCGGTAATGTTCGCGCCGGATTGCAGCACGTTAATGCCGCGGGCAAGACCAATATCCGTCACCTTCACGATCGCGTCGGTCGCCTCCGGGATGTCGTACGGGTCGCGGTTCTGCAGGTCCACGATGAACGGCAACACGCCGCGGCTCTCAGCGCGCAGGGTGAACTTGGTGTGCACCTGGCTCACCTCGTGCACCTCGCCCACACCCACGGCGGGAACCACCATGAAGCCCGCCTGCAGGTCGTTCACCGCGTCCAGGGTGCGTGCCTCTCCGAAGCCGGAGTACAGCTGCACCACCGGCACGAGGTAGCACACCTCCGCCTTGAGCGCCTTGCGCGCCTCAATGTCGATGTACTCCCAGGCGCCGCCGGTACCGTCGGTAATGTCACCGGAGTGGTGCGCGTAAATGGCGCCCTGGCTGTTCTTCGCGGTCTGCGACCAGTAGCTGATCTTGTCCATGTAGTTGCCTTCGGCGTCGAACATCATCAGCGACAGGTCAATGTCCACGCCCTCATCCCAGAAGCAGAAGAGGCGAATCACGCCGGTGGGCGACAGGTGCACCGTCGAGGTGTTGTAACGGCCCATGCCGTCCAGGGAGGGGCGGGCGCTGCGGGTGTTCAGCGGCATGACCATATCGCCCACCTCGTCGGGCAGGTAGATGCTGGTCTCGGCAAGACGACCGGACAGGCCAATCTCGACCAGGCGCTCCAGCAGGTCCAGCACCGCCGGGCTGTACTCGCGCGCCGGAATCATGGTGGCGATACCGGTCTTGGACAGGTTCATGCGCTGCGGGACGGCAGGCTGAGCCTTCTGGCCGGACGCCTTGCGGCGCTCTGCGCGCTGGCGCGCGGCAGATTCGGAGCCAACCGGAATGGACGGCTGCGGGTTCTCCGGGCCGGAATTCGCGCCGAAGAACGAGCCCAGCGGGTTCGGGATACCCGCGTTCTGCATGAGGTTCTGAACCCTCGCAACGCCCTCCGGGTTGCGGCGCGCGTAGTCAGCGAGCTCCCGGTCCTCCTGCACCGCCACCGGGTTGGCGGGGCGCTCCTTCGGCGGATTCGCGAGCGCATTACGCTGCAGGGTCACCAGGTTGCGGATTTGCACCAGGATGGGCGCGGAAACGCGCGGCGCCACGGCGGCAAACGCGTCAAAGATGACCTGCTGGCCGGGGCTCGGCGCGGTATCAATGCCGTAGCGGGGCGCTTCGAAAGCATCCAGGGCGCGCACCAGCTGGCGTGCAAACACGCCGGGACGGGTCGAGAGCAGACGTGCCACGTTCTGCGCATCCCGTGTTGCGTAGGCGCGGTCCACCAGCGACTCGAAGCTGTACACCTCACCGCGGTACAGCTCGTCAGCCCAGCGGCTCAGCGCGGTCAGCGAGGGGTAGTCGCCGGGGTGAATCGCCTTGACGAGGCGCTTGTACATTTCGGCGTTGGGCGCGCTGTCGTAGCGGGCACCCACCGGGTCGGCATCAATAATGCGGTTGAGCAGGTGTGCGATGCGGGTGCGTTCGCTACGGCGCAGCTTCAGGCGCGGTGCGATACTCAGGCTCAGGTCCCCCACCGTGCCGTTGAAACGCAGGCGCGAGTATGCGGCGGCGAGAGCGAGCGCCTCCTTCGTGGTGCGCAAGTGCTCAGCGTCTTCGGGGTGCAGGCAGGCGGCGATGAACACGCGGTTTTCGCGGCTGGTGTTTTCCGGCCGGGCAGCCGGCAGGGCGTCATGCTGGGCGAGGAAACGGCGCAGCGCCACAAGGTCGCGCTGGTCGGTCTGGTTGTACGCCTGCTGCTGGCCGAGTAGCTGCTGATAGAGGGCGCCCGCCATGATCAGGGCGTTCTGAACGCCGCTGACCATCTGCAGGGGTCGGCGGTTGCGTTCCATGCTGGTGAAGTTGGAGCGGCTCATCGGCTGCTGCCACTCGTAGGGCACGTAGTTCTCGGGCAGGCCGCCAAGGATGCGCTCGGTGCCGTCCGGGTTGTAGTACGGGTTGGAGAGGTAGTGCATGATCTGCTCGGTGTAACGCTGCTCGTCGGTGAGCGTCAGGGCGCGCAGATCAAAGTCGCGGCGGAACACGCGGCCGGGACGGTACCCGTATTCGTAGGACCAGATGGTCGCGAACAGGGCAAACTCGTTGGCGCTGGCACGTAGCGCCTGGGCGAGGGACTCGTCGCTGAGGGTCAGACCGCAATTGCTCAGGACGGATACTCGCCCCAGGTCGGTGTCGAATGCGCCGGAGTGGTGCAGGTCGTTAATGCTCGAGTAGTTCGAGCGGTAGTAGGGGCCGTACAGGTCGGTGAAGACGTACACGCCGTAGCGGCGCATCAGGATGAGGCGCACGAGGGGGCTGAGGCCCTCGGGCGCTTCGCCGTGAAGGTACGCGGATTCGTTGAGGTAGGGTGATTCTTGCAGGTAGGGGGATGCGTCGTAGGGAGTGGTCACGGGTCGTCCTTTCCGTTGGTCTCACCCGACTGTCACCGTCGGTGGTGTGCGGCTATGTTCTTATCGTAGCGGTGTAGGCGCGGGTTGTCGCTGGGTTTGGTCATCGGTGACCTGCGGGGGTGTTTAGCTACTTAGCTCGGGTTCTCGGCTTCTTCGGTGGTGCCCAGTTCATGGGCGGTACCCGGTCCATGCGGGACGGAAGTTAAAAGAAAAATGGCGGGAAGCGAAGAATCCGACAAATATAAGAAAAAGATATTTCAGAAAGTAGGACTCTTCATGATCCGCCATTACTTATAGATTACTCCCGCCCCGCAAGGGTGGTCAAGCCGTTTCGTCACCGAAGCATGCTCGGGGGTTTCTACTAGGGGTTTCTACTAGGGGTTTCTACCTGTCGGTGAGGCTCTAGCTAAGGGGCAAGTAGCCTCACCGGCAGGTAGGTTTTTTCGGGTTAGGACTCCCCGAGCAGGGCGAGCGCGGCCTCGCGGGCGGCAAGCGCCTCCTCAGTCACGCGCGGGGTCACCGCGGCCAGGGCACGCAGTGCTTTCGCCATGACCGTGGAGCCCTTCATCTTCGGCTCCAGGACGGCGGGAATCTCAACAGGCGTGCCGTATAGTTCGGCAAGCTCCACGGCAAGCTTCACAAGGGACGCGCCCTGACCCACCTGCGGAGCCAACGGAAGGATCCGGCGCACCGTCTGGAAGACAGACCACCCCGCCAAGGGACTCAACGAAGCGGCATCGTTCAACGTCTGCACCAGGCGATTCGCCCCGAACCAGCCGTGCTCCAGGAGGTACCCGAGCTCACTGGCGAAAAGGTGCGCATCCCAGTTGCCGCGGTCAATGAGGGAGGCAATCGTCTCCGCCGTCAACGCACGACGCTCCGGGGCGTACACTACAGAAGCCCACGCCAGGAAGTTATACGACGGCACACCCAGAGCACGCTCCGCCGCACCGAGCGTCTGCATAACCTCCTCAAAACCGTGAAGACGAGAGAACTGATACACGCTCAGCAGCGGCTTATACTGCGCCGCTAGAAGGTCCGGGTTGTGGCGCATCGCCCAGGCGTACCAACCGCATACTAGAGCAACAGACGGTACCTCGGTATGTTCCAGGGAACGCCCCGGATACTCCGCACGGGCACCAGCCACCGTATATGCCGCCGCCGTGAACGTACTCCGCTCCGTGGCTAGCTCCTCCCCCGGCACCTGCCACAGCTCATAGGTGGAATCATTCACCTCATACTCGCCACGCAGAACCTTCGGAAACGCCTCGCGGTACGACTTGAAACGAATCACCGTGCGCTCAAAAGAACGTTCCACCGCAGGTAGCGGCTCAACCAGCAGAGGCGCGAAGCCCTGCCCAGCCGCGCCCTTGCTACTATAGGGCTGATCCCCGAACGCAACACGCAACTGCTCGTGGAATAGCGCCGTGGGCGACCGGTACGCCCAATATTCGCTACCCTTGCGCGGGTACCCCTTGAAGTGAAAATCAGCACCCTGAAAACGGCCCGTGTGCTCGGCGAGTGCCGCCTGCGGGTCAGGGTCTGCGGCGTGTACATGCTGGACCAGCAGACGGTACGCCAGATACCGCAATTGGTCGCGACCGTCATGCCAGGCACGGCTCAGGTAGCGACGCAGATGCTTCTGAAAAGCGGGACTGAATTCAATGACTCGCCCCTCCTGATGCGCCCGGTGCAGGTAGGCCAGCAGCGCAGGGATGCGGCGGGCAGACTGCTCCCTCTCGTTGAGGTGGTAGAGGGCGAACAGCAGCTCTTCGCAGTCCCGGTCGTCGCGAATAGCATCCCGGGTAGCCTCGGATGCGCGCCCAGCCTGCGGCGCCGCGTTGAGGGCGGCATTCAGCTCAGAAGCTGAGAGCCCAAGGGCAGGGACATCCGGGATTTGCACGCTACGGGGTTGCTGATCTGATGCAGGCTGGGCGGAGGCGGGCTGAGTCGAACTAGGCTGTGCTGGCGCAGTGCCGAGGCACAGCTTCCGGGCGCGGTCCTTGAGCTCCAGAGGAAGAACCTCCACAGCATCCTGCACATACCCAGAGACCTCAACGGCACGTTCCGGCACCGCCCGAACACACAACTCAAGCACCTTCAAACCGGCGGTCATCAGCTTCTTCTCGCGCCGGAACAGCAACTGCGCGGCGGCTGGCAGCGCCTCCGCCACCAGGGTTTGAAGCCCACCAGCAGTCAACGGCACCTGACCGGCAGAGGCAGAACCGCCAGAGGGCGCGCAAACCTGCAGAACACTCTGCAGCATCTGCGCACCCACAGCAGCCGTGGTCGCCACCGGCGAAGCCAACAACGCCGGAATCAGCGCCCCGAGCCGAGCATAGGATCGCGCCTGAGCCGCCAAAGCCTGCTGACGTTCAGCACCGCGCAGCCCCTTCGGAACCGCCGTCAGAGCTTCAAAGGCGCGCGAGAAAACGCGGGCGTTCTGCGGCGCATAATCACGTAGCAGCGCCTGAAGGCATTCCTCCTCAATCCGGGCGCGATACTGCGGAAAATGCTCCGCCAAATACACGAGGAAATCATGACCGCAGATGGTCAGCGGCGCATCATAAATAAACCAGATCGCGAGACCATTCGAGGGCATTGCGCCCTCCACGGTAAACAGCGCCCAGACTTTTTCCCAGTGTTCCGGGTGCTCCCTGAAAAAATCGGCAATCGCCTCATCATCCATAGAGCGCATGGAACGCCCCGGCACTACGCGCCACAGGAAATTCTGCAGGTATTCGGCACTCCATGCAGGCACCGCGGAATGCACACCTTCAGGCACAGCATTAGGCACAGTATTAGGCATCGCTCTCACCCAGCAGGGCGAGCGCAACCTCGCGGGCGGCAAGCGCCTCCTCCGTCTCGCGGGCAGGCACAGCAGCCAGGGCGCGTAGTGCTTTCGCCATGACCGTGGAGCCCTTCATCTTCGGTTCCAGCTCCGCAGGAATCTCAACAGGCGTGCCGTATAGTTCGGCAAGCTCAACCGCCAGGCGCACATAGTCGCCGCCCTTCGTCAGCCCATCAACCATCGGCAGCAGCAGGCGCAGAACCTGCAGCACACGCCAACCCGCCAGCGGACTAATAGCCGACACCTCACGCAGGGTCGCCACCAGACGGTTCGGAAGAACCATCCCGTCCTCCAGCGCCCACTTCAGGGTCTCCGCGAAGGTGGATGCATCCAGCAGGCCCGCCTCAAAGAGCGCCGCAATGGCCTCTGCCGCCGCCAGACGGTACTCGGGATTCTTCGCGCTCGCCACATAGCCGAGCAGAGTGCAGGTCGGGGCGCCCACCTGCACGGTGGACTCCCTCAACGCGCGCATCAGCACGGGGACGGGGGTGACGGTCTTCTCCTCAACGCACTCCGAAGCGGCAAACAGGAAGTATGCAGAGAGCAGGTCCGGGTTGTTCTGAAGCAGCCAGGACGCCCATTCGGTAAGTGCCGTCATGAAGTCGCCCTGCCAGCCGTACGATTCAGAAGCATTCGGCAAAAAGGTGAAGGGAATGAACGCGGTGTTCAGTACCTCGTAGGCGATGGTCTCCTCGGGGCTCATGCTAGCGGTTGCGTGGCTCAGCGCCTCGCGCGCCTCATCCACGGTATCCGTGATATCGCTCTCGACCTGCCACATCGGTTCATGACGAACAAAGTCGGCGGCAACAAATTCTCCGGTGGGTTCTCCCGCTTGGCTAGCTTTACGGTATTCCTCAACCTTGCTGTCATTAAGGCCGGAATAGTAGACGCTCCAGGGGATATCCAGGGCAGAAACAGTGCGATAAGTCCAGTCGCTGTAGGTAAGCTGACGGGCAGGTAGTGGTGCGCTCAGCAGGCGCACCGTGCGACCTTCTGTGTGGTACTCTCCCCCGGCGGCGACGGCACGCATCTGCTCGCGGAAAATCTTGTAGAGGTCACGGTAGCCTTCTAGCGACGTGTAGCCAGGGTCCCAGAGGTGGTGCTTATTCTGGACGACCAGGCGCACCATCTCTTCTGTAGAAATGAGCTTGCTATGGTCGCTGGAGCGCCGCCATATCAGCTGGCTACGTTCAAAACGCTGCATGATCGAAGCCATTTCGGAAATTTCCTCAGACTTGTATCCCGCGGCCTCGGCGTTAGCTTCCAACACGGCGCAGAGCGCAGGCATGTACGCGACGTTGTTGTAGCTGTAATGGTCAGCAATTTTGCGCAGGGTGCGAAGCTGCTGCTGTTCCGCCGGTGCCAGCTTGTCGGTCGCGGCAAAGTGGTAAAGGCGTGCCAGGTTCTCTCCCCGAATGCTGGGAGATTCATCCCCGGTAATTCGACCGGAGGTGGTGTTCGACTCATCCGTCAGCAGAGTGCAGAACTCATCCAAATTTGCAATGGATGCGATGGGTTCTCGGCGCTCAACGCCGCGCAACAGCACCGGCGGCACCTCTACGGAGGCGCCCGCCGCCTCCGCCTCTTCCGCCTGGGGTAGGCGGTCTTCGGGCAGGCAGGCTTCCGCGGCGCCGCGCAGTTCCAGGGGTAGCACCTCGTAAGCCTCAAGGATGCGCTCAGCAACGTAGTTGGCGAGCGCCAGCTGCTCGGCGGTTTGCGCCTTCTTGCGCTTGGCTTTGCTCACGCCGGCGTACTGGGTGGCGATGAGCTTGAGCAGGCGCAGGGCGCCGCGCTGAATCTTCTTTTCGGTGCGGTAGAGGTTCGCGCCGAGTGCGTCGATGAGCTGTTCCAGCTCGACCTGTTCGAGCGGTGCCAGCTCTGCGTTTTCGTTCTTCTGCAGGGCGGCGGGTGCGCAGGCTTTGAGCACGTTCTGCAGCATGGTCTGGGCGAAACCAACCGATGCGCTGGGCTCTGCGGTGAGGACAGCCATGAGCTGCCCGAAGCGTGCCCGGTTTTCTGCGTCGGTGGGCTGCAGGTCGGTGTAGACGGAGTGGAACGCTGCCGAGTTGAAGGCGCTGAAATCGCTGGTCAGGCCGCGTAGCAGGGCGTCCAGAATCTCGTCGCGGATATCGAAGTATTCGCCCATAAGGCGGCACAGTTCCGCGCTTTCGCCCATGTAGTTGCCGTAGCCCTTGAAGAGCACCCCTTCGGTGCGGAAGACCGCCCAGAATTCCTGGTCGAGCAGGGTCATGTCACGGGTGAAGAAGGTTTTGAGCTGAGCGTGGTTGCTCGCGCTTCCCTTCTTCACGCAGGGCAGGGCTTCGTGCAGGAAAAGGACCAGGTATTCGGGGGCATCGCAGCTCAGGTTGCGGGCACGAAGTAGCGTGTAGCAGGTTTCCCAAATTTTCTTCGAGCGCGCCCAAGAGTTCGGGAGGCCCTCAATAAAACGCAGAATCCACTCCTCGGGGCGTTCGGTGGCGCCGAGCAGGAACGCGTCAATCAGCTGCTGGTCGGGTTTACCTTCCCAGAGCAGGGTGCGCATGGCGCGACCGGCGGAACGGTGGTATTCCCACGGGTCGCCGTCGGGGGTGCGCACGAGCGCCCCGGCAACGTAGGCGGCAAGCGGGGTGCGGTTAATGTGGTCGCTACCGATGACGCTCTTGGGGGTGAGGGTTCGGGCGAGGGATGCGCGTTCCTCCTCGGTGGCGCCTGTGATGACGGCGTGGTATTCCTGCACGTCAGTTGATTCTGCCGCCATGAGGGCTTTGAGGGCGGCGCGGCGCTCTTCGAGAGTGCGCTCACCTGCATTGTGCTCACCGGGGTTGTGCTCACCGGCGCCGCGCTCATTAGGGTTATGCGGCTGGGCGGTATCAGTCATTGGTACCTGCTTTCAGAGTTGAAGGTGAATGGTCGTAAAGAGTCAAACGGAGGCGTTGAACGGAAGTGTTGAATGTGCGCCGGTTGAGCGGTTAGCCCTGCACCTGTTGGAGGATATTCCGGGCGTACCGCGCCTTCTGCGAAGAACCGGTCAGCGTACCCAACCAGGCACGCAACGGCTCATCCACAAGCTCCGCACGGGTGGCGGAGTCGAGAGTCGCCAACGCCTGGCTGAAAGCGCCCAGCAGCTTACCGAGCGAGTTCGCCCCGGTATCCAGATGCGGTATGAGGCGCGCGAAGAAACGTACAGCCGCCCGTGCATCCAGCTGGGCGAAGTCGGTCAGGGCGAGCGCCCAACGGTTCAGCATCGCCAGCGGCACAAAGTTCACGAAGCCTGCCGTGGCGTCCTCAAGGCTGAGCTGATCGTCCAGCGCGCGGTGCATGATTTCCACGGCGAGGGAACGAATTTCGACGCGCTGCTCCGAGAAGCCCGCGGCGAACACGAAGGCGCAGGCGGGACCCCACACGCCGGGGTGCGCCGCCAACGCCAAATACAGGCTCCGGTCGAAGGCGCTGTGATCCAAGCTGTACCAGTTGCTACTAGCGCAGTAGTACGCCAGCGGTTCTGCCCGCGCCGGGTAGAGCAGGGCGTACTGTCCTTCTTCGTCGTGGTGGGCGGTGGCGAGGCCACGGAAAGCATTCAGCTCCGGGGTGGAGGCGCCCTGCATCACCCCGTTCAGCTGAAGGCCCCAGCTTTTCTCCCGCTGGGATACCGTGATGGATTCCAGGTAGGGGTTGACGCGCCCGGTGGCGAGGGTGCCGTCGAGGGCGGAGCGGAGCACACGAATCTGGGTAGGGGCAGAGCGCGGAGCGTCCTGATCAGCGTTCTTCACGTATCGCTCTTCGAGGCTTTCAAGCAGGGCCAATGCCTCAGCGCGACGGCTCTGTGCGTCCTGTCGCTGCTCGTCGGTAGCATACGGAGGCAGCACCTCCGGCACACGCACACGCAGTAGCGCCGCCGTGAAATCCGGGCGCAGGATGGGGGCTCCATCAGCCAGGTTCTTGGCGTATCGGCGCACCAGGGTATCCGGATGCACCCACCCGCCGTGCAGTTCAGGGGTGGCGAGCGGCGTGTAGCTCTGCCTGCTCTTCAGCGCGCCGAGGGCGTCCTTGAATCCG
>ERZ772998.292-NODE-292-length-11713-cov-3.07377_pt1 | contig 11713 bp, 6 predicted proteins | sample MGYA00580669_ERZ772998 | MGnify/ENA primary metagenome ERZ772998 (study PRJEB29015, sample SAMEA2738052) | human oral metagenome | biome: human oral; feature: human-associated habitat; material: saliva | place: China | collected 2226 ... | reverse complement strand
TGAAGAAATTATTTTACTAGAAAAAGAACTTAGAGAATTAGAAATTGAAATGGGAAATAAAAATTTAAGTGAAGAAGAAATTCATAAACTTTTTGATATTTATGAGAATAAGAGACATTATTTTGAAGAAAATAGTGGATATTCATATAATTCAAAAGTTAGAGGAGTTTTATTTGGACTTGGTTTTTCAGAAGATGATTTTTCAAAATCGGTTAATAATTTAAGTGGTGGACAAAAGAGTAGATTACATTTAGCAAAAATTTTACTTGAGCCGTCAAATTTAATTTTACTAGACGAACCAACAAATCACCTAGACATAGACTCAATTCAGTTTTTGGAAGCTTTTTTAAGAGATTATAAAGGAAGTTGTATTATAATTTCACACGATAGATACTTTCTAAATTCTGTTTGTAATAGAATGTTTTCAATTGAAAATAAAAAATTAAAAACCTATAATTGTGGATATGATGATTTTGTATCTAGACGTGAAAAAGAATTTGAAATTAATAGACATCTTTATGAAAAACAACAAAAAGAGATTTCTAGACAAAAAGAAATTATTCAGAGATTTGAAAATTATGGAAATAATAGGTTTATAAAACAAGCTAGTTCGAGAAGAAAAATGCTTGATAAAATTGACTTAGTTGAAAATCCTGAAATTTATAAAAATTCAATGAAATTAAAACTTGTGCCTGAGGTTGAATCAGGAAAAGATGTTTTATCTATTTCTGATTTAACAATGAGTTTTAGTGATAAAATCTTATTAAATTCTATAAATCTAAATGTCTATAAGGGAGATAAGATAGGTTTAGTTGGAAAAAATGGTGTTGGTAAAACAACATTATTCAAGATAATTTGTAATAAATTATCACCTTTAAGTGGAAGCTGTGATTTAGGTGCTAGAGTTTCTTTGGGATATTATGATCAAGAGCAAAAAACTTTAAATAATCAAAATTCTGTAATGGAAGAGTTTTGGGATGCTTATCCAAATATGAATAATTTTGAAGTTAGAAGTCATTTAGCTAAGTTTAATTTCTTTGATGAAGATTTATTTAAGAGTGTTGGAGAATTAAGTGGTGGAGAAAGAGCCAGACTTGAACTTTTAAAACTTATGTTATCAAAATCAAATTTCTTATTACTTGATGAGCCGACTAACCATTTGGATATTGAAAGTAAAGAGGTTTTAGAAAATGCAGTTGTAGATTATTCTGGAACTGTGCTAACTATTTCTCATGATAGATATTTTTTAAATAAAGTTGTTAATAAGATTTGGTATTTAGAAGACGGTAAAATAACAGAATATTATGGAAATTACGATTACTTCTTAGAAAAATTAAATGAAAAAGATAAGGTTGAAGAAAAAGTTATTTCAAAAACAGAAATTGAGAAAGAGAAAAAGAAAAAGAGAGAAATAGAAAAACAAGAAAGAGCTAAGAAACAAAAATTGAAGGAGATTGAAAATCAGATTTTTGAAATTGAAGATAAAATTGAGAAATGTAATTTAGATATTCAAGGTCCAGAAGTTTTTAATGATAAAGATAGATTTTTAAAGATTAATGAAGATTTATCAAACTTAATAAAAGAAAAGGAAAATTTATATTTAGAGTGGGAAAATTACTTGTAGGAGAAGTGTATGAATAGTTTTAATCCGTTAGAAAATGTACAAAAGATTTTAAAAAAATCTTGTGAAATTTTAAATTTAGATGAGAGTGTTTATGATTTATTAAAAGAGCCTGAAAGAACAATAGAAATAAATATTCCAGTTAAAATGGATAATGGAAAATTTAGAATTTTTAAAGGATTTCGTTCACAACATTGTGATGTAATGGGACCTTATAAAGGCGGTATTAGATTTCATCCAACTGTCAATGGTGATGAAGTAAAAGCATTATCTGCTTGGATGAGTTTAAAATGTTCAGCTACTCATCTTCCTTTTGGTGGTGGGAAAGGTGGAATTATAGTAGATGTTAATGAGTTATCTGATAATGAGCTTGAAAGACTTTCAAGAGGATATGTTAAAGAGATAGATATGATATTCCAGCACCAGATGTAAATACAAATGAAAAGATAATGGCATGGATGTTAGATGAATATATAAAATTGACAGGAAATAATACATTAGCCACTTTTACGGGAAAAGCATTAGGATTTGGTGGATCTTATGGTAGAAAAGAAGCAACAGGAGTTGGTGTTGCAGTAATTACTAGAGAATCATTAAAAAAACTAGGTATTAATATTAGAGAATCAAAAATTGCTATTCAAGGTTTTGGTAATGTAGGTTCAAATACAGCAAAACACTTAGAAAGAATGGGCGGAAATATAGTATCAATTTCTGAATATGATAAAGAAAAAGGTGTTTATACAATTTATAATGAGGATGGGTTTGATATTTCTGATTTAATTGCACATTTTGAAAAAAATAATACTTTATATGATTATAAAGATGTAAAACATATTTCAATAGATCAATTCTATTCATTAGACGTTGATGTTATTATACCATGTGCATTAGAAAATTCTATCGGGGAAGAAGAAGCAAATAAAATTAGAGCAAAATTAATAGTTGAAGGAGCTAATGGTCCTGTTAATTATTATGCAGATTCTATTTTAAAAGATAGAAATATTATTGTTATACCAGATATTTTAGCTAATTCAGGAGGAGTTATTGCATCTTACTTTGAATGGGTACAAAACATTTCAGCTATTGATATGACAGAAGATGATGTTTTAAATAAAGTTGAGTATAAAATGTTATTTGCATATAATGAAATATTAAAAATTCAACAAGAGTATGATGTAACAATGAGACTTGCTTCTTATATTTATTCAGTATTAAGACTATATAAAATATTAAAATTAAGATCTAGAATTTAATTTTTGAATTATTAGGGTTTTACTACTTGACATAATGAAAAAAATATTTTATCATATTAATATAAGTGAAACAAAAACATAAGTGAATAAATAAAAAATTTGTAAATTGGTTTTTTTTTTCTCTATTTAGAGATAAAAAAAGACCAATTTTTTTTAGGAGGATATTATGAGCAAATTTATTTTTATTACAGGAGGAGTAGTTTCTGGAATAGGTAAAGGAATATGTGGAGCAAGTTTAGGTAGACTTTTAAAGGATAGAGGATTTAGTGTTTTTATGCAAAAATTTGATGCATATATAAATGTAGACCCTGGTACAATGAGTCCATATCAACATGGAGAAGTTTTTGTAACTAAAGATGGTGCTGAAACTGACTTAGACTTAGGACATTATGAAAGATTTATTGATGAAGAACTAACTCAAAGAAGTAATGTTACAACAGGAAGAATTTATAGTGAGGTAATCCAAAAAGAACGTAGAGGAGATTATAATGGTTCTACTGTTCAAGTTATTCCTCACATTACTGATAGAATAAAGGGTTATGTATATAAAGCTGCTGAAGAAAGTAAAGCTGATATTATTATTACTGAAATAGGTGGAACTGTAGGTGATATTGAATCATTACCTTTTATTGAAGCTATTAGGCAAATCCATGCTGAAAATAAAAAAGAAGATGTTTTATTTATTCATATTACATTAGTTCCAACAATACCAGGTTCTAATGAATTAAAAACAAAACCAACTCAACATTCTTTTAAAGAACTTATGAGTCAAGGAATAAAGGCAAATATTATTGTTGTTAGAAGTCCAGAACAAATTTCTGATGAAATTAAAAATAAAATTAGTCTTTTCTGTGATGTTCCAAAGAGTGCTATAGTTCAGTCTGAAAATGTTGACTTTATATATGAAGTACCAGTTAAATTACAAGAACAAGGATTAGATGAGTATGTCTTACATAAACTTTCTCTTGAAGGAAAACCAATTGTTAAGAATGCTTGGAAGGAAATGATTGATTCTTATAGAAATGTAAAAGATGAATTAGAAATTGGACTTGTAGGTAAATATGTTCAACTTCATGACGCTTATCTTTCAGTGTCACAAGCTTTAATAGATGCAGGATATAAAAATGCTCATAAGATTAATATTCGCTGGATCAATTCAGAAGAAGTTACTGAAGAAAATACAAAAGAATTATTTAATGGACTTGATGGAATAATTGTTCCAGGTGGATTTGGTGGCAGAGGTATAGAAGGAATGATTGCTACAAGTAAATATGCAAGAGAAAATAATATTCCTTATTTCGGTATTTGTCTTGGTATGCAAATTGCTATTATCGACATTGCAAGAAATATTGCAAATCTAAATGGTGCTGATTCTACTGAAAAAGATGAAAATGCTAAACATCCTGTAATTGATTTGATGGAAAATCAATTTGATGTTGAAAATATTGGTGGTACATTAAGACTTGGAAATTATGACTGTAAACTTCTAGAAAATTCAAAAGCTAGAGAATTATATAATTCTGAAGTAATTCAAGAAAGACATAGACATAGATATGAATTTAATAATAAGTATAGAAAAGAACTTGAAAAGGCAGGAGTTGTATTTTCTGGTATAAATCCTGAACTCGATTTAGTTGAAATTATTGAATTTAATGGAAGTGATTATTTTGTAGCTTGTCAATTCCATCCTGAATTTAAATCTAGACCAAATAAAGTACATCCATTATTTGATGGATTTATAAAGGCATCTATAAAAAATAAAAATAAATAGAACTAAAAATAAGAAACTTAATAGTTTCTTATTTTTTAATAATTATAGACAACTTAATTTTTAAGTGATATAATTTGTATGTAATTTATTATATTTATTTTTAAAATTTGGAGGATAAAAATGGGATTATTTGATGTTGTAAAAAAAGCTCTAACTGGAGCAAGTGATGAAGATAATAGAAAAAACAAGGCTAGAATGCGTGAAATTTTCAACTCTTGTGTTCCAAATGGTGATGAATATAAATTAATATATTGTCACATGGAAAATTATACTAATGCAGTTATCGTAGAGATTACAAAACATAGCAATTTTATTGTTGGATATAAAGAGGGTGAAGTTGTTATAATTAATGTTAATGCTACATTAACTGAATATGGAGAACCGGAATTCTTTAATAAAGAAAATGGTGCAACTATAAAAACAGCTATAGGATACTGTGTTGCTGATAAAGAAAATGTACATTATCAATTTGTACCTATAACATATGAACCGGGAATTGTAAAAGGTGCGAAGTACTCAGTTGCAATTACACAAACCGGAGCAGAAGTATCAGAATTCCGTAAATTCTTTAAAAAAGGATTATAAAATATATTACGATTAAGATTATTTCTTAGTCGTTTTTTATTATAAAAAATATTTATCATAAAAATTTATGTATTAAAATTTTTAATGAAACACTTTTTTTATTGACTTTGTTATTGAGATATATAATAATAGTAGTAGTGTGTATTTTTGCACATAAAATTTTTTACGGAGGATTATGAAGATGAAATTGAAAAAAATTTTATCAGGGATTATGGCTTTGTTTATTGTACTTACAACCATCATTAGTACAAATATTTTTGTAAAAGCCGAAGAAACTCATCAAGTAAAGATAGTTACTTGGAATAAAAAAACTAAGAAAAATGAAGATACTGTTGGAGAATTAAATTTTGTAATTAAAGCAGGATATCCACTAAAAGAAGTTGGAAAATTCACTTCTAAAGATGGAATTGCAAAAATTCCAAAATTAGATGATGGTATTTATAGTATTTTTCTAAAGGAAAATAAATATTATGAAGCAAATGATATCTTCTTAACTGTTGATGGTGATGAATATTCCTTTGATGGAAAAGAAAAAAGGAGTTGTTATTCCTACTCCAAACCCAACTGATCCAGAAGATGAAATAAACAAGGTATTATTAGTCTCTGATGAAAAAGGTTTAAGTATAAATGATGCAGTATTTGAAGTAATTAGTGATGGTACAAGTAAAACTATTAAGCCTGATAATAATAGTGCTTTAAATATAAGTGTTGAAGAAAATAAAACTTATACATTAAAATTAGTAGCTAATGATAAATATGAAATGCAAGAAATTACATTTACTTGTATTAAAGGAGTTTCTGATTTTGGAACACCTATTTATAGATTAATGAATGGTAATACTGAAGTAACAAAATTGTTATTGAAAAACAAAGAAGCTCCTAGACCAAATAAGCCTGTTGAAAAAGAGTTTACATTTGATGTGCTTTGTAGTTCTTGTGGTAATGTTTCAATAGCAAAAGAACTAAGTTTTGAAGTTATTGGTAAAGATAACTATAAAGCAGTTTATAAATCAAATTCTGGCGTTGTTAAATTCAATTTAGTAGAAAATGAAGAATATACGGTTAGATTAGTAGAAGATGTTGACTATGAATTTTCAGATATTAGGATTAATGTAAAAAATTCTGATGGTAACATTAATGTATATAAAGAAGACGGTACAATTTTTAGTGAATTTATTTTAACTAAAAAAGTTACTGGCAATTGTGTAGAAACTTTATGTGATTTTTCAGATAACAAAGTTAGAATGTCTGAAATTCCAATAAAAGTTCTTGAAGATGATATGGAAAGAGATTTAAGTGCTGATGAAGAAGTAACTTTTAATCTATATAATGCCACAAAACAAGAAAGAGTTGGAGAAGTAAAAACTGTAAATGGTAAATTACCAGGATTAGAAGTATATGAAAAAGATGATTATATTCTTTTCACAAGTAGTAAAAATAAAACATTTATAATGGCAGATTCTCCATTTTTAAAAGAAGTTAGTGAACTTTATTTTAGACCAAACGGAGATGGTAAATTACCTATAAGACATAAAACTAAAAATCCTTATGCAACAGGAGCAAATTTAAATATAGAAAGAATTGTTGTTAGACCTTTAGAAGCTCATGAAAAAATTAATGAAAAATATAAGATAAATTCTGTAAGAATAAAACAAGATAAAGCAAATCCTCAAGATTATAGTAAAGTAAAAGTAATTTTTACTAGTGAATATGATACAGTTGTAGCAACTACTTTGCCTGAAGATGAATGGGGAGTACCTTTAACACCGATTGAATTATATGAAAATGTTCAATATTCTGTTAGAATTGAAGACCCTGATAATAAGTTTGCGATTGAAAACTTTCCTTTTACACTTGTTGATAAGTCTGAAAGAGGTCCAAATCATCCTAAAAAATGGGGAGATGGAAAATATGTTTTTGATCACTCATCATGTGGTAATGCAACTTTCTTAGAATTAGTTAAGAAAGGTGAAGAAAATAATCATAACTCAAGTATAACTTGTACAAATGGTAATACAACAGTTTCAGGAATGAATTTTAAAGATTTAAAATTACAAACAATAAGACCTGATAAAAGTTTAGTAAAAGGGTTAGAAGGCAAAGATTTTGATTTGTTTAGAGTTAAGTTGATAAATGTTAAAAGATGTGAAGTATCAAAAATGGCTGAAGGAAATTTTGTTATTCATAGAACAATAAAAGATGGTAAAATAGCTAAAAATGCATATCAAGTTGAAAAAGATGGAAGTCTTACTGAACTTAAATTTAAACAAGATGGAAATGTTGTTGACATTGAATCAAAAACTCTATCAATTTATGATACTGTTTTAGTTTATGAAGAAACCCCATCTCCTATAGAAGTAAACAAAGATGCACTTCAAAAAGCGGTTGAAAGAGCAAAAGCTCCTGAAACAACAAAGGATAAGACAGAAGAATCAGTTAAGGCATTAAACAAAGTTTTGGCAAAAGCAGAGGAAGTTTTAGTAAATAAAGAAGCTAAACAAGATGAAGTAAATAATGCAGAAAAAGAATTAACTGAAGCAATCAATGCTCTAAAAGATAAAGAAGTTGAGCCAGAAAATCCAGTTGAGCCAGAAGAACCGGAAAACCCAGAAAAACCACAAGAAGATAAATGGGTTCAAAATGACGATGGAACATGGACATATCAAACAGCTGACGGAAAAGTAATAGTAAAAGACAGCTGGAAATTAATAAATAACGAATGGTATAGATTTGACAAAGACGGTAAAATGATATCAAATCAATGGTTTGAAGAAAACGGAAAATGGTACTATATTGAAGCAAATGGAACAATGTCAAAGAATGAATGGGTAATAATTGGTGGACAATGGTACTATGCAAATGCAGACGGAAGAATTTCACAAAATGAATGGGTATTAGTAAATGGAAATTGGTACTTTGCAAATGCAAGTGGACGTATAGCGGATAGCGAATGGTTCATGGTAGGCGGAAAGTGGTATTATGCTGAAAAAGGTGGACTAATTGCTCAAGGAAAGACATTAAGAATTAATAATATAAATTATACATTTGATTCAAATGGTGTATTAGTTAAATAGTAAAAAAAAGAAAGACTGAGTAAAACTCAGTCTTTTTTGTTTTTTTATAATTGTATAAATTTAGAAAAAATGTTATTATTATAATGTAAATCTTAATTATTTGGAGAGAAATATGTTATTAGTAATAGATGTTGGAAATACAAATATTGTATTGGGTGTTTATAAAGGATATTCATTAATATGTGACTTTAGATTAAATACTATAAAAAATAAAACAAGTGATGAGTATGCAATGTCAATAACAGAAATACTACATGCTAACGATATAAAAAAAACAGAAATTGAAGATGTTATTGTGGCTTCAGTAGTTCCAGATGTTATGCACTCAATTGAAAATGCTATAAAGAAATATTTTAATTTGAAGCCAATTATTATTGATGATAATTGTGGATTGGGAATTAAAATTAATCATGATAATCCTAAGACTATTGGGGCGGATAGAATAGTTAACTCAGTTGCAGGAATAAAAAAATATGGTGTTCCATTGATAATTATTGATATAGGAACAGCCATTACTTTTGATGTAATTGATGAAAATTCAGTATATCAAGGTGGAGCTATAATTCCTGGAATAGGAATTTCATCAGAAGCATTGTTTTTAAAAACTGCAAAATTACCAAAGGTTGAACTTTATAAACCTGAAAAAATAGTTGCTAAAAACACAATGGATAATATTAGAGTTGGTATGGTTATAGGATATATTGGACTAATAGAAAAATTAATTGATGAAATTGTAAAAGAAATGAAATTTGATAGTTCAAAATTGAAGGTTGTTGCTACTGGAGGTTATTCAAGTCTAATTTCAAAGGATATAAATAAAATAGATATTATAGACAAAAAGCTAACCCTAGACGGAATGTTAGAAATCTATAAAATGAAAAAGAGGTTATAATATGCTTAATGGAGATATTTTTCTAGCACCACTTGCAGGTGTAAGTGATGTAGCTTTTAGAATATTAGCAAGTGAAATGGGAGCTAGTATGACTTTTACAGAAATGGTTTCTATAAAAGGATTATATTATGAAAATGATAATACATCTATTATCACATATATAGATAAAAGAGAAGGTCCGGTTGGATTACAAGTTTTCGGTAGTGATGAGAATATCATGGCTGATGTTATACAAAATAGATTCAATAATAGAGATGATATATATCAACTAGATTTAAATTTAGGATGTCCTGCACCTAAAATTGTAAAAAATCATGAAGGTAGCTATTTAATGAAGGATCCTAAAAAGGTAAAAAGCATTGTTGAGTCAATGGTTAAAAATTCAAAAGTTCCAGTTAGTGTTAAAATAAGATTAGGTTTTGATGATAGTAATAAGAACTTTTTAGAAGTTGCAGATGCAATTGTAGAAGCTGGAGCATATATGATTACATTGCATGCTAGAACAAGAGAAATGTTTTATTCTGGGAAAGCCGATTGGACTGCTATTAAGGCTTTAAAGAATCATGTTCCTATAAAAGTCGTAGGCAATGGTGATGTGTGTAGTGTTGAAGATTATGTTAGAATGAAAGAAGAAACTGGAGTTGATGCAGTTGCAATCGGAAGACATGCTCTTGGGAATCCATTTATTTTTAAACAAATAAAAGATTTCAATTTAACAAAAAAATATTCTAATCCAACTTTAGAAGAAGTTATAGAAACAATAAAAAGACATTATGAATTAGAATTAGAATTTAAGCCTGAAAGAATTGCTATAAGAGAGATGAGAAAAAATATTTTATGGTATTTAAAAGGCTTTAAAGATTCAAATAAGGTAAAAAATAATATAAATACTTTAACTAACATTAATGAAATATTTGAAGTATTAAATGAATATAAAAATACTTATAACTAATTTAATTAAAATAGAAAATATTAAAATTAGTACTTAGTCTTTTACTTTTTGTAATTGGGAGGAAATTATGAAAAAAAAATTTAGAGTTCTGTCATTTTTGCTTGTTTTTGTACTATTATTAGCTTCTTGTAAGTCAGCTGTAAATGGTACTTTTGAAGGTAAAGCAAGGGGACATAATGGAGAAGTAGTATTAGATGTAAATTTTGAGAATAGTAAAATTAAAAAAGTTACATTAAAAGAGAGTGTTGAAACTGATGATGTAGGTAAGATTGCTATTAAAAAATTGCTTGAAAAAGTTAACTCTGGTAATTATAATTTAGATGAAATCACTGGAGCCACTTACTCTTCTAAGGCTTTCATAAATGCACTTGCAGATGCCATCCAAAAAGCAGGTTTAGATTATAAAAAAATTTTAAATAATAATCTTAAATTAAATGAAAAGTATGAAGTTAAAGAAATAAATGTTGATGTCGTTGTTGTTGGATCTGGTGGTGCTGGTTTAATTTCAGCAATAAAAGCTAAAGAAGCAGGAGCTAATGTTGTTGTGCTAGAAAAATTACCTTTAATTGGGGGTAATACTTTAATTTCAGGAGCTGAATATGCTGCTCCAATGAATTGGTTGCAAGAAAAAGAAAATATAAGTGACAGTATTGAATTATTTAAAAAAGATGTTGAAAAAGCTGGTGGAGATAAAGAGCTTATAGATGTTTTAGCTAAAAATGCTCTTGATGGTGCAAAATGGTTAAAAGATGATATTAAGGTTGAGTGGACGGATGAACTAATGTTTTTTGGAGGACATTCTGTTAAAAGATCTTTAATTCCAAAAGGACAATCAGGTAAAGAATTAATTAATAAACTACATGCAAAAACTGAAGAATTAGGCATAGAAATTTTAACTGAGACAAATGCATATGAGCTTATTGTAAAGGATAATGTGGTTACAGGTGTAAAAGCTAAAACAAAGAATGGGGAATTGATTGTTAATGCCAAATCTGTAATTTTAACTACTGGAGGTTTTGGCGCTAATAAAAAAATGCTTAATGATAATGATAAAGAAATTGATGATAAAATTCTTTCAACAAACTCTCCTGGATCTACAGGAGATGGAATAAAAATGGCCCAAAAAGTTGGAGCAGATGTAGTTGATTTAGATAAAATACAATTGTATCCTGTTTGTGATGTTGAGACTGGTAAACTTTTGTATACCGGAGATACTAGACTGGTAGGTGGAGCTATACTTGTTAATAAAGAGGGTAAGAGGTTTGTTGAAGAGTTAGGAACTAGACGAGAAATTTCTTTGGGAATAAAGTCTCAAACAGATAGCATTGCATATCAAATTTGGGATGATGATTCTATGCAAAAATCAAAAATTTTACCAACTCATGAAATAGAATATAATAATTTAATAGAGGGTAAAAAGCTTTGTAAGGTTAATTCTATAGATGAAATGGCTGAATTTTTTGGAATAGATAAAAATAATCTGGAAGATACAATTAAAAAGTTTAATGAAGATTCAGAGAATGGAAAAGATACATTATTCAATCTTAGAAGATTAGGATTTAAGA
>ERZ772998.283-NODE-283-length-11928-cov-4.14082_pt1 | contig 11928 bp, 14 predicted proteins | sample MGYA00580669_ERZ772998 | MGnify/ENA primary metagenome ERZ772998 (study PRJEB29015, sample SAMEA2738052) | human oral metagenome | biome: human oral; feature: human-associated habitat; material: saliva | place: China | collected 2226 ... | reverse complement strand
TTAAATCATCTAATTCTTTAGAAATATCTTTCATATCTATTTCCTCACTACTTCAAACTAACTTCTCTAACATCTTCAGCCCAAACTTCTATAACATCATAACTTTTATACTTGTTTTGTCCTCTGGGATTGACTAGCTGATAAAGATGTCGAAACTGAATCTTGTTCGCAATCTCCAAACTTGGAACAACAAGACTAATCAATTTAACCGAACCATCATCGCGAGGCGTCGAAAGAAAAACTTCGTAGCCGATTGCTTTGTCTGAAAAGACTGGGGCGTTTTTACCATTACTATTTTTCTCAAAACCGACAATTGGGAAGAATGGTTTTGGCTCTGTAACACTAACTGCAACGCATGTAGAAATGTTGCTAAGTACTGGGGCAGTACGACGATCATTTACAATTGAATCGCCTGATTGATTTGAGTTGCTTCCAAACAATCCTGTTTGAACTAAGTTATTATTTTTAATAGACATTTTTGTTGCCTTTACTAGCTTGAAGCTAGTTCTTTCTCTTAAATTTTATGTAAATATTTGAACGTTCGTTATTTACATTTTCAGTTTATCATGATTAAAAATTCCGGTCGTCAAATGCACCAAAAGGGAAAAAATAAAAAATTTGCATTAGGAAATTTTATTTGATAAGCTGAAAATAGCGATAAGGAGGATATTATATTGGAAGAAAAGTATTATAATGTAAAAGAAGCTTTGGATTATATTAGAAGTTATCCCAGCGGAAGAATAGAAAAAGAATTTTATATGGATTTAACTGAAAAACAAATTCGTGATATTTTGAAAAAAGATGTACTAGGGCAATATATGCACTGTTCGGAGGGACAACATATAATTGAATCATACATAAATTTTAAAGGAGATGAAGTAGTTGAAACTTTGTATGTATTTCCAAAATTTGGGAAGCATCCCAAAATTCTCTCGAGTTGGGATGTTCTCTATAAAAAAGAAGATAAGCTAGTAAAGGAATTGCAACGGCAAGGTTTAAAAACACCAGAAGAGAAAATTAGAGAAGAGTTTAAAAATTCTGGAAAACCTGCGTATTTAATGAATGAAGATTATCTTTTCTCATTAAAATTGGAGATTGAAAGACGTCAACTACCGATTAAAATTTTTCGCATTCAGCCACGTACTAGTTCAACAATTAAGCAACTATTGGATGAAGAAATGTTGGAGACTAATTTTGAGTTAACTATAAATACTTTATTAGAAGAATTTGAACAAGGATTAAAAGAAGATTGGTTTGAAAATCAGAAATTATGCATTGAACAAGCTGAAAAAGTAGGTGAATTATTAGAGGATGTCCGGGGGCGAACAGAAATATTACAGTCTGTAGCACCAGAATTGTCATTGGATGCTTACAATAGTAGATTAAAAGAAGTAGAAGAATTTTATAATAATTTAAAGAATCAAGAATTTATAGCATCTGTTTGTAAGTTTAAAAAATTTTATATGAAGCAAGCAAACAAGAACGTGATTTCTTCTCTTGCTAATAAAATATATGAATTTGAAAAGTATCAGATTAACAAGTATAAAGAAAAGATTGAAGAACAAAATAAAAATAGAGTTATAACTGAAATTTCGTTTAAACGGTATTTAGTCGAATTTTATAAGAATATAAATGACTCTTTTTGGAGAGAGGATTTTCTAAGCAATTTAGAGAATAATTTTGGGATAAAAATAAACCGCTAAGATTCACACATCCTAGCGGTTATTTATGTTGTTTAATAGGGTCGTTATGTTATCAATTATAGCGTTTTGATTTTGATTAAAATATTATTTAATTTGATTCAGAATCATGTTGAATGCAGAAAGTATTTCTTTTTGTTTATTATCAGGTAAATTTTTTATATTTGAAATTAATTCAACAATTTCAGGATTTTCATCTTTTTTTGTAATATCAAAGAAAGATGAAATATCACATTCAAGAGCATTCATAACTTTTTCAAGGGTATTAATTGTTATGTTTGTTTCTAAGTGTTCAAGTTTATATACATAATTTGTTCCAAGCTCAGCTCTTTCTTCAATTTGTTCTTGTGTAAGTCCTTTTTTCAACCTTAAAAGGCGAATTCGTTTTCCTATATACTTTCTTAATGATTGTTTCATACAATACCTCTCAAACTAAATATTACAGTATTTTTTCTACATATTTTAGTTCTTAAAAGATTGCTTATAACTTTACAAGGTTGGTTTGATGTGGTATTATTAAATAAAAAAACAACTATATATAGTTGTTTTGTAAATTTTTGGAGATTCTATGTCAAACAAAACTATTAAAACCCTCACAACTTCAACAGCTATTGCGCTTGCATCAGTTGGTGGAACTGCATTCGCGCAAGAAGCTCAAGCTACTTCAGTACCTGCTGACACTGCTGTCAATGAACCAGCTCTTGTTGCTAAGTCACAAGTGAAACCACTTGAAAAGAGTGAAGTTCCTGCACCTTCTACAGTGAAACCTGCTCTTGACGCACAAAAAGCTGTTGTGAAAGATGCTGAAGCTAAGATTGATACAGCTAAAGCTGATGTAAAAGAAAAAGAAGCTACTGTCGCTTCAAATGAAAAAGAAGTAGCTACAGCTAATCAAGCTGTCAAAGATGCTGAAGCAACTGCTTCTCAAGCAACACCTGAAAAAGTTGCTCAAGTAAAAGACGCTCAAGCTAAGAACCTTGAAGCACAAACAAAAAATCAAGAAGCAACTGAAGCTACAAATGCACAAATCAAAGCTGAAACGAAAGTTCTTGCTGAAAAGCAATCAGACGTGGCAACAGCTAAAGAAAATCTTGACCAAGCTGAAAAAGATGTCCAAACAGCTGAACAAACAGTCGCAAATGCAGAATCTGCACTTAACGGAACTGGACTTGCAAATGCTGAAAACGACTTGAAAGAAGCTCAAAAAGGTGTCAAAGACGCAGAAGCTACAGTCTCTGAAGCACAAACTGCGTTCAAAAATGCAACAAAAGCAGATGCAGACCGCGACGAAGCTATCAAATCAGCTGAAAATGATGTAAATACTAAAAATGATGCTGTTAAATTGGCAAAAGACAAATTGACAAGAGCTAACCAACATGCTGAATCAGTAGACGCTAAATTACAATCAGCTCAAGACGAGTTGACTAAAGCTCAAGACGCATTGGAAAATGTTGATGTTGTCAAAATCGCAGACTTGACTCAGTTCAAGAAAGATAAAGCTGAAGGCGACTCAGATTTCATGACTGACTCTGGTGCAACCGTTATCGAAAATTCTTCAACAAAAATCAGCAAAGCTGATAAGAATAAGATTGTTGACCTAGATAGCTTGACTGAAGAGCAAAAATTAGCTGTATCTAAACTATACGTTAAAGGACTTAAACAAATTCGTAAAGAATTAAATGGTCTATCTGAAACAGAAGTTACAGACAAAGCTCTTGAATTAGCAACTAAACGTGCTGAACAATATAAAGAACGTGGACTTGACCCACTTTCTCATGGACATATTGGAGCTGGTGTTGAAAATCTTGTAAGAATTGGTTCTAAAGAACGTGTGTCAAATCTTTATGAATTAAAACAAGTTGTGTACAACGCTCTAATGGGAACATCTTTTGCAGATGCACCATCTAAGTGGGGACACTTATCAGCGAATCTTCGTTTTGCTAAGTATATTGGTCTTGACATCGCCAACATTAATGGTGATTACTGGCTAGTGATTGCATTCTCAAACGAAGGAACTCCAATCAAAGATGAAACCGACATCGCAACTCTTGAAAAAGCAGTCGCAACAGCTGAATCAAACCTTGAACAAGCTAAAACTGCATCAGAAAATGCTAAGAATGCTTTGACAACAGCTTCAACTGATTACGCAAGCGCACTTAGCTTGAAAACTGAAGCTGAAAAAGTCTTGGCAGACGCAATGGCTACGCCATTGCAAGCTCAAGTTGCTGAAAACAACCTACGTTTGGCAAACATCGCTCTTGAAAATGCTAAGAAACGTGAAGCTACAGCAAGTGAAGCAGTCGCTAACTTCTCAGCAAGTCTAGCTGACAAGAAATTGGCTCTTCTTAAAGCTCAAGACGCACTTAAATCAGCTAAAACTGCTAAAACAATTGCGTCACAAGCTCTTGACATTGCTTCAGCCAAACTTGAAGACCAAGAAACTAAACTAGACAACTTGAACAAACAAGTTACTAAACTTCTTGAAGAAAAAGATGCTCTTGTTAAAGAAGCTAAAGAATTGGCTGAAACCTTGCAAGCATATTTGGACGCACCTGTTACTCTAGCAAATGCTCAAGATGCTCAAGCTAAAGCTGAAGCTAAATTAGCACAAACAAAAGCTGAACTCACTACGGCACAGTCTAAGCTTGAAAACTTGTTGTCTGCATATCGTACAGAATACGCTAAGTTGGCTGATTTGCAAGCAGAATATGATAAACTCGTTGACCTTGCAGAAAAATCTCAAGAAAACGTTGTTGCCAAATTGCCTGACGGAACAGTGATTGCTATCCCTAAAGGTGCACCAACAGCTGAAGTGCTTCCTGAATTGAATCTTGAAGAACTTGCTAAAGAAGACGCTAAAGATAGCAACGTTAAGACACTTCCTGACGGAACAATCGTCGCTGTTCCTAAAAATACACCAGTTGCTGAAGAACTTCCTACTGTCAATGTTGACGAACTGAAGAAAGCTCTTGATGCAGGTAAAGAAGTTACTGTAGATGCTCAAGGGAATGTTGTTGTACATGAAACAAAACCAGCTACTTATGAAAAAGCAGTTAACGTTGATCGTCCACAAGCCAATAATGATAAATCAAATAAAGATTATGCAAGTGATAAAAACGTTACTATCGATAATAAAGGAAATGTTATCACAAAAGGTCAGACTTACACAAGTCAGCAACAAGTATCAGATAAGCCAACTTATTCACGAGTAGAACGCGCAAAAACATTACCAAATACTGGAACGAAAGAAAGTAACTTAACATTATTTGTTTTAGCAATTCTATCAGGGCTAGGAATAGCATTAAAAAGAAGACAAGGAAAATAAAAAATGGGATTATTTACAGACTCACTAAAAGTTAGCTCTGGCTTAACACTAGGGCATGCGGCGACAAAAATAGGTATTCAGAAAACATTGTCAGCAGCTGAGGAGAGAGCAGCTACAAAGTTTAAAAGTTATCAAGCTAGGTTTTTTGACCCTATTGTACGTGAAGATTTGTGTCATTTAGAAGTCGATGGTCATTTAAGAGCTAAAAGCTATCCTTTCCCTGAAAAAGCTAGTGTAATAAATATTTCAGTTTTGCAAAAGGATATTCAACATCTAACGAAAGAATTTAATACTGAGAAATTAGTAAACTTTATTAAAAGACATCCATTATTTACAGTTTTTATTATTTGGTTATTAAGTGTACCAATTGGTTTGTCAGATATTGGTACAGTGCTAAGTTTTTCAGCATTTGTTTTTGTTGTAAGATTAATATTTATACGACCTAAAAAATTTGAAAAACTATTGATAGAAGATGCTAAACAATACTGGAAAGTTAGAGAGTATGTAAGACATGCTTTAGAGATGGGAGAATTAACACAACAAGAAAGTCTAAGAAAATTATTAAATGCTAGACTGGTACAACGTTTCCCAGACACAATCGAAGAAATTGAAGCGCATGCATTTAATTATAGACACGGTTTATAAAAACTAAAAAAATCTTCTTACATATGTAGGAAGATTTTTTGGATTTTCAAAACTAGTTTAAAAGACTGCGCTATTTAAACCAATTTTGAGAATGAATATTGGACTATACCGATTGCGCCGAACACGGTATCGAACTATGTATCAAAAATTGTGACTATTAAATTTTTTAACTTTGAAATAACAGTAAAAACTAAAAATTTATTTGGTCAACCACTGGTCAATTTCCTTAATTTCAATACTAACTAGCGTGTGATAATATCTTGATTTAATCGCTTTTAACTTATTTATTTTAACTTATTTTAACGCTAGTTTGTTGGCCGCCGGTATAGTATTAAAGACAAGGTTTTCGAGCCTTGTTTTTTTATTTTAAATAAGTTTATAAAAATTTTACTAGAGATAGGTCTATACCATTTACAAATACTTTTGAAAGGTTTATAATATAATTGACATAATAAATAGTAGAATTTACTTTTAAAGGAGGTTATCATTATGCCTAATTATATTAAAGCTGATCAATTTTTCTATCCTCATGGTGTTCGCCGTGGCGGTTTTCTTGAACTAGTTGATGGAAAATTTGGTAAGCATGTAGATCAAGTATCTGATGACGCAGAAATTATTGACTATACTGGTTATAGTATTGCTCCTGGTCTTGTTGACACACATATTCACGGATTCGGTGGTGTTGATGTTATGGATAATAATATCGAAGGAACCCTTCATACTATGAGTGAAGGACTTCTTAGTACTGGTGTTACTAGTTTCTTACCAACTACACTTACTTCATCTTATGAACAATTGTTGGCTGTTACTGAAAACATTGGTGCTCGTTACCAAGAGGCATCTGGTGCTAAAATTCGTGGAATTTATTTTGAAGGACCTTACTTCACAGAAGAATTTAAAGGTGCTCAAAATCCTGCTTATATGAAAGATCCTCGTATGGATGAGTTCCGTGCTTGGCAAAAAGCTGCCAACGGCTTATTAAATAAAATTGCTCTTGCTCCAGAGCGTGATGGCGTTGAGGACTTTGTTCGTACTGTGACGGGTGAAGGTGTAACTGTGGCTCTTGGGCACTCGAATGCGACATTCGATGAAGCTAAAAAAGTGGTCGATGCTGGTGCTAGTGTTTGGGTGCATGCCTATAATGGTATGCGTGGATTAACTCACCGTGAACTTGGGATGGTTGGTGCCATGTATGAATTGCCTCATACTTATGCAGAATTAATCTGTGACGGTCACCACGTAGATCCGAAGGCCTGCGATATTCTTTTGAAACAAAAAGGTGTTGAAAATATTGCTCTTATCACTGACTGTATGACTGCGGGTGGTTTGCAAGATGGTGACTATATGTTGGGAGAATTCCCTGTAGTAGTTGCTAATGGTACTGCTCGTCTCAAGTCAACTGGAAACTTGGCAGGTTCTATTCTTAAACTGAAAGATGGCTTGAAAAATGTTGTTGAATGGGGAATTGCCAATCCGCATGAAGCAGTTATGATGGCTAGTCTTAACCCTGCTAAATCAGTTCATATTGATGATGTCTGTGGGCAAATTCGTGAAGGTTACGATGCAGACTTTATCGTCCTTGATAAAGATTTGGAATTGGTAGCGACTTATCTAGATGGTGTTAAACGTTACCAAGCATAAGATAGTAAAAGAAAGAGCATCCGCGAGGGTGTTCTTTTTATTTAGGATTGAAAAAGTTGCCCTTATAATTGTGTTAAGCAAAATTCTTTTAATGTTCCATGAAATTAGATATAATAGACCATACAAAGGAAGTAAAAGTATGTATCGAGTAATAGAAATGTATGGAGATTTTGAACCTTGGTGGTTCATAGAGGGATGGGAAGAAGATATTATTGCCAGTAAACGATTTGACAGTTACTATACTGCCTTAAAGTATTATAAATCATGTTGGTTTGCTATTGAAGAAAAAACACCTCTTTATAAGAGCCGAGGAGACTTGATGACCATCTTTTGGGATCCAAAAGATAAACGTTGGTGTGACGAATGCGATGAATTTCTTCAGCAATATCATTCCTTGATCTTATTGGAAGACGGACAAGTTATTCCGGATGAAAAATTTAGACCTGGTTACGAAAAACAGACGGGTCATGAGAGTCACCGTAGCTGTTGTGTGAAAAAAGAGAGAACAACTTTTGAATAAGTTGTTCTTTTTTATTTTTTCTTCGAATAATAAAATGAGGAGGGTGATATGGTACAAACACTTGCACAAGATTTGATTTCGTTAGCTAAGAAAGAGGGAGCTCAAGATATTTATTTTATTCCCAAGGAAAATGTCTATGAAGTCCATATGCGAATTGGCGACGAGAGGCGTTATATTGACCGTTATGACTTTGAAAAGTTAGGGGCAGTTATTAGTCACTTTAAGTTTCTTGCGGGGATGAACGTTGGAGAGAAGCGCCGTAGCCAGCTGGGGTCCTGTGATTATCAACATGGTGAAAAGGTATCTTCTCTTCGTCTATCAACCGTTGGGGATTATCGAGGCCATGAGAGTCTGGTTATCCGTCTCTTACATGATGAGCACCAAGAACTAAGGTTTTGGTTCCAAAATTTAGAAGAATTAGGAGAAATGCACAGGCAACGAGGTCTATACCTTTTTGCAGGACCAGTAGGTAGTGGAAAAACGACTCTTATGCATGAACTAGCCAAGTCTTTGTTTAAAGGGAAACAGGTCATGTCTATTGAGGATCCTGTTGAAATTAAACAAGAAGAAATGTTGCAATTGCAATTAAACGAAGCTATTGGACTTAGTTATGAAAATCTAATCAAACTATCCTTACGTCATCGTCCAGATCTCTTAATCATCGGTGAGATTCGAGATAGTGAGACGGCTCGAGCAGTTGTTAGGGCTAGTTTGACAGGTGCTACAGTCTTTTCGACAATCCATGCCAAGAGCATTCGAGGTGTCTATGAACGTCTTTTGGAACTTGGGGTCAGTGCGGAAGAGTTGGCAGTCGTTTTACAAGGCGTTTGTTATCAAAGATTAATAGGGGGAGGAGGAATGATTGATTTTGCAAACCAAAATTATCAAGAACATCGGGCAGAGCAGTGGAATCTGCAAATTGACCAACTTTTTAAAGATGGACATATCACTGCCCTTCAAGCTGAAACCGAAAAGATTAGCTACAAGTAAACAAAAGAAGATCATTACTCTTTTCAATAATCTCTATGCGAGTGGGTTTCACCTGGTTGAGATTATCTCCTTCTTAGAAAGAAGTCTATTGTTAGAAAAAGACTATATATCTCAGATGCATCTAGGGCTTTCGCAAGGGAAATCTTTCTCGGAAATGATGGAAAATCTTGGTTTTTCAAGTTCGATTGTGACCCAACTTTCTTTGGCTGAACTACATGGAAATCTGCATCTAAGTTTAGGAAAGATAGAAGAATATCTGGATAATCTTGCAAAAGTCAAGAAGAAGCTAATCGAAGTCGCAACTTACCCTGTGATTTTGCTTGCTTTCTTAATTTTAATCATGCTGGGCTTGCGCAACTACCTTTTGCCCCAACTAGATAGCAGTAATGTAGCAACCCAAGTTATCAGTAATCTACCACAGCTATTTCTTGGGGCAGCACTTTTAGTGGGGCTAGGAATCTTCTCTAGTTTGGTTTTCTACAGAAAATCCGGTAAAGTAAGGGTCTTTTCGCTACTTGCTCGAATCCCTTTTCTAGGAAGGTTTGTCCAAGATTATTTGACCGCCTACTATTCTCGAGAATGGGGCAATATGATTGCTCAAGGCTTAGAGTTGACGCAGATATTACAGATGATGCAGGAGCAAGGCAATCCCCTGTTTAGAGAGATTGGTCAAGACTTAGCCCAAGCCTTACAAAATGGGCAGGAATTTTCCAAGGTTGTTCTAGCATATCCTTTCTTTAGAAGAGAATTGGGTTTGATTATTGAATATGGTGAGGTTAAGTCTAAGCTGGGAAGTGAACTGGAGATTTATGCGGAGAAAACTTGGGAATCTTTCTTTACTCGGGTTAATCGAACCATGAATCTAGTCCAACCCCTAGTCTTTATCTTTGTAGCTCTACTTATCGTTTTATTGTATGCGGCCATGTTGCTGCCAATGTATCAAAATATGGAGGTTCATTTTTAAAATGAAAAAACTAATTATGAAATTAAAAGAAGCCAAAACTAAAGCTTTTACTCTTGTAGAAATGTTGATTGTCTTGCTGATTATTAGTGTTCTGCTCTTGCTTTTTGTCCCAAATCTGACCAAGCAAAAAGATGCGGTTAATGACAAAGGGAAGGCTGCTGTAGTTAAGGTAGTAGAGAGTCAAGCGGAGCTTTATAGTTTAGATAAGAATGAGGAGGCTAGTTTGAGTAAACTCGAGGCTGATGGTCGTATTACAGCAGAACAAGCCAAGGCTTATAAAGAGTATCATGTTAAGCAAAATAAAGCTCAAACAGTCGCAGATTAGGGCCTTTACCATGTTAGAGAGCCTCTTGGTGTTAGGTCTTATTAGTCTCTTGGCTTTGAGTTTGTCAAGTTCTGTCCAATCAACATTTGCAGCTGTAGAGGAGCAAATATTCTTTATGGAATTTGAAGAATTTTACCGAGAAACACAGCAGTTAAGCCTAGCTGGACAAAAGAAGATTAGTTTGGATTTTCATGACAGAAGCATTAGTAATGGATATCAAAAGTTAGCGATTCCTAACAGTATTCAGCTTCAGTCACATCAGTCAATAAATTTTGATAAGGCTGGAGGTAATTCTTCTCTAGCCAGCATCAGGTTTCAAACAAGGAAAGAAGTAGTTCGCTACCAGCTATATCTAGGAAATGGAAAAATTAAACGTATTCAAGAAGCAAAAAATTAAGGCAGTTATTCTATTAGAGGCAATCATTTCATTAGCTATCTTTGTCAGTATAGCCACTCTCCTACTTGGTCAAATCCAAGAAAATCGACGAATGGAAGTGGAAGTTTTGCAAAAGGAGGAGGTCTTACGAGTGGCTCGTATGGCTTTACAAATAGAAGTAGAGACTCTGACAGTTAATGGCATTACTATTCGAGTTCTTTCAAGTGAGCAAGGATTGGAGGTCTACCATGGTACTGAAAAGTTATTGGACATACAGGAAAGGTAGAGTGCGAGCTTTTACACTCTTAGAATCTTTAATCGCCCTAGTCGTCATCAGTGGGAGTTTGCTCCTATTTCAAGCGATGAGTCAGCTTTTGGTGTCGGAAGTACGCTATCAACAAAGGAGTGAACAAAGAGAATGGCTCTTGTTTGTTGACCAACTGGAATCAGAATTGGAGCATAGTCATTTTAAAAAAGTGGACAAGGATAGAATTTATCTGAAGCAAGATGGTAAGGAAATTTCCATGGGCAAGTCAAGAAGTGATGATTTTCGCAAAACCGATTCCAGCGGGCGGGGCTATCAACCCATGGTTTACGGTCTCAAATCAGCTCGTATTCAACAAGAAGGACAAGTTGTACATTTTCATTTTCAGTTTGAAAAGGGGCTAGAAAGGGAATTTCTCTATCGTGTGGAAAAAGAAAAAAGTTAAGGCGGGAGTTCTCCTCTATGCCATTACCATAGCTGGGATCTTTAGTCTCTTGTTGCAGTTTTATCTCAATCGACAAGTTGCCCATCAGCAAACCTATGTCTTGAATAAAGAAAAATTAACTGCTTTTGCTATGGCTATGAAAAGCTGTCAAAAGGCCACTTTAAAAAGTGGAGAAAGAACTTTTAATCTCGGGAAAGTGACTTATAAAGATAATTCCAAAGGTTTTATTATAAATGTGAATACGGATAAACATCATTTTGAATTTATCTTGCCAACTTTGAAAAAGGTAGAAGAACAGGCTGATAAAGCTGTAGATAAGGAAAAGAACCCAGGAAAACATATCACCAGAGACGAAAGAAGCGAAGAAAAGCTCCCTCAAGTGAATGAAAGGCCAGTTCAAGAGTCTTCTAAAAAAGCTGATTAAGTTGGGCTTTTCCCAGTAAGTTTTCGTTCCAAAGGAGAAAATATCAATAGCAAGTGAAGGGTGACAGGCCTGAAAGTAGTGACTTGGCTCAAGGATTTTGTCTAAAATCATGCTATAATAGATACATATGGAGGACGAGAAATGGCAAGTGTAAAATTATATCTAGTGCGTCATGGGAAAACAATGTTTAATACGATTGGGCGTGCTCAAGGCTGGAGTGATACTCCTTTAACAGCTGAAGGTGAGCGAGGTATTCACGAATTGGGAATTGGTTTGCGTGAGTCAGGCTTAAAGTTTGAGCGTGCTTA
>ERZ772998.279-NODE-279-length-11968-cov-20.5458_pt1 | contig 11968 bp, 9 predicted proteins | sample MGYA00580669_ERZ772998 | MGnify/ENA primary metagenome ERZ772998 (study PRJEB29015, sample SAMEA2738052) | human oral metagenome | biome: human oral; feature: human-associated habitat; material: saliva | place: China | collected 2226 ... | reverse complement strand
TAAGCAATTAGGCAAACTTGAAAAATCCTCTTTCCAAAAAGGAAAGAGGATTTTTACTCCTACAAGTAATTATTTCTTTCATAGGTAATAAAGAAATTTAGTCAAAATATCCAGTGAAATCTACAATTTTGGAACAACATCTCCCTTAACCTAGACTCCTTGGTATAACAAAAATTTTTAATATTTGTGATTATTTTGAACAGGGAATACTCTTCCCAAATACTCTACCTCAAAAGGATAGGACACATGTATTACAACAATTTGCTATAATACGAAACTCATTTTAACCCTCATCCAAAATCCCATTTTCAGACGGCCTTTGTCTGTTTATAAGGCCGTCTGAAATGTTTTCCGTCCATCCTCTTCTGCCGAACCATGATTCCATCTGATTTCATTGACGAGCTTTTGTCCAAAGTCGATATTGTCGATATTATCGACGAGCAGGTTCCGCTGAAGAAAGGTGGGGCGAACTATATGGCCTGCTGTCCGTTTCACAAGGAAAAGACGCCGTCGTTTTCGGTCAGCCCGACCAAGCAGTTTTACCATTGCTTCAGTTGCGGTGCTCATGGTTCCGCGATTGGTTTTGTGATGGAGCATCAGGGACTGTCGTTTCCGGAGGCGGTGCAGTTTTTGGCTGATCGCGTCGGTATGACGGTGCCTAAAGTTCGCGGGCAGGAAGACAACCCCGAAATCCGTGCCGAACGTAAAAAAAAGCAACAAACTTTGGAAGAAACAACAGCGGCGGCAGCGGATTTTTATGCGCAACAGTTGAAATTTAATCCGGCGGCGAAAGCTTATTTAGACAAGCGCGGCTTGAGTGCGGAAGTCATCGCGCATTATGGTTTGGGCTATGCACCTGACGGCTGGCAACCTTTGGCACAAGTGTTCCAACCCTATCCGAATACTGCGTTGGTGGATACGGGCATGGTCATCGACAACGAAGGCAAACATTACGACCGCTTTCGCCATCGGATTATGTTCCCTATCCGTAATCCGCGTGGTCAGGTCATCGGCTTTGGCGGCCGCGTGTTGGACGACTCGAAACCCAAATACCTGAACTCTCCCGATACGCCTTTGTTTGACAAAGGGAAAAACCTTTACGGACTATATGAAGGACGTGCTGCCGTAAAAGAGGCAGGACGGATTTTGGTGGTCGAAGGCTACATGGACGTGGTCGCATTGGCGCAGTTCGGCGTCGGCTACGGCGTAGCGGCTTTGGGTACGGCAACCACGGCAGGACACGTCAAAATCCTGATGCGTCAGGCAGACAGTATTTATTTTTGTTTTGATGGCGACAGCGCGGGACGTAAAGCGGCTTGGCGCGCGCTGGAAAATGCGTTACCACAATTAAAAGACGATAAATCGCTGCATTTTCTATTCCTACCTGAAGAACACGACCCAGACAGCTACATCCGCGCCTACGGCAAGACGCAATTTGAAGATGCCTTGTTAAACCAAAGCAAGCCCTTATCCGAATACTTTTGGGAACATCTTTCAGACGGCCTCAACCTCAATACGCAAGAAGGCAAAGCAGAATTGGTCAAAACCAGCTCTCCGCTTTTGGCTCAGATTACTGCGCCGGCATTGGGCTATCTTCTGAAACAAAAACTCAGCGAACTGGTAGGCATTGACCCGGACAACCTCGCCCAGTTACTCGGACAAGAAGCGCCAAAGCGGCACGTCAAACAGAAAAGTTACAAACTGCCGCCTATTTCTGTCAAACAACCAACCATGCTGACACTGGTTCAAAGACAGATACGCAGCCTCTTGATAAATCCGGCTTGGGCTTCATATATAGACCTGCCCGATTATCTGGCCTTAAGTGGCGACTTTGCCTGTCTGGCCAATTTGGCCGAAACCATCAAGAATCACGATACGACTCCTGCAACTGCACAAGTACTTGAATATATGCGCGGTTCGCCCTATGAGGAAACCGTCAATCAAATCTTTTTATCAACCCTTCACTCTGAAGAAATAGAAGGGGATGACGAGGAAGATTGCGAAAGTTTCCAAATCGGCATGAAAAAGTTGTTAAATGAATTAAAATACAGTCAAATCGAAACTTTAAAGCAAAAAAGTATTCAAACTGGTTTGACCGAAAATGAAAAAAGACTCTTGCTGTCACTTTTGACGGCAAAGCAAAACTAACCCCTCAGGCCGTCTGAACAATCTAAACACACGCTGCGAAACATGACACGCAGAACACTCCATCTGTAATATTTTCAGACCGCCTCAGAGTATTAAAGTGAAATCTGATTTCACAACAAAAAGCTCTGCTCCGCCTTCAGGTACGGCCACATCACCGTAAACCGTCGGCACCCTATCAACCTAGAGAGCAATCCATGTCTAAAAATCAAAACTACGAAGAATACCAAGACCAAGACGACAACCGTCCATTGAGTATCGAAGAGCAGCGCGCGCGTCTGCGCCAACTCATTATCATGGGTAAAGAACGCGGCTACATCACTTATTCCGAAATTAACGACGCCCTGCCCGACGATATGTCCGATGCCGAGCAAATCGACAACATCGTCAGCATGATTTCCGGCTTGGGCATCCAAGTAACCGAACAAGCCCCCGATGCTGAAGACATCCTCTTGAGCGACAACGCCGCCGCCATGACCGACGACGATGCCGTTGAAGAAGCCGAAGCAGCACTCTCCAGCGCAGATTCAGAATTCGGCCGCACTACCGATCCTGTGCGTATGTATATGCGTGAAATGGGGCAAGTCGATCTGTTGACACGCGAAGACGAAATCATCATCGCTAAAAAAATCGAAAATGCACTGAAAAATATGGTGCAGGCAATCTCCGCCTGCCCTGGCTCGATTGCCGAAATTCTGGCTTTGATCGAGCAAGTCCGCAATGACGAAATCCGTGTGGATGAAGTCGTTGAAGCCATCATCGACCCTAATGAAGTCTTATTGAACGAATTAGGCTTGGGTCATTTGGAAAATGCTAAACCAGATGACGAAGAAGGCGAAGCCGTTAGCGATGATGAAGATGGCGATGATGAAGATGAAGACGATTCAGGTAGCGACTCTGAAGCCATATCCGCTGCCCATTTGGCCGAACTGAAACAAAAAGTTTTGGAACACTTCGCCTTTATCGAGAGCGAATACGGCAAAATGATCAAGCAGTTGGAAAAACACGGTAGTCAGCACGCCAACTACCTGAAACACCGCGATGCCATTGCCAACAAACTGTTGGAAGTCCGTTTTGCCACACGTCAAATCGAAAACCTGAGCAGCAACCTGCGCAGCCGCGTTGAAAACATCCGCAAACTCGAGCGTGAAATCCGCGATATCTGTATCGACCGCGTCCGCATGGAACGCGACTACTTCATCAAAAACTTCCTGCCCGCCATTACTGATTTGAAATGGGTAGAAGAAGAAGTAGCCAAAGGCCGTGTATGGGCAAACGCGTTGGATCGTTTTCGCCACGCCATCCTCGAAAAACAAACCGAGCTGGCAAATATGGAAGCTGAAACCCGCATTTCCATCGAAGAGTTGAAAGAAATCAACAAAAACATGGTGTTGAGTGAGAAAGAAACCTCAGCCGCCAAACAGGAAATGATTCAGGCTAACTTGCGTTTGGTTATTTCCATTGCCAAAAAATACACCAACCGCGGCTTGCAGTTCCTTGATTTGATTCAAGAAGGCAATATCGGTCTGATGAAAGCGGTGGACAAATTCGAATACCGCCGTGGCTACAAGTTCTCGACTTACGCCACATGGTGGATCCGTCAAGCGATTACCCGCTCCATCGCCGACCAAGCGCGTACCATCCGTATTCCGGTTCACATGATTGAAACCATCAACAAAATGAACCGTATCTCGCGCCAATACCTGCAAGAAACCGGTGAAGAGCCTGATTCTGCCAAACTGGCCGAGCTGATGGAAATGCCGGAAGACAAAATCCGCAAAATCATGAAAATCGCCAAAGAGCCGATTTCCATGGAAACACCGATTGGCGATGACGACGATTCGCACTTGGGCGACTTCATCGAGGATGCCAACAACGTTGCGCCGGCAGAAGCTGCGATGTACACCAGCCTGCACGAAGTAACCAAAGAAATCCTCGAAAGCCTGACACCGCGTGAAGCCAAAGTGTTGCGCATGCGTTTCGGTATCGATATGAATACCGACCACACTTTGGAAGAAGTCGGCAAACAATTTGACGTAACCCGCGAACGTATCCGTCAAATCGAGGCCAAAGCCCTGCGCAAGCTACGCCATCCTACCCGCAGCGACCGCCTCCGCAGCTTCCTTGATAGCGAAGAAAACAAATCATAAAAGCAAACCGCAGGTTGAAAGACCTGCGGTTTTTTTTGAAATACGAAGGCCATCTGAAAACCAAATCTCAAAAGATTTAATCGTTTCAGACGGCCTTAAACTTATTTTGATAATTTATTAAGCCTCAGTGGTTTTCTTTTTCGGACGGCGACGACGACGTTTGGGTTTGCCATCAGTTGATCCACTTTGTTTCTGACGTTTGTGATCATTGGCCGCAGTCATTTGCTGACGGGTTTCCTCATCAGCATGTTGGAAAGTTGTCCACCAAGAAGCCATCTCTTTATCAACCTCGCCAACCTCGCTACGCAAAATCAGGAAATCATAAGCGGCTCGGAAACGTGCTTGTGATAGCAGGCGATACGGACGTGCGCCGCGCATATTGTCGAATTGCGGCTGAAATTGCCAAATTTCACGCATGGTTGCAGAAAACCGTTGCGGTACGCCCCAACCTTTCTCTACCGTATCCCGCATGGTGTTCATCGCATCCATCAATGCAGGGACAGGTTTTTGTCCATGGCCTTGATTGCGTTGCCAAATAGCGTTCAGTGTCGGCCACAATACCGCCGCCAATACGAAACCTACGGAAACGGACTTATCCGCACGGATACGCTCGTCAGTATTTTTCAAGGCCAACATAATCATACGGTTTTCAGCCGCTTCAGCAGTTTTCAAGGCATCTAAAAGTGGATGAATGCCTTCGGGAATGCCCAACTCGTTTAGCCGCTTCAAACAGGCACGAGAATAACCGGAAAACAGGATTTTCAGAATTTCATCAAAAAGACGGGCAACAGGCTCATTTTTCAGACGGTCTGCATATTCGGCAATCGGCAAAGCGGTTTGCTCTTCCACTTCAAAACCCAATTTACCCGACAAACGGACGGCGCGAAGAATACGGACAGGATCTTCCTGATAGCGTTCGGCAGGATCGCCTATCATCACCAATTTTTTATCGGCAACATCAGCCACACCCTGATGGAAGTCCCAAATCTCCTCTTTAATCGGGTCGTAATACAGCGCATTGCAAGTAAAGTCGCGACGCATGGCATCTTCTTCAATGCTGCCGTAAGTATTGTCCTTCATAATGCGGCCTTGCGCATTTTGCTGAACCTTATCGCCACCGCGGAACGTCGTCACTTCAATAGTTTCAGGTCCGATCATCACATGAACGATTTGGAAGCGGCGGCCGATAATGCGGCTGCGGCGGAATACTTTGCGGATTTGCTCCGGCGTGGCATCGGTTGCGATATCAAAGTCTTTGGGTTCGACCCCGAGCAACAAATCCCGAACGGCACCGCCCACAACATAAGCCTGAAAACCGGCTTCATGCAGGCGTTTGGCAATTTTCTCCGCGGCAAAGCTCAACATATCCGCGCGGATACCGTGTTGCTCAAGCGGGATAATTTCCTTTTCGGGCAACGATTTGACGTGTTTTTTAGGCAACACTTTATGCAGCCATTTTTTTAACATAAGCAGCTCTTTTCACAATAAAAAAGGCCGTCTGAAACTTGTCTGGCTTAAGCCTTTGCACAATATTCTGTCGTAGAAGGGGCAAAACATTGAGCAAAGGCTTCAGACGGCCTAAAAAAGACGTGCCATTATACCTTATGGAAGTTCGATTAATTAGCGTATTGGCAAAAAATATCGGCTATAATGACGGTCTGACAACGATTCAGGCAGAACATCATGTACCACTACAAATCCGAAGCTACCCAATTTCTCGACAAACTCATGGAAGACAATCCCGAAATGGAAGCGCAACGCCTCGAAAACCGCCATTTGCTGTGGGATGTTACCCTCAATCCGACTGAACAGGCCGAATTTGAAGCGGCCAAAGTCAACAAAAAACCCTACACCTACTATCAAGACTAATTCCGTATCGGCATGACGACCAACACGCACAATACCGATCTGGCATTACAACATTACCTCAACAGCATCGGTCAATCCGAACATCCCGTTTTGACCGCATTGCGCGAGCGTACCCAATCACATCGTCTGGGAAAGATGGCCATCGCCCAAGAGCAGGCAGCCATGTTGGTGTGGTTGGCCAAATTATTGAATGCCAAAAAATATTTGGAAGTTGGCGTCTTTACCGGTTACAGCAGCACCGCCATGGCGCTTGCCCTCCCCGAAGACGGCAAAATCACGGCTTGCGACATCAATGTAACCTTTACCGATATTGCCCGCGAAACATGGCAGGCAGCAGGCATAGCGCATAAAATATCGCTTCATCTGCAACCGGCTTTGCTGACTTTGGACGATTTGATTGCGCAAGGCGAATCGGAAAGCTACGACTTGGCACTTATCGATGCCGACAAACCACCTACGCCGAAATATTTCGAACGCTGTTTGCAACTGGTACGGAGTGGCGGTGTGATTGCCATCGACAATATCTTGTTGGGTGGACGCGTCATGAATGAAGCTGCCGAAAATGATCCGCCCAGCTTGGATATCCTGCGCCATTTCAACCAAAATCTGCCGCACGATACACGCATTATTCCCATTACCCTGCCTGTCGGCGACGGTTTGACATTGCTACTAAAAAAATAAAACGACACAATCCGATGAGAACATTATCACATTCCCTGTTTCTTTTGCCGCTTACTCTATTAGCCGCATCGTGCGCCGTTTCCCATCCTCCCCAACCTGCCGACAATCCTAACTTTGTCCTGCCGGATATTCCGCGTGAGCCTTTGCATGAAAAAAGTATTCCCTATCCGCGTTTGGACGCACAAACCCAGATTGACCACTTGGGCATACAAATTGCCCGACTGGAACGCACGGTTGAAGAATTAAATCAACGCTTGCACACATTGGAACAACAACGAAACATCAAACGTCCAACTACTTCGGTTTCCAACCCCAAAGCCCAGCGATTGGACGACCGCAAGCTGAAAATGAATTATTTGGCAAATGGCGGCGGCGTGCCGTCTGAAACAGACTCAGCCGCACAAAACGAATTGCGCCTTTATAATCAAGCGCAAAAATACTATCAGCGTAACAACTTCTCTGCCGCAGTAGCCATTTTAAAAGAAGCTGACGGTGGCAACGGTAGCGAAATTGCCCGCCGCAATATGTACCTGCTCCTGCAAAGCCAACAACGTCTGGGCAACTGCGAATCTGTTATCGAAATCGGCAACCGCTACGCCAACCGATTCCGCAACAGCCCACAAGCTCCTGATGCCATGTACAGCATCGGCCAGTGCCAATACAAACTGCAACAAAAAGACATCGCCCGCAGCACATGGCGCAAACTGATACAAAGCTTCCCCAACAGCGAAGCGGCAAAGCGCGCTTCCATCAGTCTCAAACAAAGATAAACGTTCAGACGGCCTTGTCATCTCCAAGGCCGTCTGAATATTTTTTTACCCTTAATCCATTCAAGCAAAAGGAACTCCTCATGATCCAAGTCGGCATTATTATGGGCAGCAACAGCGATTGGCCGGTGATGCAGCAGGCAGCACAATTTCTCAAAGAATTCGGCGTTGAATACGAAGCGCGTGTCGTCTCTGCACACCGTACGCCTGATTTGATGTTTGAATACGCCGAAACCGCACGCGAACGCGGCATCAAAGCCATCATTGCCGGTGCAGGCGGCGCAGCGCATTTGCCGGGTATGGTCGCTGCCAAAACCACGGTTCCCGTCTTAGGCGTTCCCGTGCCCAGCAAATATCTGCGCGGCGAAGACTCCCTGCTTTCGATTGTGCAAATGCCTAAAGGTGTTCCTGTTGCTACATTTGCCATTGGCGAAGCCGGTGCGGCCAATGCAGCGCTATTTGCCATTTCACTTTTGGCCAACGAAAATCCTGAGTTGGCTAAAAAACTGGCGGCCTTCCGTGCCAAACAAGAACAAACCGTTCTAGCCATGGAATTGCCCGAAGCATAAGGAACTAAGGCCGTCTGAAAGTTGTAAATGGAAACTTTGATTTCGTTTTACGATTGTTCAGACGGCCGTAGTCTTTTATTAAATTGAATTAATACCATGAAAACCCTAGTATTCGTCCTACTCTCTACCCTGCTTTGTTCCTGCCAAAGCCCAAGCACTCCAGCTCAATCAACTGCCACCCCATCTCAACAGCAAGCCCAAGATACAACCGGCAATCTGATTATCTTCTATGATGCCCAAACCGGTTCCGCGCCATTGCTAAAAGCAGTAAAAACCTCCGGTGCAACTTTGGTTTACGAATACAAAAACCTGTACGGCATTGCTATTCGTCCATCTTCCAAGACCAATATTAAAGATGCTATTGCCTATTTCAAGAAAGTAAACGGCGTATTGTCTGTTGAACAAGACCGACTGCTTAAACTTCAATAAACAAACTATTTTTGACCAAATAAAAAAGGCCGTCTGAAACGTATCACTACGATTTCAGACGGCCTTTATTTTTCAATAAATCAAATCATGCCGCTGCCTTGCGCTTTAGGCTTGGCTTGACCAAATTCCAATTTGCTCAGTGCAGACAGATAGGCCTTGGCAGTCGCTACCAACACGTCGGTATCAGCGCCTTGACCGTTGACCACACGATCGCCACGTTGCAGACGGACAGAAGTTTCGCCTTGGCTTTCGGTACCTTGTGTCACCGCGTTGACAGAGTAAATCTGCAAGGTCGCGCCACTTTGAGCCACGCTTTCAATGGCTTTGAAGATCGCGTCAACAGGGCCGGAACCGGTAGCGGCAGCGTGTTTTTCTTCGCCGCGAATACTGAACACAATATTGGCACGAGGCTCTTCACCGGTTTCAGTGCTGATTTTTTGAGAGATGAATTTGTAGCTTTCAGCATTCAGGCTGCCCATTTCATCAGACACCAAAGCGTGCAAGTCTTCATCAAAGATTTCGCGTTTCTTATCCGCCAGCTCTTTGAAGCGTGCGAATGCCGCATTCAACGCCTCTTCGCTTTCCAACTCGATGCCCAAATCAGCCAGCTTGGTTTTGAAAGCATTACGGCCGGACAATTTGCCCAAAGTCAGGCGGTTGGTTGACCAGCCAACTGATTCGGCAGTCATGATTTCATAGGTTTCAGGGTGTTTCAACACGCCGTCTTGGTGGATACCTGATTCGTGCGCAAAGGCGTTTGCGCCGACTACTGCTTTGTTTGGCTGAATCGGATAGCCGGTGATAGTAGATACCAGTTTGGAAACCGGCACGATTTGCGTGGTATCGATGCCGGTTTCCAAGCCAAACAAATCATGACGCACTTTCAACGCCATCACGATTTCTTCAAGGCTGGCATTGCCTGCGCGTTCTCCCAAACCGTTGATGGTACATTCCACCTGACGCACACCTGCCTGAACAGCAGCTAATGAGTTAGCAACCGCCATACCCAAGTCATTATGGCAGTGGGTCGACCAAACTACTTTGTCGCCATTGGGAACGCTTTTGATAATGTTGCTGATACGCTCGTACCATACGGAAGGGATGGAGTAGCCGACAGTATCGGGAATGTTGATAGTAGTCGCCCCCGCTTCGATAACCGCCGTAAAGATTTTGGCAAGGAAGTCCAAATCCGAACGCACTGCGTCTTCGGCTGAAAATTCCACATCGTCAGTGTATTCTTTGGCAATTTTCACCGCTTTGACCGCCGCATCGATGACCTGCTGCGGCTTCATTTTCAGTTTGTGCTCCATGTGGATCGGGCTGGTAGCGATAAAAGTGTGAATACGTTTATTCGGAGCGGGGGAAACAGCTTCGCCTGCTTTGCGCACATCGTTTTCAACGGCACGCGCCAATGAGCAAACTGTAGATTTGGTAATGATTTTGGCAATCGCATTAACCGATTCAAAATCGCCCGGACTAGCTGCTGCAAAACCTGCCTCAATCACATCGACACCCATCTTTTCCAACTGGCGGGCAATACGGATTTTCTCCTCTTTGGTCATGGATGCACCAGGCGACTGCTCGCCGTCGCGCATGGTGGTATCGAAAATGATAACGCGGTTGGTTTGTGTCATTTCTGTTCTCTCCAGAGATTCATTTTTTTGTAAAAAAGCATTCAAATCAAGCGGTCTGCCTTGCGCTTCCGCCAAAGCGGTCAGTTTTTGCAACTGAGCCAAAGGCAGGGAACCGCGTGTACGCCATTTGTAGATAGCCGCTGTGGTCGCAGCATTTTCCGGGTCGTGCTGTTTCAGGGCTTCGGCCAGCGCGTTTACGCCGCCAAAATAGGCAACCAAACGGTCAATGTCTAATTGCATGATGTTCCTTGTCCAAATCTGATTAAGATTATTGTGTTCTGGTTTTGCATTATACTCATTTTAGACAAAACGACAATCTATTTTTATCAAAATATCAGCTCAAATTTTAAAATTTAAGAATTTTTTATACATTTTGTCTAATTTAAACTAATAAAAGCCTCTCTCAAACCGAACCTATCCTAAATATAGTAAACTAATCCTCTATTTTCCCGATTTGAAACACATTATGCCCCACACCATCCCTACCAACCGTTCCGACATCGAATGGCGCAACGAAAGCACCCAAAAACCGCCCAAACAAGCGGTTTACATCCAAGAAGCAGGCGCAGCAGAAATTTTAAAAAATGCCCACGCGCAAACTGCAACTGTTTGGACTGGCGATTTTCACAATGCCAAACAAGTCTTGGCCGCAATGAAAAAACGTATCCGCAGGCTGTCTGAAAAAAAGAAAGATACGCCTGCCGATATTCAGACGGCCTTTCACACCCACCGTATGAAACAGGCTCAGCAAAGCCGTTTGCTCAATATGCTTGCCGTTGAAATCCAACCGAATTTTCAACTGGATAATGCACGCGTACCTGACATCTACTCCGCTCTGTGCGATGTTTACGACACACCAAACGACAAACCGTTTCTCTTACCACTGAATCAACTACTGGGCTTTATCGGTGCACACGAATGGCACAAAAAGGGCATAGACATTCCTCAGCTAAACGGAAAAATCCATGTTCCTTTCGGCGTATTCTCTCCACTGCGTGGCGAATATTTGGATTTAATCGCCCGAGCACCACTCACTCCCAATATTCAGACGGCCTTTGACATCGGCACCGGCTCAGGCGTGATTGCCGCAATTTTGGCCAAACGAGGCATACCCGGCATCATTGCCACAGACACCAACCCCAAAGCAATTGCCTGCGCCACAGCAAACCTCGAACGCTTAGGCTTGGATAAAGCTGTCAGCATTCAATCGATTGATTTGTTTCCCGAAACTTGCACCGACCTTATCGTTTGCAATCCGCCTTGGCTGCCGGCAAAACCGACCTCCGCTATTGAGACCGCCCTTTACGACCCCAATCATGCCATGCTGGCTGCATTCCTCAACGGCGTACGTCATCACTTAAATCCAAACGGCGAAGCTTGGCTGATTATTTCCGACTTGGCAGAACACTTGCATTTGCGCGATAAAGACTTTTTACAACAATGCTTTCAGACGGCCTCACTCAATGTAGTCGATATTCTAAAAACCAAACCGCAACACAAAAAAGCAATAGATGAATCCGATCCTTTGGCGTTTGCCAGAAACAAGGAAACTACTTATCTATACCGTTTGAAAACGATATAAAATCAAGGCCGTCTGAACATTCAGACGGCCTTTAAGCATTTCCATAAAAGAAAACGGCATATCCGTAAAGATATGCCGTTGATGGGAGCAGGGACTGCTATATTTGGCAGTGGTTTGTGTTTTAGTCCTCTTGCGCCGCTGT
>ERZ772998.277-NODE-277-length-12031-cov-6.01937_pt1 | contig 12031 bp, 9 predicted proteins | sample MGYA00580669_ERZ772998 | MGnify/ENA primary metagenome ERZ772998 (study PRJEB29015, sample SAMEA2738052) | human oral metagenome | biome: human oral; feature: human-associated habitat; material: saliva | place: China | collected 2226 ... | reverse complement strand
GAGGTGACCGCTACCTCGAGGTGTGGAACCTGGTGTTCGACCAGTACATGCGCGGCGAGGGCGCCGGTAAGGACTACCCGCTGCTCGGCGAACTCGACAAGAAGGCGATCGATACCGGTGCTGGACTGGAGCGCCTCGCGTTTGTCATGCAGGACAAGCCGAACATGTACGAGATCGACGAGGTCTTCCCCGTCATCGATGCTGCGATGCAGATGAGCGGCAAGCGTTACGGCCTGGGTGCTGCGGGCCCTGAGGCCGGCGCGGCCTACGACGATGACGTGCGCATGCGTGTGGTGGCCGACCACGTTCGCTCGTCCCTGATGCTGATCGGCGACGGCGTGCGCCCGGGTAACGACGGCCGCGGCTACGTGCTGCGTCGCCTGATTCGCCGAGCCGTCCGTTCGATGCGTCTGCTGGGCGTCGACGAGGCGACGATGCCGACGCTGCTCACCGCCTCGAAGGACGCGATGAAGGCCTCCTACCCTGAGCTGGAGACGAACTGGAAGACGATTTCCGAGGTCGCTTACGCGGAGGAAGATGCGTTCCGTCGCACGCTGAGCGCCGGCACGACGATTCTGGATGCGGCCGTGGCGAGCGCCAAGGAGACGAAGGGCGCGCCCGTCATTTCGGGCGAGTCGGCCTTCTCTCTGCACGACACCTACGGTTTCCCGATCGACCTGACCCTCGAGATGGCGGCCGAGCAGGGCGTGAGCGTCGACGAGGAGGGCTTCCGCACGCTCATGGCCGAGCAGAAGGAGCGCGCCCGCGCTGACGCTCGCTCGAAGAAGACCGGCCACACCGACGTGCGCGTGTACCGCGAGATCGAAAAGGAGATGGGCGGCGGCTCGACCTTCCTGGGCTACACGCAGGAGTCCTCGCAGGCCCGCGTCCAGGCGATCCTCGTGGATGGCAAGCCGGTGCCGGTGGCCGAAGCTCCAGCCGCCATCGACATCATTCTCGATCGGACCCCCTTCTATGCCGAGATGGGTGGCCAGCTGGCAGACCACGGGACGATTCGGTTGCCCGGCGGCGACACAGTGATCGACGTGACCGACGTTCAGGCTCCGATCCGTGGGCTGACCGTCCACCGCGGTCACCTGCGACAGGGCGGTATCGCTCTGGGCGATTCGGTGATTGCCGAGATTGACTCCGAGCGTCGCCTGGCGATCGCTCGCGCACACACGGCGACCCACATGGTCTACGCGGGACTGCGCAACGTTGTGTCCGAGCACGCGGACCAGGCGGGTTCGGAAAACTCGCCCTCGCGTCTGCGCTTCGATTTCCGCCACTCCAGCGCGCTCACCGACTCTCAGGTCAGCGACATCGAGGCGCTGGTGAACGAGAAGCTGGCCGAGGATATGCCCGTGACCACCGAGGTCATGAGCATCGATGCTGCTCGTGACGCTGGAGCCATCGCCCTCTTCGGCGAGAAGTACGGCTCCGAGGTCCGGGTTGTCACGATCGGTGACGGCTTCGACCGCGAGCTCTGCGGCGGCACCCACGTGCCGACGACGGGCCACATCGGTCGAGTCACAGTGCTCGGCGAGGGCTCGGTGGCCTCGGGCGTGCGCCGCATTGAGGCTTTGGTTGGCACGGGCGCCTACGAGTTCCAGGCGAAGGAGCATGCGCTCGTCTCCCAGCTCTCCCAGCTCGTGGGCGGACGCGCTGACGAGCTGGGAGAGCGCATCGAGTCGCTGCTGGCCAAGCTGCGTGAATCCGAGAAGAAGCTGGACAAGATGCGCGCCGAACAAGCGAAGCGTCGCGGCGACGACCTGGTCGCAGCGGCGGTACGCGTCGGAGCGGTTGACCTCGTGGCCGCCGCGGTTGACGGCATCCCGACGAAGGAGCTGCGGGGTCTGGTCCAGGACCTCCTGGCGCGCCTGGGCCACGAGCGCAGCGCGGTCGTCGCTCTGGCCGGCACTGAGGGTGGAAAGGTCGCCCTGGTGGTTGCCACCAACGAGCGTGCGCGCGACCTTAACCTCGACGCGGGTGCGCTTCTGCGCGCAGGACTCGCGCACGTCGATGGTCGTGGTGGCGGCAAGGCTGACATCGCGCAGGGCGGCGGTACTAAGCCTGAGGGCATCCAGGATGCCCTCCGCGCAATCCGTTCGGAGATCGAGTCGCTGTGAGCCTGCGCAGGGGTATCCGCATCGGCGTGGACGTCGGCACCGTGCGTGTCGGCGTCAGCCGGTGCGATCCCGACGGCATCCTCACGATGCCCGTCGTGACCCTTACGCGCGCCCCGGATTCATCTGATCTTGGCCAGCTCGCGGACATCGTCGTGCAGCATGAGGCCATCGAGGTGATCGTGGGCCTGCCGCGGCACCTGCGTGGCGGAGAAGGTATCTCCGCCAAAGGAGCCCGCAAGTACGCGCGTCGCCTCAAGAAGCTCGTTCCGTGCGTGCGCGTGGCGATGGTCGACGAACGGCTCACCTCCAACCAGGCGCACGAGCGCCTGCGCGCATCCGGTATCCCGGAGCGCGAACACCGTAGCGTCATCGATCAGGTTGCGGCCCAGATCATTCTGGAACAGGCCCTGGAGCTCGAACGCATGAGCGGTCGTGCGCCCGGGGAGGAGATCATCCTTGACAATAGCGAAGGAGCGAACCAATGAGTACGCCCCCCACGTATCCCTTCCGCTCGCGCCGAGAGATCCACTCCGGTCAGCCCAAGGTCTACTCCGACGCTCCCAACGAGGACGTGACCCCCACGCCAGCGGACCCGACGCCTACTCCGGTGCGCGGAACCATCCCGCCCGCCCAGGCCTCGCACGAATCGAGCGACGCGGGCCCGTCGCGCCAGACGATACCGGCCGTCGCTGCGGCCGATTCTGCTCCCACCCCGATCCCGGGCGAGTCTTCTCCTGCGCCCGACTACACAACGCTTGGCGACTCCGAGCTCCGGGGTGAGCGCCCCGCATGGAAGCCGACCGAAGCACCGTCCGAGACGACGGGTATGCGCTCTCGGCGTATCGCCAGCGAACGCCGCGCCGCTCGCAAGCGCAAACGTCGGCGCCGTATTCGCTCATTCGTCGTCATCGTGCTCGTGCTGGGCCTCGTTGGGGGCGCGAGCTACATTGCGTACTCGCAGCTGATGAATACTTCGACCGTCGCCTCCGACGACTACCCGGGGCCGGGCACGAGCGACGTCCTGGTGACGATTGATGACCAGGCGACCGGACGCGAGATTGGCCAGAAGCTCTACGACGCTGGCGTTGTCCGCTCTGTTGGGGCCTTCGTGCGTCAGTATGAAAAGAACAGCGCTGCACGCACCATCAACCCGGGAACCTACCGTTTCAAGCTGCAGATGAGCGCCGCGGACGCGCTTGCGGTTCTGCTCGACCCTATGAACCGCGTTGACTCGACCGTGACGGTCCTGGCGGGCGAACGCATGTCGGTTATCAAGAAGCGCATCGTTGAGGTCATGGACGTTTCTGAGGCCGAGGTTGACCAGGCTTTCGCTGACACCGAGGCTATCGGACTTCCCGCCGAGGCCGGCGGCAACGCCGAGGGCTGGCTCCACATTGGCGAATACAAGGTGGACGAGGGGGACACGCCGACGAGCGTTATCGCCCGCATGGTCGCGGCCACCGTCAGTGAGCTGGACAAGCTCGGCGTGCCCGCCGCGGACCGCCAGACCGTCCTCATCAAGGCCTCTATCGTCGAGGGCGAGATGGGCACGAACTCGAAGTACATGCCGATGGTTGCCCGCGTCATTGATAATCGACTGGCCGACACGGAGGGCGAGACGAAGGGCGTGCTCGGCATGGACTCGACGACGCTGTACGGCGTCGGCAAGGAGGGCGGCCTGCCCACCCAGGCCGACCTGGATGCGGACAACCCCTACAACACGCGCCTGCACGCGGGCCTGCCTCCCACACCGATCAACCAGCCCAGTCTGGAGGCCATCAAGGCCGTCCTGAAGCCGGCTGACGGCGACTGGCTCTACTTCGTGACGGTCGACCTGAACACGGGTGACACCCTCTTCGCGTCCAACGCGGCCGACCACGAGAAGAACAAGGAGAAGCTGGTCGAGTACTGCAAGACCCACTCCGACCAGTGCAGTACCCAGTGATGGCGGCCTGGGCTGGGGTCATCGGCTCCCCGATCTCGCATTCTCTTTCCCCGGTGATTCACCGCGCGGCCTGGGAGCAGCTCGGGATCGAGGACTGGGAGTATCGGCGTTGTGAGGTCGACGAGGTAGCCGTGGGTGACTTCATCGCGGGCCTTGACGACTCCTTCCGTGGCCTGTCGGTGACCATGCCCTGCAAGCAGGCGGTGATGCCGTTGCTCGACGCTGTGGACCCGTTAGCCAGCGCGGTCGGTGCCGTCAATACGGTCGTCCCCTCCGCGGGGATGCTCGCCGGATTCAACACGGACGTGACAGGCATTGCCTCGGCTATCAGGCGCGGGTGTGACGAGGCGGGGGTGCCGCTTCCGTCAAGTGCCCTGGTCCTGGGTGCCCGTGCGACGGCCTCGTCTGCGTTGGCGGCCCTCGGCGAACTCGGGATCACGACGACCACGGTTGCGGCACGGCGATTCGGAGGCCACGGCTCGGTGATCGCGGCCGCCTCCCGGCTCGGCGTCGGCGTCGAGCAAGTGTTGTGGTCGGATACGCACGCAGTTGCCGCCGCGGCGGCCTCCTGCGACGTCCTCATCTCGACCCTGCCCGCCACCGTCGCGGATCCCCTTGCCGCCGTCCTTGCTCCCCGTGAGGATCAGATTCTGCTTGACGTGATTTACTCGCCGCGTGAGACCGCCCTGCGTGCCGCCTTTGAACGCGCGGGTGCAGTTGTCGCCGAGGGGACAGACATGCTGGTCTACCAGGGGGCCGCTCAGGTTCAGCTGATGACCGGGCGTAGCCCCGATCCGGCGGTCATGCGCGCAGCCCTGGAGGATGAGTTAGCGCGGCGCACACGCGCGAGTGGGGGAGAGGAGCACCCGTGATCGTCGAGTGGCTCCCACCGCATATCAGCGCGGATCTGTCCCTCGTCTCGGGCTTTCTCACGTGGATCATCATCCTGGGCTGGCTGTGGCATTCTGGGTGGAAGATCCAGCGCCGATACTTCATCGAGGTGAGCCAAAAGCCGCTGTCGCGCAACGAGATCGTGTGGGGAGCAGGCATCGTCGGTGCCTTCTTCTTTGTTGGTGCCCAGATGCGACCGGGAATGCCAGCGGTGATGACTGTCGCCATGATCGGTGCCCTGAGCGGCTACGTGGACGCGCGCACACATCGGCTTCCCAACATGTACACGGTGGTCATGGGGGTCGGCGTTGTCGTCGGCGCCCTCGTCGGCACCCTGATTTCCCCGATGTGGCCCGAGCGCCTCGTGGGCTTTGCCGTGGGCGCGCTCATCTGGCTCGTTCCCATCGCGATTTTGAATCGTCTGCCCGGCGGGATGGGTGGGGGCGACGTGAAGATCGCCCCCGTTCTCGGGGCCATGGTCGGGTCCGTCGGGCTTCACGCCGCAGTGTTCGCGCTCGCCCTGTCCTTCGTGTCCGCCGGTTTGGCCGCCCTGTGGCAGATCGTCGTCGGATCCGCCGGCACGAAGTCGCGGGTCGCGATGGGCCCGTGGATGATCGGCTCCGCTCTTCTCGGCGCGATCGCCTGGGGAGTCGTACCCGACTGGCTGTAGGACGGGGTCACGCGCCTCATCGTGGACCCGTCGGGCCGCAGACCGTCCGTGATGGGACAATGACACGGTGAGTATTACGACGCCTTCGCATCAGTCCGAGCCTGTCAGCCTCGAATGGGGCCAGACCTGGCCCCCTCGTGAGGTCTTCACGTCGCTCGCCGCGTCGCGGCGCGTGATTCCCGTCGTGCGCCGCGTGCTAGCCGATGAGCTCAGCGCTGTCGGCGTCTACCGTCAGCTTGCTCATGGCGACTACGGCAGCTTCATCCTTGAATCCGCCGAGCACGGGGGCTCCTGGGGACGTTGGTCTTTTGTTGGAGCGTCGAGCGCAGGGGCCATCGTGGCCCGCGACGGTCACGCCCAGTGGGTGGGCGCACACCCGCAGGGTGCCCTGGCGGAGGGCACGTTCCTGGAGGTCGTTCACTCTGCGCTGGAGCAGTTGGCCGCCTCACCCATCGAGGGGCTTCCGCCGATGACGGGTGCTCTGGTCGGTTCGCTGGGCTGGGGCATTATCCCCGAGTGGGAGCCGACCCTGGCCGCGACCGCCCCCAAGGAGTCCGATGTCCCGGACGCGACGCTCGTGCTCGCCACCGAGGTCGCCGCGATCGACCACGCGACGGGGTCGGTGTATCTGATGGCCATTGCCTGGAACCTGAACGGCTCGGCCGAGGGCGTCGACGGCGCCTACGACCGCGCGATCGAACGTCTGGACGCCATGACGAGCCAGTTGGCCTCGCCCATTGCCCCGGCGGTGCTGGGGTCGAGCGGCCAGGAACCCCCGGCGCTGCGCCAGCGCACGCAGCGCGCCGACTTCGAGTCCTCCGTCAACGCCGCTAAGCGCGCGATCACGGATGGGGATGCCTTCCAGATCGTCCTGTCTCAGCGCCTCGACGTGTCGACCGACGCCAGCGGCGTGGACGTGTACCGCGTGCTGCGCACGGTCAATCCCTCTCCCTACATGTACTACCTCGATCTGCCCGACGAGCGTGGCGGCCACTTCGAGATCGTGGGTTCCTCACCGGAGACGCTCATCAAAGCGGAGGGGCGTCGCGTGTGGACCTACCCGATTGCGGGCTCGCGTCCGCGGGGCGCCGACTCCGCTCAGGATCGGCGCCTAGCTGCGGAGCTCCTGGAAGATCCCAAAGAACTCTCCGAGCACGTGATGCTTGTCGACCTGGCGCGCAACGACCTGTCGAAGGTCTGCGACCCCGCTTCGGTCGAGGTGTCTACGCTCATGGAACTCAAGCGTTTCTCTCACATCCAGCATATTTCGTCGACCGTGACGGGGCTGCTGCGCCCGGATGCGGATGCACTCGACGCGCTTGTCGCCACCTTCCCTGCGGGTACCCTGTCGGGCGCCCCCAAGCCTCGCGCGATTCAGCTGATCGACGACTTTGAGCCGGCTGCGCGCGGCGTGTACGGCGGCGTGGTTGGCTACTTCGACTTGTCGGGGGACGCCGATCTGGCGATCGCCATCCGCACGGCCTGCTTGAAGGACGGTGTGGCCTCGGTTCAGGCCGGTGCCGGCGTTGTCGCAGATTCTGTGCCCGCCTTGGAGTACGAGGAGTCCCACAACAAGGCTGCCGCCGCTGTTGAGTCCGTCGTGCGAGCATCAACGTTGGCCCCGCTGTCGTGAGACGCGCGGCTGGATGCTTCGCCCGGGCGCCTCTTTTATTCGCTAGCCTTGATGGCGTCCATCTGTTTCTCGGTGAAAGGGGAGCGTTGTGAGCGTTCTCGATGACATTATCGTGGGGGTCCTTGAGGACCTCAAAGAGCGCGAGGATCGCGTTCCTCTCAGCCGCGTCAAGGAGATGGAGAAGAACGTTCCCGAGGCGAAGGATGCCCTGGGGGCCCTGCGCGGCGGGGATGGTGCTGTCAAGATCATTTCGGAGGTCAAGCGTTCGTCTCCCTCCAAGGGGGCACTCGCGCAGATCCCGAACCCGGCTGCTCTGGCATCCGTCTACGAGGCCGGGGGTGCTTCCGTGGTCTCGGTGCTGACCGAGCAGCGCCGCTTCCACGGCTCGCTCGCGGACCTCGATGCCGTGCGTGCGGCGGTCGACATCCCGATCCTGCGTAAGGATTTCATCGTGACGCCCTACCAGATTCACGAGGCGCGTGCTCACGGCGCGGATCTCATTCTGCTGATTGTGGCGGCTCTCGAACAGAACGCGCTGGTCTCGCTGTTGGAGCGGACGCGTTCGCTGGGTATGGAGGCCCTCGTCGAGACGCACTCGCGCTTGGAAGCGCTGCGTGCTCTCGAGGCGGGCGCCTCGATCATTGGTGTCAACGCGCGTAATCTGAAGACCCTCGAGGTCGACCGCTCGACCGTCGAGCAGGTCATCGACGTGATTCCGCAGGACGTCGTCGCGGTCGCGGAGTCGGGTGTTGCCCAGGCGCACGACGTGTTCGAGTACGCTAAGTGGGGTGCGGACGCGGTCCTGGTCGGCGAGGCGCTGGTGACCTCCGGCAATCCGCTGTCGAGTATCCAGGATATGGTGAGCGCCGGCCAGCATCCGGCGTTGCGCACGGATCGCCGGGCTCGCGTCGCTGCGGCTCGCAAGGAAGGACTGTGATGAGCGCTGAGAACTTTGCCCCCGGACCCTACTTCGGTGATTTTGGCGGTCGATTTGTGGCCGAGTCGCTGATGGGTCCCCTCGAAGAAGTCGAGGCGGCGTGGAAGCGCCTATGGCGCGACAAGTCCTTCCAGGCGCGCTTGCGTGACCTGTTCGCCAACTATGCCGGTCGACCCTCTTTGCTGACCGAGGCTCCGCGTTTCGCGGCAGATCTCGGTGGCGTGCGGGTGTTCCTCAAGCGTGAAGACCTCAACCACACGGGCTCTCACAAGATCAATAACGTGCTGGGCCAGGCCCTCCTCACGAAGGAGCTGGGAAAGACCCGCGTCATTGCTGAGACCGGCGCCGGCCAGCACGGCGTCGCCACCGCGACCGCGGCGGCCCTGCTCGGCCTGGACTGCACGATCTACATGGGGCGCGAGGACACGGAGCGCCAGGCCCTTAACGTCGCGCGCATGCAGATGCTCGGCGCCGAGGTGATCGCCGTGACGGCGGGTTCGGCGACCCTTAAGGACGCCATCAACGAGGCGTTCCGCGATTGGGTGACCAACGTCGAGACGACCAACTACATCTTTGGAACGGCGGCGGGCCCGCACCCCTTCCCGGAGCTGGTGCGTGACCTACAGCGCGTCATCGGCGACGAGGCGCGTGCCCAGCTGCTCGCGACCGAGGGGCGCCTGCCCGACGTCGTCGTGGCATGTGTGGGGGGCGGGTCTAACGCGATCGGTTCCTTCACGGCGTTCATCGACGATCCGAGCGTCGAGCTGCTGGGGTGCGAGGCTGCGGGAGACGGCTTCGATACCGGGCGTCACGCCGCGTCCATCACGGCTGACCAGGTGGGCGTTCTGCACGGCGCACGCACCTTCGTCCTGCAGGAGCGTGACGGTCAGACGAAGGCCTCGCACTCGATTTCGGCCGGTCTGGACTATCCGGGCGTCGGCCCCCAGCACGCCTGGCTGGCTCGTTCGGGTCGCGCCTCCTACATGCCAATCTCGGATGCCGAGGCCATGGAGGCTTTCCTGCACCTGTCGCGCACCGAGGGCATCATTCCCGCCATTGAGTCCTCGCACGCCCTCGCCGGTGTGCGTGCGTGGGCGCGCGCCAAGGCGGAGGCTGAGGGACCCTTCGCGCCGGGGGAGGAGCCCATCGTTATCGTGACCGTGTCGGGGCGCGGCGACAAGGACGTGGATACGGCATCGCGGTGGTTTGGCTACGGCCACGCGAAGCTGCAGGTCATCGACCCCAGCGCCGGTCCCTCCGGCGTGGCTGTCCTTGACGAGAACGAGGAGAAGTGACATGACGCGAGCCCCCCATTCCGCCGTCGCCATTGATGCGGCACTCGCGCGCGGTGATGCTGCGCTGATTGCTTACTTGCCCGTCGGTTTCCCGTCGGTGGAAGATTCGATTCGAGCGGGAAAGGTCCTCGCGGATGCCGGCGTCGACGTTATCGAGCTCGGCTTCCCCTACTCGGATCCGGGCATGGATGGCCCGACCATCCAGCGCGCGACCGTCGCGGCTCTCGAGCGCGGTACCCACTTAGAGGACCTCTTCCACGCGGTGGACGAGCTGACCTCGTATGGTATTTCAACCTGCTCCATGACCTACTGGAACCCTGTTGAGTGGTGGGGCGTCGAACGCTTCGCGAAGGACTTTGCCGCCGTGGGCGGCTCGGGCCTCATCACCCCCGACCTGCCGCCCGAGGAGGGTGCGCAGTGGGAGGCGGCCTCGGACAAGTACGATCTGGAACGCATCTACCTGAGTGCCCCCTCGTCACCCGAGCATCGGCTCAAGCTGATTGCTGAGCACTCGCGCGGCTGGGTGTACGCGGCCTCGTCGATGGGCGTGACGGGCGCGCGTGCTGCCGTCGGTGCGCACGTGGCGGATGTTGTGGCGGCGACGCGTGCGGCCGGAGCCGAGCGTGTGTGCGTGGGCCTCGGCGTATCTAACGGCGCTCAGGCGCGCGAGATCGGCGCATACGCGGACGGCGTTATCGTCGGATCTGCGCTCGTCAAGACTCTGTTTGACGAGAACATTGGCCGCGGCCTGAAGGCCCTCGGTGAGCTCGCGACCGAGCTGAAGTCCGGTGTGAGCGGGGCTCGGGCGTGAGCGCGCTCATCGCGGCCGGTATCCCGTCGCCTTCGCAGGGTGTCTGGTACCTCGGGCCGATCCCGTTGCGGGCCTACGGCATCATCATTGCCGCCGGCATGATTATTGGCGTGTGGTGGACCGCCCGTCGCTACCGCGACCGCGGTGGAAACCCGGACACGCTCTACGACGTGGCGCTGTGGGCGATCCCCCTTGGCGTCGTCGGCGCTCGCATCTATCACGTCATCACCTCTCCGGACGCCTACTTCGGCCCGGGCGGCGATCCGATGCTCGCCTTCCAAGTGTGGCGAGGCGGGCTCGGCATCTGGGGTGGTGTCGCCTTTGGTGCCCTCGGAGCCTTCTTCGCTGTGAAGCGCGCTGGCGTGCGTTTCGGGCCGATCGCGGATTCCCTGGCCCCTGCTCTGCTGGTCGCTCAGGCGATCGGCAGGTGGGGAAACTGGTTTAACCAGGAGCTTTTTGGTGGTCCGACGACCTTGCCGTGGGGGCTTCAGATCGACGCGGTGCACATGCCAGCCGGATACCCCGCAGGCACGCTGTTCCACCCGGCATTCCTCTACGAGTGCCTGTGGAACCTTGCAGCCGCTGCGCTGATCGTGTGGCTCGACCGGCGCCACCGCTTCGCCGGGGGGCAGGTGTTCGGCCTGTATCTGATGGCCTACACGGCGGGTCGCAGCTGGATCGAGATGCTGCGCATCGATGATGCGCACACGGTCCTGGGGCTGCGCCTGAACGTGTGGACGTCCGTGCTTGTGTTCGCCCTGGGTGCACTGCTCTTCGTCATTGCTGGGCGTATGAAGCGTCCGACGCGCGTCGTAGCCGATGACGTTAAAGACCCGGATGCGGCGCGTGATGAGGACGCTTCGTTGGGTGAGGACGCAGGAGAAATTGCTGCGTCCTCCGAGGAAGGCGGCGAGAGTACTGCGATCGCAGCAGACGCATCCGAGGACGAGGCCGCCAGGTAGTCATCGTGCGACACCGGTGCAGCTTGTGTGTGCCTAAGGTCCTGCAACAGCTAGATTCATGGGAATGATCACGTCGGCCGCGCCGCGCTCCTTAGTGATTACTCTGTGACTGGACGGTAAACTAAGCTTTATGCGTCGAGCTAAAATTGTCTGCACTATTGGACCTGCCACTGAAACCCCTGAGCAGCTCCAGGCACTGGTGGACGCCGGCATGGATGTCGCGCGTATCAACCGGTCGCATGGAAAGCCTGAAGAACACGCGGCCGTCATTTCGCGTGTGAGGAAGGCGTCTGCGACGTCGGGCCGCGCGATCGCGGTCCTCGTCGACCTCCAGGGACCCAAGATTCGTCTGGAGACCTTCCAGGATGGGCCCCAGGAACTGAAGATTGGCGATACCTTCACCATCACGACCCGCGACGTTCCCGGCACTAAGGAACTCGTCGGTACTACATTCAAGGGCCTGCCCGGTGACTGCGCGCCCGGCGACCGCCTGCTGATCGATGACGGCAACGTCGCGGTCCGCGTCCTTGAGGTGAACGAAACCGATGTCGTGACTCTCGTTGAGGTCCCCGGCATGGTCTCGGACCACAAGGGTCTGAACCTGCCCGGCGTCGCCGTGTCCGTTCCCGCCCTGTCCGAGAAGGACAAGGAGGACCTGCGCTGGGCCATTGAGCAGGACGCCGACTTCATCGCCCTGTCCTTCGTGCGTTCCGCCGAGGACATCAAGGACGTCCACGAGATCATGGACGAGATGGGCA
>ERZ772998.273-NODE-273-length-12154-cov-57.1199_pt1 | contig 12154 bp, 9 predicted proteins | sample MGYA00580669_ERZ772998 | MGnify/ENA primary metagenome ERZ772998 (study PRJEB29015, sample SAMEA2738052) | human oral metagenome | biome: human oral; feature: human-associated habitat; material: saliva | place: China | collected 2226 ... | reverse complement strand
TGAGTGCGCAAAGCCATCTGAAGGCGATGTGTTTGAACCTTTTGAAAGCCGCCAATAGGCTAAGTGCGCCTGTTGCCGCCTAAAAGGCGGTCGGATGCCTGATTATCAGGTATCCAAGGAGGATTAAGGGGATATTTGAGTAGAATCAGTGGATCTTTGAAACAAAAACAGCCGAAAACCTGTGTTTAGGTTTCGGCTGTCGGGGAAAAAGGAATTTTGCAAAGGTCTCGGCCTATCGGGAATCGGTTCGTTCGGCCAACCTGCGTGCGGCGTATGCTGCTTTGTTGGAGAATGCGCGCTTTATGGAGCAGTTCTACACGAAAAAGGGCAGCTTTAAGCTGACGTCGACGAAGTGGCCGGAGTTGCCGGTAAAGGAGGCGGGCGGTTTCTGTATCAGGATGAGCGGCCAGGCTAAGGGTATCTTGGAGGGGAAGTTTACTTTGAAGGCGGTAGCACTGGACAGGGAGGCGGAGCCGAGGGTATTGCGCTTGAACGAGTCGCTGACGGCGGTGGTGTGCGGGAAGATGAAGGTGAAGGGCAGCTGTACGGACGGTGAGGAGATATTTAGGGGTAATGATACGGAGTGCCGACCTTTTACGGGGTAGGAACCTGATCTAAAGGGAGGATGCGGATAAAGACAAAGGACGTGGGGGACACGTCCTTTGGGAGGAGAGGGGTTATTCGCTCCAGCTGACCCAGCCCAATATCCAAGTAAGGAGAATCAGACCACCAAATACAATACGGTAGTAGGCAAAAGGAACATAGTTTTTACTGGAGACAAATTTCAGCAAAGCTTTTACTGCCAATAAACCGGCGATAAATGCTGCGATAAAACCGATGGCAATTTGTCCGACATCTTGCAAGGTAAAGAGTTTGTAGTTTTTTAAGATGTCGTAACCTGTTGCCGCAATCATCATCGGTACAGCAAGGAAGAATGAGAATTCAGTAGCTGTTTTACGTTCCAGCCCCCACAACATACCGCCCATGATCGTACTGCCTGAGCGTGATGTACCAGGTATAAGGGCACAAATTTGGGCGCATCCTACAACAAATGCGTCGATTGGGCGCATATCATCTACATGATTGACTTTGGGTTTGGCTGTTGCTTGGCGTTTTTCAACCCATAAAATGAAGAAACCACCCAGTACCAGCATGGTAGCAACGGTAATTGGGTTGAAAAGGTGTAATTTGATTTGTTTGCTGAACAATAGCCCCACAACCGCAGCCGGTATGAAGGCAATAAATAAATTCAGTACAAAGCGATTGGCTGTTTGTTCTTTACCCAATCCTTTTATGATATGGGTAAATCGTTGGCGGTATTCAAATACGACGGCTAATACGGCACCGAGTTGAATAGCAATTTCAAATACTTTTCCGTTGCTTTGAAAGTTCATTAAGTCACCGAATACAATCAAGTGACCGGTACTGGAAATAGGGAGAAACTCGGTTAAACCTTCGATGATACCGAGAATTAGTGCTTTAAATAAAATCAGAATGTCCATAAGTTTTCAGACGGCCTTGAGGCCGTCTTTCTTTTGTTGAATAGTTAAAGTGGTTTTGAGGATTGTTCGCGGCGGACTTTGACGATGAGCTCGTCTATGGTTTTCATACCGGCTTTCCAGTCGGTACCGCTGAAATTGACTTTGTATTTACCACCGACGATGACAGTTGGTGTGTTTTCAATTCGATAAGTTTCCGTCAATTGCTGCATTTTTGCAGCAGCCGATGCGGCAGCAGGACTGTTGTAGGCTTGAAGCAGTTTTTTACTGTCAAAACTCGTCTGTTTACCCACCCATGATCGGAATACATTGGTATCGGCCAGGTTGATTTTTTGTTCGTAAACTGCTTTGAAGATGACTGGATTGGCTTGATATTTCAAACCTGAAAGATTGACGGCTGCGGCAACCTTGGCCAAACCCAACATTTCAGGCATCCAAACGACGTGCTCTGTCCGTAAGGAAACATCTTTAGCGAAGGTTTTACTGTGTTGTAACAAAACCGGATCGAGATGGTAACAATGGACGCAGAAGTAGCCGAAAAACTCAAGCACTTCAATTTTGCCGGCTTGTTGCTGCGGAATAGGACGACTAAGAACAGTATAGTCCACGCCCTCGGTAGCAGCTTGCGCACTCAGACTGAGCAAACTCAGGCTGAGTGTGGCAATGGTTTGTTTTATACGCTGCTTCATCAGTGATTCCATTATTTGGTAGAACGAATCAAGCTGTTGATATTATGGCCTTGCAGGTTTTTTTGCAGTTTTACAGCGGCTTCCTGCGGCATAGTGTTACTTTGAACTCGGTAAATGGTTTTGTCGCCGTTTTGCGATTCCACCACTTTGGAAGACACACCTAAAATAGCCAATTTTGCACGTTGTGAGTCTGCGCTGGAGCGGTCTGCATATGAACCAAGTTGCAGGAATGCTTTTTTACCGCTGTTGGCAGCTGCTTCGGCTTTTTCCGCTGACTGTTTACTTGCAGCGTTGCTGCTTTCTTTTGTTGCAGAGGCATTTGCTGCTTTGCGTGCTTTTTCGATGCTGCCGCTGTTGAGGATTTGCTCAGGTGTCGGCTTGTTTTGCTTTTTGGCTTCAGCCGCTTTTTTCTCGGCCAGTTTGCGCTCGGCACGCTCTTTTTGTTTGGCTGTCAGCTGGTCGGCTGCTTTTTTGTCTTTAGCAGCTTTATCGGCAGTTTCTTTTTCCGCTTTGGCTTTTTCTGCGCGTTTTTTCTCTAACTCGGCTTTTTTCTCGGCCAGTTTTTTCTTAGTAGCTTCTTTTTCTGCTTCAGCTTTTGCAGCTTTTTCTTTGGTTTCACGTTCGGCTTTATCGGCGGCGGCGTTATCAGCTTTTTCTTTAGCTTCGCGTTCGGCTTTATCGGCAGCGGCTTTCTCTGCTTTTTCTTTGGCTTCACGTTCTGCTTGTTCGGCTTTCTCCTGAGCTTCTTTTTCCGCTTGAGCTTTTTCTTCAGCTTCTTTAGCAGCCTTTTCAGCCGCTTCTTTAGCTTTGGCTTCTTTCTCGGCCGCTTCTTTTTCTGCTTTAGCTTTTTCTTCATCTGCTTGGGTAGATGAATTGTCGGTAGCTGGGCGTTTCTCTGCTTTGTCCTGAGGTTTCAGAATTTCAGGTTCTTCGCTTTGTTTAGGCTGAGTCAGCTCTTTGAAAACGTTTTGGTTGCCTTGGTTCAAGAAGAACAAAATACCGGCAATAATACCTGTTGCCAGTATCAGGCCGAAAAAGAAACCGGCCAAGCCTTTGCCATATTGTGTAGATTTTTTCATGACTTACCTTGTAATAATGTGTTCAGACGGCCTGAAAGGAGACTGTCTGAGTTTGGATTCGATATTTTATCAATAACCGTTATAGACGGCAAAATCCTGATGCTTTGTTTACTCTAGTTTTACTTAAACATAAAGATTCAGGCCGTCTGAAAAGTTAAAGGGCGCGACGGAAGCCGATGGCTTTCATCACATGTGTTTTGCTAACTTCTTCATCGCCTGCCAAATCGGCAAGCGTACGGGCGACACGCATGATGCGGTGGAAACTTCGTGCGGAAAGGGACAGTTTTTCGAGCATGGTTCCCAAGGCTTCTTGCGCTTCTTTTTGGATGCGGGCTTTGCCATCGAGCTCGCCGACACTCAGTTCTGCATTGACTTTGCCTTGTCTGTTGTATTGGATTTTGCGTGCGGCGGTAACGCGTTTCAATACGGTGGCACTGGATTCGCCTGCTTCTTGTTGCATCAACTCGGCAGCAGAAAGGCTGGGTACTTCGATGGTTAAATCAATACGGTCGAGCAATGGCCCTGAAATTTTGTTGCGGTAGCGGGCAACGCTTTCAGGCGTGCAGCGGCAAGGTTTGGATGGATGGCCAAGATAGCCGCAAGGGCAGGGGTTCATGGCGGCGACAAGTTGGAACTTGGCCGGATAAACAGCTTGGCGTGCGGCGCGGGAAATATGGATTTCGCCGTTTTCCAAAGGTTCACGCAACACTTCTAATACTTTACGGTCAAATTCGGGCAATTCGTCTAAAAACAACACTCCGTGGTGTGCCAATGAGATTTCGCCCGGACGTGGGTCTGAACCGCCACCGACCATGGCAGCCGAGCTGGCGCTGTGATGAGGGCTGCGGAAAGGACGGTTGTTGTCGAGTTGCTGTTGATGGTTGGGTAGGAGCGAACGCAAAGCCCATACTTCGACCAATTCGTCTTCGGTCAAAGGCGGAAGGATTCCGGGTAAACGTTGCGAAAGCATGGATTTGCCCGTACCCGGCGGACCCATCATCAGCAGGCTGTGTCCGCCTGCCGCTGCAATTTCCAAAGCAAGGCGGGCGGTATGCTGGCCTTTAACATCGGCTAAATCAGGAATTTTACTTTGTTCAGACGGCCTTTGCGTCAGCTTGCATTCAGTTTGTGTCAACGGTTCGATACCGTTTAAATGCGCGGCCACTTCACCTAAAGAACGTGCGCCATAAACCGCGATACCGCGCATGACGGCAGCCTGTTCGGCATTTTCTTGCGGCAAGACGAACGAACGGCCGGCCTGCATTCCCTGCCATGCCATAGCCAGCGCGCCGCGTACGGGACGCAGCAGGCCGGACAGTGCCAATTCGCCGGCAAACTCATATTGGGTGAGCTTTTCAGGGTTGATTTGTCCCGATGCGGCAAGAATGCCCAAGGCAATCGGCAAATCGAAACGGCCGGATTCTTTTGGGAGGTCGGCAGGTGCGAGGTTGACGGTAATTTTCTTGGCGGGAAAGTCGAAGCCGCTTTGGATGATAGCGGCACGCACACGGTCGCGGCTTTCTTTGACTTCAGTATCGGGCAAACCGACGATATTGAAATGTGGCAAGCCGTTGGCAAGGTGGGCTTCCACTTCGACCAACGGCGCATTCATGCCGCTTAAGGCGCGGCTGTAAACCAAAGCAAGCGACATGTTTCAGACGGCCTTATTCGGCAACTTCGGTTTGTTGTTTGATTTCGGCAACAGCTTCTTCCGCAGCGGCTTCGGCAGCTTTCAAAGCAGCTTCTTCAGGCTCTTGAGCGGCTTCGAGTTTTGCTAAACGGGCTTCCAATTCGGCCAGTTTGGTACGGGTTTTAATCAAAACCTGTTGTTGGATGTCGAATTCTTCGCGGGTCACCAAATCCATGCGGTTGAACGCGTTGCCGAGCATGGCTTTAACGTTTTTTTCCATGTCTTTGGCAGGGCTGTTGGCGATGGTTTCGCTGATTTTGGAGCTGACTTCTTCGAAAAGTTGTTTGCCGAACATAATCCGTATCCTTTATTCAGAATGTATATAGAAATTCAAGTGGCTATTGTATAAGGAAAAAGGCCGTCTGAAAACGTTTTGCTTTTCAGACGGCCTCAAATGCGGAAGTTTACACGCCTGCGGCTGCTTTCAATGCGGCTGCTTTGTCGGTGCGCTCCCAAGTAAATTCAGGCTCCTCGCGGCCGAAGTGGCCGTAGGCGGCGGATTTACTGTAAATCGGGCGCAGCAGGTCGAGCATTTGGACGATGCCTTTAGGGCGCAGGTCGAAATGTTCGCGAACCAGGGCAATCAGTTTTTCTTCGCTGATTTTGCCTGTGCCGAAAGTGTCGATGGAAATCGAAGTCGGTTCGGCAACGCCGATGGCGTAGGAAACCTGAATCTGACATTGGGTTGCCAAACCTGCGGCAACGATGTTTTTCGCGACATAACGGCAGGCGTAAGCGGCGGAACGGTCCACTTTGGACGGGTCTTTGCCGGAGAATGCGCCGCCGCCGTGCGGAGCTGCGCCGCCGTAGGTGTCGACGATGATTTTACGGCCGGTCAAACCACAGTCGCCTTGCGGGCCGCCGATAACGAAGCGGCCGGTCGGGTTGATCAGGTATTTGGTTTCGTCGGTCAGCAGTTCAGACGGCAGAACCGGTTTAATGATGTGTTCGATCACGGCGTTTTTCAGCTCTTCGTAACCGATAGACGGATCGTGCTGGGTAGACAGGACGACGGTGTCGATGCGTTTTACTTTGCCGGTTTCGCTGTCGTAAACCACGGTCAGTTGGGCTTTGGCATCAGGACGCAGCCAAGGCAGGCGGCCGTCTTTGCGCAATTCGCTTTGACGCTGCATCAGGCGGTGGCTGTAATAGATGGCAAACGGCATCAGGGTAGGGGTTTCGTCGCAGGCATAGCCGAACATCAAACCTTGGTCGCCCGCGCCTTGGTTCAAGTCGATGCCTTCGCCTTCGTTCACGCCTTGGGCGATGTCGGGGGATTGTTGGTCGTAGTACACGCCGACTGCGCAACCGTTGGCGTCAAAGCCCAGCTCGGAGGAGTTGTAGCCGATGCGTTTGATGGTTTCGCGTGCGACTTTGATGTAGTCCACTTGGGCGGTGGTGGTGATTTCGCCTGCCAATACGCACAAGCCTGTGTTGACCAAGGTTTCTGCGGCGACACGCGCTTTGGGGTCTTGCGCCAAGATGGCATCCAAAATCGCATCGGATACTTGGTCGGCAACTTTATCCGGATGGCCTTCGGATACCGATTCGGAAGTAAACAGATATTCGCTCATTGCTATTCTTTCATTAAAAACAGGCTGCTGTGTTTTCAGACGGCCTTTTATTTCGGACAGCGGAAATCATAACAAAAACTCCGCTTTTTCTCTATACAAGTGAGAAACATTCGCACTTGTCTGCTGTTTCGGAATCCTGTTGCACGTTTCTTACAGGCAAAAAAATTCCCGCATTAAGCGGGTTTGGATTGCTCTGGCGAGCCACATCGGTTTTTCAACCGTCCACCTTACCTTTCTTTCGGAAAAGCAGGTTGGCATGGAATTCCCAACTCTTAATGCAGCGCGGATAGTAGCAGAAAAGCAGGTGTGCCGCAATATATTTGCCCGAAGTCTGTTTTGTTCAGACGGCCTGTTTCGTTTACAATCTGCTCACTTCATTTTGGTAAAACCTTATGCAAACGCTTGTTACCTTTGTTTTTAAATTTTTGGCCGCGCTGCCTTTGGCTTGGTTGCACAAATTTGGCAATCTGCTGGGCGGTTTGGGTTTCCGCGTGCTGTCGAAAGATCGCCGAAGGGTATTCGAGAACATGAAACTTGCCGGATTGAACCCGACGGACGAGGCGGTGAAAAAAGTTTTCCGTGAAACGGCAAAAGGCGGCTTGGAATTGCCGGTGGCGTTTTTCAGACGGCCTGAGGAAATTGAAAACCTGTTTGTCAGCGTCAACGGTTGGGAACATGTTCAGACGGCCTTGAGCGCGGGCGAGGGTTTGCTGTTTATCACGCCGCACATCGGCAGCTATGATTTGGCCGGCCGCTACATCAGCCAGCAACTGCCGTTTCCGCTGACGGCGATGTACAAGCCGCCGAAAATCAAGGCATTTGATGCGGTGATGCAGGCAGGGCGGGTGCGCGGCAAAGGCAAGACTGCGCCGACCAGTATTCAGGGCGTCAAACAAATCATCAAAGCACTGCGCGGCGGCGAAGCGACCATTGTGTTGCCGGACCATGTACCGTCTCCGGAAGAAGGGGGTGACGGCGTGTGGGTGGACTTTTTCGGCAAACCTGCCTACACCATGACGTTGGCAGGCAAGCTGGCGCAAGTCAAAGGCGTGAAGGCTTTGTTTTTCTGCGGCGAGCGTTTGCCCGACGGTAAAGGCTTTGTCTTGCACATCGAGCCTTTGCGCGGCGAATTGAACGGCGATAAGGAGAACGACGCGCGCGTGATCAATGAAAATACCGAATATTGGATACGCCGTTTTCCGGAACAATATTTGTTTATGTACAACCGCTATAAGCATCCCGAAGGTGCGCCGCTGCCGCCTGCTTGAGTGGGATAGATTCAGAACCTGCTTTGAGGGAAGCAGGTTTTTATTTTGGTTGGGAATGAAGATCGAACAAAGCCGAGGTTTAAAAAGAAATACATCAAAGCCCAGCGTTTGAGTTTTAACGGTAAAGGCCGTCTGAAAAGCGGTTTCAGACGGCCTTTACCGTAATCTTTTGCCTTTTATTTTCATACGCTGCTGAACCGTTTGCCCTGATGGCATTATAATGCGCGTAATTGTTTTTTTGATGGCATGTCATGTTTTATCTCTTTCAATCCGACCGTTTGGAATCGCTTGCCGAAATGTGCGCGCGTATTCATCAGGCTTCGCCCTTGGATTCTGTATTGGCGCAGGAAGAAGTGGTGGTGCAGAGCCAGGGGATGCGGCGTTATCTGAATGTGTTTTTCGCGCGCGAACTCGGCGTGGCGGCGAATTTGAAGTTCAGCCTGCCTGCCGGTTTGGCGTGGCAGCTGATGCGCAAATTGGTTCCCGATGTGCCGCCGCTCAGTCCGTTTTCACCTGAAGTCATGCGTTGGCGTTTGCTGGATTTGTTCCGCAGCGAAGCGTTTCAGACGGCCTCGGAATACGAAAACGTGCGCCTGAAGCTAGAAAGTTATTTGCACAGCTCGGCATCGGCGGATTATCAGCTTGCCGGACAGATGGCGGATATTTTCGACCAATATTTGGTGTACCGCCCGAATTGGATTGATGCGTGGCAGGCTGGGAAGCTGCTGGGTTTGGGCGATGATGAGGATTGGCAGGCGCGGCTGTGGCGTTATTTGGACGATGGCAGCCAATCTGCGCCGCACCGCGTGGCCTTGTGGGAAAAGCTGTTGGCGCAGTTGGATAAATCGGTCTTGCCGCAAAGGTTTTTTGTATTCGGCATTTCGACAATGGCGCCGATGTATCTGCAACTCTTGCACCAAATTTCCAAGCATTGCGATGTGTTTGTGTTTGCACTCAACCCGAGCAGCCAATATTGGGGCGAGGTCATCGACGAGGCGCAGATTTTGAAAAGGGGCGATGAGGCGGATTTGTCGCAGGCAGGGCATCCTCTGTTGGCTTCTTTGGGCAAGCAGGGGCGCGATTTCTTTGATTTTTTGTCGGAAGTGGAAACCGAGCAGGATATTCAGGTTTATGAAGAGGGAAAAGACGATACCTTGTTGCATTGCCTGCAAAACGATATTCAAAACTTAATCATGCCGTCTGAACGCTTGTATCAACAGGAAGAAAGTGAAGCAGGTTTGGTTCAAGTCCATGATGCGGACGGCAATCCAGTGTATGTCGAGCCGGACAAGCTGTTGAATGACGGCTCCGTCAAAATCGTTGCAGCACACAGCCCTTTGCGCGAATTGCAGATTTTGAAAGAAGAGCTGTCGCTGGTGTTGCAAAAAAATCCCGACTGGCAGCCGCACGATATTGCCGTGTTGACGCCGAACATTGAGCCGTACAGCCCGTTTATCGAAGCTGTTTTTGGACAGACGCACGCAGGCAGCCAGGCTTTGCCGTATTCGATTTCGGATGTGAAACTCAGCCGCCGTCAGCCGTTGCTGTATGCTTTGGCGCAAACTTTGGAATTGCTGGAGAGCCGGTTTGAAGTGGACAAGGTGTTGCCTTTGCTGGAAAGCCGGTTGGTGCTGCAACGCTTCGGTTTGAGCGAGGAAGATGTGCCACTGCTGCATGAGGCTGTTGCCGGATTGAATGTGCATTGGGGTTTGGACCAAACCATGCGCGAGGGCAAAGACAACCTCTTTACTTGGCAGCAGGCGATAGAGCGTTTGACCTTGGGCTGGATGCTGCCTGAAGGCGGCAACGGCATGTGGCAGGGCGTGAGCGCGTGGCATAGCAATGTCAACCAGTTGGACGTGTTCAGCGGTTTTGCCGAATTTATCCGTACTTTGGCTGATATGGCGGCGCAATGGCAAGAGCCTGCCGATGTGGAAAGTTGGGTGCAGCGTTGCCGCGATTTGCTGGAGAAACTGTTTGCTCCGGATGCGGACGATCAATACGCCAAGCAGCAGTTTGAGCAGTCTTTGGCGAAATGGCAGGAAGAGGCGCAGTTGGCCGAATTTGACGGATTGTTGCCGTGTAAAACCGTTATCCGCCATATCCGCCGCTTTTTGGACAGCGAAAGCCAAGCCGGATTTTTGAGCGGCGGCATTACTTTTTGCAGTATGGTGCCGATGCGCAGTCTGCCGTTTAAAATGGTTTGCCTGTTGGGTCTGAATGACGGCGATTTTCCGCGCAACACCAAGGCGGCGGTGTTCGACCTGATTGCAAAACATCCGAAAAAAGGCGACCGCGCCCGCCGCGACGATGACCGTTATCTCTTCCTCGAAGCCTTAATCAGCGCACGCGAAATGCTGTATTTGTCTTATATCGGCCGCGATATACGCAATGATGCCGAGTTCGCGCCGTCCTCGTTAATCAGCGAGCTGCTGGATACCATTGCCGCCATGACGGGGAAAAGCGGGCGCGAGTTGTCGGAGAAATGGGTGAAACATCATCCTTTGCAGGCATTTTCGCGCCGTTATTTCCAAAAGGATGCGCTTTCAGACGGCCTCTTCAGTACGCGCCAAGATTACGCCGATGCGTTGAATCAACCGCAAGCGGAAGCGCTGCCGTTTTTCCTTGAGGCCTTAAGTCAGGAAGAACCGGGCAAAACCATTCATCAAGGCGAGCTCATTAGTTTTTGGCGCAACCCTGTCAAAGTTTGGCTGAAGAAAAATTTAAGCTGGGATCAGCCGTATCTGGACGGCGCATGGGAATCTGCCGAACCGTTTGAGCCGCAACATGAGGGTCGAATTGCCGATGCCTATTTGGATGCACGGCGCACAGGGGAAGATTTTGAAGATACGGCCATTCGGCTGAATGCAGAAAGCTTGATGCCGGTAGGCGAATTGGGTGGTTTGTGGCAGAAGCAGTATCAAATATCTGCAAAAAACGTGGATGCCGAGCTGATACGCAGTGACAAAAGGCCGTCTGAACCTTATGAGGCACACTTTGACGACTTGGTTTTACAAGGCACCATTGGCAATCTTTACGAATGCGGCCGCATTGTGTTCCTAAATCAAAAAGACAATGCGCCCAACCGCATTGCCCGTTTATTGGAGCATTTGATTTTTTGCGCCGTCGCCCCTAAATCCGTTGCAAACCGACAAACCTATATTGTCAGCTTGGGGCAGACCGAAACCTATGCCGCCATCGAGCAACAAACAGCAAAAGAACTTTTGAAAGAATGGCTGGTATATTTCCGAATCGGACAAAATACCCCCTTGCCGTTTTTTGCCAAAACCAGTCTTGCCGCTGCGGAGGAGTACAACAAGAAAGAAGATTGGGATGCTGCCTTGAGCAAAGCCCATGATGTTTTTAACGGCAGCAAAATGAGCAAAGGGCAGAAGGAATATACCGAAGTGAAGCTGGTGTTTGGCCATTCGGAAGAATCGCCGCTTGATGAGCCGCTATTTGAAAACCTCGTCGTCAATCTGCTTGTTCCGCTTTTGACCGGCGTGGCAGGGAAAACCGATACAACAGAACAGGAGTAAAGCATGGCCACTTATGCAGAATATTTGAATTTTGATACTGAAGAAGACAAATTGAAACAGCAGCAACTCTATCAGGCGACCGAGCTGTCGGCGCAAACGGTAGCGGCGGTTAAAAAGATCAGCCGTCCGCAAAACTGGCTGCTTGCCGCTGCACCATATTGCCCTGATTGCCGCGTGTTTATGCCGTTTATTCAAAAAATGGCGGAGTTGAACCCCAATATCCGCGTCAACTATATTGCCCGCAACGATTTTGACGACAGCAGCCGTTTTGAGAATCCGCGCCAACAGGAAATCGTCCGTGCCAATCAAAAAATCCCTGCGCTGTTTTTGATGGGGCATGAAGAGGCCGGGCCTGGGTTTAACGAATTTCCGCAAGTGGTGTTGAACCAAATTGCGGCAGATGAAACCCGTCGCACGGAATTGCGCGATGCATACCGTGCCGGCGAATTTAATGCCGATATTGAGGCTCAGATTGTAGCGGCATTGGCATGGGCAGAGCAGCGTTGTTGAGCAAACATTGCTGGAGACCTTTGCAAAATTCCCCGAAATCCCCTAAATTCCCACCAAGACATTTAGGGGATTTTCCATGACCACCTTCTTTCAGCAAACCGCACAAGCCATGATTGCCAAACACATCGACCGTTTCCCACTATTGAAGTTGGATCAGGTGATTGATTGGCAGCCGATCGAGCAATACCTGAATCGTCAAAGAACCCGTTACGTCCGAGACCACCGCGGCCGTCCCGCCTATCCCCTGTTATCCATGTTCAAAGCCGTCCTGCTCGGACAATGGCACAGCCTCTCCGATCCCGAACT
>ERZ772998.271-NODE-271-length-12197-cov-5.70697_pt1 | contig 12197 bp, 9 predicted proteins | sample MGYA00580669_ERZ772998 | MGnify/ENA primary metagenome ERZ772998 (study PRJEB29015, sample SAMEA2738052) | human oral metagenome | biome: human oral; feature: human-associated habitat; material: saliva | place: China | collected 2226 ... | reverse complement strand
TCAGCGCTCTCAGAGGAAGTAAGGGGTGCCGGTGCGGGCTCGGGTGCCTTCGGCAGGCGGGCGGGAGGAACCTCCACAGGAGCCTTCTTCGCGGCGGCGGCAACAGCGTCCTCACTATTGCCCATCAGGAAGTACGCCGCCTCATTCGACGCGTACAGGCCCTGGTTCGCCGGGTTGTACACCCAACGTGCGGGGAAGACGACCTGCGCGGGCAGGTTCTGACGCACCGAATCCTTCAGCGCAATATCAACCTCAACGCGCCACTGGCCGTTCTCCTGCTGGCGGGTGGTCCAGTCCTGGGTTGCGTCCTCAAAACCGTAACGCTCGGAGACTTCCTCAATGCGGGCGCTCAGGGTCACGGGAATCTGTGCGGTACCCGAAGCGGAGCTGCGGCGACCAATCTTCACGCTCTGAGCGGCACGAATAATGTGGGCACGCTCAGCAACGATCGGCCACTCGTAGCGGCGCACGCGCTCCGGCTCCCAACCGGACTCTTCAGCGATTTCCTCAACGGAGGCACCCTGACGGAAACGGGTCTGAATATCGCGCGGACCGAAGGTGCCCTTAGCGCCCAGACCGCGGGCGGGCTGAATACGGCGAGCCTTGGTGATGCTCGTGCGCAGGTTCGCGTCAATCGGCAGCAAGAAGCGGGTGCCGTCAGCAGACTCAAGCACCAGATTTTCGCCGTCATCGTGAACGCCAATCAGACGCAGTTCAAGCATGAGAACCTCCATAGGTGAACCGGACGCGTTCGTGAATGTGTTGCACGGAACGCAAACTACCTACCAGGGTACCGTGAAAGCGCGGTAAATCAGTAGCGGAGGCGGGATTTTCACCAAAAAAAGATGTACTTTTCGCACCGAAAAAGATAGAATGTGACGCCTAAACAGTCCAAAGCCTACCCAGGATTAGACAAATAGGGTGCCAATGGTGAACAATACCTGGCATGCCGTCAGGGTTAATTACACACCAGCGGCACCTAGAGCACTCAATAAACCAGCGTGGCCTAGTCCCAACACACAGCCACAGAACCAACGGAGCGTGAAAGTTTGGCAACTGATTACGATGCACCTCGCAAGCAGGACGAAGAGCAGAACGAAGAGTCCTACGAGGAGCTGAACGCCCGCCGTTCCGAGATGCAGTCCGGTGCGGTGGACGAAGACGAGAACAGCGCAGCAGAAAGCTTCGAGCTGCCCGGTGCTGACCTCTCCAACGAGGAGCTGAACGTTGTTGTTCTGCCCGCTCAGGACGACGAGTTCACCTGCGCATCCTGCTTCCTGGTGCGCCACCGCTCGCAGATTGCACGCGAAGAGGGCGGCCTGTCCTACTGCATCGAGTGCGAGGGCTAAAACTTTAGGGAAGGGCTAACACCCACCCGACATACACCTCATGACGGGGCGAGTGCCGAGTGCACCCGCCCCGTTGAGCATGTGAAGTGCGTATGTGAAAGCGCACGCAAGAACAGCGCCGCGTTCGCCACCAACACGGCACGCTGTGGCACGTGCTCAACGCGAACACGTAACGAAAACACCCCGCAGTAGAGCCTCAACACAGCGCGAGGTGATGGCACAGACACCCGCGAAAGGTTAGAGTATTGACCATGATGACCCCCGTAAACGTCCAGATTAAGCTGCTCGACCCCGAGCTGCCCGCACCCGCCTACGCAAAGCCCGGCGACGCCGGCGCTGACCTGCGCTCCCGCATCGACTTCGAGCTGGAACCGGGCGAACGCGCCCTCGTCCCCACCGGCGTGGCAATCGCCCTGCCCGAAGGTTACGTCGGTCTGGTGCACCCGCGCTCCGGCCTGGCGACCAAGAACGGTATCACCATTGTGAACGCACCCGGCACCGTTGATTCCGGCTACCGCGGCGAACTGATGGTCACCCTGCTCAACACTGACAAGACCAAGTCCTTCCACGTGCAGCGCGGCGACCGCATTGCCCAGCTGGTCATTCAGAAGTACGAGCACGCAACCTTTACCGTGGTGGATGAACTGGAACAGACCGAACGCGGCTCCAGCGGCTTCGGCTCCAGCGGAATCCACTAGTCTGCTCTCACCGCGATTGCCGCACGAGAGAAGAGAAGAAACCCCCGCACCCTGCGTGCGGTGAAAGTAGGAATACCATGTTCGGATTTGGTAAGAAGAAGCGCGCCGAGGAGGCTGAAAAGGCCGCCATCGACAAGGCTGTCGCCGAAGAGATTGAGGAGACCAACGTCGAGGTTGAGGAGTTGAAGAAAGAGGAGAACTCTCCCGAGGTCATCAAGTACGACCGCGTCAACGGCCCGCACGACATTGAAGAAGTCACCGCCGAAGACCTCGAAGACTACGTCGACCTGGGTGCGCTGCGCATCAAGCTGCTCGACGGCATGAACCTGCGCCTCGAAACTGATGACGCAACCGGCGCGGTAATCGCCGCAACCATCACCCGTGACGGCGCAACCCTGCAGGTGCAGGCATTCGCCGCACCGCGCACCACCGGTATCTGGGACGATATCCGTCACGACCTGACCGAATCCGTCAAATCCCAGGGCGGCGTTGTCGAAATCTACGCCGGCGTATTCGGCGCCGAGATGCTGACCCGCCTGCCCGCCGTCACCCCGGACGGTCAGCCCGGCGAGCGCATCGCCCGCTTCGTGGGTGTGGACGGCCCCCGCTGGTTCCTGCGCGGCGTCATCTCCGGCGCGGCTGTGCTCGGTGACGACAAGGCTGCCGCCTCCGTGGAGGAAGTATTCCGCACCGTCGTGGTGGACCGTGGCGACGACCCGCGCCCGCCGCGTGAACTGCTGCCCATGACTCTGCCCGCCGACCTGGTCGCTGCGGCTGAGGAAGAGCCCGCCGTCGAGGAAGAAACCGAGAACGAGCACAGCAAGCTGCGCCCGATGCCTCGCCGCGGCCCTGAGATTACCGAGATTGGCTAATGCCTGAGTTCTCGAACTACCCGAGTGCGCTCGCGGTTCCTGAGGAGCAGATTCTTGCTCCCGGGTACCCCGAGCGCTTTCGCGTACGCCTTGCCGGACGCGTGGAGCAGGTGTGGTTGCCGACCGCCCAGGATAAGCCGATGTACCGTGCCGAGCTGGTGGTGGCTAAGTCAAAGCCGCTGCAGTGGTCGAGCCCGCTGGCGCTGATTGGTATGCCGATTGTGGAGCCGCCCGGTGAGGATTTCGAGGAGGAGTCCGAGGACCCCGAGAAGCAGCACCACCTGAACACGGCATCTTTGGCGACCGTGGCGGTGCAGGAGCCGCACGAGGTGTCTTTCCCGCCATATGCGCCGTTCAATCCGGGGGATAGGGTCATGCTCAAGTGGCAGGGCCAGCAGATGGTGCCCGGCGTGCATGCCGGTGCGCTACTGCGCTGTTCCGGGGTGGTGTCTGTGAGGGCGCATCAGCCGGTGATTTATAACCCGCGCTATGAGATTGTGCCGCAATTCTTTGTGGAGAAGGGAAAATATGAGCGCTGAGCAGTCTTCGACCCAGCCCGATCCGAACGCTAACCCTGTACCTAGCCCTGCAGATGCCCCGGCGCGGGAGGAGAATCAGCTGGCGCAGAGCCTGAGCGCCTCCATGGGCGCGAATATGCGCCGCACCGCTAACGGCGACGTGGATATTCTGCACGCTATCGGCGGCTGGCGCGGTCTGGTGGAATCCTCCCTGCCCGCGGTGGCGTTCCTGGTGTTGTTCACCGTGACGAAGGAACTGAACCTGTCCCTGATTGCGGCGTTGGCTGCGGCGGGCGTGTTCACCCTGATTCGCCTGGTGCAGGGCTCTAAGCTGGTGAGTGCGCTGACCGGTCTGGTGGGCGTGGCGATTTGTGCGTTTGCCGCGTACCGTACCGGTAATGCGAGCGACTACTTTGTGGTGGGCTTCTGGACGAACGGCGTGTACATTCTGGCGTATCTGCTGTCGATGCTGGTGCGTTGGCCGCTGATGGGCCTGATTTTCGCGGTCATTCGTGGTGAGGCGCTGAGCTGGCGCCAGAACCCGGTGCGTCTGCGCCAGTACATGCTTGCCACCTGGATTATTACCGTGCTGATGATGCTGCGCCTTGCCGTGCAGGTGCCCCTGTACTTCGCGAATAATGTGGAGGTGCTGGGCGCGACCCGCCTGATTATGGGTCTGCCGCTGTACGCTTTGGGCGTGTGGCTGGCGTGGCGTGTGTCGGCTCCCGAGGAGGCACTGGTCAGCGAGGATGCCGAGGTACTGGATGCTGAGGCACCGGACGCTGAGGCGCCGGACACCGAGACACCGGACGCTGAAGAAGCTGAGGTAACCGCAGAGTCTGAAGGCTCTGAAGGTCATGAAGGTTCTGGGAACCGCTAAGGTACGCCCCCGCAACTTCACGAAATAGCTTCATAAAAGTAGGCGAAAGCTCCGGTACCCGTGAAGGGTGACCGGGGCTTTCGCCTCCTCAAAAACTTACGTATAAACGCTATGCGAACAGCGCGCGGATCTGGTCCTCACCGGCGATGGTCGTGATGAAGAACAGCTCGTCGCCGCCCTCAATCGCCACATCCGCACTGGGCGGGATCGGCGCACCGTCACGCAGGATGGCGGTGAGCACCGTGTCGACGGGCCACTGCACGTGGTCCACGCGGTAACCGATGACGGGGTGGCCGTCCGGCACCGTGTACTCGGCAAGGGTCGCGCCGCCAGCCTGCAGGGTCAGCAGGCGCACCACGTCGCCGACTTCCACGGCTTCCTCGACGAGGGCGGTCATCAGGCGCGGGGTGGACACGGCAACATCCACACCCCAGGAGTCATCAAAAAGCCACTCATTACGCGGGTTGTTCACACGCGCCACGGTGCGGGGCACACCAAACTCACTACGAGCCAGAAGGGACACCATCAGGTTTGCCTTGTCGTCACCGGTTGCGGCAACGACCACGTCCGCCTTGTTCGGGTGTACCTGGCGTAGCACGGACAGCTCGCAGGCGTCACCAATATGCCAGCGCACGCCGGGCAAATCGGCGCGTTTCTTGACTTCGGGCTTGGAGTCGATGATGGTCACGTCGTGGCCGTTCATCATGAGCTCTTTAGCGATGGAGGCGCCCACGGAACCGGCACCAACAATGAGGACCTTCACTTACTTCTCACCTTTCGAGTGGTCACGATGGCGGCCGATGAGTTCGAGGGGGTCGGGCAGCTCCGGGGGAGTGTCACCGAGGTGGAATTCATGCTCGATGACGGGGCCGTCGTTGTGCTTCTGCTCGGCGGGTTTCTTCGGGCCGTGGGGATGCTTGCGGTGCGGATGCTTGCGGTGGCCCGAGGCGGGGGCGTAGTCCCCCTCAGCCTCCGCTTCTTCGTCTTCAACGCGCGGCGGGCGGGAGAGGATGCGGGTTACTTCCGCAACGTCGTCGGTGCGCATCATGACGTGCACGCTATCGCCCTGCTGGTAGGCGCTGTCCGGGCGGGGGAGCATGCCCTCGCCGAAGCGTGTGATGTAGGCGATGCGCACCCCGGCGGCGCTTTCGATACTGGTCAGGGCGTGGCCTGCCCACCCGTCGTCGAGCGGAATTTCGGTGAGCATGAGGCGGCCCGAGGGTTCACGGAAATCACCCTTGAGCGCCTGCTCGGGCAGCAGGCGGCGCAGCACCTGGTCGGTGGACCAGCGCACCGAAGCGACCGTGGGAATGCCCATGCGCTGGAAGAACTCGGCGCGGTTCGGGTCGTATACACGCGCCACAACGTTCTTCACCTTGAACATTTCGCGTGCCACACGGGCGGCAATAATATTCGAGTTATCGCCCGAAGAGACGGCGGCAAAAGCGTACGCCTCGGTAATACCGGCACGCTTGAGGGTGTCCTCATCGAAGCCAACACCGGTCACCAGACGCCCCTCAAAGCCCTTACGCAACGGCTGGAAGGCACGTTCGTCCTGGTCGATGACGGCGACCGTATGCCCCGAAGCTTCCAGAGTGCGCGCCAACATGACGCCCACGCGTCCGGCACCCATAATGACGAAGTGAGGCATACAACCCTCCGAATGTGTTGATGTTTTGTGTCGATAAGGCGTTACCGCCTACCTCTACCAGTGTAATGGGCGGGTGAGGTTCCGCGCCGAGGCTCCGTGATATTCCGCTCGCAATGCCCACTATTCGGCTGAATAAAATTGAGCTTTGAAGCCGCGACCGATAGCCTTAACAGCGTGAGGAATCGTTGGGATAAGATGCGCATCGCCCTGACCGGTCAGCCGGTCAGCACGCGAAATCTTTCGGCAGTCGCGCTGCCGAAGCGCTACGCCCTGCCTCTTTTCGGTGCCGACGGTATCTCCTCGGTCGCCTACGCCGCCGACCAGATGATTCTGACCCTTGCCGCCGCGGGTGCGTCTGCGCTCGCTTTTTCGCCCTGGATTGGTTTGGGCGTGGCGATGGTGGGTCTGCTGGTGATTGGCACCTACCGCTACAACATTAATCAGATTGCCTCCGAGGGCGATATTCAGCTGGTGCACCGCAAGCTGGGTGCGCTACCCTCGATCGTGATGGGTGCGTCCTCGCTGATGGACTACATACTCACGGTGGCGGTTTCGATGTCTTCGGCGTCCTCGTTTTTGGTGGCGCTGTACCCGCAGATTCAGGATTGGCGCACCCTCATTGCGGTGCTGCTCATTGTTGCCCTGACGCTGTTTGCGTTGCGCGGTGTGCAGTTGCTGGGAAAGATTGCGTACTGGCCGCTGTACGTTTTCTTGGCGCTGTTGGGGGTCACTCTCATTGTGGGTTGGGTTCGTGCCGCTACGGGTACTCTGCCGCTGGCTGAATCGGCAACCTACGTGATTGTCCCCGAATACCAGGATCATGCCATGGAAGGCTTGGCGCTGGTGCTGCTTCTGGCGCGTTCTTTCTCCGCCGGGTTGGTGGCGTTTTCGGGTGTTTCTACGATTTCTAATTCGGTGAAGTATTTCCGCCGCCCGAAGAAATATAATGCGGCGGTCACCATGATGATGATGGGCCTGATTACTTCGGTCCTGCTGGTGAGCCTGCTCGGTTTTGCGGCGGCAACCCGCGTGCACATGGTGCACGATACGACCCGTTTCTTGTTCATTGACGGGCACACGCCGGGGGAGTACTTCCACCAGAAGCCGGCGCTGTACCAGGTGGCTTTGGCGATTTATCAGGGTGTTCCGTTCTTCGCGCAGCTGCTGGTGTTTGCCACGGTGGGTGTGCTGATTATCGCCTCGCTGACTGCGTTTACGGGCTTCCCTGTGATTGCCTCGTCGCTGGCTGATTACCAGTACCTGCCCGTGTTCTTCCGCAGCGTGGAATCACGCGGCCTGTACGCAAACGGTGTGCTGGCGCTGTCGGCATTCTCAATTTTCCTCACCACCGTTTTCGGCTCGGACGTGTACTCGCTGATTCAGCTGTACATCGTGGGTATGTGCCTGTCCATGGTGCTGGTGCAGCTTGCGGTGGTGCGCTACCGCATGCGTCTGCTGCGTATTACCCTCGCGCAGATGCCGCGCCGCGCCCTGATTCGTGATATCGCTGTCTCTGCGGTGGGTGTGGTCGTGACCGCCGCGGTGCTGGTCATCGTCGTGGTGACGAAGTTCGCCGCCGGTGCGTGGCTCTCCCTTGGAATGATTGCCCTGATGGTTGGAGGTATGGTTGTGACTCGCCGCCACTACGATGCGGTGGATGCCGCCCTGGACATCCCCCTGAACGCCGAATCTGTTGCGGATGTGGCGGCACTGCCTTCGCGTGTGCACGCCATCGTGTACGTGGAGCGTGTGCGCCGCCCGGCGGTTCGTGCCCTCTCCTATGCGCGTGCCGGTCGCCCCTCCACGATTGAGGCGCTGACGGTCAACAACGACCGCGCCGCCCTGGAGATCGTGAAGAAGCGCTGGTACGCCCTCGGTATTCCGGTGCCGCTGTCGGTCATTGATTCGCCGTACCGTGACACGGTGAATGCCGTCGTCTCGTATATTCGTCGCCGCCGCAAGAAGTCGCCGCGCGATATTTTGGTGGTGTACCTGCCGGAGTTCGTGGTGCAGCATTGGTGGCAGCGTCTTCTGCACCGCCGCACGGTGCGCCGCCTCAAGCGGGCGCTTCTGCACGAGCCGGGCGTCATGACGGCAACCGTGCCTTGGGCGATGCACGAGGATGAGGTGTATGATGAGATTTTTGATCAGCGTTTACACAGCGAAGAATCAACGGTAGAAGCAGAGAACCCAATGGCAGCTGTCGCCCCGAAGATTACTCGTTCAGCCGGTGGCGGCCGTGAACTGATTCAGAGCAACCGCCACGCGGTGTACCGCGGCCGCCTGCACGAGGCGGACGCTGTGGCGCGCGAGAAGAAACGCCAGCCGTAATAATCGCCTGGTACCTAGAAATAATTGCTCGGTGCCCAGAAAAAATTGCCTAGCGCCCAGAAATAATTGCTCGGTGCCCAGCCCGGTCAATTGCTCTGCAACTTTGCTTGAGCACCCCGCATAGCGCCTGGACTTTGCCTTTTGCAACTGATGAAGCGCCCCTTGCGGGGCGTCGGAACCGGAGTAAAGGTACAATCCGGTGTAAAATAGTTCACATTAAGTGATTCTTTAGGAGACAATGCTGTGACTCACACTGCTACCACGCCTGCCGCCTCCAACAACGTAGACGGATACAGCGTCGGGCAGACCCTCACCGTCACCTGTGAGGCACCCGCGCACGGTGGCGCCTTCGTAGCGCGCACCGAACAGGGCGTCATCTTCGTGCGTCACGGCATCGTCGGCGAACAGGCAGAAGTGCGCATCACCGCAATCGGCCCCAAGCGCCGCTTCTACTTCGCAGACGTCATCTCCGTACCCGTACCCTCCCTGGCGCGCCGCCCCCACCCCTGGATCCAGGCGGATGCGCTCGCCACCGAAGAGGAACGCGCCGCAGCAACCGGTGTACCCGAACTGCTCGGCGGCATGGAATACGGCCACATCAGCCTGGCCGAGCAGCGACGCTACAAGACCGATATCGTCCGCACCCAAATCAACCGACTGGGCGGCCTGCCCCTCGAATCGCCCCTGCTGACCAACCTCATCGTTGAAGAGCTACCTCTGCGCGATAACAACGAGGGTCTGTCCTGGCGTACCCGCGTGCGCTACAACGTGACCAAGGTCCGCACCCAGCCCGGCAACGAGAAGAACAACGACGGCAAGAAGAGCCCCGCCGTCACCTGGCGTGTCGGCATGCACCCCTACCGCGCCTCCCAGCCCGTACCGGTCATCGACTTTCCCCTCGCCGCCACCGAACTGCGTAACCTGCAGCTTGAACAGCTGAACCTGCGCGGCGTACGCGAAGTCGAGGCAACCGTCTCCTCCCGCGGCAGGGTCCTGCTGCAGTTCATCGTCGACCCGCGCTTCTCCATCGAAGAAGTCGCCAAGGACATCGAACAGCAGGCATCCGACGCCTGGGGACTGCTCGCCAAGCGCAAGATCTCCCTCTTCTTCACCCCGCAGTCCACCTCCAACGGCAAGCCCAAGCGCCGCCGCCCCGGTTCCGCCCACAGCCCCTACCGCCGCGTACCCGAAGGCGACCAGCTGCTCGGCGCGGGTCTGCGCTCCGTCACCGAAGAAGTCACCTTCGGCTCCCGCCGATTCAGCTACCAGGTGTCCGCCGGCGGCTTCTGGCAGATTCACCGCGCCGCCCCCTCCACCATGGTCGGAACCATGCTCACCATGCTCCGCCCGCAGGAAGGCGAATGCACCCTCGACCTGTACGCCGGCGCGGGCCTGTTCACCGCCGCGCTCGCGGACGCCGTGGGCGCCACCGGCACCGTGGTCAGCATTGAGGGCTCCCCGGTGACCCATAAGGACGCGCGCTCCAACTTCGCGCCGGATGGCTGCTCCCGCACCGAGAACTCTGCGAACACCCGCATTGAGGTGATTCGCGGCGACGTGGCACGCCACCTGGTGGACTTGAAGACCGCCCTTGAATTTGGCGAAATCCCCGCCATTGATGCGGTGGTCCTCGACCCGTCCCGTGAGGGCGCGAACCGAACCACCTTGGAACGCCTGGATGCGCTGGACCCCAAGCGTATTCTGTACGTGGCGTGCGATCCGGCATCCCTGGGTCGTGACACCGGTATTTTGCGTGATCTGGGTTGGGATATGGTGCAGCTTCGGGCGTTTGATATGTACCCGAATACGCATCATGTGGAGTCGGTGGCGCTTTTTGAGCGTGCCCCGGCGAAGCCTCGTCCGCGCCGCCGCCGCACCAAGTAGTGCGGCTAGTCGCCGTAACAAAGAAGCAAATAATCGCAGTGTTGGGCGGGTTGGGCTGTTCACCAGCCTGCCCACTAGGGGTTATTTCAGGCTGTTTTCGCTCAACCCGGTGCGTCTTGCTCTGCGGGCGTATAAATCTGCTTTTTGGCACCGTAAACGGTAGAATCATTGAAGAACCAACGCACGGAATGAGCCGTGCCCCAACCTTGAGGAGTGTGGGTGTATGCCCGCTGAAAACGCATTGCCGCAGGAGGAGACCCCGAATAGCGCCGCCGGTGGCGCACCCACCGCCGACTACAGCATTGGCGATGGTGCCACTGCCAAGTTGCTCCCGGGTATTCAGTCTCCGGCGGACCTGCAGAACCTCAGCTACGAGCAGCTGGAGGAGCTCTCTAAGGAGATTCGCCAGTTCATCGTGACGAACGTGTCGGCGACCGGCGGTCACCTGGGCCCGAACCTGGGCGTTGTGGAGCTGACCCTCGGCATTCACCGTGTCTTCGAATCTCCCAAGGACAACATTCTTTTCGACACCGGCCACCAGTCCTATGTGCATAAGCTGGTGACTGGTCGTCACGCGTTTAAGACTCTGCGTCAGAAGGGTGGCCTGTCGGGTTACCCGGATCGTGGCGAGTCTGAGCACGACATTATTGCTTCTTCGCACGCCTCCAGCTCGATTTCGTGGGCTGACGGTATTTCTCGCGCGCACAAGCTCAACGGTGAGGATGACCGCTACACCGTGGTTCTTATTGGTGATGGTGCGCTGACCGGCGGCATGGCGTGGGAGGCAGTGAACAATATTGCTGCCGACCGCACCCGCAAGGTCGTGATTGTGGTTAACGATAACGGCCGCTCCTACGCGCCGACCATTGGTGGTTTTGCGAACCAGCTTTCCGAGCTCAAGCACGGTGTGCAGCAGCAGGTGGATCGTGTGCGCCTCGATCACCGCTACGACCACGCCCTGGATGCTGTGCGCATCGGTCTGCAGCGTGGCGGCCCCGTCGGTCAGATGGTGTACCGCGGCCTGCACGGCATGAAGGCGGGCATTAAGGACGTCGTCGTACCCAAGGGCATTTTTGAAGACCTGGGCATGAAGTATGTGGGCCCCATTGACGGCCACGACCAGCAGGCTGTGGAGAACGCACTGACCGCGGCGAAGAACTATGCCGGCCCGGTGATTGTGCACGCCATTACCGAGAAGGGCCACGGCTACGCGCCCGCCCGCGCGAATGAGGATGACCAGTTCCACGCGGTGGGCCAGATTGACCCGCTGACCGGTGAGGACGTTTCGACCAGCACCTCCGAGTCGTGGACCGGTGTCTTTGGTCGCGAAATCGCAGATATTGCGGATGAGCAGGAGAACGTCGTCGGTATTACCGGCGCGATGCTTATTCCCGTGGGTCTGCGCGAATTCCAGAAGCGCCACCCCGAGCGCGTTATTGACGTGGGTATCGCTGAGCAGCACGCTGTGGCAATGAGTGCCGGCCTGGCGTACGGCGGCATGCACCCGGTGGTTGCCCTCTACGCTACCTTCCTGAACCGCGGCTTTGACCAGCTGCTCATGGATGTTGCCCTGCACAAGGCGGGCGTGACCGTGGTGCTGGACCGCTCCGGAATTACCGGCCCGGACGGTGCAAGCCACCACGGCATGTGGGATTTGGCGATGCTGCAGTTCATTCCGGGTCTGCACCTGGCGGCTCCGCGTGATGGCGCGACCCTGCGCGAAGAGTTGCGTGAGGCTGTAGCTATTAACGACGCACCGACCGTGATTCGCTACCCGAAGGGCTCCGTGGGTGAGGACATTCCCGCCCTGGAGCGTCGCAGCGACGGTGTGGACGTGCTGGCACGCACCGGTGAGCCCCACCCGGAGACCGGTCAGCGTGACGTATTGTTCGTTGCCGTGGGTGCTATGGCTCGCGTGGCTCTGGAAGCCTCGAAGGTGCTTGCCGCCGAGGGTATCCAGTCCACCGTCGTTGACCCACGCTGGGTGATGCCGGTGCCGTCTTCGGTTATTGAG
>ERZ772998.264-NODE-264-length-12383-cov-15.5448_pt1 | contig 12383 bp, 10 predicted proteins | sample MGYA00580669_ERZ772998 | MGnify/ENA primary metagenome ERZ772998 (study PRJEB29015, sample SAMEA2738052) | human oral metagenome | biome: human oral; feature: human-associated habitat; material: saliva | place: China | collected 2226 ... | reverse complement strand
TTTGAAACAAAAACAGCCGAAAACCTGTGTTTAGGTTTCGGCTGTCGGGGAAAAAGGAATTTTGCAAAGGTCTCAAGCTACGAATAATTCATATACTTACTGCCCATTAAATACAAAAAAGCTTACTTAATGATTTAAGTAAGCTTTTTTATTCACGAGAACGAATTTTTTAAGACCTTTTACAATTACCTGAAGAATCAAAATCCATTTAACTTAAAACTAAGATTCTTCAGACGGCCTTTTCTCATAACTGAGAACTAAATCGACTATATTGGTTACCTTTTACTCAGCCACATCATCTTCATGCACAATAATGTGATTCACATAAACTGGCTGCGCAGAAACTTCATTTGAAAATGAATTAGTTATTGGCACTGATGCTTTGGTTCCCGATAAAGTTTCGTGTGTAGAATGAGTTGCTTCTGTTAACTGGTCGGCTTGCGTCCCTACAGACGGAATACTCTCTAATTGTGTAGATTCTTGATTATCAGTTTTAGGCTGAGTTTCAAATACCGTTACACGATCTTCCACAGAGGACGATGCTGGAATAACAACCTCTGGTACAGACGGTTTCTCTTCTACCTTATGATCGGCCTCTATAAAAGTCTCTTCTATTATAGGATTGTGTACCGTTTCAGAAGCTCCAGTCGGTTCAAATGTTTTAACTTCCTCAGGTTGTTCTACAACTTTATGATCATCTACTACCGGTGGTTGCACTACCGCAGATGCTTCTACTGCCGAAGACTGTTCCACAGTATTAGCCGTTGTTGCATCCACTGGCTGCTCAACTTTAAACTCATCCACTATAGGTTGCGCCACTACTGTAGGCATATCTGCTTCAGATGGCTGTTCTACAGTCTTAGTTTCTACAATCACTGGCTGTTCTACAGCTTTAGATTCACTGGCTATTGGTTGTTCTACTGCCTCAGATGTTTCTACTATAGCCGACTGCTCTACGGACTTAGTTTCTGATTTTTCCACAGCCTTAGATTCATCTACTGCAGGTTGCTCTACCTTTTCAAGAGCCTCTACAGATTGAACATTTGGCTTAGATGTATTTAACGTTGCAGGATCAACTGGAGTAGCATTGTCTCTCTCCAAATTCTCAATATCTGCCTGTTTAGCATCTTCTGTTTTAACCTGCTTATCAAGAAGATTATCAGAAGAATATTGATCATCTTTAGACTTTTTACTGTCTTCAGGTTGAGTAGCTTGTGTAGATTTTGAATGATGAGCCGGCTCAACTGATATCGTTGTTCCTGGTTCTTCTGCTGTTTGTTTCAGATTTTCTGGTTCTGTTACCACTGGTTCTGCTTCCACCGGCTTCAATACAGGATTGTATGGCTCAGCCTTAGAATTTTTGTCTTCTAAATCTGGCTGCTGGTTTTCACTTGGGTATTTCTGAACAGCTTTTTCAGGAGATGAGGATTTAGTTTTGGCTGTATGGCAGTTTTCCCCTATTTTGATGAGTTCAATTCCAGAAACTAAAAAATTGGGGCTTTCTAATTTTCCTTTTAAAGCAACATAGATTGGCGTGCTTTCGGGCATATTTTTTCTGGCACTGACAATCTCTGCTGTCGCTTCATAGCCATTTCCACTACCGGGTAATAAAGCATAAGTATTTTTCAGATTACAACTCTGAATTCGTACATAATTATTTTGAGTAACTAATGTACCTTCTAAATCATACTCTTTAGCCAAGGCTGTCTGGGCAGCTGCTGAAAGCAATACACTGCAAGTAAGAAAAAAGTGTTTAACCATATATTTAGTTCTTAATTTTAAAGTAATCTGTTAATACCTAAAAAGTTACGCTCGGCTGCGTTTAACAGAAACCGTTCCTTCAGGCATAAAATAAGTGTCTATGACTACAGCACCGGCATTTTCAATTTCACATTCAAGCTGATAGCATAAAACCATAATATTGTCTTTAGACTCAGTCAGTCGAATGTCCAAATTTCTCAATCTGGGTTCATATTTCAATAAGGTCTTCCTCATGAAATACCGTAAATCATGTGCACTAGACGGTAAATTCTTATAAACCATACTAAGGTCAGGGATTCCATAATCAGGCAAATGCTTCAAGGAACCACTCCGACTATTGAGAATGCGTTGGATATTATCTAAAACACTCCTAACTAACTGGAAACCATCTGGAAGCCCATCTAGTGGCAAGCCATCAGAATAAAACCCCGTTAATTTCTCATAGAGGGCTGCATCCATTATTTGACTTTCTTTTCGGTCTCTTGAATTACAACTTTATTATCTACCAACTCAACAACTAAAGGCTTTTTATTTTTCAGCTGTTTTTTGGATAGAAGCATTTTCCACGGTTGATCCTCTCCTACCCGATTATAAAAAGCCACGATACCAACATACTTGGTCTCTTTATCCAAGGTTTCATCCAAGCTGATAGTTTCACCAGGTCGAATGGTATATTGCTTATACCCTTCTACCAAATCATTGCCCAAGATGGTTTTATCTTGATTAAGCAAATCACGATAAGATGCAACTTCATAATTCTGCTTATCTCTAAGCTGATAAATGCGAACAACTGTCGATAACGATTGACCTCGTTCATTTTGATTCAAACCATTACGAGCAACCAAGTCAATCTTTAATATCTTTAACTTAGTATAAAAGATACTTTTAGTTACATTGGTCGTACCATCTTTCACGCCTTGCAAAACCCCGCAACCTGATAATACCGCACACAATAAGGCTAATGCGCAGACTGACTGAATTCTAGTTTTCTTATTCATGATTTTCCGTTTTCTTAAATTAGTTTGAATATGTATAGTTCGCTATCTTTATTTGCTTGTCTTGATACATCGTACCTAAACCGGTATTAATCCCCAACATTTGTTTTTTTGCTAAACGGCTTTGAGGTACCCATTGCTTCTTGATGTTTAGGTAAATGCTTGCATCAAAACGGCAACCCAAATAGAGCTTCAATAATTCAAGTAATTTTTGGTGTAATGTTTGTTTTGGTAATAGAAGCTGTGCATTCTCAAATGTATCTGGTGTAATCTCAATACGTATCAGATGACTATGATCTTTTATTCTACTGCCTAAAGATGCACTTCCTCCATCCAATCTCAAACCGGCTTTCCCCAACTCACGATTTTTTTCCAATATTACCCATTGAGGCTGAAATTCTTTTACTTTTACATCTGCAAAAGGTAACAAATATCTAACTATACTGATAATACCTTCTTTTGTTCGGGTGCGCTGATAAAAAACACTGAACAATCCCAAGATTCTGCTATCTAGCAAAGGATGTATAAATTTACCATTTACCATCCCCTGCCCAATAAGGTGCAGAAGAGAGCGAGATAAATCATCTTGCCCTTCATTTTGAAACAAAAACGGATAGCGGTATTTTTTCCATGCCTGAAAAAACAGGGTTGTAATTCTATGGTTAAAAATATCCAAAAATGCAGCTAAGCTTTCACTACCGTCTTTATGCGTTGCAATATCATTCAGGAAATAATCCGGCAAGACCGCATCTACGCCATACAAACCTAAAAATGTTGTTCTTACAGTTGGTAGCTCGGCTTCCGCATCATATTCAACCGATGCAATTTCCCCAGAAGGAAAAGATAAAGACTTCACCCTTCTGAATCTTACCATTGACTCTACAGCTTTTTCTTCAGCACCATCGGCAAGCGTTTCCAACACCCGACAAAATTGGAAAAAATTCATTGTTGCTGCATTGCGTACAATAAACTCTCCCAATTTCTCTTGAAAAATTTCAGATGCTATACCTTCGCGATGAGATTTATTTCTAGGAATCTCCCATAGAGGCAGTGTCTGTCTGCCGTTATTTTCTTTAGCACTTTTATGCGCTGTTTCTAAAACCGTGTGATAGTTGTTTTGCTGTCTTTCCATGTATATGTTTTCCCGGATGGCAGAGAAACTATGCTGAACCGGGTAAATAGGTTCAAATCAGCATACATTGCAAAAAATTCGTTCAATAATTCTCCGAACAAATAAATTTCTGCTTCCCCATTAAATGCAGTTGAATCAAATGTTACTGTAATATGAACTCCACGATGAACTGCACCACGCTCGATTCTTTGTACTGTTTCATGCTTAACGTCAACAATCCCGTTCAATCTGCGCTTATTCAATTCATCTTCGGTCCAATCGTAAATCGACAATGCACCTTTTAAACTATCAACGTTTAGTAATGATAGATAATTTGGTGACAAATGGGACAAGATACGCCATTGAAATCTGTCTTCTGTTGGAGGATAACATGACAACGTCGGAGTCGTAAGGTTTCTTACCATTTTAATATTGGGCTCGGCTATATCCGTGTCTTGAATCTGGGTTTCCCTCAAACTCTTACGTGGCAAAGCACCATTGGTCCCTACTACTTTTAGAGAAAGTGTTTCAGTAGGCAGAATATCTTTTCTATCCCACAACAATCCACCAAGCATAATAAATGTTTCATGCTTTCCAGATACTCCTCGTTTTACCTTCGTATGGTAATACCGTTCAGGAGCATCATATTTCATCAATCCACCACGATGTTGGAATGACGAGAAAGGAATATATGAATAGCGCTTGCCTGTCTCATGATTTACAGCTTCCACTTCATTTACTGAATACACCTCAACTGCCATACCTTCATGCAACAAGGGCTTAACAGGATATTCAAATGTCTTGTGATCCACCCGAATAGGCTCAGCCTCCATGTCAAAGAGGTTGATGGCAGGAACACAGTTTAATTTCAGGCAATCTGGAGGAAATCTAAGCTCTGAAGGATATTGTTTGGACAGAACTACATTAATACTAAACTCATTAATGCGTTCCGACCATTCTTCGGCATCAATACCAATCAAATCAATAAAGAAAAACTTCTGTTTGAAACAAAAGTATTCCAATAATAATTGATATCCACTGAAACTGTTATTTACTTTTTCCCACAATCTCTCATCTTCGGCAAATCCGACGGCCTTAAACCGTATATTACCTCCAGATGGTAGTTCGGCATGATGGATACTAATTTGAGCAGCCTGATTTAACAAAGCATGACGTAATGCAAAAGCAACTGGTTCATCAGCAGAAATATAAATTCTGATTTTAGAAAAATCCAAATTGTCTTTCTGCGTCTGCCTGTGAATACCAAAAGTCAATTTGATGACACTTTGACCATTTGCATCATAATCCAATAACGTATGCAAGATACTCAAGGGCTGGAGTTTAACATCACCTGTAGTTCGGTACAGGCATCTCGTCAACCTATCATTAATATTAATGGGCTCAGATTGTACGGATAGTCCTTTTTTAACAAGCTGCCCACCCTGCAACTTTTTATCATCTGGAATTAACTCTAAAACAGTCAAAGAAGGAATCATCCTCAGATAATGAGGCCACAGCATATTGACCAAACCCTCAGTCAATTCTGGAAAGTCATCATCAAGTTTTTGTCTGATTCTTCCTGTTAAGAAAGCAAAGCCTTCAAACAATCGCTCCACATAAGGATCGCGTGTACCTACTCTATCCAAATTCAGCATTGCGGCACGATCAGGGTGAGCTTTTGAGAACTCTAACCCTGCTTCCTTGAGATACCGCATCTCTTCTTCATAATAACGTAATGTGGGATCTGACATAATATTATGTTTAATCGATTAATTCTAATGCACGGACAATATCAGCCTGCATTAATTCAGTTCGTAAAAATTCAAGCTGCCCGGTAGCTTCAGTATCTTTCTTATCAAGATTTTCATTTAACAGTTGATACCACAAAGCATATACATCAAATGCAAAATGTTTATCCCACTCTTTTACTGTCAAAACCTGCATCTGCCGTGAAGCCTGTTCCAACAGTTTCAATGCCCAATCTGCTTTTTGATTGTTTGCAGCCAAACGGGCCATCATCAACCACTTTTTAACCTGCCCTGCACCTGACTGCAACTCTGGTAATGTTTCCAACCAAGCAAAAGCAGCATCCAAGCCTTGTTCTTGTGTTTTTAACAAAGCCTGTTGCCATTGACTTTCTTGGTTTTCTACATGAGATGATGATTCTATTACTGCTTTTTGAACTGTTCGGCTACTAGTCTGCTTGCGCGTGGATGGCATAACCTTTTGCTCCAACCACGTAAGCGTATCGGCTGAGACAAACGGAAATCCGTTATCAAAACTTAATCCGGTCAAGCCATCACATCTGGTCAGTAAAGATTTCAGCTCAAATAATGATGAGTCAACTTGAGAAAGATATAAACCACCCAACGCCTGCTGCCCTTGCCACGCATAATATTGCAAATCGAGCCAATACTGATTAGCGCCTTCTAAAAAAGCTGCTTCTACTCTATCAAGCAAATCCCGCCATTGCTGCTCATTAACCAAACGATTTAAAGTTGCCAATAAATCTGTCCTTGGAGCCTTCAAACGAGTCTGACCATTTTGATGAGGAGGGATACCATTTAACCCACCCCAACGTACAGCGCGAATCATCTTATATGCAGGCCAATATCCATCATCCTGCTCTCTTAAATAGGCGGCATTAATCCTAACTTGATCGAGTAAGGCTTTAGAAGAGTTAACTTGAGTGACAGATAAACTTTCAGACGGCCTCTGACTCTCTTGACGAATCTGTGGTACAACCTCCTGTTCAATAGGCGTACTAACTTCCTGATTTTGACCTGTACTTGTCTGAGGTAATGAAAACCGAACAGATGACTCTTCAAAATATTGCAATAACGGAAACAGGCTGGGGCGTACTGATTCTTCCCATCCCTCAAGATAATGCTGCAACGACATTAACGCCGATAATGTCCGCTTGAGGTCTACCGAATTAGATAATTCAGTCCCTTTGAGCGTATCCAACACTCTTTCCCCAGACAGCCAATTTAATGCATTGCGTTTTTGTACCGGCTTTTTCGGCCATAGTGATTGATCAAATTTTTGCAGCAATCCGCATAAAATTTCCAAACCATCTGAAAAACCTGCCAAACCCCGGTCTCGCAAAGCGGCAAAAATATAATAAGTTGCTACTCTCAAGTCTTTAGATTGACGTTTTAACAAGCGTTCAGAAGCATCCAAAATCAATCGGCAATCAATACCTGAAAGTTTGGCCAATTCAATTTTAATAGCCTCAAAATCATCGGCATATGCAACATCCTCGCCACAAGGGTGGCCGTCTGAAACAGGTTCCAGCCACTCTTGCCAGCGATGAATATTGTTATCGGTGATTGATGTACCCTCATCACCAAGTATCGGCTTTACCCATTGGGGTAATGTCATGATTATTTAACCTCAAAAATCTTATTCGGCAGATGGATATTCTTCAGTTCCAACAATCCCAAAGGTCCTTTACCGGAATTAGTTCTCATATAGAACCTCATCAATTTGTCTTTCTCCAATGGGAATTCGACTAAATAAGTGCCACTGTCAATCGGTGTAACCCTAGATTTTTCAAGCATACGGATAAAACCGAAGCGACCACTAATTTCTTGAGTCTTACGCATACCTTCTGCCTCAGTTTCCCAAGAAATACGAAGACCGGCATTGCTGACATCTCCAGGCCATTTGAATGTCTTCCACTCTGTTTGTTGGTTGAAATAATCTAAAGACTGACCGTCGATAATTAAATCATACTGAACAATACCTTGAGTAGATGTCGGTTTCAGCTCAAAGCTATAGCCACCCTCTCCGTTAACAAAGAAGTCTTCAGAAATAGCACTCAATTTATTCAATTGTTGCAGCAATCCCGGGTTAACTTTCAATTCACTTCCGGGCGCAACAATCCATTGGTTACCCTGTTTGGTTAAAACACCTGCCAATTGGGTTGTGACAAACTGATTAAGTGCACCTTTGTTAACATCCAAATATTTTGCCAATACCGGAATCGAAACTTCGATTTCTGATCGAGCAAATGGATATCGGCCACCCAATTCAGACTGCATAGGATTGACAAAATTGCTTGCCCACAAATTATTGATGTCTTTTTGAGCAACGCCGGCAATTGAATCCCATACGGAATTAAACGGCAATACAAAAACATTTCGTGCAAACGGTAACAATCTGTCACCCACACCGGCCTCAATCAAACGTGCATACTGTATGCCGTCGAGGAACTCATTATCACCACCGTTTAAAACACCTTGCACAGCTGTTCTTGCCGCACCTCCAGTATCAGAGGATGCCGTCATTTGAATCAAACGCTGCTTCACAGTAGTTACACGTTCAAGGTAGCGCTGCAGACTCAAATCACTCTTTGGATTAATTTGTGCATCAATCAATTGCAACAGAGTTTCAAATTCTGCTTCCAACGGCCCTGCTAGATAATCATTTACCTTATCTTCCAAAGCATTAATATTTTCAGATTGAGAATTCAATACCGCATCTGCAACCTTACGCGAACGAGTAGACAGTTGTCTTGCAGCTACACGTTTTGCTGCATCTGTAACAGCAGGATTGACATCAACTTTCTTGCTATCCAGCTGACTGCTTTCTTTCACTGCATTAAATAATGCCACCAATGGCGAACGTTGAGGATCCGCATAGACGTGAAGCTGATTGACTGCATCCAAGCTGGTTGTTCTCGGTTGCCATGTAATGCTGTTCATCATGTTGTACCAAGCGGTAGCATATTCCTTAAAGTAACGTTCTTTCAGGCTATTGATTGCCGCTTCTGTTACCGAAGCTTGGTACACATTACCGCCCAATACCCAATCATTGCTCTTGCTGTCTTTAATTGCCTGTTCTAATCCTGGCTTAATATATTTTTCCCAACCCTCAACCGTATATATACGCGGCAAAGGTTTTCCAACATTCCAAATACCTTTCAAATCCTTATTAAGCAATTTATCTAAGGTGATGGTTTGCAACTTGGCATTCGTGCCCTGAATAATGCGTTTATACAATTGCTCACTGCCTTGGTCGCGATTGATCCAGTCCACCAAGACCTGACGGCTTCTTGATACCAATTCAGTTTGTTCAGGCTCTGCCAAATTATTTTTCTGTGACATACGCGACACAAAAAACTGTGCCAATGTTTGCGCATCTTTTGCCGCCACATTTTGTGTCGTCAACATCTGCGTCAACTTGGTTACTAAGAATTCCGCATCTTTTGCGTCTTTTGTTTTCTCAACATGAGATGTCAGCATCAAATATGCTTTCAAATCTTGATAAGCACTATCCTGAAGTTCAAAGTCATCAGGAATTCTGCCTTCCAACATTACCAATTCATCTAACTTGTTCTCAAAGAATGCAGTAGCAGGACGGCTGATAACATCTTTTGCCAAATTATTATATTTACGGTAAGCAACAGCTAAGAGCTCTTGTCGATGCTCATACCCCAAAAACTTAACCGCATATTGTGAGAAGCTTCGACGAGACTCCAAATCTGTAATATCTTGTTGCAATCGAATAAGTGTAGCTACTTTCTCAGCACGAGATTTTACTTTCTGTACGCTTTCAAAATCGGTCTTCAAACGGCTGATTTCTTGATAGCTGCTATACGCACTGACTGCAAACGCACCGCCGGCAAGCAGGGCAACTGCACTTAAGCCCAAATAAATTTTTTCCGTTTTAGAAAAACGCAGTTTCTTTCCGGAACCCAAAACAGATAAATCGTTGAATGCACGGAAAATCAAATCTCCTGATTGTTCAGGTTGATTTGATTGAATAAAAGAAATACCTGCAACAGTATCCAGTTTTCCCAGTCCCCGCTTTTCTGCAGCAATATAATCAGCCAAAGCCTGAGTTTGTGACGGCAGTTTGGCAGACAATTTTGCAATAGGTGTTTGTTCTAAATCGGCTTCAATCAATCGTGTGCCCACAGCTGCCAACCGGTTAGCAAATTGATCCAACTCTTTCATCAACTCTGCTGAAGATATTGTTGAACCATATTTCAAAGCATGGCTGACTGCTGATGGCATTTCATTGGCATCATTTACAAAATGAACTTGATTAATTGGAAGTTTCCAACCAAGTTTTTTCATTAACTCAAGCAGTTGAGCGGTATTTTCCTGAACTGAAAACTCCCCTTGAAGCTCAACAATACCTTCTGCAGGACGTTTTCCCACACCCCTCAGATACTGCCAACCATTCGCAGGTTCCATTGCCTGAGCATCTATCCAAATCGCAGAAGCCGTTTCTACCCAAAGTTGCGGACGAATATTAGGCAAAACTCTATCCAAGAGCATTGGTTCTTGGGTTACAACGAAAATCCAAGGCTTACGATGTTTTTTATATTGTCTAGTCAATAAGTAAATATGGCGTAGCTGCTCCCAACGTTCCGTTATACCAATCAGAGTTGAAGACTCTCCATTATCCCCACTTAAATCTTCAGGATTTAAATGTTTCAAACCAGAGTATTTATCGGAGCTCCTAGCCCAAAAAAATCTCGTAATCAAAGGGGTAAGGAGTATCAATGAGATCACAATTGATACACATGCCCAGACCACAATTTTTGCAATAGTCGACGTAATGCCAAGATTTTGGCCAAAAAAGTATAATAGGATTGCGCTGATAGCACTTCCAATAAAGATGATTACCCCTGTTGTAATAGGCTTCATAGTAGAGTTTTCTCGAAAAAGATAAGGGATGGATTATAATAGGATATTTCCTTTCCGTCATTATTACATATAAATCTTATTTGAATAAATATTCATTTAACCCAATATTTATCTTCACCTTTCAATATTGCTTCAGCCTCTGACTCATAAAAACTATTCGCTATTCGCACATACAATCAACCAAACCGACAACACCCTCCGAAACTATCAAAGTTATATTCAAAACTTGATATCTTCTCCTCATACCATATAAATACAGAAACTAACCGTGTTGTTTACACAACAGATTCAGGAAACAAACCCTATCCGGCTATACCTTATATCGTATTTTTTCAGACGGCCTTTATCCCCCAAAAGATAGCCAGTCCACCACCTTTGCTATATCATTCAACTATACAGAAACCAAGGAAAACACCATGTACGAAGTCAACCGCAGCGTCTTCCTGCTTATCCCCCTCGATCCTTTTTGGAACTGGCTGAAATCCCTGCCCGGCAATCACTTGGACGGCCTGACGCTTGAAGATATCCAAGCCGATGCCAATTCCTACCTCGTTCGCCCGTGTGAAACCGCAGACGAAGTATGGGACGAGATTGAAGCGCGTTTTGAAGACATTTTTGCTGCCGAATTGGCCGACTGGTGCGAAGACGAAAGCGAATGGCCGGATTTGGACGCCGATATTTTCAACGAATGGTTCGACATCCAACTCTCTACCGTGATTACCGACCTCGAACACGAACCCATCGCACGCGAAGAGTTCCAACCCCTCAATCTCAACTGATGAAACTGACCGTCCGCAACTACCACCTCGACGGCTACGGCCATGTCAACAATGCGCGCTATCTCGAATTTCTCGAAGAAGCGCGCTGGACGTTTTTTCAAGAGCATGACCTTCTGTCCGAACTCAAAGGCATCATGCTCGTTGTTGCACGCGTTGATATCCGCTACCGCCGTCCGTCGCTTGAAGGCGATGTTTTAACCTTCACAGGCCGTCTGAAAGACATCGGCACACGCCACATCATCCTTAGCCAAACCGCGACCCTGCCCAACGGCAAAGCCGCCATCGAAGCCGAAGTTACCCTTATGCCCGTCAGCAGCGAAAGCGGCCGCAGCATCAGCGTTCCTCAAACCTTAGCACACGCAATTCAAAACCTCGAATCATGAAAAAAATACTCACACTCCTTGTCGTTGCCACGATTGGCGCGCTTCTTGCCTTTGTCCTTATCCCCAGCAGCAAAGCCGCCCCTGATTTCGCCCTGCCCGACCTGCAAGGCAAAACCATTACCAACACCGATTTAAAAGACAAAGTTACCCTCATCAACTTCTGGTTTCCCTCCTGCCCCGGCTGCGTGAGTGAAATGCCTAAAATCATCAAAACCGCCCAAGATTATCAAGGCAAAAACTTCCAAGTCCTCGGTATAGCCCAGCCCATTGACCCCATCGAAAGTGTCCATCAGTACGTTAAAGAATACGGCCTGCCTTTCACCGTCATGTACGATGCCGACAAAACTGCCGCAAAAGCCTTTGGTACACAGGTTTACCCGACTTCCGTCCTGATCGACAAAAACGGCAACATCCTTAAAACCTACGTTGGCGAACCCAATTTCTCCCAACTCTATCAAGAAATCGACCAAGCCCTCGCCCAATAAATCCAAGGCCGTCTGGAACCATATTTCAGACGGCCTAAAACCGAAATATCCTTTATAATAAGCAACATTTTATCCGTTCAGACACCAAGCTCCTCTATCAACAAAGGCCGTCTGAAACAACCGAACACCCATAAGAGAACATCATGAAATTTATCGACGAAGCAAAAATCGAAGTCGCCGCAGGCAAAGGCGGTAATGGCGCAACCA
>ERZ772998.259-NODE-259-length-12498-cov-7.09065_pt1 | contig 12498 bp, 11 predicted proteins | sample MGYA00580669_ERZ772998 | MGnify/ENA primary metagenome ERZ772998 (study PRJEB29015, sample SAMEA2738052) | human oral metagenome | biome: human oral; feature: human-associated habitat; material: saliva | place: China | collected 2226 ... | reverse complement strand
GATCATCGACGAGGAGGTTCGCCGCCTCCTGGACAACGCGATGCGCGAGGCGTGGGAGATTCTGACGAATAATCGCGCGATCCTGGACACCCTGGCCGGCCGCCTCCTCGAGGAGGAGACCCTCGATGAGGCGCAGCTCGCGGAGATCTTCAAGGACGTCCGCAAGGCGCCCGAGCGCCCCGTGTGGAACTACCAGTCGGACGCGGCCGTTCCCGGCGCCCTCCTGGGTAACCCGGTCGGCGTGAGCTCGGCCGTCGCGGGCGAGGAAGAGGAGCAGGCGTGACCTACGATGCCGCTGCCGTGGAGAAGGCCTCGCGCGACCTGCTGGTCGCGATCGGCGAGGACCCCGAGCGTGAGGGCCTGATCGGCACTCCTGATCGCATGGCGCGCGCGTGGCGCGAGATGTGCTCCGGCCTCTTCGAGGACCCCCGCGAGCACCTGCGCACGCAGTTCCATGCGGGCACGGACGAGCTGGTGCTTGTCCGTGACATTACCTTCCACTCGGTGTGCGAGCATCATCTGCTGCCCTTCTACGGTCGCGCGCACGTGGGCTACATTCCGCGCGGCGGCGTCGTGACGGGGCTGTCGAAGCTCGCGCGCCTGGTCGAGGGCTATGCGCGGCGCCCCCAGGTGCAGGAGCGCCTGACCGCGCAGGTCGCCGACGCTATCGCCGAGGTCCTGGATCCTCAGGGCGTCATCGTCGTCATCGAGGCGGAACACATGTGCATGTCGATGCGAGGCATCTCCAAGCCGGGCTCCTCGACCGTGACGAGTGCGCTGCGCGGCATCATGAGCGACGGCGCGACCCGCGCGGAGATGATGGCTCTCGTCCTGTCCGGGAGCCGTTGACGTGTCCGTCCTGCCCCTGCCCCCAGCCCCGGCCTCGTCCGTGACTCCCGTGCCCCCGACGCTGCCCGGGTCCTTGACGCTGCCCGCCTCGCGCGCTGCAATCATGGGCATCCTCAACGTCACCCCCGATTCCTTCTCGGATGGGGGCCGCTACACGGACGTGCCTACGGCGCTCGCGCACGCGCGAGCGATGGTGGCTGCCGGCGCCGACCTGATCGACGTGGGTGGGGAGTCGACGCGCCCGAATTCGACGCGCATCAGCGCGGACGAGGAGTGGGGGCGCATCGGGGCAATCGTCGAGGCGTTGGTGGGTGACGGAATCGTCGTGTCCGTGGACACGCTGCACGCGTCGACGGCCCGCGCGGCGGCCGAGGCGGGAGCGGCGATCATCAACGACGTGAGCGGCGGGCGCTGGGATCCGCAGATGAACGACACGGTTGCGGCTTCGGGCTGCGCCTACGTGGTGCAGCATTATCGGGCGCTGCCGGGAATGCCGGGGGAGTCCTTCGACTACGGGGGTGACCTGGTGGGCACGCTCGTGGAGCGCCTGAGTTCGCAGGTTGGAGCCGCCCTTGATGCGGGTGTGACAGCTGATAAAATTGTTATCGACCCGGGCCTGGGCTTCTCGCTGACGAACGACCAGTGCTGGCAGATCCTGTCCGAACTGCCGCGCCTGACCTCCTGTGGGTACCCTGTACTCGTCGGAGCGTCGCGTAAGCGTTTCGTCAAGGCCCTCGGAGGCGACGTCGACATAGACAGCGCAGCCATCGCCGTCCACAGCGTCCGAGCGGGCGCGTGGGCTGTTCGGGTCCACGACGTGGCTGCCACCGCGGCGGCCATCGCTCGAAAGGAGAAGGACGTTGAATAGCAGACGCGTCATCATCGCCCTCAAGGGACTGGGGGCGTTGGCCAATCACGGCGTTTACGACTTCGAGCGCACCCAGGAACAGCGCTTCAGCGCCGACGTCGTCATGTGGGTCGAGACCGCGGGCACAACCGACGACATTACTGCCACCGTCTCCTACGCCGACATCGCCGACGAAACCATGGCGATCCTGACCGGCAACCCCGTGGACCTCATCGAAACCCTCGCTGAGACCATCGCCTCGCGCGTCATGAGTCACGAGGGCGTGGTCGGTACGGAGGTGACCGTCCACAAGCCCGACGCCCCCATCGGCCACCCCTTCTCGGACGTGTCCGTCACCGTGCGCGCTGGCGAGACCGAGGCACTGCCCCTCTCCCTGTCCCTCAAGGGAATTTACGAGGCCGAGGACGGCTCCGTGCTCACCGGCGAAATCGAGGCCTACGGCCGCGCCCAGGCGCCCAGCCCCGCGCAGCAGAAGCAGTCCGCCCCCTCGCGCCGGCGCCGCGGGGAACACGCCGCGCCTCGCGAGGAGGATTCCTCCCTGCCCACCCACCTGCGCGCCCGCCGCGTCGTGCTGGCCATCGGCGGCAACCTCGGCGACGTTCCCGTCACCCTCATGCACACGGTCGAGGCCCTGTCCTACATGGAGGGCTTCCAGATCGAGGACGTCTCCCCGATCATGCGCACCAAGCCCGTCCTGGCCGCCGGCCAGGCACCCCAGCCCGACTACTGGAACGCCGTCGTCGTGGGCTCGGCCATCGCCACCCCCGACGAGCTTTTCGCCCAGACCAGCCGCATCGAGCGCGAGCTGGGCCGCGAACGCCACGAGCGCTGGGGCGCTCGCAGCGTCGACATCGACATCATTCAGGTCGAAGGCTTGGCCTCCTCCGACCCCGTTCTCACGCTGCCCCACCCGCGCGCCAAGGAGCGTGCTTTCGTGCTGGCGCCCTGGCTCCTGTGCGAGCCGGACGCGGTCCTCGAGGGCGTCGGCCGCGTGTGCGACCTGCTCGCCACCACGCCCGACCGAGAGGGCATCATCGACGCCGTCGACGACTGGCTCGAAGACCCGGCCGCCGTCATGGCCGACTCCGACCAGCTCCTTGCCCAGCGCGCCGAGAAGGCCAGCGCGGATATGCGCGAGCTCCTCGAGACGCTGACCGGCGAGATCAGTCAGGTCGCCGACCTGGTCGGCCGCCCCGGCGCCCCCTTCGGCGAGGCTCCCGCGCCCGCCCCTGAAAACTCGAGCCTTGAGGACGCGCTGGAGGACGCCGGTCAGGAGGGGTCCGCCGGCGCCGAGCCCGCCTGGAACAGCCTGCGTGGCCGCTGGTCGTTCACCGACGCCGACGAAGACAACGCCGACGAAGACAACGCCGACGTGACGGGTGTCCAGGCCCTCGCCGAGGAGACAGCCGACGCCGCTCAGACCGAGGACTCCCAGCTGCCCATTCCCCAGCCCGAGACGCCCGCGCAGCGCGCCCTACGGGTCGCCGAGGCAGCCGAGGAACCCATCGCCTTCCCCGACGACGCGGACGCCCAGACCGGTGCCATCGAGGTTGTCGCCGAGTTCCCCGACTTCGAGCCCGCCCCGAGCACCCAGGTCCAGGCCTCTACAGGCGAGGGTGAGCCCACGGACGACGCGCCCGCTCGCGCGCAGGCGGCACCGGCCTCGTCTCGTCCCGCGTGGCACCCCGTCTCCTCCGTGCCCGCGGATTCCCCGGCCGGGCGCATGACCCGAAGGATCGGTTCGGGCACCTACACGCCCAGCGGCGAGGAGAAGCCGCGCTGGGCGCCCGTCTTCCAGCACAAGCGCCCCGATTCGCGGGCCGACTTCAAGCTGCCCGACTGGAACTTCTCCGTGGGCGCCGCCCATGACGTGCGCGTCGTCGACGACCGTAGCGGCCTGTCCCACGAGGAGGAGCCGCCCAAGCCGACCGTGCACGCCGACGGCCGCTCCACGATCCTGGCCCCCGGGCTGCCCGACAACACCCCCGTCGGCCCCATCCCGGACGACGAGGCTACCCAGACCGGTATCCTGCGTCGCGTCGTCGTGCGACCCACGATGACCGGAGCGATCCCCATCGTCAAGAGGCGCTAAATGAAACCACTGGCGATCACCTGGGTGCTGTTGGTCGGCGTCGCGTGCGCCGTCATGAGCTTTCTTGGCTTTTTCGCGCACATGCGCGCGGGCGGCACCCCCATGATCGTCACGCCCGGTCCTGCCGTCGTCTTCGCCCTGGCCACGGCCGCTCTGATCTGGTCCGGCATGGCCGTGCGTCGCCTGCGCGCCGGGAAAGACACGTGGATCGACGCGATTGGCGCCATGCGCGTCGCCGTGTTCGCGCGCACCTCGGCCCTGGTGGGGGCCGGCCTGACCGGTATCCTCCTCGGCGTCATGGCCGTGTCCCTCATGCAGCTGGAGGCCCCCGCGATGGTCGCTAACGCGATCGGCTCTGGCATCAGCTCCCTTGTCGGCGTCGTGTGGGTGATTGTCGCTGTCGCCGTCGAACGCTGGTGCGTCATCAACCCCGATGACGACTCCCCGAGCTCGAACAAGCGCAACGCAGCCGCGTGACACGGCGCCGCAAGTCGGCTTCTCGGCACGAATGTATCGCCCGCCCCGAGCGTTAGGCGCGGCCCGGCGCCGCGGCCCGGTATCGTTGAGGCGTGGCTGACCAGCGTAAGAAATCCCCCAAGCGTTCCTCCTCCCGGCGTCCTTCGCCCTCCGGCGCCTCCGGGCGCACGGCAGACCGCACGTCGCGAGCGGCGGGCGCCAGGGCCTCGTCTACCAGGACGTCCTCGTCGCAGCGCACAGGTCAGCGTTCCGCGTCGTCGAAGGCGCGGGGCACCAAGGGATCCTCGTCGGGTGGCGGCACACGCCCCCCGGTGAATCTGTGGCCAAGGCGCATTATCACGGGCCTGGGCTTGCTCATGATTCTGGCTCTCATCGGGTGGGGAATCGTCGCGCTCGTGCGCGCCGCCATCGGCGCCGCCAGCCCAGACCCCGCCCCGCAGTCCAGCCCGCAGTCCGTCCAATCCGGCTCGGTCGACGCCTCCGGCTACACGCTCACAGGCGGCCAGGAAGCCACCGCCGACGGCCTCCTCACCAACGGCACCGAGATCGATATTCCCGCCTGCCTCGAGCGCGACATCAGGGTCAGCGCCAAGGCGTCCGAGGCCTCGTCCGGCTCCGCGATGCCCGTCACCCTGACCCTCGAAAACCGCGGCTCAGTGGCCTGCTCGACATCCCTGTCGAGTTTCTCCCTGCAGGTGACCACGGGCGACCATCAGGTCTACAACTCCGCGCGTTGCGCACAGGATCAGCAGTCCTCCACGACGCTCCTGCTGCGCCCAAACGGCACGTGGACGGGTTCTGTGAGTTGGGACGGCTACGTGTACACGGACGGGTGCACGCCGCCCCCGGGAGGTGCGAGCGCCGCCGAGCCGGGCACCTACAAGGTCGCCATCACCATGGGTGGGCGCGAGGTCGGATCGACCGTCGTTGACGTCACGCCCGCTCCCGTGCCCCAGTCGGGGGCGCAGTCCGGCGCCCAGTCGGGGGCCCAGTCGGGCGAGCAGCGCACGCGCTAGCGGGCCGGAGCTCACATCCCGGCCGCCGTGCCACGCGCTACCAGCCGACGACTCCCGCGCCGATCGCCTGCGCCTGGTGAGCCAGGTTTTCGACGATCAGCTGAGCGCGGTAGTGGCCGACACCGTCGATGACCTCAATGTCGGCGACGGACGCGGCGCGCAGCTGCGTGAGGGTGGCAAAGTGCGCGGAGACGGCCTTGATGGCGTTCCAGGACAGGTGGGGGACCAGGGAGAGGGCACGAACGCCCCGGGGCGTAATCTCGCGGTCCAGGTCCGCGACCTCGTACACGTCCAGGCCGAGGATGTTCGCAATGGCGGTCAAGTCCACGATCCGCTCGGAGCCCAGCGAAGACAATTCAGCCTCGACGCGGGCGACGTCCTCGGGGTCGCGGATGTAGTCGCGCATGACGAGGGCACGCTCGGAGGCAGAGCCGCGCACGAGGTCCTCGACTTGCAGGGCGAGCAGGCGCCCCTCGGAGCCGAGCTCCTCCAGGTATTCGGTGATTTCGGAGGTGATGCGCCGGATCATCTCCATGCGCTGCATGACGGTGGCGACGTCGCGCACGGTCGCGCTGTCACGCATCTCGAGGATCGTGAGGGTCTGGAGGACCTCGTTGAGGCGCTGGCTGTAGCGATCCAGCGTGTCCACGGCCAGGTTGGCGCGCGACAGGAGGGCCTCGGGTTCTTCGACGAGGCGGTGTTCGGTTCCCACGTAGATGGAGATCATGCGCATGGACGCCGAGAGTGACAGGACGGGCAGGTGCGTCTGGCGCGCGGTGCGCTGGGCGGTGCGGTGACGCATGCCGGATTCGTCGGTGGGGATCGTGGGGTCGGGGAAGAGCTGGACGTTTGCCTTACGGATGCGCCACAGGTCGGGGTCGATGATGACGGCGCCGTCCATCTTGCACAGCTCGCGCAGGCGCGCGGCCGTGAAGGCGATGTCGAGGTCGAAGCCGCCCGAGCACATGGCCTGCACCTCGGGCGTGTAGCCGAGGACGATCAGTGCGCCCGTGTGGGAGCGCTGGATTCGTTCCAGACCCTCGCGTAGAGGCGTGCCGGGCGCGACTGCGCGCAGTGCTTCTCGAAGGATCGCTGCGTCGGACGTCAATGTGCTTCCCTCCCGATTGAGTAGGTTCGCTTCCTATTATTGCGACTCCGTGGGGAACGCGACGCGAATCGCCGTCGCTAAATCAGAGACAGTGAACACGGTGATGCCCTCGACGCGGGCGAGGTCCTCGCTGCCCTGAGCTGGGACGATGGCGGCGGAAAAGCCCAGGCGGGCGGCCTCGGCGAGGCGGCGCTGGGTGCCCGTGCAGGCCCGGACCTCGCCGGTGAGGGAGATTTCCCCGACAGCGACGAGGTCGGGGCGCGGCGGAGTGCCTTTGAGTGAAGACACGATGGAGATGGCCATCGCCAGGTCGATGGCGGGCTCGACGGTGCGCGCCCCACCGACGGTGGACACGTAGACGTCCGCCCCCGAGGTGTCCGCCCCGATGCGGGCCTGTAGGACGGCCAGGATCATGGCGACGCGCGCGTGGTCGACGCCCGACGTGGTGCGCCGGGGGGAACCCCCGGAGGAGGGGGCGACGAGGGACTGGATCTCGGTGGGCAGCGGGCGCCTGCCCTCGAGGGAAACCGCCGCGCAGGTGCCGGGCACGCCGCGCGTTGTGCGCGACAGGAACAGCCCGGAAGGGTCGGCGAGGCCGTAGATCCCCGAGTCGGTCAGCTCGAAGCAGCCGACTTCGTCCGTAGGGCCGTAGCGGTTTTTCACCGCGCGCAGCAGGCGAAGGCGCGAATGACGGTCGCCCTCGAACTGGCAGACCACGTCCACGAGGTGCTCGAGCACGCGCGGGCCCGCGATACCACCGTCCTTGGTGACGTGGCCGACCAGGAGGGTGGGAAGGTCGGATTCCTTGGCGACCCGAATGAGGGAGGCGGCGACGGCGCGCACCTGGGCGACGCCCCCGGCCCCGCCCTCGACCTGGGAGGAGGAGATCGTCTGCACCGAGTCGACGATGAGGAGGGAAGGCGATGCCTGCTGCACGTGCCCGAGGACGACGCCGAGCTCCGTCTCATCCGCGATCAGCAGGTTCGGTTCCAGCGCCCCGATGCGTTCCGCGCGTCCGCGCACCTGCGCCGCCGACTCCTCGCCCGTCACGTACAGGACGGGACCGCGCCCGCCGGCCGCCGCCGTGCGCGCCGCCTTCGCGGCCACGTCCAACAGCAGCGTCGACTTACCGACGCCGGGCTCGCCTGCCAAGAGAATCACGGCGCCGGGCACGATGCCGCCACCGAGGACCCGGTCCAGCTCGCCCACACCCGTCGAGCGCGACGAGGCCCGTTCCCCGTCCACCTCGCCGATCGGCAGGGCGGGGCGACGCGGAGGAGTCGCGGACGCGCGCGGCCCGCCCGAGGCCTCGCCCGCCTGGTCGACCGTGCCCCACGCCCCGCACTCGCGGCACTGACCCACCCACTTGGGGGAGGTCCATCCGCAGTCGGAGCAACGGTAGGTGATCTTCTCTTTCGCCATGCCCCCACGGTAACGCGAGGCGCCCACATCTGCGTCCCGCCCGCGCGGGCAGGGGACGGGCGCCGTCGCACAGACATGGCACGCGCCTTGGGCCGGGCTTGGAGCCGGACATAACCGGGTGGTAAAATGACCCGTTGCGTACCTGCACGCGCGGCGAAAGGACACGGTGATGACGCACGACTTGAGGCGCCTCGCGCGGCGTAGCGCAAGCATCGGGCTCGCCGGCGCACTCGCTGTAGCGGCGCTGGTGGTTCCCGCACCCCCGGCCTCGGCCGCGCGCACGCCGATTACGGCCGACGAGCAGGAGTACTATTCCTACTACTACCTGAACTCCCTCCACTCCTCGGGCTACACCGGCACAGGCGTGACGATCGGCCTGCTCGACGGGCCCGTCAACACGAAGATTCCCGAGCTGCAGGGTGCGAACATTGAATTCAGGAGCCGCTGCACCGTCGAGTCCAGCGACGACTCCTGGGAACATGGGACGACCATCGCCCAGGTAATGGTGGCTCCAAACTTCGGGATCGCCCCCGGGGCAACCCTGAACCGATACACGGTCTCGCTCAAGGGCGATACCGCGGGCGACGACTGCGCGATCGGCGGCTGGGCGCGGGGCTACTCCGACACTTCGGTCCTGATCGAGCTCGCGTTGAACGACGGCGTAGACGTCATCTCCATCTCCTCCACGTATCTGTCCGACTACGACGGGATGCGCTGGGCGCTCGCTCGCGCTATCCACGAGCAGGTGCCGGTCGTGGTCTCGATGGGGAACGACTCCACCTACAACCCGGAGACGACACTCGCGCGCTTCTCCGGCGTCGTCGGCGTCGCCTCCATCGAAACGGACGGCTCCCTCGCCTCGTACTCGAACTACGGAGACTTCGTCTCGACGGCCGCCCTGGGCAGACCGTATGCGCGCTCAGGCGTCTCGTGGGAGCGCTTAAACTGGTACGGCACCTCCTTCGCGTCACCGACGGTCGCCGCCTCCCTGGCCCTGTCGATGCAGCGATGGCCGCGCGCGACGGGCAACCAGATCCTGCAGGGCCTCGCGCGCACGGGTGTCGGCGGAGACGGCGGCAACTGGAACGCCTACACGGGATACGGGGCGCTGGACCCCTACCTGATGCTGACGACGAATCCGACGAGGTTCCCCGACGAGAATCCCTTCATGAACAAGGGGTACGAGTCGACTCCGACCCGGCAGGACGTCCAGGACTACGCGGACGGCCTCGTGGATCCCCGCCAGATCAACGCGGATAATTCCTACGCATACCGGGGCCTCGACGAGCGGATCGCCTTCAGTCGATCGCACAGCTACCCGACGCACCTGGGCACGAGCCCGCGCTACCACAGGAAGTAACGGACCGGCGAGGCGCCGGGGGCTACTTGGCGACGGTGAAGCGGCGGACGATGGGGGTCTGCGGCTGCTCGGGCCCGTCGATCTTCAAGGTCCACACGTAGGTCAGGTTGGGACCGGAGCCCTCAACCTCCACGGTCCACGACGAGTAGTACTCGCAGTCGTGCTCGACGCACAGGTCGTAGGTGTCCTGTCCGAGGCGCCAGTAGGCGGTCGCGGACATCAGCTGATACACCTCGTCGCGCTTGTCGACGACGACGCTGCCGCCGCTGCCGAGCTTGAAGCGCTGATGGCGAATCGTGGAGGGGGAGGACGCGACGAGCTGGGTGCCGACCATGTCGTTGAGCGCCCGCGCCTTCTCGAGGATGGCCGCCTCCTGCGCGCCCGTGGCGTTGCGCAGCTGCCTGGTAAACTCTCGCTTTTGCTCGCTCGGGATGTTCCTCATCCCGGAGATTTCGGTCGACGGGGAAGGGGTGGAACCGCTGAAGCGCAGCGGGATGCAGCCGCCACACGCGATGGCGGCGACGAGCAGGGCCACTGACGCCGAGAGTGGGCGGCGGTACGGTGCGAGGTGCACGACTCTCTCCTCCGGTTGAGAACGCCCCATCATATGTGATGGATGGGGTTGCGCGTCAAGGAGCGTTGGTCTCGCCCTGCCGAGGAGTGAGGCGCTCGCGGAGCTTGGTGATCAGTCGTTTGGCGCCCCAGTGGGGTGGGCGCGACGTGGGGTCGACGCGCCGCAGGAGCGAGGGCGTGTGGTAATGCCACTCGTGTTCGGATTCGCCGACGATGGACGCGCTCAGGCGCGCCGCTCCGAAGACCTGGCCAGTCGTCGTGGCTTCGAGGAGGACGCCGCCCTGGTCGGTCACGTCCACCCACACGTGCGGCCCGGGCCCCGGGACGAAGGAGGCGGGTCCTGGGAACAGGATGTCGACGGCGCGAGGGTCGGGTGCCTCGGCGTGGATACGGCCCTCCTCGGTGACGGTGACGGGTACGCGCGTGCCCGAGGGGAGTTCGATGAAGTCTGTGTGCCAGCGTTCCTGCCGGGTCCCACTCCAGGGGATGGAAAGCTCCTCGAGGGGACCCGGGGAGGGTCGCGCGGGCGCAACCATGGACTCGTGGGCGTAGGGCCCGGCCTCCAAGGCCGGAATGTCGGCGTGGAAGCCGCCCATCTCGTCGCCCCACATGCCCGCTTCTTCGACGGCGGGGCACCAGGGCACGTGGGCGCTCATCGACGCCATCGTGTCCCCCTTCGCGTCGGGGTGCAGGCCGGTCAGGACGCCGGTGATGCCCCAGTGGAGGACGCGCGTCGTGCACACGAGCGTGTCGGTTGCCGCCAGGTCAACGACGCCCCACGCGCTGACCGCGACACCAGATTGGGAGAGCACGGGCCCGAGAGTTAAGCGCAGGACGCGGCGGTCTGTCGCGTGGGTCAGGCCGCGGCGCCGGTCAATCGGTCGGACGGGGACCCAGCCATGGCCTCGTACAAAGGTGCGTTCGAAGATCGTCGCGAGCGTCGAGAAGTCGCCCGGGTTTCCGAGGCCTCCCCAGTGCCACAGGCCGTTCGCCTCGGCGTTCCAGTGTGCGAGGACCCGGGAGTTGCCCTCCTCATCGACGGCATCGATGCGGGCGCCGGGCAGGAGGGCCATGGGCTCTCCCGAGTGCCACCAGGGGGCCGAGGCGGGGGTGGCACCGGGCGGGTCCTGTCGGATGAGGGAGGCCTCGATGTCGGGGAGGACATCGAAGCGCAGGAGATAGACGCACGATGGGTCCTTCTCGTCCCAGGGGGCGTCCGTAGCCGGGGGGAGGCCCTGCGCGGTGGGGAGTGGGCCCGAAAAGGAGGCGAGCGTGCCGGACTCGCAGAGCCAGCCCAGGTCCATGAGCTGGAGGATCGAGGATGCGGTGGGGCGATCGGGGAGGGCGTCTGCCTGGAGGAAGAACCCTTGGACGTAGGCCCTGCAGAACCCGCCGCTAGTCGCGTTGGTCAGGAACGCGCGGGCGCGCCGCGGCGTCAGGAGTTGGACGTAGCGCGTGGGCGCGTGAGGGATCCCCGTCAGGGACCGGTCCTGGTCACGAGGCCGTGGCTGGGTGGGGGCGGCTGGCATGGGCGCGGGCGGGTCAGGGCCTGTTGGCGAAATACTCCAGCAGATGCGAGTCCCCGGAGACGATGATTTCGTCGTCCGCGTTGATGCGCGTCGAGGCATCCGCGTACTCGAAACGCTGCTTGGGACGGCGAATGGCCAGGACGTTAACTCCGTAGCGGCCGCGCAGGTCCAGCTCCTCCAGCGAGAAGCCGTGCACCTCTTTGGGTGGGCGCAGCTTCATGATGGAAAAACCGTCTTTTTCCATCTCGATGTAGTCGACCATGCGGCCGCCCACGAGGTGCGCGGTGCGCTTGCCCGCGTCCAGGTCGGGGTAGACGACGTGGTGGGCGCCGACTCGACGCAGGATGCGCCCGTGCTGGGAAGAGGTTGCCTTGACCCAGATGGAGGAGATGCCCATGTCGACAAGGTTGGCGGTGATGAGCACGGCGGCCTCGAGGGAGGAGCCCACGCCGACGACGGCGCTGCGGAACTCGCGCGCCCCTAGCTGCTCGAGCGCGTCCTTGGACGTGGCGTCAGCTTCGACCAGGGGGAATCGGCCCGCGAAGGCCTGCACGCGCGCAGGGTTCTTTTCCACGGCCAGGATCTCGTAGCCGAGCTGGTCCTGCGTCACCGCGACGGCTGACCCGAAGCGACCCAGTCCGATAACGAGCGTGCCCGACTGGAGGTCCTTTGACTCACGTTCTTCTGCCATGCCTCCATTGTTCCCTCCCATCTCGCTGCGCGCGAACGGTGTGAGGGTGAGGCTCAGGTGTTCGGGCTACCGGCATGGACCCGTTGTGACAGCAATGGATGCTGATGAATAAGGAGCTCGTTCGTGCTAGTTGGGCACGGTATGGTGATTCGCAGTGGGACACCTCGGAGGAAATGTGCCAAAAGGTTAGACTTTCGGTGGGTTGTGTGGTTAGACTGGCGTTGCAAGTAGGGCGTTCCCGCTGTGGGGGCGTTCTTCCATTGATGATCTGGGAGGGAATGTGACCGATCAGAAGGCTCTAGAGGGTGCGCTGCTTAAGGGTGCGCAGACCATTGAGGATGCTCAGGGGCAGATTAAGTCTGAGCTGAGCTCGCTGCAGTCGAAGCTGGCTGGTATTGGCTCTGCGTGGCAGGGTGAGGCTGCGTCGGCGTTCCAGAAGGTGATGTCGCAGTGGGATACTGAGGCTCGTAAGGTGACTGAGGCGCTCACGGAGCTGCATGCTGCGATGCGTTC
>ERZ772998.256-NODE-256-length-12568-cov-3.62183_pt1 | contig 12568 bp, 10 predicted proteins | sample MGYA00580669_ERZ772998 | MGnify/ENA primary metagenome ERZ772998 (study PRJEB29015, sample SAMEA2738052) | human oral metagenome | biome: human oral; feature: human-associated habitat; material: saliva | place: China | collected 2226 ... | reverse complement strand
ATAGTACTGTAGCATCAAGAACATCCTTATAATCATAAGGATCTATCCAAAATTCCTTACTATTTTTGGCCGCATATCCACTATACTCCATTCCCATTATTGCTACATGACGTACAAATGGTAAATTTCTAGCAATATAATCAGCTAATAATTGGATATTACCTATAGTCTTACTGAATAAAACAGTTCTAATTTCTACTAATTGCCTCATTCTAAATAGGTTAAAAATTCCTTTAATAGTATCAACAAATGCTCCCTTACTACCAACTATGTAGTCATGCTGTTCATAATTTGCTGCATATAATGGAATACAGAAAAGTAATTTAGAATGACCAATATTCGTAATTTTTTTAACTAGTTTCAAGTTTTTAAACGCACGACCATTAGTCAAAAAAGAGACCGGAGTATCTGGATAAATATCATGAACTCGATTTAATAGCTCAACAACTACATCAGGAAAAACAGTAGGCTCTCCTCCAGTAATACCTATATGCTTTACATTCTCAGGCCTTAACTCTAGTATTTGTAAATTCATATCTAAAAAATGGCCAGAATTATCACAGACTTGAGGACACATAATACAAGCACTATTACATTGATTTGTAATAAAAAGAGTTAGATCTTGCCAGCTAGTACGATATAAAATGGAAGCAATCCCATCTGGCATAATGGATACAATGTCGCCTGATTCATAATTAAGAAAGTCATTTGGTGAAAGTGTTACTGTAAGCTGACGATTCTTACAAATAATCAAATCATCTTCTATATACACTTTACCTATATAGGGTTGTTCGACATTAATACCTTCAATTTTTGTACTTAACATTATCAACCTCAATAATTAATCCATGACCAAAAGACTTTATTGATTCTATCATCGTTTAAACTTAGTAAATAGAAAATATAGTCTAAAGCACCTTTAGTTTTCTGACAGAAGCTACTACTTGGTCGCTGCCCTTCAAGAGTCCCATTTTCAGCATAATATCGTACAGGATCTGCACCACAATACAATTGATATGCACAGGTTGCACATTCAGGTAAGCATTCAACACAAGATGCTTTAACAACCTCTTTAGCAACTTCACCTTTGAAGAGCTCATTCCAAGTATTAGCTTTCACATGACCTAAACAGAACCGTTTATCTCCACGTCGTGCTAACATACGCCCTTCGTCTGAAGCATAAACATAGCCGTTATAATCGTAAATAACACCACTTATGATATTGCCACACGGAGATTGTAAATCGACAAATCCAGTACTAAAAGGTGTCAAAATACGTTCTAATAGTAGTGCTGCATAATACTCAATAAAATGATATCCTTCTATATTTTTTTGAATAATATAGTTCAAAACATTCTTATAAGCTTTAAGAAACTCTTCTGTTGAATAACCTAATGTATTTACATTATCTACAGCATTACCATAAGGATTTAGAGCACGAATAAAAATCCCATGAAAATCATGCTTAATATATTCATCAACAACAAGAGGCAAACTATTTAAATTAGTCTTACTGACAGTTAACAATGGTGATGCACCATCTTGACCCAAAATTGATCTAGTCAGAGTTAACTTTTCTTCAAACACCTTATATCCATCAATAGGGCCTCGCGGCTTACGATTATAGTTTTGTATCTCTTGATCTCCATCAAGAGATGTAGAGATTGCAATATTATGACTTTTACAATATTCTAAGATATCTTTAGTAACCAGTGTTAAATTAGTACAAATAACAAATTCTAATCGTCTCTTAGCAATTCGGTTTACTATTTCTGCATATTCTACAATATCTTTAATTATAGGCCAATTTAATAGAGGTTCACCGCCTTGAAACTCTATTTTAATAATTGGGGATGGAGATTCAAAAATCTTATTCACAATATACTTTGCAGTAGACCAGTCTAAATCTAAATCGTGCTCTTTTTCATTTGCACTACTAGCATGACAATATCGACAATTAAAATTACACCGTGCTGTTACAACAATCATATGTAATGATGTAAAATCATCTAAATATGCCTTTCTACTCTTTAATTGGTTTGCTAATACATCAAGTTGAATCTCAAGGTCGTGATCATCTGCTAAAAACTGTTTATTCTTTAATGCAAAATAAAAGTCTGATTTTCTATCAATATCATTATCTAAAATATGATTGAAGTCATCACGATTTATAAATAAATGTTCGCCACCTTGATTAATTAAGACCATTATCCCATTTGCTAACTCTGTAAACCCAAATGGTAAATAATGTAATTCAGGAAGTGCTGACACTAGTCTATCCCTCCTGCTTTATCGAAAGCTTTATGATAAATAATTTCTCTAAGTTTACCAAATCTATCATCTAAGTCAATTTGAACCTGTTTTTTTAATGCTTCATTACAAAACTCACCTAATAATGTCTGTAACTTCTCTTTATCAGCCTCCAATTTTAGTTTAAACCAAACACCTACTGTATCGTAATCAACTTCATCAACTTTAATATGACATTGATCTGTAAACATATTTGCTGCATACATAACAGCTTTAGGCTCATAAAATTCTTTCTTTAATTCAACAAAATAAATAAAATCATTTTCTTTTCTAATAAAATAATTTGCCATACTAAACCCCTAAGGCTTGTTTCATTTTTAAATATATCCGACCATTTTGTGGTAATCCATGTCTAGCTTGGAAATCATATATAGCTGCAACAACCTCTTGTGTACGACCACTACCAGATGAGAACTTGTAACCATGTCGTTGTAGCCCAGCCCGAACAATATTAATATTAGTACTATTTAGATATGCCTCTGTTTGCCAATCCACAATACCAGATACAGGTAACCCATATTCTATTTGGAAATTCTTAATAGCTTGAACAGTATTAGGCCCTTTTTGACCATCTACCGTTCCAACAGAATAACCTAAATCATTAAGTTGTTTTTGTATATCTGCAATCGGTAGAACATCACTAGGTTGTGCAGGAGCTACATATTCACTACTAGAAGAGCCTGATGATCCACTTGAGTAGCCTCCAGAATATCCGCCACCACGTCCATAAGAACTAGAGTAGTGAGAATAGTGAGATCTGTGAGAAGAATGAGATCTATGACTATAATGAGCCATTTCTACTAAATCATTAGAGAAAATACCATCAATACTATCAAAAATCTGTTTTTGAGGTAAACTATCTTTAGATTTAAAGTTATTACCTTTAAAACGATTGAGATTAACAGCACCATTATGGTCTAAAGTTTTTAAATCATCTGAATAAGGTTCCCAAGCTTGTGCAATTGTAGGTAATCCTAATTGTGCTAAGGCCCAAGAACTAACTGTAACAAATGTTAACCATGCTTTTTTTGACTTTTTCATAATAACCCTCGCTTTTTATAACTATGAATATCAAATCAACTTAGAAGCCAATAAATAATTAAAACTATAAATATCATCATCAAACAGCCGCAACCGGTCTCTGTTTTATTTGTATTAATCTCATTTTTTAGATTAGAATAATCCTTTTTCACATCATCCCAACTAGGTTCTGCAGGCTGATTTATTTTCTGTTCAGTATATAAAGATAATAAATTAAAACTACACTTAGGACAGTTTACCCAAGCCTTTCGCATATTATGACCACAATTAGGACAAACACGTGTATAAGGAACTCCTGTATTAACTGAATTATTATCAAACTTTTGATATGAAGTATAGGAAAGACCACTACCTGGAAGTCCTATAGTATTCCGAACACCGGATCCATTTATAGTGGTATGAATTCCTCTACGACCAATAGTAAGGCTAGTACTTTTCTTATTAAGGTTAATTTTAATTCCTGGTGCAATCTTTATGGATCGTCTAAATCTAAAAAAGCCCACAATAAAACCCCTTATACAAACGACTACAACAACTTCACACTTCTTTCATTATTAATTATATTATCGGATTTTTGATGTCAAAATTCAATTAATTCATTATAAATACCTTTAATAATTATTAAATATGCACATATTTTTAATGAATAATTATTATTTAGCATAATAATAGCTTTTTAGAATAATAACAAAATAAAACCACCCCAATCAGGGGTGGTTCTTCTTGGAATATAATCAAGTGTTTGAAACGTATTATTTATTTATGATCACCGTATTTTATATTTTCGTATTATATTTTTCTCCCTATATGCCCTCCTTTTCTCTCCCCTCTGAACCCTACTTTCACCACCTAACAAATCGTTATCTCGTTAGGTCTCTCCAGGCGATAAATAGTTCGGCCACGACTTGTGGGTTTTGGCTGAGTTTGATGCGGGCTAGCATTTTGCGCACGTAGTTGCAGTGTTCTAGCATGGCTTCGTTCAGTTTGTGTTTGACGTGACGCGGGGATTGGTACACCAGAATCGGTGCGAAGTTCCCCACGTGAATATAGCTCGTATCGGGTTCCGGACCTTCCGTAACGATATATTCATAGGGTATAGCCACGTTAAAGAGGCCGTACACCACGTCTTTGCCAACAGGGCGCCGACATTTGATATGGGCAAAGGTTAGATGCGGACCATAGGTCTTAGGCGATGTATAACTGCTGCGCCGACCGTCGCTGGTCATAATGTAATTGGGCCTCAGCCCTTCCTGTAACGCTAGCTCCCGCGTAATGGTGCGCATCGGCAGATGGACCAGTTCTTCACGGCCATCTACGAAATAGCACTTCGTACTATCCCCACCACTAGGCTGGTAAGTAGGTATAAAACAAACAATGTGGTTCTTTGGATTCGTATAGATCAAATCCAAATCCTCTCCCTTAGATAGCCGAGCGGCCATCAAATCTGTTAATTCATCATGTGTTAGCATAGGAATTCTCTCCCCTCTAATTAGGAACATTCCTTTCAACAATACAATGAACACGTGTTCTGTGAAAGCAGATTCGCATGCTTTAATCTGCTGCTGATTTAATTGTATACTACGTTGAATATTTTGTAAATATATACACAAAACTATAGAAATTTATGTATAATTAAAGACTTTATGATCTTGTAAAAGTTATGTACTACTTGATGTGTCAATATTTTCTCATTTAAATTAAGAAATACATATTTTATGTATATCTATTAATCGAGATTAATAGAAATATGCAAATTTTGGAATATAAATAAGAAATTAAATTATATTAACACACGTACATTAAACTAGCTCCCCTTAAATTTAATGCACTTTTATCTTATTAAAATCTGTGGTCAAGTATCTCCGCAGCTTGCGAATGGCTCGTTCATGGCGTCGCTGGATAGCTTGGCGGCTACAGTTCAGTTCTTCACTGACCGATACCAAGCTTTGGCAATCTCCGTAAACGCGACGCAATAGGTCACGCTGATCGGGAGACAGTCTGCCTAACGCCCATACGAGACGGGCTCGCAGTCTTTGTTCTTCATCGGCGGTCATAATCATGTCTGCTATATTCTCGCCAGATGCGAAGATATCCATGCCCACCGCTACGTCGCCATCGTCGGTAGTGCGGTCAGGTAGATGAATCTCACGATGATAACGCAATCGCTCTCGCTTCCAGTATCGCATATAGCCATACATAATACCAGCTTTCACAAAGCCAGCAAATGGTACGGGACCTTCCAAATTAAAGCTATAGATGGACTCCATAAGGATGGCCCATAAATAGCTCTCTACGTCTTCGCGGAACTCGCGGTTCCCCGTGCGATTCGTGTAGTGCAAGATGAGTGGTCGATACCTGCGGCAGAGCTCGATTTGTGCCGCATCATGGCGCAGCTCATCGACGGACCACGGCTGATATCCCACAGTCTGGATCCGCATATTCGGCTGTTGACAGATGGACACGAGACTCTTGTCCGACAAGGACGTTAAGACCTGATGGCCACAAATGAGAGTTTGTAACTTCAGTTCCTCCGGAGGTAAAGATTTTGGTCGCCCCCCATCAGGAGGTAATGCCTGTGTTTCTAGTTTGTCTGATGTATCTATATCAGATTGTAAGTTTGCAGTTTTTATACATGTTCTTTGTACTAAAGGTTCTTCGTTTTGGTATAACATAAATCCCCTTTCCTGCCATGGCATAGCGCTTAACTACACAATAACGCGGAATGGGGATTTTGACAAATCAGCAATTCCTTGGAATTCCTGTACATTTAATGATATCTGTAATGTAATTTTTATCCATAGTATATCATAACTATACAATCAATGCAGTAATTGCTAAAAATAGAAAATGACTAAAATCGACTTACTAAAGTCTAGTAGTGAATGCTAATAGTGAATACTAGTAGATACTACAAGCAGTAAATAGTACTAGTAAAGAATGGTAAAAAATAGTAAGAGTAGTAAATTAGCATTATATACAAAAATAACACCACATCCTATGATGTGGTGTTATTTTTAAGAGGAAATATACTATCATTGGGTAATAGTATTCAAGCTGAAATTGTCTGATTAAATCGCAATGCATGCGGCTTGCACAAAGTCTTTCAGTTGTGGTTTTACATGTGTGTGGTACACATCAGCGCCGTTACCGCGCACGATGTCACCCCAGTATTTATACACATAGCGGTACCAGAAATGGAACATGCTATTGGTAAAGTGGTAGTCTGCGTATTTGGCAGGTCCACGGCTATTGGCTTGAATGCGACCTACGAGCCCCATGGACATGAGATCGTTCAAGCGGGATGTAAAGGTGCCGCTTTTAATTTGGCTTGCTTGTAAAAGTTCCACATAGTATGGTCTTTCAAGGGTAGCAAGGCCAGACAAGATAGCGTTAGCACCTGTTATATTTTTCATATCTCGATGTAAGATATGCTGTGTTTCTTCAAATAGAGCGCCCGATACGGAGAAGAACAAATTAATGATGTTCGTATCGATGCTTTCACCATTATCAAAGTACTGGACGTACGCAGGCAAACCACCTGTCACGGCGTATACAGTACGCAAATCGTCCTTGGCGTAGTGAAGGCCCAAGGATTTCATATCCACCAAGGAGAATGGTTTCACCTCGAAGTATTCGGATACGAACGGACCGATGAGGCTGCGCTCACCAATGATGCGGCCATCAAGCTGTTCTAGGCCATTGGCCATCAAAATGATGTTCAAACGGCTCGTATCTTTATATGTATCTAATAAATCACGCAAGTGAATGGGGAATTGCGGCACAGCCTCCACCAAGGAAGGATAGTCATCAATCACCACGGTTTGCTGAGTTTTTACACTGCTTTCAAAAAGCCCTACAAAGGCTTGATGCAAGCTATCTACAGGCTCGAACTTGTCCTGATCATCAGTCGGAACAAAACGTGCCTCTAAAGCTCTATTCATATCAGCCACGTGGACTGATTCATTGGCCATGCGCCCCGCTAAATATAACGCCTTATGACGGCGTACAAGCTGGGAAGCCACATAAGATTTACCACTGCGATGAGGACCGTACACAACACATAAGCTCATATTGTCCTCAGCGATACGGGACTGGATACTCTCTATAATCTCAGCACGTCCCACAAAATTCATATACTCTCACCTCCAACTGTCTATGGAGATTATTATATCATAAATTTAAATCATTTTTAAACTTATTTTCATATTATTAACATGACTTTTGATTATGTTAAATTTTTTACGCATAAAATGTACTTATTTTATGGTTTCTTTTTTACTCATCCCATTTTGAAAGCACAGATATTTACTACATTTATATAGGTACATAGGTATGGAAAGAGCATACAGGGTACAGTATATAATCTGGATTTTACAATCCATAAATATAAAAAATGACGTGCCTCATAGAAGGTAAGACACGTCATTTGCATATTACTCATATTTAATTATTGCCCAACATAGCTGATTTGCAATACTGAATTCGTATTACTAAATATTGTATGTTAACTATTTGTTATTAAATTCTATTGTTGAACTTGTGTTTGCATTTTCATGAACAGAATACGCTTAACCGCTTCGTTAAGGCGTTCATTGGTAATTGTTCCATTTGCTACCGCCTGCGTTAACGCTCGATGGACTTCGTCAATATGAACGGTGTCCGCATCAACGAGGATGAGATCACTACCAGCCACAACGGAGGCTACAGCGTAATCCCCGATCTTTTGGTTTGCCTGCAAAGCGCCCACATCGATACGGTCCGTCATGACGATACCGTCATAGCCGAGCTCTTTGCGAAGCCAATCTTGAATAACTGGTTTTGATGCACTCGCAAGATGCTCGTTATCGATAGCTGGAATTTGAATATGACTCATGACGAGCATATAGGTATTGGCCGTCGTCTGTGCGATGAGTCGTTTAAAGACGGCTACATCATTATTGTTGAGGTAGTTTTTCGCCTCATCAGCAGTGTTAAAGGATGCGTCTCCAAGTGTGACCGCTGGGAAGTAGTTATAACCAAACCACATTTGATTGATTTGGTAACGCTCCGCCATGGCTAAGTCCATATAGCTTGCCCAAGTCGGGTCAGATGTGTAGGACACATTTGGCACCCCAAGGTTCGCATTGGGCCCAATCACAAGGTTAAAGCCCATATCGTGCATTTCAATGGCTGATCGCGTGGCCAAGTTAATGATACGCTCCATCGGCAATTGCCCTAACCGATTAGGCTCTGGCAAGCGCAAGAAACTATCGTTAGTGTGCAACACTTTATCGCGATTCACCGCGATGTACGGCGTCACCATGCTGGCAGTCATCGCCGTTTGCATGATATCGTTGTTGAAAGCTTTCACTTGGTTTTTAGTATGTAGATTTTCATTGGTTAGCATAACGCCGCTCACACGATATTTGCGGATTACATCCTTTTGGGATTGCCCCAATGTGTCGCCATGGAGGCTGATCATCATCAACTGCCCTACCTTGTCTTCTCGTGACATGGCTCCCAGCCAAGTGTTCACCTTTTCAGGAACGGGCTTGTTTGATTCCATGACGGCACGGTACGATACGGTTCGTACCTCTTCGTTCTCTGCCTGACTCTCATGTTGGCATCCAGTTGTACCAACGACAGCAACTATTAAGGCTATGCCACAGAGGGCACGCCGAAAAAACTGGTTCATCTCTCCTAGAAACTCCTTACTGCTTATGCAATATGATAACTATGGGCCTCTCTATGTATTTCTCTCCACACACACCCATAATTCTCCCTTTGATCCAAATAGTATGATTCTATATTATACACTATATAATTCATCTTTTCCTCATGATGAAAGCAAGTTCTTATACTGAATTCTCATAATAAGCTTATAAAGTGATAATAGTTGAAGGATTTTTTTATAGATGCATAGAATTAATAATTATAAGTTAGGGAAAAGGAGCAATTATTATGAATCAATACAATGAGTATGAAAAACTATGCAGTACAATTCGTAATTTCTCTACAACACCTATTTTATTTATTGGATCGGGTATATCACGTCGATACTATAATCTTCCTAGTTGGAGAGAATTATTAGAAACCTTCACACAATTTATTTCAAAAGATGAGTATAAATTCTCACAATATATGACTTTATCAAATAAAGACTTCACAAGAATTGCAAGTTTATTAGAAAGTGATTTTAATAAAGCATGGTATGAAAACCCTGAATTATTTATTTTACCAGAACATTTACTAGAACTAATAAAACAAGGTATTTCTCCATTTAAATGTGCCGTTGCACATTATATTGATACAAAATCTATTTTAAATCCTGAATATAATGATGAAATTGAACTTTTAAAAACAGTTCTTGATACTCATGTAACAGGTATAATAACAACTAATTACGATACATTAATTGAAACATATGCCCCCAATTATATAACATACAATGGTCAAGATGATTTACTATTCTCTCGTCTACAAGGAATAAATGAGCTATACAAGATACATGGATCCACAACCAATCCTGAAAGTATAATAATTACTGCTGATGATTATGAAAACTTTAACAAAAAAAGAACCTATCTTATTGCTAAGCTATTAACTCACTTTATCGAGTACCCTATTATATTTATTGGTTACTCTATGAATGATACAAATATACAAAATATTTTTAAATCTATCGAGGAATGTCTTACTGCAGAACAAATAGAGAAAATAAATAGTCAGATATTATTTATTTCACGTAGTACCACTCAAAATGATTTAGTAAAATTCGGTTCAAATATACATATTAGCATGCATATAAACCAAGGCAGCGCTTCCGCTCCAGCCCTTCAAATGCAACAAATATATATTTCTGATTTTAAATTACTTTATAATGCCTTAAAAGAAAAAAAGGCAAGTATACCCTTAAGACTATTACGCATGTTTAGAGAGGAATTCTATCAATATACCTTATACAATAAACCTCAGAAACATTTAGCAATTTCATTAATGGATGAGAAGCTTCCTGATGATGCACTTTTAGTAGCAGTAGGTAGCAAAGACATTTTAATTTCAAATGCTCTAAAAATGATAACAAGAGACGAATGGTATTTAAATACTATTCAAGATACATTGCCATACGATGCTGATGATATGCTATCAATAGCATATCCTATAATATTAGCCTCTAATAGTATCCTACCACCGTTTAAATATTTATCAAAAGCTAGGCATAAATACCCAGATATTGAGACTTATACATGTATAAATGATTTGTTAAATACCACTATAAAAAAAGAGCGTAATAAAGATAAATATATAGGTATGACCTTCGCAGATTTAACTCAAAACTATGATGATTTAAAAATATTAGGAAAAATTCCATATCTAGCAGATACAGAGATAGAGTCAATAGACTTAAAATCTCTATTAGTAACTACCTACCAAAATCACCCTAATATATTTTCATTGAATCCAGCAGCATCAGATTTTAGAAGATTGATACGAATTTACGACTGGCTAACTTTCGGTAGATAGTAAAAAACCTTTGCTTTAGGCAATACCAATTTATTGACATAAGCAAAGGTTTTATTTTTGTTATCTTGTAGACATCTAAGATTGGCCCATCCGATTATGGAACAAACGTTAGTGGCTACTTATTGAATTAAGTATAACAAAGTACTTAAATTTCGTAAAGTAAAATATTATATAAAATTTATTCCTCAGAATTAGTCAATTTAGCCTTTGAATTTAGGGGATGTTGGGCAAGTTTCAGGCGTTACGTCTTTGCGAGTACCAAGAACCGCGCTGCGGTCTGTGTAATGTGTATGCAAAAGTTCGTGCGCTTTGTGGCCCAATGGCTCACCTAGGAAGTCTTTGTACAACGCTTGGATTTCTTCGTTTTCGTAGGAAGCAACCCATTTGTAGTTTTCGTCAGCTTCGTAAAGACCACCGATACGTGCTTCTTTAGTTTTTACTGCTTGAGGCAATTTAGTGCGCGGTTGACCGCCGCCACCGATACAGCCACCAGGGCAAGCCATAACTTCGATGAAGTCATAGTGTTTGCCATTTTCTTTTAAAGCATTCAAGAAGTCACGAGCGTTTTTACCACCATGCACAACAGCAACGGACAATGTTAGATCATCGCCCAATTGTACAGTCGCTTCTTTTACGCCTTCCATACCACGGACTTCCTCAAGGTGAGTCAATGCGTGTGGAGGTGGCTCATTACCAGTAACGAGCTTGTAAGCTGTACGCATAGCTGCTTCCATAACACCACCAGTGTTACCGAAGATGATGGATGCCCCAGTTTCCATACCGATTAAGTCATCGAATTGGGAATCTTCAATAGCGTTGAAGTCGAGGTTTTCCTCTTGGATCCAACGGATGAACTCACGAGTTGTGATGGAAATATCTGTATCCATGCCAAGGGATTCGTCATTGTGATAACGAGCCGCTGCATTTTCTTCTTCCCGTTTTGTTTCTGCTTTTTTAGCCGTACAAGGGTTTACAGATACGGACACGATGTTATGAGGATCGATGCCTTTTTTCTCTGCAAAGTATGTTTTGATCATAGCCGCTTCCATAGCGATACAAGAACGTGTGGAAGACAAGTTAGGAAGCAATTCTGGGAAGTAGATTTCCGCAAAGCGTACCCACGCTGGGCAGCAGCTTGTGAACTGAGGAATTTGACCGCCTTTGTTAAGACGTTCTACAAGCTCAGATGCTTCTTCCATAATTGTTAAGTCCGCACCAAAATTAGTGTCTACTACATAGTCTGCACCAAGTGCACGCAATGCGCCAACCATTTTACCTTCAAGGAACGTACCTGGTTCATAACCAAAGCCTTCACCGATCGCTACACGAACAGCTGGAGCTGTTTGAATAACAACGATTTTTTCAGGATCTGCAAGAGCTGCTTTCACCTTTTCAAGTTCTGATTTAGCATGCATGGAGTCGAATGGACATGCAGCCGCACATTGACCACAGTGGATACATACTGGCACATCGCCATTTGCATCAAGATCATAGTAGTCCAGTACGCTCATTACGTCCGCACAAGCGCGACGGCATAACGTACAGTTTTTACACTTAGAAATGTCGTGATAAATGGATGGATTGTTGAGTGCAATCGGTACACGTTTATCGATTAATTGATATTGAGACATGAGGACCTCCTCTAACAAACTATAACTACTAAACTTTTTCGGACGAAATATGCTAAACTACAGAGCACTTCGCCCTAAGCGTA